>OCHV01001096.1_pt1 | contig 18798 bp, 10 predicted proteins | sample 1538461 | NCBI WGS metagenome assembly OCHV01 (sample SAMN04571692, study PRJEB22368) | human gut metagenome | biome: human gut; material: stool | host: Homo sapiens | place: Luxembourg | collected 2012-08-03 | reverse complement strand
TGCTGCCGGCCGACAACTATTACGTGGAGCTGCAGAGCGCTTCGACGGCGACGCTCCGTTTTTCGTGGGAGCCGGCGCTGGCTGCCGACGGACAGCTTCCCCATTACGAGGTGGTCTTCTTCGGCAAGCCCGGCGGCGAGATCATTTACCGTTGTGACGCCGGTTCGTCGACCAGCGTGGATATTGTCCACAAGGAGATCAACCGCATCGCCAATGCCGCGGGCATCGACGTCGGGGCCGACGGTGCGGTCGTGTCGAGCCGGGGCGTGGATACCGCGCCTGTGGTTGCGACGCCCCGCCGGTTGGAACTGACGCGTCTGCTGGGCTTCAATGTGATTCCGGACCAGTTGTTCCTCACGGGCGAAGCCACCGAGGGCGGCAGCGATCTTGAGAATGCCTGTGTCGGCCGCAGGACCGGCGACGGCGAGTTTACCTTCTATCAGCAGCTCGAAGCCGGCAAGGGCTTTACGTTCGTCAGCTCGAAGGGCGATGACCGCACGACCTATACGGTCGTCAACGGCGTGCTGGATGACCAGAGCGCCGAACCCGCCACTATCGACCGATCGGGTGTTTACCGCATCAAGCTCGACCTCAATGTCCGCGGAATCACCTTCGAGCATATAGACCGCGTGGAATTCAATTTCGCACCGCGCACCGAAGACAACGGCAATATGGAGTATATCGGCAACGGCTGTTGGAAATTCTCCGATTACAACGTCAAATTCAGGGAAGAGAGCTGGGGACTCGACCAGCGTTACAACTTCCATCCGGTTTTCGACGGGGTTACGTATGTATGGGCCGGTACGAAAGGCAACGACAGCAGCCCCAGCGCGCTGAGCGGCGCGGAGTATTACATTCTGACCGAGAATCTGTTTACCGGGGATGCCTATGGTCCCGAAAAGTTTAAGTTCCACAGCGATTTTAACGGTAAGAAAGTCGATATCACCCTGATTATGTCCGGTGACGTGGAGAATTGTACGCATGTAATCGAGATCGTCGGCTAAAAAATAATTGAACCTATGAAAAACATACTGAATAAACTGGTTGTTCTGCTGCTCGCGGGTTTTGCACTGGCGGCCTGTACCGAGCATACGGAATATGACGATACCGGCTTCAGCGCGGTCGAAAAACTGCTCTATCCGTCGGACGGCTACGCCCTCGATCTGATCGAACAGGCCGATGCCAACCTTTATTTCGAGTGGGAGGTCTCCAAGGTCGGAACTCCCGTCTACACCGTGGTTTTCCTCGATGCGGCCAAAAAGGAGATCGGCCGTTATCTGGCCGACAACAATGGTCAGAAATCTTCGCTGAAGATGCTCCACAGCCAGCTCAATGCGATTGCCGGTGACGCCGGCATCGAGCCTGACGCTGCGGGCGACCTCTATTGGACGGTCAGCGCCGGACTGGGCGGAGCCGAACAGCTTTCGCCGGCCGAGCCGCACAAACTCACCGTCAAGCGCTATGCTTCGATCGACGCCCCCTACCACCTCTACGTGACGGGCGAAGGCTCCGAGTTCGGCACGGATCCCGCCGCGGCTAAACAGATGCGCGAGCTGGGCGACGGCAAGTTCGAGATTTACACCCGATTCACCGGCTCGTTCAGCTTCATCAACCGCAATGCGGCGGGCAGCAAGCGTACGTTCGGCGTCGCCGAAGGCCGCCTGACCGAGGGCGCCGACGCCGCAGGCACGGGCGACGGCGTTTACCGCGTACTGGTCGATTTCAAGGCCGGTACCGTGAAGATGGAAAAGATCGAAAGCGTGAAATACCACTGGTGCTGGACGCCCGATCCCGATGCCGTGATGGAATATGCCGGCAACGGCGTCTGGAAGCGTCAGATCACTTGGGACGGCGACAACCGCTACCGTTTCGACGCGGTGATCGACGGCACGGATTACATCTGGGGCTACTCGTCGAGCGATATGAGCGATTCGGACATGCCTTCCGGCCTGACCGGGCCGCAGTACAGGCTGTCAATGCGCGAAACGGGCAATATCAATCAGTGGGACTACTCCTTCAAGCATATCGCCGTGCTGAGGAACGTCACCTGCACGATTGTCGTGGACTGCTCGCCCGAAGCCGAGGCGTACTACCACCGTTACGAATTCGACTTCGCGCCCGAAGCCACTCCCGTGACGCTGATCTCGCCCGATGACAACGCCTCCGTCGTGCTGAATGCGCAGGCCGGCGCCAAGCAGACCTTCGCGTGGAACAAGCTTCCCGATTCGGACCCTGCGGGCAAGCTGACGAGCTATACGCTGGTCTTCTATTCGGACGCTGCGCTGGAAAAGGCCGTCGGCCGCAAGGAGGCGCAGTATAACGGCTCCGTGGACGTCTCCTTCTCCGAGCTGGAGTCGATCGCCGATGCCGCGGGCATTGCCGCCGAAGGCACGGGCGACCTGTACTGGGCCGTGGAGAGCAAACTGCTTTCGTGGACGGCGCTCTCCTCCGGCCGCAAGCTCACGGTTACCCGCATGAAGGGTATTCCGACCGCCGCCTACATCACGGGCGCCGCTTCGGAGTTCGGTTCCGGCTATCAGGCCCTCAAGGCGCTGGGCGCTGGCAAATTCGAGATTTTCACCAAGCTGACGACTGACGCCGCAGGGTACAACTTCACCGACGGCGATACGGCCGATGCGCGCAAGTTCGTCGTCGAAGGCGGTGCGATCCGGGAGAGCGACGCAAGCGTCGTTTCGTCCGAAGAGGCCATCTATTACATCCTGCTCGACTTCGGCGCAGGCACGGCGAAGCTCCAGAAGATCGAGAACATGCGTTACCTCTCGCCGAACGTCAAGACCCAGCATACCGAGAAGCAGATCAAGCTGCCTTATCAGGGCAACGGCATCTGGTATGCCGCAGGTGTGGTGCCCTACCTGAGGGACTGGGATGACGACCGCTACTTCTTCTGGGCCGAGGTGGACGGCGTGAAGACCAAGTTCGGCGCCAATCCCGGCATGACGGGCGACCTGAATTCCAAGCCTGCCGAGAACGATTCGCGCTTCCGCGTATTCTGGCCGATCGCCGATGTGAACGGCGACGATGCCGGCGCGTTCAAGATGCTCCACGCCTACCGCGGCAACGACTCCAAGCGGGTGAACATCAAGCTCAACATGAGTCCCGATACGGAGCACTACTACAACTATATCGAGTATCTGGATTAACCAACTCTCCGGGGGAGGCGCGCTCCGCAAGGCGTGCCCCCCCCCGGTAAAAAACGACAGACTTATGAAAAAATACATTTTAGCGCTTACCGCCGCGGCGACCCTGCTGGGAGCCTGCGAGGTGGACGACAAATACTACGGCAAAGAGGTGGTGGATCCGGCCGAGAAGCTCGAACCCGCTTACGGGGAGGACTGGACCGCCCATGCCGACAAGATCGACGAGAAGCTGATCGAGAATTTCATGAATACCGACCGCGGCACCTTCTGGTATACCGATCAGGACCGCACGAACGAATCGACCTACTGCTACTGGCCGCAGGCTCATGCGATGGACGTGCTCATCGACGCTTACCTGCGTATTCCCGAAGGCGACGCCCGCCGGAGCACCTATGCCGGCTACATGTCCAAATGGTACGACAACAAGGGCAACAACTACGGCAACAGCTATTGGGGAACTTACGGTTTCGGCAATGCCTACACCGACGACTCGGAGTGGATCATCCTGACGCTGATCCGCATGTACGAGGCTACCGGAGTGCAGAAGTACCTCGACGCCGCTCGCAAGACCTACGAGGAGACAGTGATCGCCCGCTGGACCGACGACGAGAACGGCGGCGGCATCCGCTGGAGCTTCGACGCCGAGAACAGCAAGAACGCCTGCTCGAACGGTCCGGGCGCCCTCTGCGCCATGCGCCTGTGGGCCAACAGCCCCGAAGGAGCCGAGAGGGATCAGTATCTGGCCGATGCGAAGAAGATTTACAACTGGCTCAGCTCGACGCTCTACAATCCGCTGACGGGCGCCGTGTCCGACAACATGAAGAACGGCGTGATCAACGGCGGCGCGCTGACCTATAATCAGGGTACGTTCATGGGCGCCGCGCACGAGCTTTACAAGGCCACGGGCGACGCCAAATACATGACCGACGCCGCGCGCGCCGCGCGTTACACCATGAAGTCGATGGTGACCAACGGGGTGCTGAACAACGAAGGTTCGGGCGACAACGCGCTTTTCAAGGGGATTTTCGTCCGCTATGCGATGAACGTCTGGAAGGACGCTTCGGTCGATAAGGCCGATGCGGGGCTGCGCCGGGAGATCGAGGAGTTCCTGATCTACAACGGGCTGGTCTGCTGGCGCGACGGTGTGGACAAGTCGGAGGGGTCGAAGTGGTTCTTCGGCGGATTCTGGGGCGAGCCGGGATCTTCGTGGGACGGCCGTCTGAACGAGCAGGTCAGCGCTTCGACGATGATCGAGGCCATGGCGCTGCTGATCGAGTAGGGCGCAAGGTCCTCAGGACAGGCAAAGAGAAAGAGCGGGTTTCGGCCCGCTCTTTCTTCGTTTGATCTGCTCCGCCGGATGTTATGCCGGATGCCGTGTCGTGGCTGTGGCGGCTGTTATGCCGGAGCCTCGCCGGATGCGATGTCGTGACTATGCCGGACTCCGCCGGACGTTACGCCGACCGGTCTGCGGCATCTTCGCTCTCTTCGCCCACTTCCTGACGGATCTGCGAGAGTTTCTCCTTGCGGTAGACTTTGGGCGTGCAGCCGTATTTGGCGGAGAAGCATTTGAAGAAGGTGCCCCGGTTTACGAAGCCCGCCTTGTAGATGATCTCGTCGATCGAGAGCTTCGTGGTCGTGAGCAGCTGTTCGGCCTTGGCCAGCCGGTACTCCTTGATGATGTTGGTCGGCGTCTGGTTGAGGATGCCCTCCAGCCGTCGGTAGAGGTTGCGGATGCTCACGCCCAGTTCGTCGGCGATGAATTTGGTCGAGATTTCCGTGTTGGAGATGTTGTCGTTGATGATCTTCAGCATCCGGTCGATGAACTCCTTGTCGTCCTGATGGAGCATGCGCCCGTCGGAAAGCTCGAAGGCGCTGATCGAGGACTTGTAATAGTCCTTGAGCGACCGGTTGCGGCGGAGCAGCTGCTCGGCCACGGCTTTGAGGTATTCGACGTTGAACGGAAGCGTCAGGCAGATGTCCGCGCCCGACTCCACGCCCTTGATGCGCTCGTCGATCTGCTGGGCCGTCGAGAGCAGGATGACCGGGATGTGCGAGGTCAGCTTGCCCTGCTTGATGAACTGGATGAGTGACAGGCAGTCGGACTGCTCGGAGAGGGCGTCGCAGATGACGATGTCGGGGTGCATCTGCTTGAGCAGCTCGATCATCTCGGTTTTGCCCGACGGCATCTTGATGTTGTAGTCCGCGGCGAAAAGCTCGGCCACGAAATTCATGATCTCCGAATTGTCGTTGACGATGAACACCGTCCTGCGGTTTTTGTCGAACGGGAATTCGCGCCGCGTCACGGTCGGCAGGGGCAGTCCGTATTCTTTGGACGCGGGTACGATGTTGTCTGCGGTCGGGGCGTTTTCGGCCGTGACTTTCAGCTGCGGCAGCAGTACGGTGAAGGTCGTCTGCGCGTTGGGAGTGCTTTCGACCTTGATTTCGCCCTGCATGCGGACCACGATGCTGTGGCAGATCGCCAGGCGCAGGTCGCCCTGAAACGAGAGGCCGCGCTCGCTCTTGCGTTCGAAATAGTCGAGTACGCGGTAGCGGTCGAAAATCGCTTCGATGTCTTCGAGATTGACGCCCACGCTGTCGTTGGAGGCCGAGATGAGGAGCTTGCCGCTGTCGCTGCGGATCGTGAGACTTACGGCGCCGTTGTAGGGCGTATGCTTGAAGGCATTGGACAGCAGTGTGTTGAGGATTGTCGAAAGTCCGTCGCGGTCGGTCGGCCACACGAGGTTGCGCTCGATGTCCAGCTGGCAGTGGATGCTGTTCTGCTGCGAATATTCGCCGAAGGTCTCGACCATGCTCTGCGCGATCTCGGCCACGGGAACTAGCTCGATGTTTTCGCTTTCGTCGTTCTGCCCCGTGCGGATGCCGCGGAACTCGTGGAGCATGTAGATCAGGTCGTGGAGCTTCGAGACGTTCTGCCGTATGGTCTGCGCGTATTTGAGCACATAGGGGTCCGCCTTGCGGTAGGCGAGTATCTGCTGACAGGGAGCGGAGATCATCGTCAGCGGCATTGACAGCTCCTGCGTGATGTTCGAGAAGAAGCGCATCTTCGATTCGTAAACCTCCTCCTTGCGGCGGATTTCGAGCCGCTGCAGCTTCTCGGCGCGTCTGCGTCGGTAGCGGAGCAGGTAATGGCGGATGACGCCCCCGACTACGGCCAGCAGCAACAGCACGTAGAGACATTTGGCCGCCGTGGTCGCATACCACGCCGGTTTGAGACGTATCGGCAGCGAATAGACCGGACTTTCGGCCCCGGTGATGTTGTTGCGGTAACGCACGTCGAGCCGGTAGGTCCCGGCCGGCAGGTCGGCGAACGAGAGTTGCGACGACGCGCCGGTCCACTGGTCGTTGTAGCCGTCCAGACGGCTGTAATAGCTGTAGTTGCTGCCGTTCACGTAGTCGAGCGCCGAGACCGTGATCTCGAAGATGCGCTGTCCGTGTCTGAGCGTCAGCACGCCGTCGCGGGAGAGCATGTCGCCGATGTTGCGGATGCCGTCGTTGAGCCGGATGTCGCGGAACAGCATCGGGGGATTGTACTCCTGCTCGCGGAAGCCCGTATCCTCGATTGTCACCAGTCCGTCGATGCCGCCGAAGAAGAGGGTGCCCGTCCGCGGGTCGGCGAAACAGGCCCCGTCGCTGTATTCGATGGTGTTCAGTCCGTACGAATAGCCGTAGGTCACCACGTAGCCCGTGTGGGGCGAGTACTGCACCAGACCGCGGTTGGTGCTCAGCCAGAGGTCGCCCTTGCGGTCTTCGAGAATGCCGTGCACGGTGTTGCGGATGCCCGGAACGTGCGAGGTCGAATCCCGCCGGAATTCGATCAGCCCGCCGCTTGTGCCGAACCACATGGTGCCGTCGCCGCTGCGGTGGATGGCGAAGATGTCGTTGGCGATGGCGCTGCGCCCCGCGTCGAACTTGAAGACTTCGCTGCCGCCGCCGGCGATGTCGTAGCGGACTGCGCCGCCGCCGCGGTTGCCGAACCACATCGCCGAACCGTTTTCGGGGTAGAGCGTGAAGAAGAAGTTCTTGATCTCCAGTTCGTCGTTGAAATGCAGTTGCTCGACCCCGCGTATCGAGGGCTGCGACGCCGTGCCGCCCAGCGTCACGCGGAATACGCCGCAGCCCACCGTGGCCACCCACAGCGTGTCGGGCGAAGTCTCGTACAGGGCGTGTATGTATTTGAGCGGCGCCGGGGTGCGGAGCGTGCGGATGCGCCGGTCGCCGTACGAATAGTAGTTCAGTCCTTCGCCGTCGGTGCCGATCCAGAGCAGGTTGCGTCTGCTGCGGGCGAAGGCGTAGACCGAATTGTCGAGCAGCTCGCTGTTGTCGGCCGTGAGCTGCTGCACGTGCGCCGGGGTGAACTCCTTGCGGTCGTAGAAGTCGGCGATGCGCAGGATGCCTTCGCCTTTGGTTCCGACCCAGAGCGTCCGCTCGTCGTCGATGTAGAGCGCGCGGACGGGTTTCGAGAGGTTGTAGGGCAGTTGGTTGAAGGTGATCGAGCGGAACGCCGTGGCGTTGCGCGTATGCTGGTAGAGTCCCTGTCCGTCGGTGCCGATCCATACGATCTCCTGCCGGGCGTCGCGCAGCAGCGAAAAGACGCCGCAGGGGATGTTGATGTGCTCGGTGGCGTATTTCACGCTCTGTTCGGGCGTGGTGCGCAGCCGTATGACGCCGTTGGTGTAGAACGAGACGATGTAGTCGCCGCCGTCGCGGACGATGCTCGACACGCTGCCCATGCGCGCCATCTCGTCGCTCATCTCCTTGATGTAGATCAGACGGCGCTCCCGGATGTCGAATTCGTAGAATATGTGCTTTTCGTCGATGAAGAAGCCGCTGCCGTTTTCGGCGAACGCATATTCGGGATTCGAGACCGTGGGAAACCGTTCGGGACGTCCGATGCCGATCCGGTCGTTGTTTTTGTCCGGGAATGCGACCGGTATGCGGAAGATGCCTTTGCGGGAGAATACCCACAGGGCGCCGTCATCGTCCAGCTGCATGTCGAGGATGTCGGCGTAGTCGATGCCGGGCATGGGCTGTACGGAGCTGAACCGGCGCGCCGTCGGGTCGTAACAGCTGAATTTGTTGTCCTGCGTGACGACGAGCACTTCGTCGCTGCGCCGTGTCACGATTTTGTACATCCCTTGGAAGTCCGCATGGCGTTCGACCCGCTTGCTGTCGGGGTCGAAGAGATCCAGTCCGTAGTTGGTGCGGATCCAGAAGAGCGAGTCCGTGGTGACGGCGATCTCCTCGATGAGATTTCCTGACAGCGGAGTCTCTCCGCCCCAGTCGTTCGGAAAGAGCCGCATCCGCTCTCCGTCCCACATATTCAGGCCGTCGCAGCTTCCGACCCAGATGAATCCGTGCTTGTCCTGAGCCAGCGAAAGTATGGCGTTGTTGGAGATGCCTTCGCGGCTCGATATCTGCCGCAGGTTGCTGGCGCGGACCGCCGTACAGAACAGCAGGAGCAGCCAGACGAGACCGGTTTTTCGTATCATGGGAACTTTCGGTTGTGTGGGTTTGAACTCTTTTGTGCAAATTTATGCAAAATACGGCTGAAATCGGATAAATATTGTGGCAAAACGACCTGAAAACAGACAAAAATCGTATTTTTGCGGTTGCAAAACCGGACCCGACGCCCCGATATGCGGGGCCGGAAGCGCGAAAATGCCTGCTCTGGGGTGTTTGGCACGTATCTGTACTATTTCTTCATGGATACGGACTGCCAATTCCCCGGCGTTTTCTAATTTTGTTAGCGAAAACCCGAAACCCGTATGACCTGCATGAAAAAAATCGTACTCTTGTCGCTGGCTCTTTTCTCCGTGGCGGCGCTTCGTGCCGAAGGACCGGCGGACTGGGCGCAGTACGGACGTTACGAACTTCAGAATGCCGTGTTGGACCGGCCCGTCGAGGTGGTCTTCATGGGCAATTCCATCACCGACGGCTGGATTCGCGTCGATCCCGATTTCTTCGAACGGAACGGGTTCCTCGACCGCGGTATCAGCGGGCAGACGACCGTCCAGATGCTTGCCCGTTTCCGCAGCGACGTGATCGACCTGAAACCGCAGGTCGTGGTCATTCTGGCGGGCATCAACGACATCGCGCGGAACAATGGCCCGATAAAACTCGAAAACGTCTTCGGCAACATCGTCTCGATGTGCGATCTGGCCCGCTACAACGGGATCAAGGTGGTGCTTTGCTCGCTGCTGCCCTGCGACCGCTTCTCGTGGCGGCCCGAAATGGATCCTGCCGAGGAGGTCCGACGACTCAATACGATGCTGGAACGCTATGCCGCGGAGCAGAAGATTCCCTATGTGGATTACCATCGGGCGCTCGACAACGGCAGCGGCGGAATGTCCGAAGAGCTCTCCCAAGACGGCTGCCATCCGGTTCTTTCCGGCTATTTGCGGATGGAGCCGCTGGTCGTCGAAGGCATCAACCGGGCGCTCGGCGTTCAGAAAACATGGTATACAACCGTATTGCCTGCAAAATAACCGATAAATGATGAAGAAACTGCTTATTATGGCTTTTGCCGCGTCTGCTTTCGCGGCTTGCTGCAACAACGGAGGCGCGGCGTGCGACGCCCGCAACCTCGATCGCGCAAAGGCGACGCTCGATTCGATATATGCGCATTACGGCGTGGCCGAAAACCGTCTGCTGCGCGAGAACTATCCGTTCAATGTGGATTATACGGCGAGCTACCTCGCTTCGGCGGATCAGGCGCGCCCCAATCCCTATTCCTACCTCTGGCCCTTTTCGGGAACCCTCTCGGCCGTGAATACGATTCTCGAAGCCGACGCGTCGTACCGCAGCGTGCTCGACGGACGCGTACTGCCGGGGCTGGCCCAATACCTCGACACGACGCGCATGCCCGCGGCCTATGCCTCCTATATCAATACGGCTCCCGCTTCGGACCGCTTTTACGACGACAACGTCTGGCTGGGGATCGACTTCTGCGATATCTACGAAGCCACGGGCGACAAAAAGTATCTCGCCGAAGCCGAGATGATCTGGAAATTCATCGAGAGCGGCACGGACGACGTGCTGGGCGGCGGCATCTACTGGTGCGAACAGCAGAAACATTCGAAGAATACCTGCTCGAACGCACCCGGTACGGTCTACGCGCTGAAACTCTACGCCGCCACGGGCGACGAACGTTATCTCGCGCAGGGCAAGGCGCTCTACGCTTGGACCAAGGAACACCTGCTCGATCCCGAAGACGGCCTTTATTTCGACAACATCGGCCTCGACGGCAAGATCGGCCGCGCGAAGTTCGCCTACAACAGCGGACAGATGGTGCAGGCCGGGGCGCTGCTCTACAAGGCGACGGGCGACGAAAGCTACCTGAAAGACGCCCAGCGTACGGCGGCGGCCTGCTACGACCGCTTCTTCGGGGAGTTCACGCCCGAAGGCGGCGAGACCTTCCGCATCATCAACAAGGGCAACGTGTGGTTCTCGGCGGTGATGGTGCGCGGACTGGCCGAACTCTACGCCATCGACGGCAATGCGGCTTACCTCGGCGACGTGCAGCGCACGCTCGACTATGCGTGGGAGCATGCCCGCGATGCGCAGGGGCTGTTCGAGACCGACTTTACGGGGGCGGACAAGCAGTCCGAGAAGTGGCTGCTGACGCAGGGCGCCATGGCCGAGATGTACGGACGCATGAGCGGCGTGAAACTGGATCAGACAAAATAACCATACTCAACTTACACATTGCAACAAAATGAAAATGAAGAAAATCCTTAACATCTGCCTTGCGGCCGCCGTGGTGTGCGCCGCAGAGGGCGTCTCGGCCCGCACGGTGAGCCTTTCCGCTCCCGCCGAAGCCCCGCAGCCCGCTGCGCGCGAAGCCGCAGCTCCGATGCCTGCCGACAATACGCGTATGGCCAAGCCCGGCAAGAAGACCAAAGCGCAGACGCCGGCCGCATATGCCGCGACGAACCGTCCCGCCGAAGCCGAACGTCTGTTCCGTTCGGAAGCCGTGGAACAGGAGATCGCCCGCATCAAGGGCGTGCTGACCAACGCCAAGCTGGCGTGGATGTTCGAGAACTGCTTCCCCAATACGCTCGACACGACGGTCCGCGCCCGCAAGGATGCCAACGGCAAGGACGATACGATCGTTTATACGGGCGATATCCATGCCATGTGGCTCCGCGACTCCGGTGCGCAGGTGTGGCCCTATCTCCAGCTGGCCAATAAGGACGAGCACCTGCGCAGCATGCTGGCGGGCGTTATCCGCCGCCAGTTCAAGTGCATCGAACTCGATCCCTACGCCAACGCATTCCTCGATCCCTACGATCCGAATCCCGACCACCAGTGGATGAGCGACCAGACCGAGATGCGCCCCGAACTCCACGAGCGCAAGTGGGAGATCGACTCGCTCTGCTACCCGCTGCGGCTGGCTTATCAGTACTGGCTGACGACGGGCGACGCTTCGGTTTTCGACGAGCACTGGATGGCCGCCATCAAGAATATCCTGAAGACCTTCCGCGAGCAGCAGCGCAAGGAGGGACTGGGGCCCTACACCTTCATGCGTGTGACCGACCGTCAGCTCGACACGGTCTGCAATGCGGGCAAGGGCAATCCGGTGAACCCCGTGGGGCTGATCGCTTCGGTGTTCCGTCCTTCGGACGACGCCACGACGTTCCTGTTCCTCGTGCCGTCGAACTTCTTCGCCGTGACTTCGCTGCGCAAGGCCGCCGAGATTCTGACCGAGGTGAACGACGAGCCGGCGCTGGCCGCCGAGTGCACCGCGCTGGCCGCCGAGGTCGAGACCGCGCTCAAGAAGTATGCGACCTACAACCATCCCGAATTCGGCACGATCTACGCATTCGAGGTGGACGGTTTCGGCAACCGCTTCCTGATGGACGACGCCAACGTGCCGAGCCTGCTGGCGATGCCTTATCTGGGCGATATGGACGTGAACGATCCGATCTACCAGAATACGCGCCGTTTCGTGTGGAGCGAGGCGAATCCCTACTTCTTCCGCGGTACGGCGGGCGAGGGCATCGGCGGTCCGCATATCGGTTACGACATGGCATGGCCGATGAGCATCATGATGAAGGCTTTCACGTCGCAGGACGACGCCGAGATCAAACGCTGCGTCGAGATGCTGATGACCACCGACGCCGGAACGGGCTTCATGCACGAGTCGTTCAACGTGAACGATCCCGCGGACTTCACCCGCTCGTGGTTCGCATGGCAGAACACGCTGTTCGGCGAACTGATTCTCAAGCTGGTGAACGAGGGCAAGACCGATCTGCTGAATTCGATAGAGGTTAAATAGGTTAATTTCCGAAGGGCCGCGGTCTGACTGCGGCCCTCTTTTTTTATGGCGTTCCGCTAATCCCGAATGATGATGAAACGATTATTCACGCTGTTGTGCGCGCTGACGCTGGCCTGCGCCGCCGAAGCCAAAACCGTCGAGGCCGCGTCGCCCGGCGGAAATCTCCGACTTGCGGTCGATGTCTCGGACCGGATCACTTACGGCCTTTGGTCCGGGGAGGACAAGATATTGGAAAACTGTACGCTGTCACTGACGCTTGCCGACAGGACGCTGGGCGAAAAGCCCCGCCTGCGGAGCGTGAAGCGTTCGTCGGCCGACGAGGTGCTCGAACGGCGCAATCCGACCAAGAACGCTTCGGTGCGCAACCGTTACAATGCCGTGCGGCTCAATTTCGCAGGCGGTTACGCCGTGGAGTTCCGGCTGTTCGACGACGGTGCGGCCTACCGTTTCGTGACGTCGCTTCCGGGCGAGGTCGAGGTCATGGGCGAGGCGTGCCGGCTGGGATTTCCCGCCGGAAGCGAAGCGTGGCTTTCCGAGGTGGACGGTTTCCGGTCGATGTACGAGGAGCCTTATACCCGTGTGGCGACGGCGGAATACGATTCGGCGGACCGTATGAGCTACCTGCCCGTGCTGGTCGGCATACCCGGCGGTAAGAAAGTGCTGCTGGCCGAATCCGACGTGCGCAATTACCCCTGCATGTTCGTCCGGGGCGACGGCGCGGGCGGCTTCGAATCGCTGTTTCCGCGTGTGCCCAAGGAGTATGCCCCCGCCGGCGACCGCAGTCTGAAGATCGTCGCGGAGGAGCCGTATATCGCCCGCACTCAAGGGACGCGCACCTTCCCGTGGCGTGTGGCGGTCGTTGCGGAAAAGGACGCCGCCCTGATCGAGAACGAGCTGGTCTGGCTGCTCGCCGAACCTGCGGCCGACGCCGACTGGGATTGGGTGAAACCGGGGCTGGTCAGCTGGGACTGGTGGAACGGCATGCGCCTGACGGGCGTCGATTTCCGGGCCGGGCGCAATACCGAATCCTACCGTTACTACATCGACTTCGCTGCCCGATACGGTATTCCCTACATCATCATGGACGAGGGCTGGTCGGCTTCGACGACCGACGTCTTCCATCCCAATCCCGATCTCGATCTGCAGGAGCTGATCGCCTACGGCCGGGAGCGCAACGTGCAGATCGTTCTTTGGCTGACGTGGTTGGCGGTCGAGAAGGATATGGACCGGCTCTTCGCGACGCTGGAGGAGTGGGGGATTCCCGGAGTGAAGATCGACTTCATGGACCGCAGCGACCAGTGGATGGTCGGCTATTACGAACGGGTGATGAAGTGCGCAGCCCGGCACCGCCTTTTCGTCGATATGCACGGCTCCTATACACCCAAGGGGCTTTACCGCACCTATCCCAACCTGCTTACCTACGAGGGGGTGCTCGGCATGGAGCAGGGGGCCCGCTGCAAGCCCGAAAACAGCAACTGGCTGCCCTTTATCCGCAATGCCGTAGGACCGATGGACTTCACGCCCGGCTCGATGTTCTCGGCGCAGCCCGAAGACAACTGTTCGACGGGGGCCAATCCGATGGGGACGGGGACGCGCGCCTATCAGATGGCGCTGTACGTGGTTTTCGAAAGCCCGCTGCAGATGCTCGCCGACAATCCGGTGCTCTACCGCCGCGAGCATCCCTGCACGGAGTTTCTGGCCGCGGTTCCCACCACGTGGGACAGCCTGCGCGTCCTGCGCGCCGCATGCGGCCGGGAGGTCGTCGTGGCGCGCCGCAAGGGCGACAAGTGGTATGTCGGCGGCATTACGAACGACCGGCCCTATACGACCGAAATAGCGCTCGACTTCCTGCCTGCGGGCCGTACCTTTACGATGACTTCGTTCGAGGACGGGGTGAATGCCGACCTGCAGGCCACGGACTACAGAAAACGGGTGCGCGAGGTGGACGCTTCGACCGTCGTGAAGGTGGAGATGGTTCGCAACGGCGGCTGGGCGGCCGTGATCGAGTAGCGGGGCGGGATTTTTCAACCCTTTCCTGCACTTGGTCTTATGGCGGTTGCGGGGCTTTGGCTCCGTGTCCGGAGACGTGGATTATGAAAAAGGAGATGCTTTTCGGCATCTCCTTTTACTTTGCAGCGTGTGCGCGTTCTGCGGCGATTCGTTTTGCCGGCGTGCGTTGCCGCGGGACGCATTTTGCGGCGACTTGCAGATGATGCGGGCGCGTGTACCGGATACGACCGCATTGTGTTGTGGCCGCGCCGTTTAGGCGGTGATTCGTTTCGCCGGCGTGCGTTGCCGCGGGACGCATTTTGCGGCGACTTGCAGATGCTGCGGGCGCGTGTACCGGATACGGCCGCATTGTGTAGCGGCCGTGGCCGTATAATAGTGCGGCTGTTGCCGTTGCGGTGGTGTATACTGCGCCGCGGCAGGTGCTTGGGCACTGCGGCGTGATGCGCCGTTAGGCGTCTTGAAGCGATGTCGCAAGCTCCCCGGTTTGCGGCGCATACTTCCGCATCCGGTAGAGCTGGTCCCGCAGGCGCGGGATGAAGCCCGCTTCGCGGATGGCGGACTGAATGCCTTCGGCGTCGAAACTGTTGTGCGCCCCGGCCGATGATACGACGTTCTCTTCGATCATGATCGACCCCATGTCGTTGGCCCCGCTGTGCAGGGCCGCCTGAGCCGTGGCTTTGCCCACGGTGAGCCACGAAGCCTGAATGTTGGGGATATTGTGCAGCATCAGCCGGCTCACGGCGATGATGCGCAGGTATTCGAGCGGCGAAAAGCGGGTTTCCACGCCCTGCCGTTCCAGCTCGGTGCCCGTCGAACGGAAAATCCACGGAATGAAGGCGATGAAGCCGTAATTGCCTTCGGGACAGCGGGTCTGCAGGTCGCGGATGCGCAGCAGGTGGTCGATGCGCTGGTGCGGCGTCTCGACGTGCCCGTACATCATCGTCGCCGAGGTCGGCAGATTCAGGCAGTGGGCTTCGTGCATCACGTCGAGCCACTTCTCGACCGACGGTTTGGCGGGGGAGATGGCCCGGCGCACGTCTGAATCGAGTATCTCGGCTCCTGCGCCCGGCAGCGAATCCAGTCCCGCGGCCATCAGGCGGCGCAGGGTTTCGAGCGTCGTCAGCCCGCTTATGCGGGCGATATGCGCCACTTCGGGCGCGCCCAGCGCATGCAGCCGCAGCGAAGGGTAGCGCGATTTCAACCCGCTGAACAGCCGTTCGTAGAAGTCGATTTTCAGTCCGGGGTGCAGGCCGCCCTGCAACAGCAGTTGGTCGCCGCCCAGACGGAGCGTGCGGTCGATTTTTTCGCAGTACTGCTCCATCGTGGTGATGAACGCCCGGTCGGTCTGGTGGGGTTTGCAGTGGAAGTTGCAGAACTTGCAGCCCGAAATGCAGACGTTGGTGATGTTGACGTTGCGGTCGATCTGCCACGTCACGACCTGAGGATCGGGAACCACGGCCCGGCGCACCTCGTCGGCCACCAGCGCCAGCTCCTGCAGCGGGGCTTCGTCGTAGAGCCGGTAGGCTTCTTCGCGCGAGAGCGGCTCCCGCCGCCGGCATTTGTCGTAGATGCGCTGCACGGCCTATCGGTTTTTGCGTCGGTTGCTGCGGCGTACCTGCGGCCCCTGCCCTTCGGCGGGCGCAGGGGTGCGGAGTCCGTCGAGCAGCACTTCGAAATCGAGCTGGCGTTTCTGCAGGTCGGCGCGTTTGACGCGGATGCGCACGGCGTCGCCCAGCGTCATGCGTCGGCCCGTCGAGCGGCCGATGATCTGGTAGTTGGCCTCGTCGAACTGGAAGAAGTCGCCGTCGATGTCGCGCAGGAACGACATGCCCTCGATATGGGTCTCGTCCAGCTCGACATAGATTCCCCACTCGGTGAGTCCCGAAATATGTCCTTCGAACTCTTCGCCGATGTGCTCCTTCATGAATTCGACCATCTTGTACTTGATCGACGCGCGTTCGGCTTCGGCGGCGATGACTTCGCGTTCCGAAGCGCGGAAGCACAAATCTTCGAGCATCGCCTTGTCGGCCGCCTTGCCGTCGGCGAGATAGCGCGCCAGCAGGCGGTGGACCATCATGTCGGGGTAGCGGCGGATGGGCGAGGTGAAGTGCGTGTAATAGGGGAATGCCAGTCCGTAGTGGCCGATGTTGTCGGTCGTGTAATACGCCTTGGCCATCGACCGTACGGCCATCGTCGATACGGCGTTCTCCTCGGTCGTGCCCTTGATCTGGGCGAAAAGCTTGTTCAGCTCCTTGGCCACGGCACGGCCCTTGGTGGCCTTGAAGATATGCCCGAAGCGGAGGATGAACTGCCGGAAGCGGTCCAGCTTCTCCTCGCTCGGCGAGTCGTGGACGCGGTAAACCATCGGACGTTCGACGGTGCGGCCCTTGTCGGTCCTGCGTTTGCCGCAGAACTCCGCGACGCGGCGGTTGGCCAGCAGCATGAACTCCTCGATCATCTGGTTCGATTCCTTCTGCTCCTTGAAATAGACGCCCAGCGGTTTGCCGGTCTCGTCGAGTTTGAATTTCACCTCTTCGCGGTCGAAGCTGATCGCGCCGTTCTTGAACCGCTGCCGGCGAAGCGCCTGCGCCAGCCGGTTGAGCGTCACTATCTCTTCGGCGTAGTCGCCGCGGCCCGTCTCGATCACCTCCTGCGCTTCGGCATAGGTGAAGCGGCGGTCGGAGTAGATCACCGTGCGGCCGAACCACTCTTCGAGGATGTCGAGATTCTCGTTGAGGGTGAAGACCGCCGAAAAACAGAGGCTCGTTTCGTGCGGGCGGAGCGAACAAAGCTCGTTCGAAAGCCGTTCGGGCAGCATCGGCACGGTGCGGTCCACCAGATAGACCGAGGTGCCGCGTTCGACGGCTTCGTCGTCGATCGTCGATTGGGGGCGCACGTAGTGCGTCACGTCGGCGATATGCACGCCGATCTCCCAGACGCCGTCCCGGACCCTGCGCACCGAAAGCGCGTCGTCGAAGTCCTTGGCGTCGGCCGGGTCCACCGTGAAGGTCGTCACCTGCCTGAAGTCGCGGCGTGCGGCGATCTCCTTGGCGGTGATGCTGCCGTCGATGGCCTCTGCGGCCTGCTCGATTTCGGGGTCGAAGCGGTAGGGCAGCTCGTATTCGGCCAGAATGGCGTGCATCTCCGTGTCGTTGTTGCCCGCCATGCCGAGCCGTTCGACCAGCTCGCCCACGGGGCTTTTGCTGCCTTCGGCCCAGTCGGCGATGCGGACCACGACCTTTTCGCCGTCCTTCACGTCGGGGTATTGCTTTTTCGAGAGGTAGATGTCCATCGGCATGCGGCGCGAGTCGGCCCGCACGAAGATCTGGTGCGCGCCCACCTCGGCCACGCCGACGTAGGGTTTGCGGCTGCGTTCGACGATGCGCGTGATTTCGCCTTCGAATTTCCCGTCGCGGCCGCGGTGGATGGCCACCACCTCCACGCGGTCGCCGTTCAGGGCGTTGGCCGTGTTGCGCTGATTGACGAAAATATCGTTCTCCTCGCCCTCGACCCGCACGTATACCGAACCGCTCGCCGTCATGTCGGCGATGCCTTCGAAGTGGGGCAGGTGCTTGTGCGTGAGCCTGTATTTCTCGCGGGCGCACTCCTCGACGATGCCTTCGTCGTGCAGGCGTCCCAGTATTTCGAACGTCTCGCGGCGTCCCTCTTTCGTCGCGCCGCCCGAAGCCGACGCGAGGTGTTTGAGCGAGAATTTATTATTGGGGAATTCACGGAAGAGACTCAGGATGACTGCCGCCCGGTCCGTGTTTTTCGCGCCCCTTGCGGGACGGTTCTTTTGTGATTGCTTTTTCATTTCTTCAGAATTTGGAGGGCAAGACGTTTCATGTAGTCCATGCCCGTGTCGATGGCCCCTTCGTCGGGGTTGAACGTCGCCGTATGGGGCCGTCCGGCCGCGGCGCCCACGCCCAGCCGGTAGAACAGCGACGGATATTTGGTACAGTAGAAGCCGAAATCCTCCGCCGTGGTGCGCAGCGGCAGCATTTCGACCCGCAGCCCGGCTTCCGCGGCCAGCGCCGCCGCATGCTTGACCAGCGCGGCGTCGTTCACCACGCAGGGGTAGCCCCGGCTGATATCGACGTCGGTCCGCACGCCGTGGCGCTTGTCGATGTCCGCGGCGAAGTTGCGGATGCGTTTGTGGATGATTTCGCGCTCGCGCTCGTCGAAGGTGCGGAGCGTGCCTTCGAGATAGACCTGATCGGGCACGATGTTCGTGGCGCCCCCGGCCTCCACGCGGCCGATCGAGAGCACGCACTCTTCGTGGTTGAGCGCCACGAGCCGCGTCACGAACTCCGCGGCAGCCGCCACCGGATC
>OCHV01001090.1_pt1 | contig 18873 bp, 14 predicted proteins | sample 1538461 | NCBI WGS metagenome assembly OCHV01 (sample SAMN04571692, study PRJEB22368) | human gut metagenome | biome: human gut; material: stool | host: Homo sapiens | place: Luxembourg | collected 2012-08-03 | reverse complement strand
CGGTGCAAGGTCACAGGTTCCTGAAATGTTCATACCTGTTGATCCTGTCCAGTCAGAAATATCAAGAGCAGTTGCATAATCTGTAACAGATGTTCCAAGAATCGGGATCGTGCTTGTTGCAGCTGCTGCACACTGAAGAGCAGTTGTTGCATTTGCAAGGATCAAGTCATCATTGTCTGCCACAAAATTGTTTACGATGGTTGCGCAGTTTGCCTGTTCGCCCTGTCCGTTCTGAAGATCGAACTTCACTTTGTCTTTTCCGAATTTTTCTTCACAGGCTTCTTCAAATCCTTTGGTTGCCTCGTCAAGAGCTGCATGCTCAAGCTGCTGGCAGATACCGATCTTATATACCTTGTCTGATGAATCCTTTGAAGAAGATTCTTTGTCTGATGAACTTCCGCCACAGGCAGCAAGTGCCAGTGTCATTGCTGCAGTAAGTGATACTGCTAAAATTTTTCTTGCTTTCATAATAACATACCTCCATCTATGTTCTTTTCGAACAAACTTTTTCCGTTTTGGCTTTACAGCTTTAAACTTTAGCGGTTTAAACTTCAATGGTTTAAAGCTTTGCCGTGATATTGATTATAGCGTTTTTTTGTACTTTAGTCAAGGTATGTTACAAAAAGCTACAAAAATTCTAGCTTTTCCGGTCCATTATCCTGCAAAATAAAATCGCCGCCCCGGTACTGACCGCCGTTGCCGCAATCCCAGGTCCAACAACGGCTGTCGGATTCACGCTTCCGTACTGGCTCCGGTAGGCGATCACCGACACCGGAATCAGCTGCAGTGAAGAAATATTTACGATCAGGAAGGTGCACATCTCATTGCTTGCAACGCCTCTTTTTCTTACCGGTCCTGCTGCTTTTCCAAGGCGGCGGTCTTCTTCCAGCTTCTGAAGCTCTTCCATTGCTTCAAGACCTGCCGGAGTTGCCGCCCAGCCAAGTCCGAGTACATTTGCAATGATGTTTGCTGCAATTGGTTTTTCTGCCGGATGATCTTTTGGCAGTTCTGGAAAGAGGAAATGGATCAGAGGGGAAAGGCGGACGGTTGCCGTTTTCAGGATGCCGGATTTTTCTGCGATTCCCATGAGTCCGGTCCAGAAGGACATGACGCCCATCATCGTGATGCAAAGGGTGACGGCTTCTTTGGAGGAATCTAAGGCGGCGGTGGTGATGTCCGGCATTTTGCCGGAGAAAGCGGCAAAAAGGATGCCAATAAGAATCATTCCCGACCACAGGTAGTTGAGCATTTTTTCTCCTTTCTTGGATGGGGAAGAGTGTTGGAGAGGGGACGCCGGGTGGAAAATAAATTGTGTTCAAATTCAAGTTGTGCAAACCATTCCGACGAACCTCCTAGGGCGGGAATCGTGTTCAGCAATGGCTTCCACGATTCCTGAGTTTCGTCTCCATTGCACAAAAAATTGAATTTGAACACAATTTATTTTCCGCCCGGCTGACATTCTACAAGTCATACTTTTCCGCCAAACTATAAATGGGGAGTAGAAAAGCCTGCTCTTTGAGATTGCATCTCAAAGTTGCAGGCTTTTGCTGCGATTTTCGATACATTTATATGTAGAAAACCATTTCTTTATTCAATTATCTTTCTCAGGATGTTCTTTTTTGTATAACTCTTTCATTCGATTAATTTCTTCTACAGTATATTCTTCTACCTCTGTTTTTGTCACTCTCTTAATATGTTGTCTTTTCAGGCGTAAGTATACATATTCCCGGAAGAGGGTGTAGAGTACGGATACCAGCGGGATGAATATGAGCATTCCTATGATTCCCAGAAGGTTGCCGCCGATGGTGACTGCGGCGAGGACCCAAATGGAGGGAAGCCCTACGGAGCTGCCGACTACGTGTGGGTAGATCAGGTTACCTTCGATCTGCTGGAGGATCAGAAATACAAGGATGAAAAGGATTGCCTGTTTCGGGCTCACCATGAAGATCAGGAGGCCGCCAAGTACGCAGCCGATGAAGGCTCCAAAGATTGGGATCAGGGCTGTGAAGGATATGATGATTCCAATCAGCAGTGCATACGGCATTTTCAGTATACTTAATGTAATTACAAACATACTTCCGAGGATGACTGCTTCCAGACACTGTCCGGTAAGGAAGTTTGCGAAGGTACGGTAGGTCAGGGAACAGACTTCAAGAATCACTTCTGCTTTTCGTTTTGGAATAAACGCGAAAAACACTTTTCTCACCTGCACATGCAGTTTTTCTTTCTGGAAAAGAATATAGCAGGCAAAGGAAAAGGCAATAAAAAATGTAGTAACTCCACTGACGATGGATCCAACTGCTGTCATCGTTGTATTCATAAAATTTCCCGCACCATTTCCGAGAATACTCATCCCCCACTGGATTGCCTTATTCGGATTGAACTCCACCTGGTTCACAAGATCCATGATTTCCCGGTTATTGTGCGTAAATTCCCGTACCCAGCTCTGCATCTGCGGAATAAAATCTGCAATACTGTTCATCAGACTTCCAATTGTTGCCGTAAGCTGCGGAATCAGACCGAACATAACAAGCACAATCACCCCCACTACCAGTACGATCGTAAGAAGAAGACTGATCGGTCTTGCAAGCTTTCCTGCCGCCTTACTTCCTTTCTCTTTTGCCTTTCCAAATAATTTTTTCTCCAGAAAGCTCATCGGCACATTGATCACAAACGCAATCGCACCGCCAAGAGCGAAGGGGAAAATAATTCCCCATACCGCCTTGATCACGCCGAGAACCACATCAAATTTCCACAATGCAACTACGATCAGCGCTGTAAATACGATCAGTTCCCGGATTTTTTTTATAGATAATTTACTAAAATCCACTATTTTCTCCATTCTACTACAATATATTTATGGTTAATCCCCTTACAACCAGTAAGCATTTTCCCATATTGTTACTCAGATAATTTTCCACGTACCCACTTCAGAAGCTGTATGATCGGAAAACAGGCAAATGCATACAGGTAGACAGTCCCAAGCTGTTCAAAGTTCAATGTTTCTACTTTGAACACCTGATGCAGCCCCGGAATTGTAAGTACAGCCGTGATCAGAATTGCGCCCAGTGCAAATGCGCCCTGCATCCATTTATTATTGAAAAACCGTTTGGTAAAAATCACCGGATGATCTGATTTACAGTTATATCCGTGAAACAGCCGTGCAAGACAGAGCGTTCCAAATGCATAAGTACTTCCAAGAAGTGCACCGTCCTGATGATATCCTGTCAGGAAACTGATCATCGTCATTACACCGATCACCAGTCCTTCCAGACCAATCTTTGACAGGAAATCTTTTGTCAGGATCGACTCGTCTGCCGGTCTTGGCTTCTCATTCATCACATCACTGGTATGCGGTTCTACTCCCAGTGCAATTGCCGGGAGACTATCAGTCAGCAGGTTGATAAAAAGCAGATGAACCGGTGCAAACGGAACCGGAAGTCCTGCGATCGATGCATATAAAACAGCGAGAATTGCACCGAAGTTTCCCGATAACAGAAACTGGATCGCATACTTGATATTACGGTATAAGTTTCGTCCGTTTTCCACTGCTTTTACAATTGTGGCAAAATTATCGTCTGTAAGTACCATCGCCGCTGCATCTTTGGCAACTTCTGTTCCGGTTACTCCCATTGCAACACCTATATCTGCCTGCTTAAGAGCCGGTGCATCGTTGACACCGTCACCGGTCATCGATACAATATTTCCGCGCTCTTGCCATGCACGGACAATCCGGATCTTATGTTCCGGCGAAACCCTTGCATAGACAGAAATCTTCGGGACAAATCCCCGCAACTCCTCGTCACTCATATTTTCAATCTCCGCGCCCTCACAGGCTTCGGATAAATCCTTTAAAATGCCGATCCGTTTTGCGATCGCTGCTGCCGTGATCTTATGGTCTCCCGTGATCATCACCGGACGGATGCCTGCTTTGATACATTCTTCTACTGCAGCTTTTGACTCTTCCCTCGGCGGATCCATCATTGCGATCATTCCTAGAAATACCAAATGGTCCTCATCCTCTGCGGTCAGCAGATGTTCTTCCGGAATCTCCCGGAAGGTAAATGCCAGCACTCGAAGACCTTCCATTGAAAATTCCTGATTCTGGCTCTGAATCTTTTCTTTATCTTCTTTTGTAATCTCCCGTATTCCATTGTCTGTCCAGATCCGGTCTGTCAGATCCAGGAGACGGTCAACCGCACCTTTGACGATCATCCGGTTTTCGCCGTCTATCCGGTGAAGCGTCGACATCATTTTCCGGTCACTGTCAAATGGAATCTCATCTTCTCTTGGATAACTTTCTCTTACTTCTGCAGCTTCCACTCCATAGCGGCTTCCCAGATTGATCAGCGCTGTCTCTGTCGGATCTCCGATTTCCACTCCATTTTCATTGGTAGAATCGTTACATAAAATGCTGCAATCAAGCAGAAATCTCTGTGCCGAATCTGCCATATCGATCTCATCTGCCCGGATTCTTCTGCCTTCTATATAATAATCTTCAACAGTCATCTTATTCTGCGTGAGAGTTCCGGTTTTATCCGAACAGATCACGGAGACACTTCCAAGACCTTCTACCGCCTGCAGTTTTCGAATAATTGCATGCTCCTTGGCCATCTTCTGCGTTCCGAAAGAAAGGACGATTGTTACAATTGAACTTAATGCCTCCGGGATTGCTGCAACCGCAAGTGCTACTGCAAACATAAACGCGCTTCCGATATTTTCTCCACGAAATACACTGATTCCAAATAAGATTCCGCAAAATACCAGGATCAGAACCGAAAGCTTCTTTCCGAACTCTTCCAGATTCACCTGAAGCGGAGTCTGCTTTTCAGAGGTTGCTTTCAAAAGTCCGGCAATCTTTCCGACTTCTGTCTGCATACCTACACTTGTCACAACGGCTCTTCCACGTCCGTAAGTAACAAAGCTTCCCGAAAATAACATATTGTTCCGGTCACCAAGCGGCACTTCCTCTTCGATTTCATCCAGGCTCTTCTCAACTGCAAGACTCTCCCCGGTCAGTGCACTTTCATCGATCTTCAGACTTGCGTTCTCGATCAGTCGTCCGTCTGCCGGAACATAATCCCCGGCTTCCAGAAGGATCACATCTCCAACCACCAGTTCTCTTGCCGGAATCGGTGTCACCGTACCATTCCTGAGAACCTTCGCCTCCGGTCCTGAAAGCTTTTTCAGGCTCTGAAGCGACTGCTCTGCTTTTACCGTCTGCACGGTTCCCAAAATCGCATTCATTGTAATGACGATCACAATAACTGCCGCACTTTCTGCGTCTCCTAAAATTCCTGAAATAATCGCCGATGCAATCAGGATAATCACCAGGAAATCCTTGTACTGCTCCATAAAAATCTGCAGCACACTTTTTTTCTTTCCCTCCGCGAGCTCATTCCATCCACATTTTTCACGGGACTTTTCCACTTCTTTTATCGTAAGTCCCTCTTCTCTGCTTCCCATCTGTCCAAGCACTTCTTTTACCGATGACTGATAAATTTCTTTCATCCTTTCCGCCTCCTGTTTCTGAGTATTCACATTCCTGAATTTCTTATGCAACGAAGCTCTCTTTCGATAAAAATGTACAAAAAAAGAAACCCTTATTGCACAACAAATAATGCAATAAAAGTCTCACCATTTTCTTGTGGTACCGGATGCTTCCACCGTACTGACGACACCACAAACGCGGATTCCCTTGCGTAGGTTACTCCCCTTTATTAACGTAACTATATACCACGAATAGCCCGATTGTCAAGAAAATTTTAACCGGAGTCTCCAAAATCGGAAACTCCGGCAAATAATTTCACATCTTAGTTTGTAATTGTCTTTTCTGTCTCTTTGTCGAACACATGGATCTTTTCAGCATCGAATGCGAATGTAACTGTATCCCCTGTTCTTGCTGTTGTTCTAGAATCAACACGGGCTGTCATTGTAGCTCCTTCATAATCAAAGTGGAGATAAACTTCAGCACCAAGCATTTCATATACACGGATCTTAGCCTGAATAACTGTATTCGGTGAAGATGTGATAAACATCTGCTCATCATGTACATCTTCCGGACGGATTCCAAGGACAACAGTCTTTCCTTCATATCCTCCATCGATAAGTTTCTTTGCTTTTGCCGGTGGAAGTACAATATCAGCCGGTCCAACTTTGAGGACAACTTTGTCACCCTTCTTCTGGCATACAGCATCAAGGAAGTTCATCTGTGGTGATCCGATGAATCCTGCAACGAAGAGGTTGCATGGGGTATCATAAAGTACCTGTGGTGTATCTACCTGCTGAACAACACCTGCGTTCATAACTACGATTCTGGTTCCCAGTGTCATAGCTTCTGTCTGGTCATGTGTTACGTAGATGATTGTTGTACCAAGTCTCTGATGAAGTTTGGAAATCTCGATACGCATCTGTCCACGAAGTTTAGCATCCAGGTTGGAAAGTGGTTCATCCATAAGGAATACCTTCGGGTTACGAACGATTGCACGTCCCATAGCAACACGCTGTCTCTGTCCACCTGAAAGAGCTTTTGGTTTACGGTCAAGCAGTGGTTCAAGGTCAAGGATCTTAGCTGCTTCACGAACCATCTTATCAATCTCCGGTTTCGGAACTTTTCTTAATTTAAGTCCGAATGCCATGTTATCATATACAGTCATATGTGGGTACAGAGCATAGTTCTGGAATACCATCGCGATATCTCTGTCTTTTGGTTCTACATCATTTACCACTTTGTCACCGATCTTGAGTTCACCGCTTGTGATCTCTTCCAGACCTGCAACCATACGAAGTGTGGTAGATTTACCACATCCAGATGGTCCTACAAAAATGATAAATTCTTTATCTTCAATTTCAAGGTTGAAATCTTTAACTGCTTCAAATCCGTTCGGATATGTTTTGTTAATATGCTTTAATGATAAGCTTGCCATTTATTTTTCCTCCTAAATCTTTGTGCGCTTCTTACACACTGTCGCTGTTCTTGTTTCTGAAATAAAGTATATCTGTTTTTACATCGTCGGTCTATAACCGGGTTGAACAAAGATTTTTTAAGAAGGTGTACAAATTGACGAAAGCCTTACAGCAGTTCTTTATAAATGTCCCTCTTTCCGACTCCGCGGTCTTTTGCCACCTTTTTCATGGCTTCTTTCTTATCGATTCCCTGGTTCATATAGTAATCCATATGCTCCTGAACCGTCATTTCTTCCCATTTTGCGCGCTCCTCCTGTAAAATGCTCTCCCGGCTCTTCCCCTCGATCACAAGCACACACTCCCCCTTCGGATCGTTGCTCTCGTAATAGGAAACCGCTTCCGCAAATGTGGTGCGAAATGCAGTCTCATGCTTTTTTGTAAGTTCCCGGCACACAGTCAGATGTCTGTCCCCACCAAGAACTTCTCCAAGCTCTCTCAAGGTTCTCACCAGACGGTGCGGTGCTTCGTAAACGATCATCGTTCTTGTCTCATCTACAAGCTCACCTAGGACTGCCTGTCTTTCCTTTTTGTCCGTTGGAAGAAATGCCTCAAATGCAAATCTTCTGGTGGAAAGCCCGGAAAGTGTCAGTGCCGTAATACAGGCAGCGGCTCCCGGAAGGGAAGTGACCGTAATTCCGGCTTCATAGCACATTTTCACCAGTTCCTCACCCGGATCTGAGATCCCTGGTGTACCGGCATCGGTGATCAGCGCAATATTCATCCCTGTAAGAAGTTTGTCCACCAGAGCGTGTCCCTTTTCTATCTTATTATACTCATGATAACTGGTCATCGGTGTTTTAATCTCAAAATGATTCAGCAGTTTAATACTGTTCCTGGTATCTTCTGCCGCGATCAGATCAACTTCTTTCAGCGTCCGGATCACCCGGAACGTCATATCTTCCAGATTGCCGATCGGTGTTGCACACAAATATAATGTTCCTGCCATTCGTTACTCCTTTCCAGTTCCTGTCATCCCGTAATACTCCAGGATCTCCCGTGTATAGCTGCCGTCCTTCTCATAAACGATCAGTGGCGGATCTACTGTCATCCGTGATTTGGCACCACGGATTCCTTCTATTAAAACCATGTTCGGTTCCTTATCCACATATGGATACACCAGACGCATTCTTTTTGGCTCCAGCTTCGCCTCACACATTGCTGTCAGAATCTCTGCGAGCCTAAACGGTCTGTGTACCATATAAAATCTTCCTCCAGCTTTTAAAATCCGTGCACTTTCCCGGATAATATCCTCCAGTGTGCACAGTACCTCATGCCTCGCAATTGCCTTAGCACTTTCCGGATTAGCCATTCCATGACCTCCGATCATGTATGGAGGGTTCGTTGTTATCACATCCATGGAACCTTTTCCAAATATCTGTGACGCTTCTTTGATATCTCCCGTCACAATGTCGATCTGCTCCTCAAGCCGGTTGTGCCGGACACTCCGACACGCCATATCCGCACTTTCTTCCTGGATCTCCAGTCCTGTAAAATGCTTTCCTTTTGTCTTTGCAGCCAAAAGAATCGGGAGAATTCCCGTTCCTGTTCCAAGATCAAGAACGCATTCTCCCGCTTTTACTTTGGCAAAGGCACTTAAAAGCACTGCATCCATTCCGAAGCAGAACCGCCCCGGGCTCTGGATGATCTCATAGCCTTTTATCTGTAAATCATCGAGCCGTTCTCCCGGCTTAAGATTATTTGTCATCTAACTTTGACGCTCCTTCACCTTTCTCCAGAGCTGCAAGCTCTTTCATTTCCTGTTTGGAAAGCTTCACATCCTTTTTCCGACGGCGCGGTTTGAACTTCAGGTCAGCTGCCGGATATTCACGGATTTCTTTCTCATCATTGTCCAGAGTTACAATAACCCTGACAAGCTGACGCAGTACGCTTAATGACTGTACTTCACCTTTCAGTCCTTCCGGAGTTGTCACCGCCTCACCTGCAGACGGAAGATTATTGTTGAGTTCCTCGTATGTCTCTTCCTCATTTGTCAGGCAGCACATCAGTCTGCCACATACACCTGAAATCTTAGTCGGGTTCAGAGACAGATTCTGTTCTTTTGCCATCTTGATCGAAACCGGTGCAAACTCAGACAGATAGGTGTGGCAGCAAAGCTCTCCGCAGATCCCGATTCCTCCGCGGATCTTCGTCTCATCTCTTACACCGATCTGGCGAAGTTCGATCCTGGTACGGAATACCGCTGCCAGATCCTTTACCAGTTCACGGAAATCAATTCTTCCGTCTGCGGTAAAGTAAAACAGCACTTTATTGTTGTCAAAGGTATATTCTGCATCGATCAGCTTCATCTCCAGTCCATGCTTGTGGATCTTTTCCAGACAAATCTGAAATGCTTCTTTTTCTTTTTTGCGATTCTTTTCTTCTACACGGCGGTCATCCTCTGTCGCCAGGCGGATCACTGTCTTAAGAGGCTGGGTGATCTCTTCATCCTTCACTTCCTTCGGTCCCATCACAACGTTACCGAATTCTACTCCTCTCGCGGTCTCTACAATTACCTGATCGCCACGCTTCACCTCAAATTTGCCCGGTGAGAAAAAATAGATCTTTCCTGCAGTCCGAAAACGGACTCCAATTACTTTTGTCATTCCCTAGTTCTCCTTTATTGTCAACAGAAGAAGTTCCATGACAAGATCAAAGTTGACATTGGCGCGCAGTCTCGCCTTTGCTTTCTCAAGTGCTTCCAGAATTGTCTCAATTCCTTCATAAGAGCTCTTTTTCGCACGCTCCCTGATACTGTCGATCTCTTCACCGAAAATCAGTCTGTCGATATTCATTGTTGCTTTATAGATCAGAACATCACGATACCAGATCATAAGGATGTCCAGATAATCTGTGATCTCAATCTTGTAAGCGGAAATCCGTTTCACAGCTTCCACCAGATCACCGAGTTCCATGGTATCGATATTCTTCAGCAGACGAACTGCCTCATCTTTAATTTCATTAAAATGCTCAGAGCCTGCCAGCATAGCAGCTTTTCCAATATTGCCCTGTGCAAATGCAGTACACACGTCTGCCTTGTAATCAGGAACCTGAAGCTGCTCCATCAGATACCTTTTCACAAGCTGATCCTTAATGTTACGGAGCTTCAGCATAACGCATCTTGAGCAGATCGTTGGGAGCAGACTGTTCGCATTCTCTGTAAGAAGCAGAATTACCGCATAAGCAGGTGGCTCTTCGATTGTCTTCAGCAGAGCATTCTGTGCCTGTACAGTCATCATATCTGCATCCGGCACAATGTAGATCTTGTATTTTCCATTATAAGGCTTCACCTGAATATCCCCATTGATCTGAACCCGGATATCATCTACACTGATGCTGTTCGGCTTTTCATGCGTTACCCAGATAATATCCGGATGATTGCCGCTGACTGCCTGCTTGCACGAATGGCACTCATAGCACGGTTCTGCTCCGCCCTTTTCACACTGCAGAGTCTGTGCAAAAAGACCTGCAAGCATCTTCTTTCCAGATCCCTTCTCGCCGTTCAGAATATAAGCATGTGATACTTTATCTTCTGTAACTGCGTTCTGTATATACTGAATGATCTCGCTATGTCCTACGACATCTTTAAATCCTGACATATTATCACCCTCTTCTTTCTTACTATTCCATTAGTATAACATAAATTTATGCAGATACCTAGAGCAAATTCCTGTGGTCTTTCTGAATTATTTCTGAAAATTCTGCGAATTTCGCTTTGTAGGTATGTTGAAATCATATCTTCTGCACACAAACTATCTTCTCAATAATAAAAGATGACAACTTTTCCGATATGTTTTATAATAAGCATGAATATATAAAGCTTCTGTATCCAATGATGTAATCGGATTGCTCCATTTCCACGCAATTTATTCTTTTGATACTTACATCATACAAGATGTTGGGGTCAAAAGGTATTTTGGCCAGACAAACTTTATATAAGTTTCTTACACAGAAAGGGGATGAACTCATGCTGGAGGTAAAAAATCTTACATTCCAGGTGAATGAAAACGGAATAGAACGAAGTATCGTAGAAAATATCAGTTTTAACGTAGAAGACGGGGAAATGCTGGTGATCACCGGTCCGAACGGAGGTGGCAAATCCACACTTGCAAAAGTGCTGATGGGGATTGACCAGGCAAGTGCCGGACAGATCATCTTAGACGGAACCGATATCAGTGATTATGATATCAACCACAGGGCAGAAGCCGGAATCGGTTACGCATTCCAGCAGCCACCACGCTTCAAAGGAATGACGGTAAGCAAGCTTTTATCACTTGCGGCTGGAGAAGATCTGACAAGAGATGTCTGTTGCAGACTTTTAAGTACCGTTGGACTTTGTGCCAACGAATACATTGAACGTGAAGTAGACGGAACCTTATCCGGCGGTGAAATGAAGCGTCTGGAAATTGCAACCGTTCTCGCAAAGCCGCACAAACTCTGTATTTTCGATGAACCGGAGGCCGGAATCGATCTCTGGAGTTTTTCTATGTTGATCGAACAGTTTGAAAAAATGCACAAAGAGAAAAAGCAGAGTCTTATTCTTATTTCCCATCAGGAAAGAATCATCCAAATGGCTGACCGGATCATGGTAATCGAAGGCGGAAAGATTGCTTCGATCGGACAGACCGCGGATATCCTTCCACAATTATTAGGGAAGACAGCAGATTCTTACAGCTGTCTGAAATGTAGATAACAGGGGAGGAAGATACAATGACTTTATTGGATAAAATTACAGAAAAAGTATTAGCTCAGATCGATGATACCGGTTTTACACAGTCCGGTGCATTCAATTTACGACATAATGGGATCGCGCTCTGCCACGGTGACAGTGAGCATATTAAAATCAAGAAAAAACAGGACAAGCCGGGAATCGATATTTTCATCGATGGAAAAACAGACGGCGAAGAAGTTCATATTCCGGTTATTGTTGACGCAAGCGGAATGACGGACGTTGTTTACAATGATTTTTATGTAGCAGAAGGTGCAAATGTAACTATCGTTGCCGGATGTGGTATCCACAACAGCGGATGTAACGAAAGCCGCCATGATGGTATTCATACTTTCCATGTGGAAAAAAATGCAAATGTACGCTATGTAGAAAAGCATTACGGAGAGGGAGAAGGCACCGGAGCCCGTGTACTCAATCCTGTTACCGAAGTTTATCTTGGTGAAAATTCTGTATTTACGCTGGATACTGCTCAGATCAAAGGAGTCGATTCTACGGTTCGTGAAAATAATGTACATCTGGAAGCCGGTTCCAAGCTTTATGTCATTGAAAAACTGATGACACATGGAAAACAGGAAGCTACTTCAAATATGATGGTGGAACTGCTCGGAGAAGGCAGCTCTGCGCAGATCGTATCCCGTTCGGTCGCAAAAGGCGAATCCAGACAGGTCTTCCATCCGAGGGCTGTCGGAAAGAACCGTTGCCATGCACATGTTCAGTGTGATTCTATTATCATGGATCATGCAGAAGTAAGTTCAATTCCTGAGATCAATGCGAAGCATGTGGATGCGGCTATTATCCATGAAGCTGCGATCGGAAGGATCAATGATGAGCAGTTGATCAAGCTGCGGACTCTTGGAATGACGGAAGAGGAAGCAGAAGGGGTGATTATTGAGAACTTCTTGAATTAGAGTCATACGTGTAGTAGTAAAAGAGACAAAAAAGACAAAAATTATCCTCTGGCTATGCTCAGTTGCACTAACCATTCCACCGAGCCTTTGAAAGCATCAATTGTGTCAGCAATGGCTTCCACAATTGATTAAGTCTCGGTTTCATAGTGCAAAATTCGCAGATCCAGAGGATAATTTTTGTCTTTTTCTGTGTCTTAACTCCACTACATTATAAAATCTTATTTAAGTTTCAAGAATTTCTCAATGCAGGATTCACCTGGACAGGCGGAGCCTGTCTCGCTTGGGTGTTGAAATCTCTACTGTTCAAGTATCTTTTTACAGATTTTTTCAAGGATGTCTTCAAGGTCTGTGTTTTCGTAGCGTTCTGTGATTCCGGCGTGGGCGAGGTTTTCTTCGGAGAAATCTTTGGAATCGGCGAGAAAACGGCGGCACATTTCGGCGTATTTGGGTTCTTTCTGGGTTTTCTCACGGGCGAGGGCGCGGGTTAAGCGCTCTCCGTCTTCTACCTCGATGTAAAGTGGAACTACTTTTTCGTTTCCAAAATAGGTTTTCAATTTTTCATAGGATTCAAGGGTTCCGATCATGAGATAATCCTGATTTTTTTGTTCAAAATTGAACTGTCCGTCATCAGCGGTGAAATAGTGCCAGATACCATAAACTGTATTGTAAGCACGTTCTTCGATCAATCGACTTTCTGTTTTGAACTTTTCAAGTTCAGTTTCGTCTGTAAAGAAATATTCTTCGCCTTCTTTTTCTCCCTCACGCCGTGGACGGGTTGTATAGATTGTTACATTTTTTAACTGTGGAATTCTTTTTCTCAGTTCTTTGTAGATTGTGTCTTTCCCCGTTGAACTTTTTCCCATCAGATAATATATTTTACTCATGTTTCCACACCTTTATCTTGCCTTCCGTCTGTATTCCTTCTATTTGGAGATTCTGTGTTTCATAATAACAAAGAAGTTCTACTGCTTCCCGGCTGATCCGCTCTCCGGGTACGATAACCGGGCTTCCCGGTGGGTAGAGATATGCGTATTCCAGAGAAATGTGTCCTTCACTTTCTTTCCACGGAATCTCTTCTGCTTCTCCGTCTTCTTCCCGTTCTGCTGCCTCCTGCGGTGTAAAATACTGCTCCAGTCTAGGAAGCTCTCCGGAAATCTCTATGCTTCCGGAAACGGCTGTTTTTGCTTCCAGCTGATCATCTATTTCCAGTAATGCAGCTTTTAACCTGTTCAGTCCTTCCTGCGTATCTGCCACGGTCGTCATCGCAAGTACATAGGTTCCTCCGGTCATTTCCATTTCCAGATGATATTCTTTTCGCAGCCGGTCCGCAAGCTCCGGACTTGTAATATTTGCATTTGCTGTGGAAATCACAACTTTGGAAATATCATAATGTTCTGTACGGAGAATCTGTAAATGCTGTAATGGCTTCAGCTCTTCTCTGAACTTTTGCAGCCTCTCTACATAAAGTTCAAATGCTTCCTCACATTTTCCATCCAGGAAATCCACGCAGGCATCCAGGCTTGCCATGAAAATATACGACGGACTGCTGCTCTGCAACATATCCAGATATTTCTTAATTCTTCTTCGATTGGCAAGCTTTCCGTTGATATGCAGGATTGCAGTCTGTGTAAGAGAAGGCAGTGTCTTGTGCAGACTGTTGATCACCACATCTGCTCCCAGATCATTTGCGCGCCCCGGAAATGCCGGATGAAATCCAAAATGCGGTCCATGTGCTTCATCTACGATCAGTGGAATCCTATACGAATGTGCCACTTCTGCAATTCCTTTCACATCCGATACCACGCCATCATAATTTGGAGATACGATCACAACGGCTTTGATATCCGGCTCTGCAGCAAGTGCTTTTGCCACATCTTCTTTGCTGATCTCCCCGTTCATATGCATGGAAATATCAAATTCCGGATACACATAGCGCGGTACAAGACCATTCATATAAATTGCATGGTAAATGGATTTGTGACAATGGCGTGCCACCAGAATCTTATCTCCCCGGTGCGTACATCCCATCACTGCACTTAAAATTCCGGCAGTACTTCCATTTACCAGAAAATGACTTTCCTCTGCCCCAAATACCCTTGCGGCTCTTTCCTGCTCTTCTTTTAAAATACCATCTGCGTGATGCAGATCATCGAAACCATCGATTTCCGTGATATCCAGATCGTATGGAAGTTCAATTCCAAGAAGTGCCTTGTTTCTCTTATGTCCCGGCATGTGAAATGCGTAAAAATCGCTCTCGGAATATGCTTTTAATTTATCGTATAGTCGTTCCATTTTAAACCTCTTTAAGTCTTTTAGAAACATCATATAATTTTTCTTCCGAAAACGCAAGAGGACGAAACGGTTCTCCCATTTCGTCCTTCCCATATATTCCGGCTTACACAGCTACAATCTCAAACACTTCCGCCTGGAAATCTCCCTTATCATTCACGCCCTTCTTCCATACACCGGACGCAGAATCGGACAGGATCATCCCGACTTGCATCAGCTCATCGCCATAGCAGTCATAAGCATATCCGCTGACCTTATAACAGGTATCTTCTTTCAGCCCTTTCAGCTTCAGTCTCTTAAATCCAACATTGACCGGCTGCATTACCCGGTAATAACCAACCAGCGCCTTCTTCTGATCCTCCGATACGATCATCCATGCGGTCTCATTTCCCTCAAACGGACTCTTCAGTCGATAGAAAGTTCCTTTCTGGATCAGATCTCTCTTCTCCTTCATAAATGCGATCTGACGGCGGATTTCTGCCTTATCTTCCTCGCCAAGCTTTAAAAGGTCAAGCTCATATCCAAAAGTTCCAAAGTAAGCCACATCTGCTCTTGTCTCGAGCGGTGTCACACGGTTTGTCTGATGGTTCGGTGAAGCTGATACATGGCTTCCCATACAACTCACCGGATAAACCATTGAAGTTCCATACTGGATTTTCAGACGTTCGATTGCGTCAGTATCATCCGAAGTCCATCCCTGCGGTGCGTAGTAAAGCATTCCCGGATCAAATCTTGCCCCACCACTTGCACAGGATTCAAACAATACATGCGGAAAACGGCTGGTCAGGCGCTCATACAGTTCATACACACCAAGGATATATTTGTGGCAGACCTTTCCCTGATACTCTCTGTCATTTCCATTGGAGAACACCTCTGAAAATGTACGGTTCATATCCCATTTGATATAAGATACCGGCACTTCTGCAAGAAGATTTTCCAGCATGTCCCCGATATATTCACGTACCTCTTTCTTAGAAAAATCCAGTACATACTGTGTCCGGCTGTGGCAGATCCGCTTGCCCTGTTCTGCAAGAAGCCAGTCCGGATGCGCCCTGTACAGATCACTGTCTTTGTTCGTCATCTCCGGTTCAATCCAGAGCCCGAATTTTAAATCTTTGGCATTGATCTTTTCTGCCAGCTCCTTTAACGTTCCTTTCAGCTTTTCCTCATTCGGATACCAGTCGCCAAGGGAAGAAGTACTGTCATCTCTCTTTCCAAACCATCCGTCATCCAATACAAAAAGCTCCATTCCAAGATCTGCTGCCGCATCCGCAAGTCCCAGAAGCTTTGGCGCATCAAAATCAAAATAAAATGCTTCCCAGCTGTTGATCAGAATCGGACGAACCTTATCTCTCCATGTTCCCCTTGCCAAACGTGTGCGGTACAGCTTGTGAAAGGTTTGGCTCATTCCGTTAAGTCCGGCTTCCGAATATACCATTACCATCTCCGGTGTCTGGAAGGATTCGCCTTTTCCAAGTGTCCACTTAAATCCATTTGGATGGATTCCCATCAGCACACGGGCGGTATCATAATTGTCTACCTCTGTCTGTGCAAGGAAATTTCCGCTGTAAACCAGACTGAAACCGTAGACCTGCCCCTGGAACTCGTCTGCATTTTCACGCGCAAGTGCAAGGAACGGATTGAACTGGTAGCTGCTGCATCCGCGCATACTGTAAATACTCTGGATACCGTAATCCAGCTTATGTCTTCTCACATAGCGCTCTCTCGCCCACACACCGGCAAGATCGATCATCTCATAATCCTTGTCCGGCAGATCCACACAGGCGCTCATTGCAGAAAGAAGTGTGATCTTTTCGTCAGAATCACATTCAAAACGTACACTTCTCGCGATCACCGGAAATGCTTCATAGATCGTATATAAAAGGACAATTCTTGTATTGATACTTGTATCCTCCAGAACCAGTTCCAGAGTCTGCGCCTCATCATCACTTTCTACATAAGTCGCCGGAAGTCCTTCAAGCTTTGGTTTGCCATTATAAATTTTATGCTCTTTATATACAAACTCGACTACATGGCTTCCATTCTCCCGCTCGATCTCATATGCCGGAAAACGCATATCTCCGCAGCCGAAAGTCGGATACTCCTGCTTGATATTCTCCAGTGAGAATGTAGAATTTCCCTCGAAAGCATACGGTGACATATCACGCATCGCATATTCAAAAAGATGGCTGAAATCTTCTCTGTGTGTCAGGCGTTTTCCATAGTAGAGCTGTCCCGGCTGGTCGTTGTCAAGGATCTTGATGATATAGCTGATCTCCTGGTTGTAGAGATGAAACTCTCTTGTTTTTTCATTGTATATGATTGGCATATCGTTTCTCCTCATTCCGTATTGTATAACGTTCATTTTTCCGTATTATCTGTATAGTATCACTGTTGGTTTTTCAGCGTCAATGATTCCTGCGGATAAATTTGTAAAAACGTACACTCAAAAAAGGGACTCTGTCCTTTCCTGAAAGACATCATCCCTTTTCCTTTCTTAGCAGATTTATTTAATTTTCTCTTTGTATTCTTTTACTCTGCACTACTGTCCACTTTCCATCCAAGCGCCTTCTCTACCGTATCGATCAGTACCCGGCTTACTCTTTGTGAACCGTCCATCTGTACATAATAGTAGGTCGCACTGTCGTCCTTGCTTCCCACATAGAATGTAACTGTCTTTTCCTTGTCATCATCCGACGTATCCTTGTAAGTCAGCTCCACCTTCGTCCGCTGATCTTCCGCAAGCCCGTAATTGCCAAGCGTCGCGTCCGTCACATGATAATCTGCACAATCTGTAAAATAGAATCCGGAAAGTGCTGTCATAATACTTGTGACAGTATCTTCCTGATCCTCATTGTCCGCTTCGTAGGTTTTTACCTCGTCACCCGGTTTTGTCACAGTCTCTTTTACAAAGTTATCGGATGTAACTGTTACAAAGCTGTCCTTTTCAGCAACATCTGCAAGCTGCCATACCATTTCCGAAATCAGATCTGCCGATACCGTGTACACTTTTTCTGTTCCATCTTCCATGAAATAATAATTTTCTCCGGAAGCATTCCCGATTAGAAATTTATGTGCCTCGCCGTCCTTTCCGGTCAGCGTAAGATTATATTCCGGCGAATCAAATCCATAGTCCGAAAGGTCATCCGGATTCTTGATCTCTTTTACCGCCTGAATATCCGAAAATGCATCTTCCATATTTTGCATACTGCTCTCCGTCAGTGCGATCGTGGTGTCCGGCGCATACTCCCAGGTATCATCCTCTTTTACAAAGGACATTTCTTCCCCAGATGCTTCTTTATACTCGATCGACTCCAGCGAATCTGTCTCAAAAATATGCACCACTGCATTTTCTTTTTTCTTCTCTTCTGCCTCTGACTTAGATGTATTCCATTTTTTCAGTCCGAAAAATGTAATGAGCAGAACAAGCAGTACGAGCAGAAGGATTCCTATTGTCCTTGTTTTTTTCTCCATCTTTTTTCCTCCTGCCTCTTACGCTTTCCGTCTTCTCATCCAGATCACAAATCCAAGGATCAGAATTGCAAGCGGAATAATAAAGATCACAAGGATGCTGAATGCACCTGCATGCATCGGTGTGTTGGTCTCAGTCGAAAGACTCTTCGCTTCAATCGCAACATTGTTTACATTATCAAAATTCTCTGTCACTGAATTTACAAACAAAGTCAGGTTATCCAGTGTCGTCAGCTGATCTGTGATATCCGAGCTGATCATAGATGCAGAAGCAAGCACCGTAAGTCTTGCTGTCTTTGTGTCTGTATCCGTTGCATCACTCTCATCGTCTTCATCCTCGCTGTCCGAATCTGAAGAATCCGCAGAAATCGCATTGGTAGAAACGGCTCCCAGGATATACTGTCCCTGTGTCTGGTCATTTTCTGTCACTGCATATCCACTGTCTGATGTCTGCATAAATGAAGTAACCGTCAGATTATCATTATCCGTATCTGTTTTCTCCATACCAAGTGA
>OCHV01001060.1_pt1 | contig 19172 bp, 18 predicted proteins | sample 1538461 | NCBI WGS metagenome assembly OCHV01 (sample SAMN04571692, study PRJEB22368) | human gut metagenome | biome: human gut; material: stool | host: Homo sapiens | place: Luxembourg | collected 2012-08-03 | reverse complement strand
CCTATACGGAACAGGTGACCATCGAGAAAGACAAGGACTATCCGCTGACCGCCGCGATGAAGCAGCAAGTGCGCGAGCTGACGCTTCTCATCGAACCGACGGGTGATGCCGCCGGACGCATCACGGAGATTGTTGCCTATCTGACGGGGGCAGCCGGAACACTCGACTTCGCCACCAATACCTACGGAGCCGCTTCAAGCGTCGTGCTGCCCTTCACCAAGATTACCTCGGGGGACGATGCCGGCAAGTGGAAAACCACGGTGCGGCTGCTGGGTGTGACCGGAGCGGAACAGCTGCTAACGGGTGAAATCCGCTATGCGGACGGCAACCCAACCCCCACCACGCTGAAAAGTGACCTCACGGATGCCCTCAAGAAGTTCAACACCGGAAAGGGCGGATCGCTGACCCTCGGAGGAACGCTGGTTGAGACTCCCGAAGGCATGGAAGTGGACGGAGCCGGAATCAACGGATGGAAACCGGTGGACGGAGGTGAAGTAAACGCAGATTTGTGATACAATTAAGAATGAATAATTAATAATGAACAATGGATAAGATAAAGACAAGACACTTAGCATGGGCAGCGCTGACACTGGCCCTCACCGCCTGTACGCAGGACGAACTGGCCGACGACAACCGTCTGCCCGAAGGTGAATATCCCGTAGTCATCCGTGCCACCGGACTGTCCGTAGAGGCAACGCCGCAGGCAGCCCCATCCACCCGTGCCACCGTGGACGGCGACTGGCAAGGTGTACAGACCGTGGCTCTCAAGATGGGCGACGCGGTAAAGGAATACACCGTAACGGCTACGGATGCCGACGGATACAAGAGCGCCACGCTCTCACGCACGGACGACCCGCACTACTGGACCAGCCGCGACCCGATTACCGTATCGGCATGGTGGCCTATCGACAAGGCTGACATCACACGGATGCCTGCCGTGAAGGTGGCCGAAGACCAAAGCAAGTTGGCAGACTTCCAGAACAGCGACTTCATCTCTGCTGAAAACCAGACGGTAAAATTTGACGACCCGAAACTCACCTTTACCCACCGCACGGCACGCGTGGCAATCGAACTGAAGCCCGGCACAGGATTCACGAGCGTGGACGGTGCCACAGTGAGCCTCGTGAGCCTGTCCACCGATAACGGCAACCCGACCGCCATCCAGACCTACCACGCAAGCGGCAACAGCTACGAGGCACTGACCGCCCCGCAGACCGTTGCGAAAGGCGAGCCGTTCATCCGCGTGGAACTTGGCGGCGGCAACTTCTACTTCCGCCCGAAGAACGATGTTGTATTAGAGGCGGGCAGCCGCTATACCTACACCGTCAACGTCAATGCCACGGGGCTGACGCTGGCAGGCTGTGAAATCGGCAAATGGGACGACGGCGGCGGCGAGAGCGGCGCAGCCGAGGATTTGGGCTACAACTACGACAACACCACCAAGACCTACACGGTCTATAACGCAGACGGCCTGATGGCATGGGCGGAAGCCGCGCAGAGCGACCTCAGCATCAACTGCACCCTGACTGCCGACATCGACCTGACGGGCAAGACATGGACACCGATAGGTGATGGCGTCATGTCTGAATCCGGTTACCAAGGCACCTTCGACGGACAGGGACACCGCATCACGGGGCTGGCCATCACTACGGACAATCCGAGCGGTGAGAGTGCTGCGTTGTTCGGCGGTATCGGCGGCAACGGCGAGGTGAAGAACCTGCAACTGGTGGATGTGGACTACGATGTGCGGCAAAACGGTGTGGCCAGTGGCATAGCGATGTCCAACTACGGCACCATTACCGCCTGCTCCGTAACGGGAGATATTTCTTCAACAGGAGGATATGTCGGCGGCATTGCGACTTCCAACATCGGTAGCATTATTGGCTGTTGGTTCGATGGAAATTTAACGTCAGGCATTGGTAATGGCGGAATCGCTGGTCTCAACTATAGCACCATCACCGCCTGCTTCTATGGCGGAAATGCCGGACAAGGAGCAATTAATCAAGGAGGAACGGTAGATGTTACGAAGGTGGACGGCGTGACCGTGAAATGGCAGACAGCCGTAGACGGCATGAACCCCGCCCTCACCGGCAACGACTATCAATGGAAACTTGGCACGGACGGCCTGCCCGTACTGCAAAAGAAACAATAACGAACCCTAAACAACACGCATCATGAAACGAACAACCATCCATATATCCGCAGCCCTCGCCCTGCTGCTCGCCCTTGCCGCCTGCACGCAGGACGAAGCGGGCTTCCTGCCGGAAGGGGCGGAAGGCACACCCATCGTCTTCACCGCCACGGGACTGAACCCCGCGGCGACAGCCACCGCCGGTACCCGTGCCCCCGTGGACGGGAACTGGGAGGGCGTGCAGAGCGTGGCAGTCCTGATGGACGGCACGGTGAAGGCGTACGACGTGACGCCCACCACCGCCGACAACACCGGCGCCACGCTGACCTCCACCGACCCGCACTACTGGACCAACCACGATAACATCACCGTCACGGCGTGGTGGCCCTACACCGAGGGCGAGACCACCCCGCCTGCCGTGGTGGTAAGAGCCGACCAAAGTTCGCCGACTGACTTCGAGGGAAGCGACTTTATTTCCGCCGAGAACCAGCCGGTGAGCTACGGCAACCCCACGCTCCGCTTCACCCACCGCACGGCACGGGTCACCGTCATCCTGACGGACTACACCGAGGGGCTGGAGTCCGTGTCGCTGACTGGCCTCTCCACCGAGAATGGCAACCCGGCTGTAATCGCCCCGTATGACAAGGGCGGCGACACCTACACCGCCCTCGTAGCCCCGCAAAGTGTGGCAACGGGCACGGCCTTCATCACCTGCGCCTTCACCAACGGCAAGGTCTTCGTCTACCGGATGCAGGGGGCTGCCGAATGGAAAGCGGGCGAGGAATATACCTACACCGTCTCCCTTGCCGCGGCAGAAGACCCGGGATACACCGTGTCGGAGGACGGCAAGACCTACAACGTCACCTCCGCCGATGGGCTGCTGGCGTGGAACGAAGCCGTACAGAAAGATATGACACTGAACTGCACCCTCGCCGACAACATCGACCTGACGGGCAAAGACTGGACGCCGATAGGCACAAGCTTCGGCAACTCATACACCGGCACCTTCGACGGCAATGGCAAGACCATCACGGGGCTGACCGTTACGGGAAGTGACCGATATACGGGTCTGTTCGGCTTCATCAAAAGCACGGTGAAGAACGTGGTGCTGACAGAAATAAACATAACAAGTGGCACGTTCGTCGGCGGCGTGGCGGGATGGAGCTTTGGCGGCAACATTGAAAACTGCTCGGTGTCGGGCAGCGTCAGCGGTAGCGACGTAGGCGGTGTGGTGGGCTATCAACAGGGCGGTTCCATCACCGGATGCAGTTCCTCGGCCACAGTGAAGGGAACGCAGCGGGCAGGCGGCGTGGCAGGTGTAACGAATTCCGGTGCCACCCTGACCGCCTGCTATGCCACGGGCGGCGTGACCGTTGAAAATGACGGTCCAAACAACGCCTGTGCCGGCGGCGTGGTGGGATCCAACGCATACAGCACCGTCATTGCCTGCTATGCCGCGGGTAACGTCAGCGGTACCGGAAGCGGTACCATCCATGTAGGCGGCGTGGTGGGAGAAAACTATGCCACCGTGACCGCCTGCTACTGGAGCGGCCTCCCCGACAATGACAACGGCGGAGCCACGAAGGTGGACGGCACGAACGTCACCTGGCAGACGGCCGTCGCCGCCATGAACGCCGCCCTGAGCGGTAAAGGCTGGCAGTACGAACTCAAAGACGGCAACAGCCTGCCTACCTTGAAGAAGGAACAATAAACCGTCGGGCGGGAAAAGTTCCGCCCGAAACGGAAAATAACTGAAGTATAACCCAAAAAGAAAAGAACTCCCATTCCGGGCGGGAGTATTGTGCCCGGTAACATCATACAGACACCGCAGCCCGCTACCGTAAGGTCAGTGGGCTGCATTTTAATAAGGAGAAAAGAATAATATAAAAAATGAGGTAACCCGCATGAAACAGAAAACAATAGCAACCAGACACCTGCGCACCAAGATAGCGGCAGGATATGTGCTGATACTATTCGTCATTTTCGGCATCGTCTATATTTGGCTCAATGAACAGAACAGACAACAGGAATTGGAAGCTACTACCTACAAAATAAAAAGTCTCCGCAAGGATGTACACGAGGTATATATGAAGGTAGTGGATTTATCCATGATTGGTGAGACTGATGGCTGTTATATAAAATACGTCCACTTTTTTGGTGGATATATGGAAGAAATCTCTTATCTTTGCTACGTGAATAATAACACGGAAAGCAATGGAGATAAACTTTGATAAGGACTATTTGCGCCAATTGTACGAGGAAGGGAAAACGACGGACAAGAAACATCGTTTCCAGCCAAATATCGTGGCACGCTACCAGTTGCGCATCAAAGTGCTGGAACAAGCAAGAAGCGTGGAAGAGCTTTACGTCATCCACTCGCTTCATTATGAAGTGCTGAAAGGTGACAAGGCTGGTATTTCCTCCATCCGTGTGAACGACCAGTACCGCATTGAGTTCACGGTAGAACAGGTCTCATCGGAAACGGTGGTGACCATCTGCAATATACTTGAATTATCAAACCATTATAAATAGAATAATTATGGGAAAATACATCTGTCAACGCCCTATACATCCGGGCGAACTGCTGAAGGAAGAGACCGAAGAACGCAAGCTCTCGCAGCGCAGATTGGCCGAGCAGATGGGCATCTCCTACAAGGTATTGAATGACATTCTCAACTGCCGCAGGCCGATTACTACGCAGACAGCGATGCTCTTCGAGGCAGCTTTGGGTATCAGTGCTTCGCTACTGATGCGGATGCAGCTTGATTGCAATATGCAGCAGGCGGCTGCAGACCCCTCTTTTATGGAGCGTCTGAAGCAGGTACGCAAGTATGCCGCCATGCTGTAACTCATGGTACACTGAAAGTTTCCCGTCCCACTTCTCCCGATAAAAGGGGAAGGTGGAACAGGTCTTTTGGAATAGTCTTGCAGATGAAATATGAAGATGCACTTGCTTTTTTTATGATTCTGAAACTTATAAACTTATAAGTAATGGAGTGGCGGATATGCATTGCCTTAGCGATGAATATCTTGCCGATGAATTGCTGATGGAATGGAGAGAAATACATTCCATCAAATAAATATTGACATGAAAGGAGCACGTGATAGAACACACGGAGAATCCACCAATGGATTGTATCGACGGTTATTGAAAAGTGAGATAAGAGAATAAAAAACAGGAGCCTTCGGCAGTGCCGGGGGCTTCGTGCGTTTACAATTGTTTCGATACAGGGCACATGAATATATCAGACTACATGATAGAAAAAGAAGAGTTGGTTAAACCCCTATCAGTATAAAAAATACCCGTTGAAAGATACTCCACATAAGAGAAAAATGTATTATTTTTGCAATATGATTGAACTATCCAAACATATAGAAGTATTATTGCTGGAGAATGATTGTGTCATTGTTCCCGGCTTGGGAGGATTCATTGCCCACAAACGGCAGGCTGCATACTCCATCCAGAAAGGAGAATTCATGCCGCCCCTCCGCACCATTGGTTTCAATCCGCAACTGATAATGAACGATGGGCTGCTGGTACAGTCGTACATGCAAGCTTTTAACACCGACTTTCCCGATGCAACCCGCCGGATTGAAAAGACTGTGGCTGAAATAAAAGACCAATTGTACCAGCAGGGTCAGGTCACCCTGCACAACGTGGGTACAATCTACTATAACATGAACGGCGGTTATGCCTTTGAGCCGGCAGCCTCATCTTTCTTCACCCCAAGTCTGTACGGGCTGGAAAGCTTCACGCTTCCGCAGCTGCAGACATTGCCTGTTTCTTCTCCGAAGCCGTTGGTTCCGGAAATGCAGGAAGTGGCAAGCAAACCGAAAAGACATTTCTCCTTGCGCCATTTCACGCGCAACGTAGTGGCCATAGCTGCAGCCGTATGCCTGTTCTTCGTACTCTCCGTTCCGGTGGAAAACACGTACATGGACGATGCGAATTATGCTTCGCTGGGCTCAATCAGTATGTTTGATGCCATCCGCAACCAGTCGGTAGCCACCAGCATACAAACGGCTCCCCAAACAGCAGTTGCACAAAAGGCTGTAAAGAAACAGAAGAGCGAAAAGCGTGTCCGCAACAACGTAAACACGCTGAAACCGGTAGCCGTGAAGACAGAAAAGATTGCAGCCGCGCCTGCAGCAAAAACAGCCGTAACCAAAACGGCTGCCACCAAAGCTGAAGCAAAAGCGACACAAAAGCCGAAACCGGCTTCCGCACAACCTGCTGCAAGCAAGAAAACGGCCTACATCATCGTAGCCAGCTTGCCGACATCGGACGATGCCCAACGTGAACTGAAAAAATTCCAGCAGAAAGGATACAAGAATTGCCAGGTGCTTGAATCGAACGGACGCTTCCGCATCGCACTGGATAGTTATGCCACTTCAGGCGAAGCTTACCAGAAAGTGCAGACGCTGCGCAATCAGGAAGAATTCAAGAATGCCTGGGTATTCACTTCAAAATAAATACGCCCTTTTAAACAGAATGAAAAGAGTAAGATGCCCCAAATGTGACAACTTCATCCAGTTTGATGAAACCAAGTATGGAGAAGGACAGTCACTCGTTTTTATCTGTGACAACTGCAAGAAGCAGTTCAGCATCCGTATCGGAAAATCGAAACTGAATGCCGCCAACCGCAAGGAAGAAGTAATCGACGAGAAAGAAGGCATGCAGGATTTCGGCAACATACTGGCCGTGGAAAATGTATTTGCCTACAAGCAGGTGCTTCCGCTGCATGAGGGAGACAACCTCATCGGTCGCCGATGCAAAGGTAATGACATCGACATCCCTATCGAAAGCAATGACCCGAGTCTGGACCGCCGGCATTGCTACATCAATGTCAAGAAGAACAAGCAAGGGAAAATCATTTATACCCTGCGCGATAACGACAGTATCACAGGAACTTTCCTGATGAATGAAATTTTAGGACCGAAAGACCAAATCCGCATTGAAGACGGAGCTATTATTACCTTGGGAGCTACAACCCTGATTCTGAGAGCTGCCGAAGGACAAACGGAAGAGTAAACCGCACACGGACTCTATAATTTTAGGATAACTAATAACTAACAAACCTTTTTATTTCGATTATGGCTTTTACAAACAACGTAATGATTGTCCGGCATAAATTGCTGGAAAACCTGGTTGCTTTATGGAAAGAAAATCAATTAGTAGAAAAAATTGACCGCATTCCTTTGGAAATCAGCCCTCGCCGCTCACAGCCGGTAGGACGCTGCTGTATCCACAAGGAACGTGCCGTTACTAAATATAAGTTGCTCCCGCTGCTGGGCTGGGATATGACCGATGAAACAGACGAGCTGACTCCGCTTTCTGAATATGCCCGCAAGACACTGGAACGCAAGGAAAGAATCAAAGAAAATATTCTCTGTGTCATCGACGAAGCATGCTCTTCTTGCGTGCAGGTAAACTATGAAGTAAGTAACCTTTGTCGGGGTTGTGTGGCAAGAAGCTGCTACATGAACTGTCCGAAGGGAGCTGTACACTTTAACAAGAAGACTGGTCAGGCACAGATTGACCACGACAAGTGCATCAGCTGTGGTATTTGCCACAAGAGCTGTCCGTATCACGCCATCGTCTACATTCCGGTGCCTTGTGAGGAGGCTTGTCCGGTGAAAGCCATCAGCAAGGACGAGCACTACATCGAGCACATCGACGAAAGCAAGTGTATCTATTGTGGAAAATGTCTGAATGCCTGTCCGTTTGGAGCCATCTTCGAAATCTCACAGGTGTTCGACGTATTGGAAGCTATCCGTAAGGGAGAACAAGTAATTGCCATTCCGGCTCCGTCCGTATTGGGACAGTTCAAGGCTACTATCGAACAAGTGTACGGAGCATTGAAGGAGATTGGCTTTGCCGATGTAATTGAAGTGGCTGAAGGTGCTATGCACACTACCAGCAACGAAGCACACGAACTGCTGGAAAAACTGGAAGAAGGACAGAAATTCATGACTACTTCCTGCTGTCCGTCGTACATCGAACTGGTGAACAAGCATATTCCTGACATGAAGCCCTATGTATCAAGCACCGGTTCTCCGATGTATTACGCGGCTCGCATTGCTAAAAAGAAATACCCGAATGCGAAGGTAGTCTTCATCGGCCCGTGTATCGCCAAAAGAAAAGAAGCACAGCGCGACGAGTGCGTAGATTACGTACTGACATTCGAAGAACTTCACCCGATTTTCCGTGGCTTGGGTATTGAACTGGAACAGGCCAACCCGTACAAAGTGGCATACGAATCAGTATGTGAAGCACACGGATTCGCACAGGCAGGCGGTGTAGCCGGAGCTGTAAAAGCTTACCTGGGCCCGAAAGCCAACGGTATCAAGATTATGCAGTTCTCTGACTTCACGAAGAAGAACATCGGTGTACTCCGTGCTTACGCCAAGACCGGAAAAGTGGATGCACAGTTCATCGAAATGATGGCTTGCGAAGGCGGATGCGTAACCGGCCCGAGCGCACACAACGACCCTGTAGCCGGAAAACGCCAGTTGAACCAAGACTTGCTGAAACGTACCTTGAAGTACGAAAACAATAACCAGGAATAAACCCATGAGGGAACTTATTGAACGCCTTTACCGGGAGCAGACACTGGCTCCCGGTGAATTGCGTACCCTTCTGCTGGAGTGCCGGGGGGAAGACCTCGACTTTCTCATGCAAAAGGCACGTGCGGTAGCACAAAGCCATTTCGGAAACAAAATCTATATCCGTGGACTTATTGAAATAGGGAACTGTTGTCACAACGACTGTTTCTATTGCGGCATCCGAAAAAGTAACCGCCACCTGAAGCGGTACCGACTGGATGCGGAAACCATTCTGGCTTGCTGCCGGCATGGATATGAGTTGGGATTCCGTACCTTCGTCCTGCAAGGAGGAGAAGATAACTACATGAACGATGACAGGGTAACGGAAGTGGTGACTGCCATACGAACCGAATTCCCCGATGTAGCCATCACCCTTTCACTTGGTGAACGTCCTACACTTTCTTACGAACGTTTTTTTCAGGCAGGTGCCAATCGCTATCTGTTGCGCCACGAAACGCACAACGAAGCACATTACCGTCGCTTGCATCCTGAAAGCATGTTGCTTTCCAACCGTTTGCGTTGTCTGAACGATTTGAAACGCATCGGATTCCAGACGGGAACCGGCATCATGGTGGGAAGTCCGGGACAAACCGTCGACCACCTGGTGGAAGACATTCTTTTCATAGAACAATTCCGTCCCCAGATGATTGGTATCGGTCCTTTCCTGCCCCATCATGACACTCCTTTCGCTTCCTGCCCGCCCGGCAGCCTCACGCAGACACTCACGCTGCTTTCCATCTTCCGGCTGATGCATCCGCAGGCATTGATTCCTTCTACCACCGCCCTGGCAAGCCTTACACCCGACGGGCGCGAGAAAGGCATACTGGCAGGCGCCAATGTAGTGATGCCCAACCTCTCTCCGGTAGAACAGCGAAAGAATTATGCCTTGTATGACAATAAAGCCTCTATGGGCTCAGAAGCTGCCGAAGGACTGCGTCTGCTGGCACAACGGCTGGTTGCCATTGGTTACGAAATAGATAAAAGCCGAGGAGATTATCCCGGCAAAACACTATAAATTACATTACAGCTATGTACAAGATTGATTCTCAAAAGGCAGAAGAATTTATCTGCCACGAAGAAATTCTCGATACCCTGGAATATGCCCAAAGCAAAAGCCAGGACAAGGAACTGATACGTTCCATCATTGAAAAGGCTCGCCTGTGCAAGGGACTTTCTCACCGCGAGGCTGCTGTACTATTGGAATGCAACGACCCGGAACTGGTGGAGGAAATCTACCGCCTGGCCCGTGAAATCAAACAGAAGTTCTATGGCAACCGCATCGTAATGTTTGCCCCACTCTACTTGTCAAACTACTGCGTAAACAGTTGTACTTACTGTCCTTACCACGTTAAGAACAAGACCATTGCCCGTAAGAAACTGACACAGGAAGATATCCGTCGTGAGGTCATCGCCCTGCAGGACATGGGACACAAGCGTCTGGCATTGGAAGCTGGAGAAGACCCGATTCACAACCCCATCGAATACATTCTGGAGTCGATAAAGACCATCTATAGCATCAAGCACAAGAACGGAGCCATCCGCCGGGTAAACGTAAACATTGCTGCGACCACGGTAGAAAATTACCGTCGCCTGCACGAAGCCGGTATCGGTACCTACATTCTGTTCCAGGAAACGTACCATAAGGAAAATTACGAAAAGCTTCACCCCAAAGGTCCGAAGAGCAACTATGCCTACCATACGGAGGCCATGGACCGCGCCATGCAAGGAGGAATCGATGATGTGGGTATCGGCGTACTATTTGGCCTGAACACCTACCGTTATGATTTTGTAGGACTGCTGATGCATGCCGAACACCTGGAAGCGACTTACGGTGTAGGGCCACACACCATCAGTGTGCCCCGTATCTGCTCGGCCGACGACATTGACGCTTCTACCTTCGAAAATGTCATCTCTGACGAGATATTCCAGAAAATTGTAGCCGTCATCCGTATCAGTGTGCCTTATACGGGTATGATTATTTCTACACGTGAATCGCAGCGTTCACGCGAAAAGGTACTTGCCCTCGGCGTGTCACAAATCAGCGGAGGTTCCCGCACCAGCGTGGGAGGCTATGCTACCGAAGAACTGCCGGAAGAAAACTCGGCTCAGTTTGATGTGAGCGACCACCGCAGCCTGGATGAAATCGTGGCCTGGCTGCTGAAATTGGGCTACATCCCCAGTTTCTGTACGGCCTGCTACCGTGAAGGACGTACGGGCGACCGTTTCATGTCGCTGGTCAAGACGGGCCAGATAGCCAACTGCTGTGCCCCCAATGCCCTGATGACACTTCAAGAATACCTCTGCGACTACGCTTCGCCCGAAACACGCCGACTGGCTGAAGACATGATTCGCAAGCAGATGGAAGAGATTCCGAATCCCGCCATCCGCAAAAGAGCTTTGGAAAATCTGGAACGGATTGCCGAAGGAAAACGCGACTTCCGTTTCTAATGTGTGAACTTAAAGCCTGATTAAACGTATGAACGATACTCCCCGTGCCAACCGGCTGCACATCGGTCTGTTTGGCAAGCGAAATGCCGGTAAGTCATCGCTGATTAATGCCCTGACACATCAGGATACAGCACTCGTGTCGGATATTCCCGGCACAACTACCGACCCGGTCTTTAAAGCCATGGAAATCCATGGTCTTGGTCCCTGCGTATTCATCGACACAGCTGGTTTCGACGACGAAGGCGAGCTGGGCGAACTCCGCATCCGACAGACACAACGTGCGCTGGAGAAGACCGACATCGCCCTGATGGCCTGTACCGACGAACATCTGGACGAAGAGTTACACTGGCAACGCTTGTTAAAGGAAAAGAATGTGCCTGTTATCTGGATACTGAACAAATGTGACCTATTGTCCGATGCCGAACAGACCATGCGCCGCATCGAACAGCAATGCGGACAGGTTCCTCTGCTGGTGAGCACCCTCACAGGAAAAGGACTAGACGACATTCTGCGCAGTCTGCGAAATAAATTGCCGGATGAAACCATGGCACAAGGCATCGTAGGCCGACTGGTAGAAGAAAACGACACCGTCATGCTGGTCATGCCACAGGACATCCAGGCCCCCAAAGGCCGCCTCATCTTGCCGCAGGTACAAACCATCCGCGAACTGCTGGACCGCAAATGCCTGGTGATGAACTGTACCACTGACAAGATAGATGCCATGCTGGCCGCATTAGCCCGTCCGCCGAAGCTGATTATTACCGACTCACAGGTGTTCCGCACGGTATATGACAAGAAACCGGCCGAAAGCCGACTCACCTCCTTCTCCGTCCTCTTTGCCCAATACAAAGGCGACATCGACTACTACATGGAAGGAGCCAATGCCATTGCCCGACTGACACCGGAATCACGGGTACTGATTGCTGAAGCATGTACGCATGCCCCGCTGACAGAAGACATAGGGCGGGTGAAAATCCCGAATATGCTCCGTAAGCGCATCGGTGAAGGCCTGCAAATCGACATCGTATCAGGCACGGACTTTCCGGAAGACCTGGCCCCGTACGACCTGATTATCCATTGCGGAGCCTGCATGTTCAACCGCAAGTATGTACTGAACCGCATCGATCGGGCCCGCGCCCAACAGGTTCCCATGACCAACTACGGAGTCACCATTGCTTACTTAGCAGGGATTTTGGATAAAATTGATTACTGATTTCTAAAAAATAGGATTAGTTACCCTTCGTTATTCTAATGTTAATCACTCCTTCAGAGTACGTATCCTCCTCTAAGCGAATAGTATAATACACATAATCGTCAATACCATACTTCTCATACCATTTGCGTGGCTCTACTCCGGAGCCACGCAAACCACAAAAGTAAAAACCTCCCTCAATGGGAATACCGGAAGTGTAACTCATAATAGGGGTTTCGGGCCCATTGCCAGGTGTAAACGTCTCCATAAGAATCTTATATTTATCTATGCGTACAGTATCCGTAAACAACGGCATGTTGTTTACAGTCGAATGGAAACAAGTGACACGTAGACTATCTTCCTTGTAAGGTACAGCCATAAAGTCAAGTGTCTCTACACTGTCTACCAATATAAAATGAAAGAAATCGGGTAATAGTTCACTCTCTGTGAATACACCTTTCCGACAAGATACCTTTTGAAAGGTAGCACGCTTTCCATTAAACTCGCCCCGAATTGTCAGTCTCAGATGCTGCACACCTTGCATCTGGAAATATTCCTGCAAAGGTACAGAAAGAGAATGTGCCGGGTACTCATAACTAACTTTCACTTGCTGTGCCCATACAGGCATACTCAACAGGAGCAATAAGACTGCTCCAAAAATTTTTCTCTTCATAACGGTCTCTTTTTTATCTTATTTTTCCTCAAAAATAGGTATTTTATCCCAAAAACAAACCTCCACTTACAAAAAATGTGGCGCATACTTCTCAGCATGCACCACACCGTTATCCATTCTTTCCAATATCAAAATATTAATATACGATTTCCCGTTCAATTTCCTCAAAGCGAGGGAAAAGCAGATTGTTTTCCAGGTGGATATGCTCAAACAAGGCATCCACAAACGCTTCCAGTTCCTGCATCAGCAGACGGTAGCTGGCACAGCCGTCCTGAGGTACGGAGAAGTGATTCGTCAACTGAATAATGTGCAGGTAGCGGTTTCCTTCCCCCTCGTGTTCCATCTTCATCACCCGGATAGGATTCGCTATCGTACCGCAATGCATCGGAGCCATACGCTGTCCCTGTTCCTTTGCCGCATATAACTCATAGAGATATGGGAACAGCACATTCTCTTCTTTCTGAAGATGCATTTCCAAGTCCTCCAATGATTCACTGACCAGTGCTCTCAATTCATGCAATTCCGGATGCGCTTCCCCATGTACTCGTTCCACCTTCTCCAGCAACGCCAGCAGTTCCGGTCCACGGGCACGAATTCCCCGATGATGTATCTTCAGAATGTAATCCATCAGTAAGTCCAGCGGCCACGAAGCAAACGGAATCCGTCCGTTACCAGCTTCATCCTGACGAAGCAATGCCTGTTCCACTTCTTCTACAGCCAGTCCCAAATCGGCACAGGCCTTTTCCAGCGTCACTTCGCCATGACAGCAGAAATCAATGCCATATTTCTTGAACACACTTGCCGCTGCAAAATCATCGGCCACAATTTGTCCCACACTCGTATACTTCCAGTCTATTGTCTTCATATTTAATTCGTTTTATTGATTACGGGTGCAAAGATAGACTCTCCGGCAGAGAAACTTTGTCACATACGTGACACCGACCTATAACGAAAGTTAAACCTGCTTCTGCGAAAAAGAAGCGCACACCGTTTGCAGAAAAACACTAACTTTGCAGGCACGTAAAAAACATTTGCACATGGAAACAAAAGAAATACCTATACTTCTGCTTACCGGATACCTGGGAAGCGGAAAAACGACCCTGCTCAACTACCTGTTGAGCAACCGCGAAGGCATCAAGTTTGCCGTCATCGTGAACGACATCGGAGAAATCAACATCGATGCGGAACTGATACAGAAAGGCGGTATCGTAGGCCAGAAAGAAGAGAGTCTGGTGGCTTTGCAGAACGGCTGTATCTGCTGTACCCTCCGTACCGACCTTATCGAACAGATATTTGAACTGATGAAAATGCAGCGCTTCGACTACATCGTCATCGAAGCCAGTGGTGTCTGCGAACCGGAACCGATTGCCCAGACCATCTGTTCCATTCCCCAGTTGGGCGGTGCCTACACCAAGTACGGAACCTGCCGCCTTGACAACATCGTGACCGTGGTCGATGCCCTCCGCCTGCAAAGTGAATTCGACGGTGGCAACAAACTTACCCGAAAGGATTTGGAAGAGGAAGACATTGCCAACCTGCTCATCCAGCAGATTGAGTTCTGTACCACCGTGCTGCTGAACAAGGTATCGGAAGTTATTCCCGAAGAACGGGAGCGCATCAAAAGCATCATCCGTACCCTCCAGCCTCGTGCGGAAATCATTGAATGCGACTATGCCAAGGTAGACCTTGACAAGATTGTGGGTACCCGCCGTTTCGACTATGCACGGGTGGCCACTTCTGCCGGATGGATCCGTGAGATAGAACGCCCCATATCCGAAGAAGAAGCGCATCCTCACCATGAAGTACATGAGCACCATGGGGAACACGAGCATCACCACGAGGAAGAGCACAATCATGAACACGCTCATGAACACTCACACGAAGGCTGCCACCATCACCACCACCATGAAGAAGGTGAGACGGAGGAATACGGCATCAGCAGTTTCGTGTACTATCGCCGCCCTGCCTTCGACATCCATAAGTTCGACCGCTTTGTCGCAACGAAATGGCCTCACAACGTGATTCGTGCCAAGGGAGTATGCTACTTTGCCCACAACCGCGACATGTCGTTCCTGTTCGAACAGGCCGGACGACAGAAACAGATTTCAGAAGCCGGACTCTGGTATGCCACCCAGCCGGAAGAAGAAATCGTAGAACTGATGAAACGCGAGCCCGGCCTGCTGAGAGACTGGGATGAACACTATGGCGACCGCATGCAGAAGATTGTTTTCATCGGCCAGCACCTTGACAAGGAACAACTCATCAAAGACCTGGATGCCTGTCTGGAATAAATCCGACGGCCATAAAAATAATGATGCCTTCCTGAGTCCATTCATTCCGTGACTCAGGAAGGCATCATGCTTTTATATAAGTAACTCCTGATACCTATTCTACTTCCCTGACATACTCTTTCACCGCATTATCAGCCGATTGCAAGTTTGTCTGCCGCAGCACCACCTGCCCCTCCTTTTTATTCTCCGGCAAACTGATGCCCGAAAGACGTACATTGCTTACCCTGTCGAACACAAAAGCCGGACGGAAATCGTCTTCCTGCAACCGCAACTTAATATTGTGCATCTGAATCCCTTTCACATGGCGCACATAGAATCCCCATGAAGGCAGTTCCTCAAACATAGTAAATTCCGGATATCCTTTTTCATTTTCCGGCACGTCTTTCAAGCGGCTCACCGACATATAGGCCATTCCGCGTGTAGCACGTCCCGGACACACAATCTCTATATTCTCCAGCTTCACGTTTTCAATATCATGCCCCGGAATGCCCGAAATGGAACTCGGGAACGGATTATGAAAGAACGTCACCGCTGGTCCGCGCAGGTCATAGTTGATGTCCGGACGACCTTGTCAATCGTCACATTCTTGAATCCACCCAACGATTCCGTACCAAACTTAATGGCACTGGCACTACTGATGATGTGGCAGTTGGAGATGGATACCCGGTCGTTCCATGCTCCCCGGTTGTGCGACTTCAGGCAAATGCCATCGTCTGCCGAGTTGATAAAACAGTTGGAGATACGTACCTCCTTACAATCGCTGATGTCAATCCCGTCATTGTTCCAGTACGCCCTGTTTTCCACATGCAGACTATCAATCGTCAGGTCGGTACACAGAGAAAAAGAAAGTCCCCATGCCGCACCGCTCCGGAAATTAGTCTTCCGAAGCTCCACCTTCCGGCAATTACGCATAAAAAGCAACTTTGGTCGTGTGTTCGGCCGCTTGCGATACGTATTATAGTGCTTGTCCACCAGTTCTCCCGTATGATGCAGGCTGTCAATCGTCAGAGCCAGTTCCCTGCCCTGTCCGTCTATACACCCCTCTCCCGTAATGCCGATATTCTCTGCCCCTTCGGCATAAATCAATGCCTGGTCAAAGTGGTCATTGTTGACTTTCAGCTCCTTTTCAGTGCTGAAGCCCGGATAATCATAAGGACTCGTACTTCCTAACAGCACCGCTTCCTTTTCCAGGTAAAGTGTCACATTCGATTTCAGTTGCAGACTGCCGGTCAAGTAACGTCCGGCAGGAAAGTACAATTACCCGCCCCCTTTTGCATGAAGTGCATCAATGGCCGATTGCAAAGACTTTGTATTCAATGTTTTTCCGTCACCGACAGCTCCCTGCTGGAGCACGTTGTAATCTGTGGCGGCTATCGTACCTGCGCATAAAAACAAGCCTCATAAAATGAAGATAAATTGTTTTTTCATGGTATTATCAATTTCTATTTACTGTTTTTCAACTCCAAACATCATATCGAGCAATGCCCGTCCTGCCGAAGTTTTGAAAATCTTTTCTCTCACCTTGCGAATGGCATCGGCCGGCAGATTATCTTCGTAAATGTTGACCAGGAAATCGGCTTCCACCAGAATCTGATAGTCTATTCCTGTAATGGAATCATACGTATGATGATGCCCTACCAGCCAGCATATCCGTTCTATTTGTGCTTCAGAAAATGTTCCCATGTCCGTCAGCAGTTTCCGGGCTTCGTCCGGACCTTCCAGCTCCTGATGCTTTCCATCGCAGACTCCGTATTTCTGCTCACAAATCCGGATACCAATGTCATGCACAATGGCTGCCGCCTCCAAAATCAGTTGAGTAGCCTCATCCACATGCTCTGCCAAACCAATCATACGGGCAAAATAATGTACTTTTATCAAATGTTGTATACGCTTCGGGTCACCTGCATTATAGGCTACCATTCTGCCTGCCAGTTCATGAAGCTGCCGTTCCGCAGCCCCGATAAATTCAGTTGTTTTCATATTATTTTCGTATTGTTACACATTTATTCTTGTACAACAGCAATCTGTCCAAGTGCTTTTTTTCGGACATCATCCAGCACTTTCTTCAAGCTCCCTACAAATATATCAACTTCTTTCGTTGAAAGTATCAGCGGAGGAAGTATTCTTAATGTATACAGCCCGGAATAGCCGGTAAAAATCCGTTCCTCAAACAGCAGGGATTCGCGTACCTTCTTCACAAGCACGGTCAGTTCCACCCCCACCATCAGCCCACGTCCCCGGATTTCTTTTATAAGCGGAGAGTCCAGCTCCTGCAACCGCTGCATCAGATACGCTCCCGTATGAAGGGCATTCTCTATCAGTTTCTCCTCGCGGATAATTTTCAGCACAGCCAGGGCTGCGGCACATCCCAAATGATTGCCACCGAACGTCGTACCGAGCATTCCTTTTCGGGCGGCAAACATCGGACTAATCAAGACTCCCGAAAAAGGAAATCCGTTAGCTATACCCTTGGCCACAGTGATAAGGTCCGGCTTGATGCCAGCCCATTGGTGAGCAAAGAACTTCCCCGTACGACCATAACCCGACTGTATTTCATCAAGAACCAATACTACTCCATAACGTCTCGTCAGTTCCCTCAATTGCCGCAGAAAGTCCTCATCAGGAACCTGGATTCCCCCTACTCCTGAAATCCCTTCCAAAATTACGGCACACACATCTCCCTTGGCCAACTCCGTTTCCACCTCCTTTATATCCAAGGCTGCAAAATACACGTTATGATTCGTATTAATCGGTGCATGAAGAGCAGGATTGTCCGTCACTTCCACAGCCGCCGACGTGCGCCCATGAAAAGAGTTTTTGAAAGCCACTACCCGCTTTTTCCCCGTATGAAACGAAGCCAGTTTCAGGGCATTTTCGTTAGCTTCTGCTCCCGAATTGACAAAGAACGCCCGATAATCAGGATACCCCGACAGCTCACCCAGCTCATAAGCCAGCCTTTCCTGTAACTTATTCACTACCGAGTTCGAATAAAACATCAGCTGTTGCAGCTGCTCACTCATGCACTTCACCAGATACGGATGCGAATGTCCCACCGAAATCACGGCATGTCCGCCATACAAATCAAGATAGGCCTGCCCCTTCTCGTCATATACCTCACAACCTTTTCCCCTTACGATATTCACGGGAAAAACCGAATACACATCAAACAATTCCATCATCTTTTACATTTTACGATATAGCCTGCGGCAAGGTCACTCCATCCTGCCGTATTTCATTTCATCTCCATTCTTGTCATATTGCTTACGCTTGCCGGTAGGAAGGCTTAATAAAGTAATCCGTACCACCTCCGTACGATGAAGGCTTCTCTGCACCGCCTCATCAAACGCATCCATGTGCTTGGGCAGGAAACGTTGACTGATGACCCGAAGCGCCTCTATTTTCTCTTCCGTATCCGTCACCCGTTCCGCCTTGCCGAAAGCGATGGCCGAACGATATTGAAGTGTAAACGTACCGTCCTTTGGTCCTACGGTAGGCTGGCACTTCGTGACCGCTGAAAGACATACTTCCGGATGTACGGCAATGGCATCCAGCTTATCCCCTTCAGGAGCACAATGAAAATACCACACGCCCTCACTTGTACAAGCCAATGAAAGCGGCACCCCGTATGCACTTCCGTCGGCCCGGGTAAAGCTGACCGTGATATAAGGGGCCTTGCGCATAACCTCCAAAGCCCACTGACTATCCATTTCTCTACTTGCTTTTCTCATCTGTAATTCTTTATCTTTTTATTAATTCCTGCTTCACAAAAATACATCCGGATTATCAATACAAGTGTAAGATATATGACACTCCCTTTCAATTAACACTTTC
>OCHV01001055.1_pt1 | contig 19263 bp, 22 predicted proteins | sample 1538461 | NCBI WGS metagenome assembly OCHV01 (sample SAMN04571692, study PRJEB22368) | human gut metagenome | biome: human gut; material: stool | host: Homo sapiens | place: Luxembourg | collected 2012-08-03 | reverse complement strand
TTTCCCGAAAATAAATTTTCCTCCCTTATTCATTTGTGGCATAAAAACACCTCCTTAAATTCCGAGTTGTCGCTCTCAGTATATCATGCTTTCTCCCCGCAGAAAAGCATGGCGAAAAACAAAAATGTCTCCGGAGGGCTTGTACGTATGTTTTTTCAGGTTGTTTGCGCCGAAAACGGAATTTTCTGCGAATCTGCTGGTGGAAAGTCCAACATTTTCAAAATGTTGTCCGACCGTGCAGGGGAGAATGTTCTGGTGGTTGCAGACGGTGCGGCGTTTGGTTCGCAGATGGAGCGCATTATGCAACTGCTTGCCCTCCAGCCGGATTCTCATATTTACCTGCCAGAATCATTTGAATGGTTGATTCTTCGTTCTGGATTTAATAACGCGGAAAATTGTCAAAGCCCACAGGTTGGTAGGCATATCCAACCTGTGGGCTTTGTTGTGCCTGCTAATTGATATAAGTTGATATCAATTAGCATCAGCTGCTTTTTTGATCTTCATTCATGATTTTTCTGGCTCGTCCGCGCGTGGTGTCCTCAAAGGTCTCATCTTCGCTGAATCGCAGCCAGTAGGGGTCTTCCATCAGGCAGGCGTTGGTGCGCTTGACGATTTCCCAAGCGTTGTAGTCGGGCAGACCCATCATTTTCAGAATTTCCTTGCAGTCCATCCGATTTTTCGGAAAGATCCGCTTCTTTGCCCAAACGACCACGTCTACCAATGGCACTTTGCGCTCGCTGCCAATGAAAAGGTTCAGAGGGAGATGATACTGCGGCACACCTTCATTGGCACAAAGATATTGCCCATCTTCGCTCAAGTGGGCGATTTCTCTTTCATCCATCATCAATTTCAGATAAGCCATTTTATCACCCCATGGCGGCTTTCAAGTAGTGCAGACGGTATTTCAGGTATTGGCGGATCGCAGATGCTCGTTTTTCACTCAACAGTGCGAGGATTGGCGAGATGGCCTGAAGGATTTCCTGATACAGTGTATCCAGATCACGCACAGGCAGCACAGGCTCATCGACCAGTTTGATTTGCTGGGCATGGTGACTGCGGAACGGTTTGGCTTTGTCGAACTGATAACGGAGCTTCGTGTCAGTCAATTCTTCATCCGTTGCCCACGCAAGCAGACTACCGCCATTGTCGTAAATAGGCGGAGCATAATTTTTTCCATCCCGGACGATCACATCAAAATTGTTTTCGTGGCGGTCTTCGTTGCCGATAAAGGCGTCAAATGCCAGCATTTGATAAAGCCACTTCTTACCATATAGTTCTATCGCATACTGGAACAATGCTTCCGGTGAAGCGGCTCGACCGCTGGCAAGGAAATGGGCATCAGCCAAGTCTGCAAAATGATACAGCTGTTCATCGTCCGTTGTGAACTTGGGGCAGACGCTGACCACATCGCAGGAATAGGTTTTGATATCAGGAAAGAGTTTGGCAGGCATCAGGGCGTATTCCACATGAGGCAGACCCAGCACCTGTGCAATCAGCGAGGCCATCACCTCAGAATATGGCTCATATCCAGCCGTTCCGGCCTCTGTGATGGAGTTGCCTTTGACCATAACAAGCTGGTCATCCACGCGATACCAGCCCTTTGAGAGCATTCCACGGCTTGTGCGTGTTTCACGCTTTTCGACCAACTGGATTTTTGCAGGGACTTCGATTGGGCTCATGGTATCACGCTCCTTTGTTCCATTATACCATGTTTGGATGGATAGACAAGGTGAACGATACCATGCCCTGAGGATAGGAAAGATAAAACGGATGAGTTTGTACAGCGTTTTTCTCAAAAAATTAAAAGTGCGAACAAAAATTTTGTTAAAATGTATTGCATATAATTTCGGGTTAATGTATAATAATTTTGTGAATATTCGCCTACTGCTTTGATGTGAGAGGGCTATCCTATGAAACATTTGCAGAAGCTTGTTCCCATTGTCCTCGCATTTGTTTTGGCGTTGAGCCTCAGCCTGACTGCCTTAGCAGAAGAAGACTATGGGCAGGAAGTTACGGGAAATGATAATCTGTTCCAGAATAATGAAGCCCAGACTACATTCAGCGTCGTTGCAGTACCGGCAAATCTTTCTGCAACAGTTCCTCTCAATGTCACTTTTGCAGTCAAACGCAATGGTGATTTTGTTTGTCCAAAGGGCTATGCAATTACCAACACGGGCTCTGAAATTTTTCATGTTTCGGATATCCGCGTAACCATGCTCGATGCAGCATATTCTTTTGTAGAGAGTGATAAGAATTTGCAGGATCGGCAGATTTATCTGACGATGACTGGAACAAATCCGGGCATTATGAGTCCTATTTCAGATACTGTTACTTTTGTGTCTGGGAATGATGACAAAAAGCAATCGTTTGGGACTGAGCCCACGACATATAACATCTGGAATGTCGATCAGGGCGGAAAAATTGAATTTGAGTTTAAAGGAAAAGTGAATGGCATCCGTGCGGAGTGGGCCAACAAGCAGGAACTCTTCACGATTGCGTATACCATAGAGCCAGGCGAGATATATGGGCCAAATCCAAAAGGATAAACTGTTTCCACCGGAGCGGGGGCTCGCCCGCCCCGGTGTTTTTATCGTTTGAGAAAGTGGGTGCATTGGATGCGGGAGTATCACAAACAAGTCCTCCTTGGCCTGAAATTTCTCCTGTCCCGTGGGCTTCCGCTGGTGCTGGTTTCTGCCGCGGCGGCAGGTGTTTTCCTGCTGAAGACGCCGAACAGCGCAAAGCAGGCCTTTGCTCCGGGAGCCCGTGACCCCAATGCAACGATAGGTCAGTACGAGGGAAAGTCGGAGGCGGAGATTCAGGCAGAACTGGACAAAGTCGTGCAGGAAGGGATGTTCAATATCTCCATCAACCCGGATATCCGGATGACCAGCGGCAGAGCGGAAGCGGAGCTGCGGGTGGAAAATATTCCGGCCAATCACCATCTGATGAGCGTCACTCTGAGCCGGGATGATACCGGGGAGGTGCTGTATGCCTCCGGCCTCATAGAACCGGGATATCACATTCAGGCGGTGCCGCTGGAGACAGTCCTGCCCGGCGGCAGCTATACGGCAACAGCACTGTTTACAGCATACGATCTGGAAACGGAACAGCCCGCCGGACAGGCTGCGGCAAGAGTCCGGATCACAGTAGCAAAGTGAGAAAACGAGCCATTTACAGCGGTACTTGTAAATGGCTCGTTTTCGTTGATGTTATTGCCCTCTCGCGATCTCCTGCAGCTTCTGCTGATCCAGCACCTCCACGCCGCCGCGGTAGAGGCGCACCCAGCCCTCCTGCGCGAAATATTTCAGCAGGCGGCTGACCACCTCGCGGGCGGAGCCCATATAGCGGGCCATCTGGTCGTGGGTCATGCGGACATTGCTGCCGCCGGTCTTGGCCAGCTCGTCGGTGAGGAAGATGGCAAGGCGGCGGTCGGCGCTCATAAACAGAATTTGCTGCATCGTCCACATGGTATCCGAGAAGCGCTCCGCGGTCATCTGGTAGGCAAAGCAGCGGACGTGAACATTCTGCTGCATCAGGCGGCGGAACGTTCCAGCGCCGATGCAGTAGGCCTCGGTGTCCTCCTCGGCGTCGATGTACAGATCAAAATTGACCGAATCCATGACACAGGAGGCCGAGAGGATGCAGACCTCCCCCGGGAAGAGGCGGTAAAGGGTCACGTCCCGGCCATCCTCGGAGAGGAGATAGGCTCGCAGCTGGCCGGTGCGGAGGAGCAGGATGCCCACGCAGTTTTCCACGGGGCTGTGCACCCGCTCCCCTTTCTTGTACTTGACCGGCCGGGTGGTGCGGCAGAGAAACTCCTGCTCCTCCGGGGTCAGCTGCTCCCAGAACGGGAAGCCGCAGGCCAGGCAGTCCGGGCAGACAGGGGACTTTTTATCCAATTCCGGCATGATTCATCCTTTCCGCAGGGCCTTGGCGGCCTCGCTGCCCGCAAGGGCACCCTCGTACACGGCCTTGGCGACCTGCAGCAGGCCGCCGGTGCAGTCGCCTGCCGCGTAAAGGCCGGGCAGAGTGGTCATCATGTGCGCATCGGTGACGATGCGGTTCCCGTCCACTTCGGCCCCCAGCTTGCGGGCCAGAGCGGTGCTGCCTGCCACGCCCAATGCGACGAACACGCCATCCAGTGCCACAGTCTCGCCGCCAGCCAGCTGGACGCCGGAGACCCGCTGTTCCCCCAGAATGGCTTCTACTTTTTCGGGGCGGACAGCCACTTCTGCCGGGAACTCCGCGGTCAGAGGCTGGCCGTTGGCCAGCAAAGTGACGCTTTTTGCCACCGGGAGCAGTGCCTGCGCTTCATGCAGGGCATACTCGCCGCTGCCCAGCACAGCCACATCTTTGCCACGGTAGAAAAACGCGTCGCAGGTGGCGCAGTAGCTCACGCCGTGGCCCTCCAGCCCGGTCAGCCCTGGGATGCGGGGAGCGGCCCGGGAAGCTCCTGTTGCCAGAATGACGGCGTCTGCCGGGTAATCGCCGTCCAGCGTTTCGACCGTCAGCTTATCGGTATAAGTCAGGCCAACGGCCTCGGCGGTGACGAATTTCACGCCTACAGCCCTGGCACCCTCCATGCCCCGGCGCTCCAGCTCTGCCCCCGAGATGGGCTCGGCAAAGCCGTAGTAATTCTGGATGAGCTCGGCGCGGTCCAAGGCGCCCGGGCCCTTGGTCAGGACGGTGGTGTCCACGCCTGCCCGCGCGGCGTACAGTGCAGCCGATACGCCCGCCGGGCCGGAACCGATAATGACAATGTTCGACATTTATATTCTCCTTTTCAGGTCCGATGTTTGCTTACACCTCTATTATACACAAAATCTGCCCGTTTTCCGTGACTGAGTTCCAAAAAGTTTTGGATTGTGTTATACTGGTTCCATGATTTGAATTTTCATGGAGGCTTCCATTTTATGTCCAAGCAACGCCTGCTTTTTATCACCACGGGCGGCACCATTGCCAGTGTGCGCACGGCCCAGGGGCTCAAGCCCGTCCTTTCCAGCGAGGAGCTGCTGGCCCACCTGCCGGAGCTGCAGGAGCTCTGCTGCCCTGAGACACTGGCTCTGTGCAGCATCGACAGCACCGACCTGGGCCCCGAGCACTGGCTCATGATGGCCCGGGCTGTGCAGGAGAATTACGCCCTCTACGATGGGTTCATCATCTGCCACGGCACCGATACGCTGGCCTACTCGGCGGCGGCCCTTTCTTACCTCATTCAGAACGCCGACAAGCCCATCATCCTGACAGGCGCCCAGCAGCCCATCTCCAATGAGATCACCGACGCCAAGAAAAACCTGCGGGACAGCGTGATCTGTGCGCTGGACTCCGGGAGCCGGGGCGTGATGGTGGTGTTCGGTGGGCATGTCATCGCGGGCACCCGCGCCAAAAAGAACAAGACCATCAGCTATGATGCCTTTGCGTCGGTCAACTTCCCGGCGCTGGCGCTGGTGCAGGGCGACCGGCTGGTGCGGTATGTCCCCTCTCCCTGGCCCACCGGCCCGGTGGAGTTTGGCCGGGCGCTCAACCCCAAAGTCTTTCTGCTCAAGCTGACTCCCGGCCTGAGCCCCGAGCTGATCCCGGCCATCTTTCAACATTACGACTGTGTGATCGTGGAAAGCTTTGGCGTGGGCGGCATCCCGCAGCGGCTGATGGACGCCTTTGCCGAGGGGTTGGGCGACTACGACCAGACCCACAAAATCCTGATCCTGACCACTCAGGTTACCTACGAGGGCAGCGATGTGGGCATTTACGAGGTGGGCAAACGGGTCAAGAACCGTTTCCGTTTCCTGGAAGCCCATGACATGACCATTGAGGCGGTCATCACCAAGGTGATGTGGCTGCTGGCCCAGAACTGCGAGAGCTTCGACCAGCTCCAGCAGCGGTTCTACCGTCAGATCAATTTTGATACATTTTATCATTGATAGGTTGGCAGCAAAAAGGGACACGGCAGCGCGCCGTGTCCTTTTTCGTTCTTTAAAACACAAGCTGCACCAGCAGCACATAGCAGAGCGTACCGCCTGCAATGGATCCCAGTGTTTCGTGCTTCCACTTGTGGAGCGCGATGGTCACGCCGATGGCGATGGCCTCCGGGATGCCGTGGCTGCCCGTAAAGACGCTGACGCCTTTGAGGCAGTAGATGATGAGCATTCCAAAGATGGCGGCGGGCAGCACACGCCCCAGATACCGGACGACTTCCGGCGGCTGCTGGTCCTTGGACGAGAAGATCAGGAACGGCAGAAACCGGGTGAGCATGGTGGCTGCCGTGCAGGCGGCAATGGTGATGCCAAACTGGACTCCGCTCATGGGGCCACCTCCTCGGTTTTATCAGCCTGCTCAATGGGCTTGCGCAGCCCGAGCAGCAGCACCAGAATGCAGATCATGGACGGGATCAGAAAACTGCCGGAGCCAAACACCAGCAGGCAGACAAACGGCACCGCCAGCCCGATGAAGCCGGAGTAGTGCTGCTTTTCTTTGTCCCACTGGTTGAGGAAGATGACCACGAACATGGCTGTCATGACAAAATCCACGCCCTCGGTGCTGAACGGCAGGATGGAGCCCACCGCTGCCCCCAGAAAAGCGCTGGCCACCCAATAGATCTGGTCCAGCAGGGTGATGAAGAACATGAACCACCCACGGTCTACCCCCTCGGGCGGCTCGGCCGAACAGGTGATGGAAAACGTCTCGTCGCTCATGGCGTAGATCATGTAAAAGCCGCGCAGGCCGTAACCCTGATAGCGCTCCAGCATGGTCAGGCCGTAGAACAGGTGCCGGGCCTGGATCATGAGCGCCATCAAAAAGGCAGAGAGGGGCGAAAAGCTGCCCAGCAGCAGGGAGGCCAGCACAAATTCCAGGCTTCCGCCGTACACCACGGTGCCCATCAGGGGCGGCAGCCAGATGGGCAGGCCCAACGACTGCACATAGATGCCGTAGCCTAGCCCCAGCACAAAATACCCCGTCAGCACCGGAATGGTTTGGGGGAACGCGGCTTTCAGCGCCGCCAAAACCGCCCCGGAGGAATCGCGGGACGGGGTCAAAACGGTTTGATTCGTCTGTTGCATTTTATTCAACCCTCCAATCTAGTATTATAACAGGTTTATCCTGCTTTGCAAGAGGCGGTTTCCGGATGCAAAACACCCCCGCTGAAAGCTTTTGGAAAGCTCTCGGCGGGGGTGTTGTATTTTGATGAGAAAGGGGATCTTAGGCTTCGTTCTTTTTGGCAAGGTCTTTGATGTAGAGGGCGCGGGTGGCGTTGAGGACGGCGATGATCATGACGCCGACGTCGGCGAAGATGGCCGTCCACATGCTAGCGATGCCCAGCGCGCCGAGGATGAGGCAGATGCCCTTGACGCCCAGCGCAAAGACGATGTTCTGGTACACGATGCCGTTGGTGCGGCGCGCGATCCGCATGGCCAGAGCGATCTTGGCCGGGTCGTCGTCCATCAGGACAACGTCCGCGGCCTCAATGGCAGCGTCGGAGCCCAGAGCACCCATGGCAATGCCGATGTCTGCACGGGACAGAACAGGGGCGTCGTTGACGCCGTCGCCCACAAAGGCGAGGTTCTCTTTGGGCTGCTTGGAGGACAGAAGCTTCTCGATCTGATCGACCTTGTCGCCCGGCAGCAGGCCAGCGTGGTACTCGTCCAGGCCCAGCTCGGCGGAAACGGCTTTTGCCACCGGCTCGGCGTCGCCCGTCAGCATGACGGTCTTGCGGACACCGGCCTGCTTCAGGCCCTTGATGGCCTGTGCACTGTGGGGTTTGACCACATCGGCAATGAGCAGGTAGCCTGCATACTTGCCGTCAATGGCCACATGAACGATGGTGCCGGCCTCCGTTACGGCAGGGACGGTCAGGCTCAGCTTTGCCATCAGACGGGCATTGCCGCAGGCCACGGCTTTGCCGTCCACCTTGGCTGTAACGCCGTAGCCGCCAAGCTCCTCCACGTCGGTGACGCGGCTCTGGTCGATCTCCTTGCCATAAGCGGCCTTGACGCTCAGGGAGATGGGATGCTTGGACCAGCTCTCGGTCAGGGCCGCGGCCTCTACCAGAGCGTCCTGCGAGGTGCCCTCCGTGGGATAAATGCCGGTGACTTTAAAGGTGCCCTGCGTCAGGGTGCCGGTCTTATCAAAGACCACCACACCGGTACGGGCCAGCTCTTCCAGATAGGTAGAGCCCTTGACGAGGATGCCGCAGGCGGAAGCGCCGCCAATGCCGCCGAAGAAGCTCAGAGGGATGGAGATGACCAGCGCGCAGGGGCAGCTGATGACGAGGAACGTCAGGGCGCGGTAGATCCAGTCGCCAAAGCGGGCGGGCTGGCCCATCAACAGCAGAACGATGGGCGGCAGGAATGCCAGTGCCAGAGCGCCGTAGCAGACAGCGGGGGTGTACACCCGGGCAAAGCGGGTGATGAAGTTCTCGGCCCGGGCTTTCTTCATGCTGGAGTTTTCCACGAGGTCCAGAATTTTGGAGACGGTGGATTCGCCAAATTCCTTGGTGGTCTGAATCTTCAGCAGGCCGGTGACGTTGACACAGCCGCTGATGACCTCGTCCCCGGCCTTGACGTCCCGGGGCAGGCTCTCGCCGGTGAGGGCGGCGGTGTTCAGGGCCGAAGCGCCCTCCAGAATGATGCCGTCAATGGGGATGCGCTCGCCGGGCTGGACCACGATGGTGGTGCCGATCTCGACCTCATCCGGGTCTACCTGCTCCAGCTTGCCGTCCTCGCCCTCAATGTTGGCGTAGTCCGGGCGGATGTCCATCAGGCTGGAAATGCTCTGGCGGCTCTTGCCCACGGCCACGCTCTGGAACAGCTCGCCGATCTGATAGAAGAGGATGACGGCGCAGCCCTCAACGTAATCGCCCAGGGCAAAGGCACCCACGGTGGCAACCGCCATCAGGAAGCACTCGTCAAAGGGCTGGCGGTTCTTGATGCCCTTGATGGCCTTGCGGAGCACGTCCCAGCCGACCACCAGATACGGGATGCAGTACAGCGCCAGCTCCACCGGCGTGGGGAAGCTGGGCAGCAGTTTCAAAATGGCTACAAGGATCACCGCCGCGATGATCTGCTTGAGCATTTTCTTTTGTTTTTTGTTCATCTCAGTCTCTCCTTTTGCGCGGATCTCGGCACGGGTTTTCAGGGGGGAGTTTTCGTCCGATTCCACCTGTTTTCCACAGTAAGTGGGCTTTTCCACGTTTTCCCCCGCCTTTTCCACAGACTTTTCCCGACAAAAAGAGGCTGTTTGGCGTCTCTTTTTGCACTTTTCCGCAAGAAATGTTGAAAACCAGGTGGAAACTGTGGAAAACCTGTTTCTTTTTCCACAAAAGCGTTCCGCTGTATAAAAAGGCCCCTCCCGGGGGAGGGGCTCCGAGGTTCCGGAAGATCAGATGCCGAAGATCTCGCAGTCGTCCTCCACTTTCTTGCAGGCGGTCAGCACTTCCTGCATGGTGGCCTTGGGGTCTGCACCCTCAGCAAACTCCACGTTCATCTTCTGGGTCATAAAGCTGACGGTTGCCTTTGCCACGCCGGAAACGGTGTTGGCAGCGTCTTCCATCTTGGCGGCGCAGTTTGCGCAGTCCACTTCGATCTTGTAGGTCTTCTTCATCGTAAGTACCAGCCTTTCTCATTCTTCAATATGATCCATCCCCATGGAGAGGATGCTGCGCACATGGTCATCGTCCAGTGCGTAGTAAACCGTTTTGCCCTCCCGGCGGAACCGCACCAGTTTGCAGTCCTTGAGCACCCGGAGCTGATGGCTCACGGCGGACTGGCTCAGCTGCACCGCGTTGGCGATGTCCTGCACGCACAGCTCGTTATCGTGGAGCGCGTACAGGATCTTGATGCGGGTGGAGTCGCCAAATACCCGGAACAGGTCGGCCAGCTCGTAGAGCACCTCGTCATCGGGCATATCAATGGGCTGCGCGGCGGGGGCGCTTTTCTTTTCGGGTTCCTGCTGCGGCATCTGGACATCTCCTCTCGGGTCGGTTTTTATATGAACGTTTGTTCATGTGTTCATGATAACATGGGGAAAGGCTCCTGTCAAGGGGTTTGGAGAAGAATTTTGCTGGAATTTCAAAAAAGATATTTTTTGCCCCAATACGCAAAAAAGTGGCATTTTTATTTTGCAAAAAGGGTGCGGTTTCAAGGCCTCAAATCCAGCTTGCTGCTGCTTGACTTTCCACCGCATCCTTGCTATAATACAAATAGAAAAGGCACTGCGACAAGCGGTTAGCCCTTTAAGTAGAACAGCTGAGCAAAGCTCGAACCGTCACCGTGCCGGGTGGCGGTTCATTTTTTTACTCTGATCGTAAAAGTGAATCCAAAAAGATGGAACGTCAAAGTAATAGGCATATGCTTCACCCCCTTTTCAGTGGGATGAAGAGCCGAACCGCCTGCCGTTGTATGCAGTGCCTTGCTGCCATTTCGGACAGCATCTTTAGCGTATCATAATTTTTGACAAAAAGCAACCAGATGAGGTTGCTTCTATTTTTTTCGATGAATATCCCACGGCAGATACATCCCCGCCAGCACCAGGGCCACGGCGGGGAGAAAGCCCAGGAGATACCACGGTTCCCCAAACCACTGGGTAAACAGCGCCGTCACCGGGCTGCTGGTGGGGCCGTTCAGAAAGTAAAAGTTTGTGTACAGCACTTTATTTAAAAAGTAAATGGGCAGCGCCGAGCCAAACAGGAATGCCAGCACCGCCGGGAGCCGCCGCACCTGCGGGCGGAACCCGCCTGCTACCAGCAGAACCGGGTAAAGCACCAACAGCCCATGGAGGGTAACAGAATGCAGGTTGATGAGGCTCCACGCCTTTGTCCCCAGCCAACCGGGGCAGAGCAGCGCAATGGCGGCCCCCGGTGCGCAGAGGGCGTAGAGCTCCTCTTTGCACCAGTCCTTTCCGGTCAGGGTGCAGGTTGTGCAGAGGAAAATATGGATGCTGCACAGGTGGAGAGGCAGGTAGCTCCAGTTCCACTGCCCGGTGGCCAGCATGGCAATGACCAGCACGGCTTCATCTGCCAACAGCAAAACCGTAACGCCCCACAGGATGCGCCGCCGGGTGTGTTCCGGGCTGCGGCGGTACCAGCGGGCTGTCAGCAGGATGCAGACCGCCACTGCCTCCAGCTCTCCCAGGTGCACCGCTCCAAACAGCGGATAGCCCTGATACCCCGGGCCATACCGCCGGGCGATCATTTCATACGACATCCAGAACTCACTCATCTGCTCCACCGCCTTTTTTGCCTTTATTATGGGCTCATTCGATCCAAAAGGAAAGTGTTTTGGCGGAAAAATCTCCAAAACAGGTGCACAGCGGCGCAAAATGTGGTATTCTACTGTTGGTTCGTAAATTCATGTCGTTTCGACATCTTACACAAAAAGAAAAGGAGAATTTTTATGACTCTGACAACTGGGATCCACGGCGAGCAGTCCGTGGTTGTGACCAACGAAAACACCGCGAAAACCATGGGAAGCGGCACGCTGGACGTGTTTGCGACTCCCGCTCTGGTGGCACTGGCCGAGAAGACCTGCTGGATGAGCGTGGCCGAGGCTCTGGATGAGGGCTGCGGCACCGTGGGCACCAAACTGGAGCTGGAGCACACGGCCCCCACTCCTGTGGGCATGACCGTGACCTGCGAGAGCGAGCTGGTGGCTGTGGAGGGCCGCAAGCTGGTGTTCAAGGTCTCGCTCCACGACGAGAAAGGCCCCGTTGGCGGCGGCACCCACGAGCGCTTTGTCATCAACAACGCCAAGTTTGCGGCCAAGGCCGAGAGCAAAAAGAATTAAACCTCTCAGTCGAACTTCGCTCGCCAGCCACTCCCCTTTCGGCACTTTCGTGCCACCTCCCCCGGCCGGGGGAGTCTTTCCTAACAGGGGAGCCTTTGGCAAATAGATCAACTTTCATCCGACTGCCAAGGCCTCCCCTCGACAGGGGAGGTGGCATCGCGTGAGCGATGACGGAGAGGTTCCAGTTCCAGCGGCGGCGGGTCGGCCCGCAGGGCCTCCTGCTCGGCTTTCTGCTGGGCCTCCCACAACAGGCGGGCGGCCTGCTCGCTGGCGCGGAACAGCTCAAAATACAACGCTTTATAATCCGGCGCGGCAAACACCCCCTCTCTTCCTTTCTGGGGGATAGTCTGCCCCGCCGCACCCCAAAACAAACCTGATCTTCTAGAGGAATCATTTTCATGAAAAAGAACAATCTCTCCTGGGTGGGCGCTCTGCTCGTCTTCGGCCTGCTGTTGTGGTGCACGTCTGCCACACCGGGCAAGATCGCAGACCCGTCTACTTACACCTGCGCCGTGTACAGCACGGCACTTTCCCTGCTGCCTCCGGTGGTGGCTATCGTGCTGGCCCTGAACACCAAGGAGGTTTACACTTCCCTGCTGGTGGGCATTGCCACCGGTGCCCTGCTTTACGCCAACGGCAACCTGGAGCTGGCCCTGACCACCCTGTTCTTCAATGAGGACGGCGGCATGGTGTCCAAGCTTTCCGACAGCAGCAATGTGGGGATCCTGGTCTTCCTGGTCATGCTGGGCATTCTGGTGGCCCTGATGAACAAGGCCGGCGGCAGCGCGGCCTTTGGCCGGTGGGCCTCCACCCATATCCACACCCGGGCCGGGGCACAGTTTGCCACCCTGCTGCTGGGAATCATGATCTTTGTGGACGACTACTTCAACTGCCTGACCGTCGGCTCGGTCATGCGCCCGGTCACCGACCGTCAGAAAGTCTCCCGCGCCAAGCTGGCCTACCTGATTGACGCCACGGCGGCCCCCATCTGCATCATTGCGCCGGTGTCCAGCTGGGCTGCTGCTGTTACTTCCTCGGTGCCCGAGGGCTCCGGCATCAACGGCTTTACCATGTTCCTGCGCACCATCCCGTATAACTATTACGCCATCCTCACCATGGTCATGAGCCTGTTCGTCATCTTTACCGGGACGGACTACGGCCCCATGAAGCTGAATGAGACCAACGCCATGAACGGCGACCTCTTCACCACCGAGGACCGCCCCTACGGCGACGATGTGGACGACGGCACCGACACCAAGGGCCATGTCATCGACCTGGTGGCCCCGGTCATCGTCCTCATTGTGGCCTGCATCTTTGGCATGGTGTACACCGGCGGCTTCTTTGAGGGCACCGATTTCATTACCGCCTTTGCGGACTGCAACGCTTCCATGGGCCTTGTCATGGGCAGCAGCATTGCCCTGTTCTTTACCTTTGTGTTCTACCGCGTGCGGGAAGTGATGACGTTCCAGGACTTTGCCGCCTGCATCCCCGAGGGCTTCAAGGCTATGGTCAGCCCCATGCTGATCCTGACCCTCGCCTGGACGCTGTCCGGCATGACCGGCCTGCTGGGTGCAAAATATTACGTCGCCAACCTGCTGGGCGGCTCGGCCGCGGCGCTGCAGTATCTGCTGCCGGTCATCATCTTTGTGGTAGCCGTCTTCCTGGCCTTTGCCACCGGCACCTCCTGGGGCACGTTCTCCATCCTCATCCCCATCGTCTGCCATGCATTCCCGGAGGGAGAGATGCTGGTCATCTCCATTGCGGCCTGCCTGTCCGGCGCCGTCTGCGGTGACCACTGCTCCCCCATCTCCGACACCACCATCATGGCCTCGGCTGGTGCCCATTGCAGCCATGTGAACCACGTTTCCACCCAGCTGCCCTATGCGCTGACGGTGGCCGGCGTCTCGGCGGGCTGCTATGTTCTCACCGGCCTGTCGGAGGCCGTGCTGGGTGCCCGGGCCAATCTGGTCAGCTCTCTGGTACTGTTGGGCGTCGCCATTTTCCTGGAGCTTATCGTGTTGAGCGTCATCCGGGTGCGGACGGGCCACGGCAAAAAAGTTGTTCGCTGAAAATTTTGCGACAAGCGTTGATTTTTCCCTCCAAAACGTGATATACTAAAAGAAATTGAGTTAATTTGTCACAAGGAGGGCGTTCATCTTGCTGGAAGAAGTGTTTCAGGAAGTCTACACCAAGTTCAAACTGCATTTTTACCAGAGCGTGTTCCAGCGCTTTGCGACCCGGGAGGCGACCCTGACCACGGTGGAGTCGTTCTGCATGGAGGGCATCATGGCCATGGGAGAGCCCACCATTGCCGAGTTTTCCCGGATGATGGGCATTTCCACCCCCAATGCCGCTTATAAGATCGGCAGCCTGGTCCGCAAGGGCTATGTGGAAAAGATCCAGTCCACGGTGGACCGCCGGGAGTACCATCTCCGTCCTACACAGAAGTATATCAACTACTACAACATCAGCTATTCCTACCTGCACACCGTCATTGAGCGTGCCAGGGAGCGGTTCTCCCCGGAGGACTGCAAAAAGCTTGAGGAAATGCTCTCGGTGGTTAGCCATGAGCTGATGCCCGAGATGGATATGCTGACCCGTGTTCAGGCCGAGGCCCCGGAGCGTGTCGCGGAGGATGAGAAGACCAACGCATAAAAGCCACAAACAAAAAATCCATCGCTGTCAAAAACAGCGATGGATTTTTTCTTTCCAGAAATACGCTCAGACTTTCGCCGCGCCCCGATCGAGAATTTTATCGAACCGGGACAGGAACGTGAACACCGTGATACTGGCCGCCGTGATGTCGCTGACGGGCTCCGCGAGGAAGACCGCGAACACCGGGTCCGGCAGGAGGTGCGGCAGGAGGAAGATGAGCGGGATGAGGAGAATGAGCTTGCGCAGGCAGGCCAGCAGGAGGCTGACCTTGGCCTGCCCCAGCGCCATAAAGCTCTGCTGGCAGGCGATCTGAACGCCCATGGCAAAGATACCGGCCATGTAGATGCGCATAGCCCAGGTGGTGTACTGGATGAGGGGGGCATCGGAGGTGAAGATGCCGGCCACCAGCCCGGGCACCAGCATCATCCCCAGCCAGAACAGGGTGGTGTACCCGAAGCAGAGGGTGAACTGGAAACGGAACGCCTCTTTCACACGGGCCTGATTGCCCGCGCCAAAGTTGAAGCTCATGACCGGCTGGCCGCCCTGGCAGATGCCCTGAATGGGCAGGGTACAGAGCTGGGACACGCTGGTGATGACGGTCATGGCACCCACGGCCACGTCACCGCCGTACCGGGCCAGGCTGGAGCTGAAGCTGATGGAGAGCAGGCTCTCGGTGGAAAGCATCACAAAGGTGGAGATGCCCAGCCCCATCACGGGCAGGATGACCCGGCCCTCGGGCCGCAGATGCTCTTTGCGGAGCCGGAGGATGGTCTTGCTCCCGGTGAGAAAACGCAGGATCCAGAAGGCACCCACGGCCTGGCTGAGCACCGTGGCAATGGCGGCACCCCGCACGCCCATGTCCAGCACAAAGATGAGGATGGGGTCCAGGATGATGTTGATGACCGCGCCGATGACGGTGGTCAGCATACTGATCTTGGCAAAGCCCTGGGTGGTGATAAAGGGGTTCATGCCCATGACGATGAGGACACAGACCGAGCCCAGGATATAGATGCGGCTGTAGGCCAGCGCATAGGGCAGGGTGGCCTCGCTGGCACCAAAGAGCCGCAGCAGGATGGGAGCCCCGGCATAGAACCCGATGGTAAGCACTACGGCAAAAAACAGCAGCATGGTAAAGCTGTTGCCGATGATCTTTTCGGCTTCTTCTTTGTTGCCCTGCCCCAGCGCGATGGCCGTGCGGGGCGCGCCGCCTGCGCCGATGAGCATGGCAAACGCGTTGAGCAGCATCAGGATGGGGGCAAACAGGCCCACACCCGTCAGCGCCGCTGCGCCAATGCCCGCAATATGGCCGATATAAATACGGTCCACGATGTTGTACAGCAGGTTGACCACCTGAGCCACAACGGCGGGGATCATGAGCTGGAGCAGCAGCTTTTTGACATTGCCGCTCCCCATATTTTGTCTGGTCTGCGCCATGAAATCTCTCCTTTGAGTTGAAATTTTTCAATCAAGTGCAATTCGTAAAGCAAAGCACGGCAAAAATCGACCGGCTTTGACAAAAAACACGAAAAACGCCTGAGACTATTGTAACACGGCGGCGGGGGGAACACAAGAACGCCTGCGGGGCCGGGCATGGCAACATACTGTTCCGGTGCATTGAATTTGCCGATGGCCTGTGCTACACTGGATTCGTTCGTTTTGGAATTTGAGATAGGAGAAAAACATGGAACCTCAATACAAAAAGCGGAGCGCGTTCTCCGGCAAGATCGGCTTTGTGCTGTCGGCCGCAGGCGCGTCCGTTGGCCTTGGCAACATCTGGCGTTTCCCGTATCTGGCAGCCAAGTATGGCGGCGGCATCTTTCTGCTCATCTACATTCTGCTGGCGTTCACGTTCGGCTATACCATGATCGTGGCGGAGACGGCTCTGGGCCGGATGACCAAGAAGAGCCCGGTGGGCGCTTTCGCGGCCTTTGGCAAAAAGGGCGGGCTCTCGTTCGGCGGCTGGATCAACGCCATCATCCCCATCCTCATCGTGCCCTATTACTCGGTCATTGGCGGCTGGGTCATCCGGTACCTGGCGGATTACGTTGCCGGGCACGGCAAGGAGCTGGCCACGGACGGCTATTTCTCGTCGTTCATCTCCAATGGCGCTTCGGCGGAGATCTGCTTTGTCATCTTCACCATCTTCACGCTGGCGATCATCTTTGCGGGCGTCCGCAACGGCGTGGAACGGGTCTCCAAAGTCATGATGCCCATTCTGGTGGTGCTTTCCGTCATCATTGCGGGTTACTCCGTCACCCGGCCCGGGGCGCTGGCGGGTGTGAAGTATTTCCTCGTGCCCAATGTCGCCCATTTCTCCTGGATGACCGTCGTCACGGCCATGGGGCAGATGTTCTATTCCCTGTCCATCGCCATGGGCATTCTGGTCACGTTCGGCTCCTACATGAAAAAGGACGTCTCGATTGAGGAGTCCACCGAGAACGTCGAAATTTTTGACACGGCCATTGCCATCATGGCGGGCCTGATGATCATTCCGGCGGTCTTCTCGTTCTCCGGCGGCGACCCCGATACCCTGCAGGCTGGCCCGGCCCTGATGTTTATTACCATCCCCAAGGTGTTTGAAAGCATGGGCCTTGGCACCGTGGTGGGCATCCTGTTTTTCACGCTGGTGCTGTTTGCAGCGGTCACCAGCTCCATTGCCCTGACCGAAAGTGCCGTCTCCACCTTTGAGGACGAGCTGGGTTGGGACCGTCATCAGGCCACCGTCCTCATCGGCGTCATCATGCTGGTGCTGGGCAGCCTCTCGGCCCTGGGCTACGGCCCGCTGGCAGGCGTGACCGTGTTTGGGATGCAGTTTTTGGATTTCTTTGATTTCCTCACCAACTCCGTCATGATGCCCATTGCGGCCATCACCACCTGCCTGCTGGTCTCCCGCGTCATCGGTGTAAAAAAGATCGAGGAAGAGGTCACTTTGAGCAGCAAACCGTTCCGCCGCAAGGTCATCTTCAACTTTATGATCCAGTATCTCTGCCCCGTTTTCGCGGCCATCATTCTGGTCAGCTCGGTGGCAAATGCACTGGGCTGGATCGCCATGTAAAAGAAAATACAGCAAGTTACAGCAAAACCCCGGCGGGATCGTTGGACTCCGCCGGGGTTTTATGTTACGGATTCAAAAAATGCAGATCAGCCCTTGCAGCCCTGCTCTTCCCAATCGCCGAAGTCGGAAGCTTCCGCGATCTTGGTGGGGTCGAACTTGCCGTTCTCATCTTTGGGAGCAACCGCAGGGCCGACCTCCACGGGGTTCGGGTTGGGGGCCTCCGCTTTGGCTTCGCCCTCCGCTTTGGCTTCGCTCTCCACTTTGGTTTCGCCCTCGGCGTAAGCCTGTGCGGTCTTGGCGGCCTCCTCGGCGTCATTTTCGGCGTCCTCGGGGAACTCGATTTCCTCCACATGGAGCGGGGCCTTGTCGTTGAGGATCTTGTCCAGCACAACGATGGCAGCGCCGGTGACAGCAACGGCAGCCGCCGTGCCCAGGATACGGAACAAAGCTTTCATAGCAACCTCCTAAAGCCAACTGGCTATAGACCGGCCCTTGCCTCTCTGTTTGGGAGAGGCGTCCGCAAAGCAGACGGGCGAATTTAAGAGAACGTCACAACGTCGTTCAGGGGCTTCTCAGCGGGCTCCACGGAGAGGGCGGTCAGCACCGGGCCCTTGCCGCGGTAGATATTGTGGAACTTGTAGTTGACCTTGGCGGTCACGCGCACCCAGGCACGCTGCTCCAGGGCTTTGTAGCCGTCGTAAACGCAGGGGAAGCCGACAAACTGGATGTCCTGCACGCAGCAGGTCATGGCAAAGCGGCCGGGCACAAAGCTGTTTTTGCCGGCCCGGTTGGTCTGGCAGACCTGCGCCAGGAAGCGGACCGTTTTGCCCGTGTACTTCTCAGGCTCGTCCTGGCAGTCCATATACCAGATGCCAAAGTCTTCATCGCCGATCTCCACCACCGGGGCGTTCAGGTCGAACGGCAGCGGGTCGGGGATATCATCGTAAGCCACGCTGCCGTCGGCAAACTCGTAGGCGATATCGCACTTGCGGGAAGCCTGACGCACCAGCTTGTGCAGTTCCTGCCGGGCGGCGTCGTTGTTGACGGCCTCGGCCCGGTTGAAGACGATGAGCTCGCTGCGGGCGATCTTGTCCAGCATCAGGCTGCGCATGGAGTTGTCGCGGGCGTAGGTCAGGGCCGTGGTGCCGTCCGCCGTGGCGATGCACTGGTACACGATCCAGTTCTCCGGCAGATTGTTGGCCAGATCCTGCAGCAGCCACATGCCGTTGTACTCGATCACCACGCGGCCTGCATCGGCCTCCTTGGCCAGCTTGGCCAGGTTCTGGGGGTTGAGCTCGGCCTTGTCCTCCAGATTGTAGAGGGTCACGCCGGGGAACGCGAATTTCTTCTGATTGTATTCTTCCTCGCCCTCCTCGCAGACCAGCAGCAGGGTCTTGTCGCCGGAGTCGAAATTGGGGTCTTCAAATGTTTCCTGAATGAACTTGGTCTTGCCGCTTTCGAGGAAGCCAACAAACAGGTAAACGGGAATTTCGTTTGCCATGGGATTCTCCTTTTATACTTTCGTCTTGGCCTGAGAGGGCATCAGCAGCCAAACAGCGTGGCGATGGCGTGCTCATCCAGCTTGGAGCCGATGACCACCAGCTTGCCGCCCACATCGGCACCGCGCTGACGGACTTCCCACTCGCCGGGAACGTAATCGAACTCCAGCCAGCCGTCGGCACCGCCGTCCACGATGCCCTTGGAGCGGAGGATCATGCCGTAATTGCCGGTGTCCAGCTCGGTGAGGGCGTGCTCAATGTCAGCCTTGGAGAACTT
>OCHV01001036.1_pt1 | contig 19494 bp, 17 predicted proteins | sample 1538461 | NCBI WGS metagenome assembly OCHV01 (sample SAMN04571692, study PRJEB22368) | human gut metagenome | biome: human gut; material: stool | host: Homo sapiens | place: Luxembourg | collected 2012-08-03 | reverse complement strand
AGGCATTTCTACATCCTGCCCTAAAGCCTGCTGATAGCGCACCACCAAAGAATCAGCAAATACATTCATCTGATTGCCCTGGTCATTGATGTAAAATTCTTCGTCTACCTCATAACCAGCATGACGCATAACACGCGCAATGGCATCGCCTAAAGCTGCCCAACGACCATGACCTACATGCATTGGCCCTGTAGGATTTGCCGAAACGTATTCCAAATCCACCTTACAAGGCTCAGGAAGACTTGATTTGCCATAGGCGCTTCCCTGCTCGCGAACTTCCGTAATAACCTTTTGAAATACCGAATTTGCAAGCGTAAGGTTAATAAAGCCAGGACCCGCAATTTCAACCGTTTCAATAAGATCGTTTTCGGGAAGATGATCCACCAAAATTTGCGCAATTTGACGAGGATTCATACGAGCTGCTTTTGCAAGACGCATCGCAATAGTGCAAGCCCAATCACCATGACCTTCTTCGCGAGGGCGTTCTAGGGTAGGTACCGGAACTTCATCTAAAGGCAATTCACCTGCCTGAACAGCTGAAGTAAGAGCGTTATGTAATACCACCTCTAAAGATTCACGAATGGTCATGAATATTCCTTCCTACCTTTATACCTAAAGAACTCCCCATGCAGTTTTCACACAGGGAGATCTAGAGAAATCAAAACTATTGTGAGCGGTTGTGATTGTAACATGCCTTGCGCTTAAATACGTGTTTTACTGTGCTCGTTCCTTGATATACCTATCGCATTCTTCAGTTACATACGCGCGAAGCTTGTCGAGTAACGCTTCATCTTTGCCACCTACAGGAGTACCATCAATGGATTGGATAGGCAAACAAAGTGTACTGGATGAACTCACAATTACCTCATCGGCATCTTTTAATTCATCAAGCGTAAACAGCTTTTCGACAACCGGAATTTCCAAGGCCATGCACGCTTGAATTAAATGCTTTCTAGCAATACCGGGAAGAATATGATTATCGGCAGGATGGGTAACAAAACAGCCATCTTTAAGCATCTGTACGTTGCTGTGCGCGCATTCGGTTACATACCCATCACGAACAAAAACTGCCTCGTAGCAGTCCGCTTCCTTGGTGCGCTGCGCCGCTATAACATTAGGAAGCAAATTCAGCGTTTTCGTATTGCACATCTGAAAGCGCACATCTTCCACACTGATAAGATCTTGCCTATCGTAGAGATCTTCCATACTGTCCGGAACAATCATGATCCATAAATTAGCAGGTCCCTCGCAGAAATAATGGTGACGATAATCCGTCCCGCGTGTTACCTGCCAGTACACAAAGTTCACCGGAGCATCCACCTTGGCAAGCAAGTCGGTTAAAAGAACTTTCAAATCTTCCTTGGTAATTCCCGGGTCAATTTCCACATTGGCGCAGCTATTAAAGAAGCGATCAATATGATCTTCCGCAAACAGTACTACCCCATCAATACCCATGGTTGCGTCATACACGCCATCGCCATAGAAAGAAACACGATCCAAAAAGGGAACCTTCATATCCTCAAGTGGACCGAACTCACCGTTGTAATATCCTAAGCGTTCCATAAGGTTTATCTCCTTAATGCATAGAGCAGATTGAATGAGCGTTTATGACTACCTTTGTTTTGGTTTATAAGTTTATATGTATCCAAGCTACTCCAGATAGTAAAGGTTTTGAGGCACTCTGAACACCACTTACCCCCGCACGTTCTTTAGAACGTGCTTTATTGTGCATGAAGCAGCGAAACGGGTGCTAGAAAATCTTTACTATTTGGAGTAGCTTGGGCAAATAAGCTCTATCGACTTAATCACGCAATGTTGCAAGCACAATGGCCTTAATGGAATGCATGCGGTTTTCTGCTTCGTCAAACACCTTTGAAGCATCCGATTCAAACACTTCGTTAGTTACTTCCATTTCCGTTAATCCAAACTTTTCTTCAATTTCTTGCGCAACGGTAGTATGAGTGTCGTGGAACGCTGGCAAGCAATGCATGAAGATGGCGTTATCTGCCGCATTAGCCATAACCTGAGCATTAATTTGATAAGGAGAAAGCTCTTTAATACGTTCTTCCCACAAACTTGCTGGCTCGCCCATAGAAACCCAAATATCGGTATACAGAATGTTGGCGCCCTTAGTTCCCTCTTCCACATCAGACGTTACCAACACTTCGCAGCCGTTTTCTTTAGCTATTGCTTGGCATGTTTCAACAAGCTTTGGATCAGGCATGGAAGATTCTGGTGCGCAGGCCACAAAAGTAATACCCATCTTTGCGCAGCCAACCATAAGCGAATTTGCTACGTTATTCTTCGCATCGCCCATGAACACAAGCTTCAAGCCTTCAAAAGAACCAAAGTTTTCACGAATCGTAAGTAAGTCGGCAATGGTTTGGGTAGGATGACATTCAGTGGTCAAACCATTCCATACCGGAACACCAGCATATTCTGCTAAGGTATCTACGATTTCTTGACCGTACCCGCGATATTCAATGCCATCAAACATACGCCCCAGCACACGTGCAGTATCTTCGATAGATTCCTTATTACCCATCTGGGACCCAGCGGCATCCAGGTATGTTACACCCATACCCAAATCGTGACCTGCAACTTCAAAAGAGCAACGAGTACGCGTTGAAGTTTTTTCGAACAACAACACGATATTTTTGCCTTCAAGTTCCTTATGAAGAATACCTGCATGTTTTTTCTCTTTTAATTCCTGAGCAAGATCAACCAATGAAAGAATTTCTTCGGAAGTGAAGTCGAGCAACTTTAAGAAGTTACGGCCAGAAAGTGATGTTGCCATTGGTCCTCCTGATATGACAAGCAAAACATTACAAATAAAAAGCGCACCTCATACAAGGTGCGCTTCCATTATGACACAGTACGCAACTTTGCACCGTTACACTTTAGGTAACAGCACTGGGCATAACAGTAAGAGGATATTTCTTAAACAAGAAAGAACAGCCAATATCGGCAAATTACTGAGCGTCTTCAGCAATAGTCATACCCTTATGGTTGCCCGTGATGGCATATTCTACCCATTCGGCAATGTTTACCACATGGTCTCCAATGCGTTCAAGGTATTTACCAATCATCAAAATATCAAGCGCTGAAGTTTCATCGGGCAGGTGCTTAGCAATGTGATTGGCAATATCTCGTTTTAAATCTTCAAACAACAAATTAATTTCTTCATCACGCGCTATCGTTTCCCTTGTTTTCTCTAAATCAAGATACAGATACGCATCAATCACATCATTTACCTGTTTTGAGGCCTTTTCTGCCATTGCTGAAAGTGCCGCAAAATTCGAAAGATCCAATCCTTCAGGCAAGCCAGTTGCAATTTCGCAAATTTCCGCTGCCTGATCACCAATGCGTTCAAGATCGGTAATCATCTTCAAAGCCGAAGTAACCGTTCGAAGATCAGTTGCAACAGGCTGTTCGCGCAGCAACAGGCGCAAACATAAGCGCTCAATTTCGCGTTCCTTTTCGTTGATTAGCGAATCGTTTTGCACGATAAGCATTGCCTTAGTGGGATTAGTTTGCTTCACCGCATCAAAGGAACCTTCAATTGCCTCTTTAACTAATTCACCCATAGCAGCCATTTGGGCATTCAAGGTGTGAAGTTCATCATCAAAAATTGGACGTGCAGCCATGACTTATCCAAACCTTCCCGAAATATAGTCTTCCGTACGCTTATCTTTTGGAGTAGAAAACAGAACATCTGTCGGTGAGCATTCAATCATTTCACCCAGCAAGAAAAATGCGGTTGAATCAGATATACGCGCAGCTTGTTGCATGTTATGCGTAACAATAATGATGGTGTAGTTTTCTTTCAGCTCTCCTACTAATTCTTCAATCTTGTTTGTAGAAATAGGATCGAGCGCACTGGTAGGTTCGTCCATCAGCAACACCTCAGGATTTACTGCTAACGCGCGAGCAATACACAAACGCTGCTGCTGACCGCCTGAAAGCCCAAGTGCATTTTTCTTAAGACGATCTTTTAATTCGTCAAAAATTGCCGCTTTGCGCAGAGAATCTTCAACGATACCGTCCAATTCTGACTTTTTCTTAATGCCATGAGTACGGGGGCCAAACGCAATGTTGTCATAGATTGACATAGGAAATGGATTGGGTTTTTGAAACACCATGCCCACTTTTTTACGGAGCACATTTACATCGTACTTGTCGTAAATATCTTCCCCATCAAGGGTAATACGTCCGGTTATTTTACATCCTTCCACCAAATCATTCATACGATTGAGCGACTTTAGCAACGTGGATTTGCCGCAGCCTGAAGGACCGATCATAGCCGTTACGTTATGTTCAATAAACGATAAGTTAATATCACGAAGCGCCTGATAATCCCCATAAAAGAGATCCATATGTGATACGTCCATTTTGGCGTTATTCATTTGAAGTAGTTCCTTTACTGATTCTATTAGCTACCGCAGAAGTAGCGAAGTTAATAAGCAACACAAAAACAAGGAGCAATACCGCAGTGGCATACGTTGCATCAATATGAAGACCTTCACTTGCCAGAAGATACATATGCACTGCCAAGGTTCGTGTAGAGCTAAATACCGATTCAGGAACTGCAGCAATAGATCCGGCGGTATAAATAAGTGCCGCTGATTCGCCTACTGTACGACCAATAGCTAAAATAATGCCACCCAAAATACCCGGAATAGCAGCAGGCAACACGATTTTAAATACGGTACGAAAGCGACCAGCGCCCAAGCCAAACGATCCTTCACGATACAAATCGGGTACTGCCGCCAGGGCCTCTTGCGATGCACGCATAATAATAGGAAACGTCATAATTGCCATAGTGCATACACCCGCAAGCAATGACAGGCCCCATTGCAGGTAATATACGAAGAACAGCAAACCAAAAAGGCCATACACAATAGAAGGAATACCCGATAGAGTTTCTGTCGCCAGCGCAACAATTCGCACGAATAAATTAGTTTTATTGGTGTATTCGTTAAGGAATATTGCCGCACCGATGCCAAAAATCGAAGAACACGATACCGCCATCACAATAACAATGAGCGTGTTAAACAGAGCCGGCATAAAAGAAACGTTGTCTGAATTGTATTCCAGTTCAAACATTTCTGGCTTTATTTGGGGAATACCCATAACCAAAATGTACCCAATAATTAAACACACTGCCAAAACCGTAAGCACTGTTGCCAGTTTTACGGCATAACGAAACACCCAAGAAGAAATCTTTGCCGGTTTTGTCTTGGTTAGTACGCGATTATCAGCCATTCTTGCTCCTCTTCTTCAAGGCAGCAAATGCAAAATTAATAATTAGAATGAACACGAACAACACGCATGCCGTACCAATCAATGCACCTCGATGAAGATCGGCTGCATAGCCCATTTCTAAAACGATGTTTGCGGTCATAGTACGAATGCCGTCAGTGATAGCATCAGGTAACTGAACCTGATTGCCTGCAATCATGATGACCGCCATGGTTTCACCAATAGCGCGGCCAATTGCCAAAATAATGGAAGCAAGCACACCTGAAACTGCCGCCGGCAGCATAACCCGCATAATAGTGCGTTCATGATCTGCCCCAAGAGCAAGCGCTCCTTCGTAATAGGCTTTTGGAACCGCTTTTAAAGCGGATTCGGATAACGTAATGATGGTGGGCAAAATCATAATGCCTAATACGATTGAAGCGCACAAAATAGACTGGCCTGTTCCACCAAAGTTTTCACGAATGAAAGGTACCAATACCACCAGGCCAAAAAAGCCATATACAACAGAAGGAATGCCGGCAAGCAGTTGAACTCCCGCTTTAGCAATTTTAGCCACCCGTTTGCTTCCAAAGTACGCCAAGAAAATAGCGCATAGTATACCTAGCGGAACGCCGATAACTAAGGCGCCAGCCATTACATACAAGCTGCCAATAATCATGACTCCAATGCCATATACGTCATTGGAAGGACGCCAGGTAGTGCCAAAAATGAAATCAAAGACGCCAATTTCTGCAATTGCAGGGATGCCGTTGCCAAAAATAAATACACAAATCACTACAACTGCAGCCACCGAAATGGCTGCAGCTATAGCAAAGATTATTTTGGCAACCAATTCTTTGGTTTGTGCCATGTTACTTAGCCAATCTCGCTCCAGGAAGTAATTTCACCGGTGAAGATTTGCTTAACCTGATCAGTGGTTAAATCTTCAACTGCGCTTTCTGGATTAACGATTACCGCAATACCATCAGTAGCAATTACGGTAGCCTCAGCACCTTCGCTGGTTTCAGAATCCTTAAGTTCGCGAGATGCCATACCAAGATCGCATGCACCCTCAAGAGCAGACGTTACACCAGTAGTAGAGTCAGACTGATTAACTTCAATGGTTACATCAGGATTAAGTTCCTGATAAGCCTCTGCAAGCTTTTCCATTACGGGAGTTACCGAAGAAGAACCAGCAACCGTTACGGTGCCAGAAAGACCAGAAGCGGTATAAGCTTCACCGCCATCCAGAGGGATATAGCCCTCTTCAGCTACAACAGCCTGACCATCAGTGCTCAAGATATAGTTCATGAAATCCTGTGCTACATCGCTCAATTCCGTATTGGAATTGGTTACCACGTTGAAGGGACGGGATACCTTGTAATCGCCCGACTTAACGTTATCTACCGTAGCTTCAGCACCATCAATCTTTACTGCCTTTACGCTGTCAAGAGAACCAAGCGAAATATAGCCAATAGCATTAGCGTCACCTGCAACAGTTGTCATCATAACGGCAGTAGAGTTAGTAATAGAGGCAGATTGGGTAGTCATGTCTACCTTTTCGCCGTTTTCATCTTCCTGCTCAATACCAAACAATTCAATGAAAGCACCGCGGGTGCCAGAACCATCTTCGCGAGATACCACATTAATAGTTTCACCTGAATCTGATGAAGCATCCTCACTTGATTCATTGTTTGAGCTGCATCCAGCAAGAAGCATGCACGCAAAGGCAACACACACTGCCAGAGCACCGAAAAGCACCTTGTTTTTTACTGTACTCACTTTTAATTCCTTTTCTCTCATACCTTAGGATGCACAGAAAAGCATCCTTTTGCTGGAGTAATAATCTCTGGATTACTTCAAAAAGTGGTTACACAAACTTGAAAGAATGTTAGAGAATGATTAAGTGAAGTATGTTTTGATAAAACATTGTAAAAAGTGCCCTTTACGATTCGATTTGTTGCAAAATTATGCAAGCACAAGGAAAGGAAACGAATCGTGACCACTATATTACTTATTGAAGACGATCCTACTATTCGCCTTGCAACTGAATTTTCCCTCACAAAACATGGCTATGCCGTAAGCTCCTGCGAAGATGGAAACTCAGGATATGAAACGGCCTTAAATATAGAGCCCGATCTAATTTTGCTTGACGTCATGCTTCCTGGCATGAATGGTTTTGAAGTAGCAAGCAAGCTGCGTAAGGAAGGATTTAATTCCCCTATTTTGATGCTTACCGCCCTTGATGCTGATGAAGATAAAATCAAAGGCTTAGACGCTGGTGCTGATGACTATGTAACAAAACCCTTTTCTACCGAAGTATTGCTTGCCCGTATTCGCGCTAACCTTCGTCGAACTGAAATGGATGGCGTAAACCTGTCTAAACCACAAACCTATGGTGATTTAACTCTTGATATAGAAAACAGCACCGCAAGCGTAAAGGGCAAACCCTTGAAACTTCGCAGTAAAGAGCTAGCCCTTCTGTTTGCTCTTGCCGAACGCCAAGGCATGTTGTGCCGCCGCACCTGGTTAACGCAAAAAGTTTGGAAGGAAGACTACTTAAGCACCTCTCGCACTATCGATGTTCATATTCGTCGCCTTCGTTCTGTTCTTGATGAAGTAAGTGATTATCGCTATATCCATACGGTACACGGAATGGGCTACCGTTTTGAACCGGTAAAGAAGACCGAAGAATAAGCCTGTAGAATAAGCGAGTTTGTGCATGAGTCCGTTCTTTTCATTTTTAAAAGGCATTGGCAACACGCCATCAGGTAAAGAAACAAAGCGATTTACCTGGATATATTTAATTGGATATGTCGTGATAGCACTTATTTTTATTGGGTGCTCTATTGCCTTTATCTACACACCTTTAAACAATGAAATAGCTAATCGTCAAACCACCAACTTGGTAACTACTGCCCAAGCTTCCGCTAATGCTTTGTCAAAAACCACCAATGCCAGTGAATTCGTTGTATCCGCAACGCACAGTACCGATTTACGTATGACGGTTATTGATTCGGATGGCGATGTAGTGGCGGATTCCGAAGTGGATCCTTCCACCATGACCAATCATTCGGATCGCGAGGAAGTAACCGAAGCAATTCAGGGCGGTATTGGCAGTGCACAACGTACCAGTGCCACTGATAACAAGAATTGGCTCTACGTTGCCGTACCTGCTTCCTACAATGATGAACAGGTGGTTGTGCGTGTAAGTGAACCCTCCACAGCTTTTTCTATGATTACGCAAAATGCTCAAACGACCTCAGTTATTTTCATTGTGGCAGGCTGCTTACTGGTGTTGCTGGTTGCCTTACTGGCCTTTAAGAAATCGCACGCTCCCATCAAGAAATTCGATCAGGTTCGCTCGGATTTTGTAGCAAACGCAAGCCACGAACTAAAAACTCCCGTTGCAGGAATTAGATTATTATCCGAAGCAATTCGCGATGCCGCAGAAATAGAAGATAAGAAAAGCTTAAATTTATTTATTGATCGCCTGGACAACGAAGCAGAACGCCTCCAACGCTTAGTTATTGACCTGCTTGACTTATCACGTTTGGAAGAAACTCCTGATCAAGATAAATGTCCTCGCACTGACTTACACAGCGCCCTTGTGACTAGCTTTATGGCACATAAAGGTGGTGCAGAAGATAAGCATCTCGACCTTGTTCTGGACGATCGCTCAGTAACGGGTGACGATTGCTATGCAGATATGGAACCATCAGATGCATCGTTAGTGTTTGATAATTTGATTGAAAACGCAATTATGTATACCGACGAAGGCAGTATTTTAGTTACCTTCGAACCTCGCGGTCATGAAATTGCAGTAATCGTAGAAGATACCGGCATTGGTATTCCTCAGGCAGATCAATCCCGCATTTTCGAGCGCTTCTACCGCGTCGACAAAGCTCGTAGCCGCGAAGTAGGTGGCACCGGGTTGGGCCTGTCGCTGGTGCGCCATGCGGTTGAACGTTCTAACGGTCGTGTAAGCGTAAAAAGTGCTCCTGGCGAAGGTTCGCAGTTTACCGTTGTATTCCCCCGCGCAAAACGCTAAAGAGATTGCGTGACAAGTGGACAGGGCGCTTGTCACGCGAATCGCAGCGTCAAATAAATTCGGCTGATAAGCCGAATTTAACTAACTGGAGCGGGTGACGGAAATCCCGCGTTCGCTTTGCGAACGCTCAACCCCTTGGCGCAAGCGCCTGCGGGCGAATTCCTGAAAACGTGCCACTGGCACGTTTTCTTAACGGAATTCCACCTCATCGGTTCGATTCCCTACTGCCCCTTAAAACAAAAAAGCAATGGACTATTGCCATTGCCGAACTATAAACTGGAGCGGGTGACGGGAATCGAACCCGCGTGACCAGCTTGGAAGGCTGGAGTTCTACCATTGAACTACACCCGCGTATAAATAAAAAATGGTCGGGATGACAGGATTCGAACCTGCGACATCCTGCTCCCAAAGCAGGCGCGCTACCAAACTGCGCCACATCCCGACTGCAACGGTTAGTTATTATAGCAATAAATTACGCGTTGTGAAGTAGTTTTTTCAGATTTCTTAAAGCATTTCCTCTATGCGATATAGAATTCTTTTCTGCCTGCGATACTTCGGCAAGAGATTTTTCTCCGTTAAATTCATCAGGATAGAAAAGCGGATCATAACCAAAGCCTTCTTTGCCGCGCTCTTCAAAGCCAATAGATCCCTCTATAAAGCCCTCTGCCACCGTTTCAGAGCCATCTTCATCTATAAACACCAGCGAACACGCAAAACGAGCGGTGCGCTTTTCTGTGGGAACTTGAGCCAATTCATGCAAAAGCTTTGCATTGTTGGCAGCATCGTCCCCTTCTTTGCCGCTATAACGCGAAGAATATACCCCTGGTGCACCATCGAGGGCATCTACAATCAAGCCTGAATCATCAGCCAAGGTGGCCAAACCGCTTAATTCATGAGCAGAACGAGCTTTGATGCGCGCATTTTCCACAAAAGTGGTACCTGTTTCTTCAGGGCTAGAAACAATCCCCGCTTCTTTCAGGGTTTTAAACTCCCAACCTTTAAACGAAAGAGCAGTTTTGATTTCTTCTACTTTATGTGCATTATTGGTTGCTATAACAACGGTCTTTGTCATACCTTCCCCTTTTATCTCTGCTAGGTAAATGCATGTTATCCATCAAATGATCTAGAAAATGCTCCCGCACCCAAAACTTTACTTTAATCCCCTAGCTTACTTATCATCGCACCACAAGAAAGCATTATGCTAGCCTAATGGCTCAAATCGAACTTCCCCTAAAGGCATTCGCAAAACTCGTTCACCAAACGAAGCAAATTCATCTACGTCAGGATCGGACGAAGTAAAACTGTACGTGGGAATGTGCCCTGCATGTGCCAAAGCTTCCCTTCGCGTAAGTAAATCCTTGCAATCAAGAGAAACTTCTTTTGCTGAAGAAATAAGCTTTACCTGGGATCCCACCACCCCTCCAATCAAAGTTTTAAGAAGGGGAAAATGTGTACAACCCAACACCAGCGTGTCTATTTCACTTCGCCTTAACGGTTCTAAATAATCTTGAGCAATTTCTTGAAACGCTGGACGTATATAGACCTTAGAAGCTAAAGAGGTATAGCTTTCAATAGGACCTTTTGCCATACGTATACCCAATTCGGCAATTTCTACAAAACGTGGTGTAGCAGTAGAAAAAACCGTTATGCCCGCATCAATATTACGAATTGCTTTCGTATAAACGCCTGATTCAACCGTACCCTTTGTGGCAATAACGCCAATACGTCTATTGTGGGTAGCACGGGCAGCGGCACGGGCACCTGGCTCAATAACACCAATAATAGGGATATCAAAAGCTTGCTGAGCCGCCTCAAGACCTGCTGCAGTTGCCGTATTACAGGCAATGACAATCATTTTTACCTTATGGTCTATAAGCCACTGGCAAATTTGTAAAACGAAACCCTTTATCTCTTTAGGATCGCGTGGTCCATAAGGACAATGTGCACGGTCACCGTAAAAAATAATACTTTCTTCAGGAAGAGCTTTAATTATTTCACGCGCAACGGTAAGGCCACCAAAGCCCGAATCGAAGATGCCAATAGGCGCATCATCAAAATTCATACCGTTATCCTTCCCACTAACGCGAACGGTTCGAAGACCGTTAATAGACTAGCAAAACTTAAAGATTCATAATTTAGAGTTTCCTTGTAGCTCATCTATTACTTTGTACTTTACGGCAGCTCTTCTCCTTGCCCAAAGCAAATAAAGAAAAACCTAAGGAAAAACAGCCAAGAGAAACAATTGCGCTATAATACCTTTTCTAGGCGCCCATAGCTCAGCTGGATAGAGCAGTGGACTTCTAATCCAAAGGTCGTAGGTTCGAATCCTACTGGGCGCGCCAGACAATAACACATGAGCCCGAAAGACAAACAGTCTCTCGGGCTCTTTCTTTACTTAGTTATGAGTAATAATGCAGGTTCCTGTGGAGAGGTTTTCATAAAACCATTTTGCATCTTTCAAGGACAAGTTGACGCATCCATGACTACCGTTAGTTTTGTACCGTGATCCGCCAAAAGAAGCTTGCCAGGTAGCATCATGCAAACCAACCGAATTCCCCACAAAAGGCATCCAGTATTCAACAGGAGTTTCGTAATCAATTTCGCCATTAGGCTTATACCCCGTCAAAGTTGATGGACTCTGCTTTCCATTAAGGTAATACACACCCGTGGGAGTTGCTCTGTCTGCCGTAGGAAGACCGGAAACAATACCGCACGAATGCAAAAGCTTGCCATCTGCATTGTAATAGCGTGCTTTCTGTTCAGACAAATCTACATCTACATACGCGCCCCAGTCACGCTTTCCAGCACCATTATATTGACCACCCGACTGCGAACAGGGAATATCAATACTTTCAGCACCACCTTTAGACATGGTATCGTACACCGTATCCGCCAAAGAAGACGTGTCTACCTTCCAGCCATAGGTGCCACCGGAAACGGTACACTTTTTGCCATCTTCGCGCGTCCACGTACGCTTTGTGCCTACGGTATTCATACCTTCAGTAGCTTCATCCACCCACGCAGCCAAAACATCTTTATCAAGCTTTGGCTGAAAATCTTCTGGATCAATATAGAGCCACTCAGCAATAGTGGGCTTATCTATCGTGGCTGCTTTTACTGATTCGTTTAAAGTAAGGGTTACCGCATTAGGGTACAGTTCTTCTACCTTCTGTAATGCCTGCAAAGAACGTGGATCTGCAGCGGATACTGTCGGCATAATAAAATCGTCCTGCAAAACCTCGCATTCGGTACGCATAGATTTAACGGCTTCTCCTGCTTTAGCTAGAAGTTTTTCAGCGTCAATTTGTGTGCCATACACTTCAGGAACAAGTGTGTAGGCCCCTTCATCTTCATCGTAGGCAAAATGGGCGTTTTCAGAAGCAGTTTGAGATTTGTTGAATTCTTTGATTTGTTCATTCAACACATCAGCCAGTCCGGCCTCATCATAAGATGCCACTACCACATCGGAAATATCATGTGTTTGAAACACTTCAATTGGCCACAAAGCAATATCTTGTGCTTTGGTAGTATCTTCAGCAATCTTGTGAGGATCAATGCTAATTGCAGTTTCACCCTGTTCAAAGGTATAAGAAAAACCTTCACCTTCAATGGAAAGCGAATATGTATCTGCCTGGTTTTGAATCTGAGTGGCAAGAGCATCACTTGGCTGGAATGATAAATCCTTGTCGTTCAAAACTGTATTTGGGAAGAAGTGAGATGAAAAGAACAGGGCACCGCCGCCATATACTGCAGCCAAAAGCGCAACCACCACTCCCACAATAATAAGTGCGCGTTTTTTGGCAGATTTAGAACGTGGTGCAGACACAGCACCTCCCTGTACACCTCCCTGTGCAAAACCAACTTGGGCACCACGCGACGGAGGCGTTTGCTTTATGCCCTCCTGTTTAAAGGAAGTAGTTTTATCAACAGCAGATGAATGCTTGCCTCTATTTTGTGCGGAAGAAGAATTCTTTTTATCTCTCATAGTTGCTTTCTTTTCCGAGAAAAACCTTTTCTGAAGTAGTGTAACAAGAAACCTATTTAGTTTACTTCTCTTGTTCCTAAAGGGTTAGAAAAACTTAGAAGTTTATTAAGATTTAAAGCAAAATGTTACAATAAACTGGCGTTGTTCGGTTTATTGAGATTTGATAGATACAGCCTCAAACTCCCATAGCCCCTGCCATCAATAACTAGTATTCAGTTTTATCGATAACCACATGCATTGTAAAAAGTTTCTAAACTTTTACTATTAATTCGTTGCTTTTCGCAGATAAATCAAGGATTTATTTAAACCATACACAGAAAGGAAACTCCCCATGGCTCAGGTACTATCTAAGAAGACGCTTGCTCTTGTAGGAGCGTGCCTTCTTGCAGCACTTCTTTCCCTCGTAGCTTTTACCGGCTGCTCATCAGATTCTGGCAGCCAGGAGTCTTCTGAGGATAAAACTATTACGGTAGCTGCAAGCCCCACCCCTCATGCTGAAATTCTTAACAATGCCGTAAAGCCTATCCTTGAAAAAGAAGGCTATACCTTGGAAGTTAAGGAATTCACTGACTATGTTCAGCCTAACACGGTAACGGAAGCAGGTGAAGTTGACGCTAACTATTTTCAGCATCGTCCTTACCTTGAAAATTTCAATGCGGAACAGGGTACTCATTTAGTAGAAGTTGCAGGCGTTCATTTTGAGCCTATGGGAATTTTCTCTTCCAACCTTAAGTCTATTGATGATGTAGCCGATGGTGCTACCGTAGCAGTTCCTAACGATGCCACCAACGAAGCTCGCGCACTTCTGCTTCTTGAACAGGAAGGCTTGATTGAAGTTGATGACGAAGCTGGCATTAACGCAACTATCAACGACATTACCTCCAACCCCAAAGATCTTGAATTCAAAGAGCTTGAAGCTGCAAACCTTCCCAATGTTCTTCAGGATGTTGATATTGCCGTAATCAATGGCAACTATGCACTTGCCGCAGACTTCACCATGGATGACGCATTAGCAGTAGAAGCAAACGATTCCTTGGCTGCAGAAACCTATACTAACGTTGTGGTAGTAAAAGACGGAAACCAGGATTCCGAAAAGATCAAGGCTCTTGCTGAAGCTTGCAACTCCGATGAGGTTCGCGACTACATCACCGATAACTATCAGGGCTCTGTTGTAGCGGTATTCTAAAATCTGACCATCTTAGCAAATTGAGTAATAAGGCACCCATGAGGGTGCCTTATTTTATTGCAAAACATTAGCTGGGACTAAAAGAAAGTCCAGTCAAAATTGCTGGGCTTTCAACCTGATATCCTAACGCTTATTTTCTATATGCCCAATATTCTTTAGCTCAATCGATATAAGACCATTGGGCGTGCTGGCAAACTCGATAAAGTCAGGATTGTTGGCATATTCGGAAGGAAATGTTATTTCAATTCCGGTATCGGTTCGAATTTTATGGTTGCGCGTAATACGTTCTGCCGCTTTCTTTTCCACTCGAACACGCTCAGGAATTTGCTCCTCTACTGTGCAAGCTACAAATCGCTCGCGCAAAGGTTCATCTTCGAAAACTTCCTGTGCTAAATCAAACGGCGCAATGTCAGCTTCTTCACCCTCTTCTGCCGCATCGCATACATAAGCCTTAGCCTTTGAAAGCGCAACGACAGGATCGGCTCCATATTCCGTTGCAACCTCTTCCACTATGCGCGACAGTTCATCAATCACTTCCTTGCTTGAGGCCTGCATAGAACACTGCAGCAAGCCATCAGGAATAAGATAGCGTTCCTCCCCCGCAATCACGCGTTTTTTATCCTGAAAAGCAACTTCCATAGAACGCATATTAATCACCGCAAACGAACTAATTTTTTGGGAAGGATTAGGCAAAATGGCATGATGGCGTTCAATTTCATTGCAAGGTTGTCCATCATCGCCATAGGCAATGGAATGCATAAACGCCTGACGGCTTTCCAGCAGGAAAATTCCAAAGTAGCGATTCACGCGACCTTCGAACGATGCGGTAACCGCCTCTTCGTCGGAACTACCTCCCTGCAACTGTTCTTCCTCTTCGAAATCAACCACTAAAAGGTCGGTCGATTCGGATTTAGACATACGCCCTAATTCGGTAGAGATAAATTCCGCAATTTGTACCGATAAGTCTATAAAGTTACGCTGTCCCGCAAAGTAAGCCTGTAACTCAGTCGCAAACATGCTATCGGGCGCAAATTCACCGCGTTTGTTGTCAATATTTCCAAATGCCTTTTTAACATGTTTGGATACATATCCCTTAATCAGACGGCTCTCAAGATCAAGCTCTCCCTGAGAAAACACATTCACACACGACGTGAAATCAAAAACGTGCAAAATAGCATGATTGATGCAAAGCATACGTATCCTTTCGAAATGACAGCAGGAATTACCATACACCAAGACCTATCAAGGGTGAACTTCCGTTTTAATTTTCCTACTACAATTTACTACCGTTGCCATTCCCCAACTAGACCTATCCCTCCTGTTGTCAGTTGACAACCTAAGCCATTCTAACGTTATCAGCCGGAAATCCAAGTTATACCAATCTCAACATTTGACAGCCCGAAGTAAGCGAGTAGAATAAATCTTCCACAACGCACTTTTACAAGGGGATAGTTGTTTTTCTAACAGCAATTTCCCATTGATTTTCAATGGGGGCGACTGGTTTCGACATGGTAAGTCGGATTCGAGGAGCAGGTCGTGGTCTCCTCGCCACGTTAAACAGGGGTAAAGTCAAGTTAATTGGCAAAACTAATACTCAGAGCGCTCCTGCGCTCGCCATGGCTGCTTAATTAATGCCTGGCTGTCAACCTGGTGAATTTCCCCGCCACTGGGAAGGCATTATCTTAGGGGAACGCTCTTTGGCACGTAGCTGGTATGGCCAAAGCTAAGATTGAACCCGCTAGAATACTCTGTGGCCTGTCGGTGGGCTTGGATTATTCGAAACTTAAACATCGACTAAGCTTGTAGTGCCTTGCTGATGATTTAGTATGGACCGGAGTTCGATTCTCCGCGCCTCCACCAGAGTAAAAAGCGTCGAACTTTTCTCAAAAATCGATTCGCCGCTTTACTTATATTATTAGGGACATCCAACGGATGTCCCTTTTTATGTCTATTTTTGATTGTTTGCGAAAACAATAATCGCTCTAGGCAAAATCAAATGAAATATAAGCAAGTCCCTTTTCGAGCGAATTGCCGCCAGCATCTTTTGCGTAGGTCCATTCATAAACAGGACCGCCTTCATACGTTAAACCAGACCCCTCTTCGGCCTTTGGATCGTTAAATATTTCTTCTACTTCATCGATAGGATACGTGTTATAGCCAAACACTTCCGCAATCATTTCTGAAGCGCCCACTGCATCCTCAGCGTCAACACAATACAATCCCATGGAACCATACATACCAGTTGCAGGCATTACTTGAATTGAAAGGGAATCACCGCCATAACGATCATCTACGGCATCAGCATCTTTAAAGTAGTAGCGCCAACCGCCCCCATCTTCGAGTGTCTCAATGAATTCAAGACCTAGATCGTACTTTGCATTGATGCGATCAACCAAATCTTGAATTTCTGGCGTTGGGGCTTGTCAGTCATCAATTGCGGAAGTATCGAATGTTCTATATCCGTTAGTAGCTGAAGAACGCCAGTCGGGATCAATCGTGCCATATCCTGAAGAGGAACTAGACGTAGAGCTAGAGTTTGCAGAAAAACCCGCTTCATCGTCACGAGACGTATCATCATCAAGCATAGCATCGTTTTCGTATGTTTCTTCCTCATCTGTATAAGAAGAATCAGAACTAGAAGATGAGCTGCTTTTCCCAGAAGAAGCACCAGAAGTTAAAGCTCCTGTACAACCAGTAAGACCAGCTATTAAAAACAACGCAACAAAAAGAACAAGCAGTGGTTCTATAAGCTTTGTTTTAATCATTGAATGTCCTTTTCCCCTGCAGTAAAACTAAACTTATTAGAACAATTTAACGTATTTAACAATGGAATTACATGCCCTTTTGTAATGATTTATCGCAACGAGTAGCTCAGAAAACTTGATGTAAGAATCACCGTTATTCGTTACCCGCAATAGAACAAAACTAATATCCGCAATGAAACAAACTAAATAGGTGAAGCATGTCTCTCTTTTATCTCCCAGGTTGCAAATTCACAAAATACGACCCTACCGCAAGCGACAAACTTGCTTACTTTTGCGAATCTTACTTAGACGCTCAAGTATTGGGATGTTGCAGTAAAGATTTCAATGCACCAAAACCTGGCGATACAGTTTTGTATGTCTGCCCCACCTGTGCACTAATCATGAAGGAATCAAATCCCTCTGCAAAACTTAAAAGCGTCTACGAAGCCGTACTTGAATATGAAGAACTACTTAAAAGAACAGTTGGTCACACTAACAAAGTTGGTAACAACACATTGAACAACGCAACCAGCAACGCCATTCAAACTAAACCATCTTTTCACTGGATAGACTTAAAAAAGAAAGCAATAACTATACAGGACTGTTGGCGATCTAGAACAGACCTTGACCTTCAGTTGGCTATTCGCAAAGTTTTATTCAAAATGAACACAACCATCGTTGAATTAGATAGCAATTTCGATAAAGCAGATTTCTGCGGTTTAAGTCTTTTAAAAGAACCTTCTCCGCGTTATGAATGGCTTGCACCCAATCTCTTTCATGATCCGATATTCAAGCCACAGGAACCCGACGAGCAAATCCAATTACTCAGCAATCATGCTCAGCAATACACAACTTCTACCATAGGCTGCTATTGCACTGGTTGCATTGAAGGTATAGATAGAATGAATGCTATCTTTTCTTCTGGAGAAACTAACAAAAGCAACGCCAAAAGACTTGAACCTATCCATATAGCAAGTCTCTTGGCACAGTCAATTGAACTTTCGAATTGAACTTTCGTAGCCTACTTGCAAAATTGAGGCCAGATGAAGTTTGATCATTATTACGGTTATTCTCTTCATCCAAAAAACAAACCAAGGAAGCGGAAAAAAAGAAAAAGTGCTGGCCAATTAATGACCAGCACTTCCATTTAACAAATCAGACTTTACGAGACGCTATGAAACGTTACGAAAACCTGATGAAAACTACTTGTCAGCCAATGCAGCCTGAGCAGCAGCCAAACGTGCCAAAGGTACACGATAAGGAGAGCAGCTTACATAATCCAGACCGATGCCGTAGAAGGTCTTAACAGAATCAGGATCGCCACCATGTTCGCCGCAAACACCGCAAACAATGTCGGGGTTACCCTGGTGACCAAGTTCAACGCCCATCTTAACCAACTTAGCAACACCAGGATCGACGGTTGCGAAGGGGTTGTAAGGCAAGATGCGCTCTGCCAAGTACTGAGGAATGAACTCAGCCTCAACGTCGTCACGAGAGAAGCCAAACGTGGTCTGGGTAAGGTCGTTAGTACCGAAGCTGAAGAAGTCTGCCTGAGTTGCAATTTCATCAGCAGTTACTGCAGCACGAGGAAGCTCGATCATGGTACCTACCGGAATCTCAAGTTCAACACCCTGTTCTTCAGCAACTTCAGCAATAACACGCTCTGCAAGTTCACGAAGCTTAGCAAGTTCAGGAACAACAGAAACCAAAGGAATCATAATTTCAGGCTTAGGATCAAAACCTTCCTTCTTCAACTGAGCAGCAGCGGTTGCAATAGCGCGAACCTGCATTTCAGGAAGAATAGGGAATTTGATAGCTAAGCGACAACCACGAAGACCAAGCATTGGGTTAGCCTCAGAGAAGCCATCGATCTGTTCCATAAGCTTGCGCTTCTTTTCGATGACATCAGGATCTCCACCAGATGCCTCCAAGCGAGCAATCTCTACATCTAACGTACGAGCGCTCTCCAAGAACTCATGCAGTGGTGGGTCAAGCAAGCGAACGATAACAGGATAGCCGTCCATTGCCTTAAACATACCCAAGAAGTCGCCCGTCTGAGCCTTGAACAAATCGTCAACAGCCTTTTCGCGAACTGCTTCATCCTCATTAAGAATGAAGGTCTGAATAATCTGCTTGCGATCACCCAAGAACATATGCTCGGTACGGCAAAGACCAATACCCTGAGCACCGAACTTGCGGGCAGTTGCAGCATCTTCTGGGTTATCAGCATTAGCGCGAACACCCATGGTACGGAATTCGTCTGCCCATTCAAGAATGGTATCCAAGT
>OCHV01001033.1_pt1 | contig 19528 bp, 17 predicted proteins | sample 1538461 | NCBI WGS metagenome assembly OCHV01 (sample SAMN04571692, study PRJEB22368) | human gut metagenome | biome: human gut; material: stool | host: Homo sapiens | place: Luxembourg | collected 2012-08-03 | reverse complement strand
CTTTACGGTGATGATCGGCAACAGCAGCACGACGGAAAACAGTGCAGTATTTACATTAAAATAAATTGGGAAAAGAAGGGTGAAACTTATGGAGAAAACAACGAAAAACGGAATCCACCGGATCCGCCAGGAGGGCGGAAAAACGATCGCCTGGGCAGAGGAGTCCGGAGTTAAGGTACTGGAAAAAGACGGGTATTACTTTAAAGACCTGGCAAAAACCGGCGAACTGCTGCCGTACGAGGACTGGCGTCTCTCCGATGAGGAGAGAGCCGCAGACCTTGCAGGGCGTCTTTCCATCGAGGAGATCGCTGGTCTTATGCTGTACTCACCGCACCAGGCTGTACCGCCGATGCCGGGCGGTCCGTTCCAGGGAACGTTTGACGGAAAAACGTATCTGGAATCCGGCAAAGAACCGTATGCGATTTCCGATCAGCAGAAAGAATTTCTGGAGGACGAGCATATCCGCCATATCCTGCTGACGAACGTGGAAAGCCCGGAGATTTCCGCAAAATGGAGCAATGAGCTGCAGAAACGGGCAGAGACACTGCCGTATGGTATTCCGATCAACCTCTCCTCTGATCCGCGGAACGGAGCAAAGGATTCCGGCGCAGAGTTCAAGAGCGGCGGAAGCGAGATCAGCAAATGGCCGGAGGGTGTCGGCTTTGCAGCATGCTTTGACCCGGAAGTAGCCGGACAGTTTGCAAAGGATGCCTCCCGTGAATACCGGGCACTCGGCATCACAACGGCACTCGGACCGCAGATCGACCTCTGCACCGAGCCGAGATGGATGCGCTTTGTCGATACGTTAGGCGAAGAAGTGGAGATGTCCAAAAAGCTTACCAAAGCGTACTGTGACGGTATGCAGACAACGGAAGGGGAAGCAGACGGCTGGGGAAAAGACAGCGTCAACACGATGGTCAAACACTGGCCGGGCGGCGGCACCGGAGAGGCCGGACGCGATGCACACTATGCATTCGGACAGTTTGCCGTTTATCCGACCGGAAATTTTGAGGAGCATTTAAAACCGTTTACCGAGGCAGCCTTCCACCTGGACGGACCGACCGACTGCGCATCCGCGGTTATGCCGTACTACACCGTATCCTACGGCGTGGACAAGAAAAACGGCAAGAACGTCGGAAACTCCTACAGCGAGTACCTGATCAAGGATCTGCTGCGCGGAAAATATGAATTTAAAGGCATTGTCTGCACCGACTGGGGCATCACCCAGGATCCGGAGAAGACGATTGAGGGATTTGGAAGCCGCTGCTACGGCGTGCAGGATATGACCGAGGCAGAACGGTGTCTGCTGGCGATCACAAACGGCGTTGACCAGTTCGGCGGAAACAGCGAGTCCGGTCCGATTGTCGAGGCGTATAAGATTGGCTGTGAGAAATACGGCGAGAAAGCGATGCGTGAGCGCATGGAGCTGTCCGCCAAACGTCTTCTGATCAACATTTTCCACTGCGGCTTGTTTGAGGATCCGTATCTTGATCCGGAAGAATCCGCAAAGATTGTAGGATGCGAAGAGTTCTGCCGCCATGGCTATGAGGCACAGCAGAAATCCATTGTCCTGCTGAAAAACAGTGCGAAACGCGCACCGGAAGGACAGAAGGGTGTGCTGCCGCTGAAGAAAGGTTTGAAGGTTTATATTCCGGAGAGAAAGATCGGACCGTCCAAAGCGTTCTTCCGCATCGATCTGCCGGCAAAAACCGAAGATCCGCTGCCGGATGGACTGCCGTCCAAGTACGGTACACGCGTGGCATCACCGGAGGAGGCCGATGTGGCGCTGGTATTTATCGAAAGCCCGGCATGCAACCCGTATTCCACCGAAGATCTTGCGAACGGCGGCAACGGCTATCTGCCGATTACACTGCAGTACCGCCCGTATACGGCGAAAAAAGCGCGTGAGGTGAGCATTGCCGGCGGTGATTTCCGCGAGAATTTCACGAACCGCAGCTATCTTGGAAAGACAAACACTGCCTACAACGAGGCTGATCTCGACAATATTCTCGAATGCCGCCGCGCGATGGGCGACAAGCCGGTGATCGTCTGCGCAACCGTCAACAACCCGATGGTGATGCATGAATTTGAAGCCGAAGCCGATGCGATCGTCGCAGAGTTCGGTGTTTCGAGAGCCGCTGTGCTCGACGTTGTCTTCGGCGGTTACAACCCGACCGACCGTCTGCCGATCCAGATGCCGAAGGATATGGATGCGGTTGAGGAGCAGAGCGAGGACCGTGCGTTGGATATGGAAACCTATATTGACAGCGAAGGACATAACTATGACTACGGTTATGGCATGAATTACGAAGGCGTTCTTCCTGCATGGAAAAAGTAAAAGAATAACAGAAAACCTGATCGGCACCGGGACCGCGTGTGTTTCGGTGCCGATATTGGAAACAAAAGACAGAATAAGGAGGACTTAAAAAGAGATGATTGTTCCAAAATATTTCGAAGATTTCGATCACCTGCATGTGAATACCATGCCGAACCGTGCCTACTACATTCCGGCATCCCGCCGCATGGAGGATCTGGTGGAGAACCGGGAGGCGTCGGACCGCTTTTTTCTGCTTTCCGGCGACTGGAAATTCCGCTATTTTACCAGTGTTTACGATGTAAAAGAGGAGTTTTTCGCAGAAGGATACGACACTTCTGTATTCGAGACGATTCCGGTGCCGTCCGTCTGGCAGAATTATGGCCATGACCACCATCAGTATACGAACGTCCGCTACCCGTTCCCGGTGGATCCGCCGTATGTGCCGTATGAGAACCCGTGCGGTGCGTACGTGAGAACGTTCGAGTGGAAAAAACAGGAGGAAGCACCGAGGGCATTCCTGAATTTTGAGGGCGTGGATTCCTGTTTCTACGTGTGGATGAACGGCAGCTTCGTCGGCTACAGCCAGGTGTCTCATTCTACGAGTGAATTTGATGTAACAGACTTCTTAAAAGATGGCACCAACACCATCGCCGTACTGGTGCTGAAATGGTGCGATGGAAGCTATCTCGAGGATCAGGACAAATTCCGCATGAGCGGCATTTTCCGCGATGTCTATCTGCTTGCAAGACCAGAAAAAGGCATCCGCGATTACTTTGTAAAGGCAGCGCCGGACGCATCGTACCAGAATGGAGAAGTTTCGATTGCGATTACCTGGAATGACGGGGAACCGCAGGAAGGAACGGCAAAGCTGTTTGATACAGAAAATCATCTTGTGGCAGAGGCAGCGTTTGGCGGCGATACGGTTCAGATGCATGTAAAAGATGCACATCTGTGGAATGCCGAGGAGCCGTATCTGTATACGCTGGTGCTGGAGACGGCGGGTGAGGTGATCACTGATCATGTCGGCATCCGTGAGATCCACGCGAAGGACGGTGTGCTGTACCTGAACGGCGTGAAGATCAAATTCCACGGAACAAACCGCCACGATAGCGATCCGGTGACGGGATTTGCAATCAGCCTTGCACAGATCAAAAAAGATCTGAAGGTAATGAAAGAGCACAACATCAATGCGATCCGGACCAGCCATTACCCGAATGCGCCGTACTGTTATCAGCTTTATGACCGTCTCGGTTTTTATGTCATCGATGAGGCGGACAATGAGAGCCACGGCACAGAGGAAATTTATGCGAATTACACGAGCTGGGAAGAGTATGCGAAGAACTGGAATAAACTAATTGCGAACAATCCGGTATTTACCGAGGCAACCGTAGACCGCACACAGCGTTGCGTAGAGCGCGATAAAAACCGCCCGAGCGTTGTCATCTGGTCGATGGGAAATGAGTGCGCATACGGCTGTACCTTCGAGGCGGCCTTAAAGTGGACGAAGGAATTTGATCCGACGCGTCTGACGCACTATGAGTCGGCACGGTATGTGGATGATCCGAAGAAATACGATTACAGCAACCTCGACCTCTACAGCCGCATGTATCCATCACTCGAGGAGATCAAAAAAGAGCTGGTGGAGTACGGGGATAAGCCGTATATCATGTGCGAATACTGCCATGCGATGGGCAACGGCCCGGGAGATCTTGAAGATTACTTTGAACTGATCCACAGCGAGGAGAAGATGTGCGGCGGCTTTATCTGGGAGTGGTGCGACCACGCGATTGATATGGGAAAAACGATCGAGGGAAAGAAGATGTACGCGTACGGCGGCGACCACAACGAGTATCCGCACGACGGCAACTTCTGCATGGACGGACTTGTTTATCCGGACCGCACACCGCATACGGGACTGATGGAATTTAAAAACGTGTATCGTCCGGTGCGCGTGATGGGATATGATGCCGAAAAGGGTACACTGACCATCAAAAACTATATGAATTTTGTGAATCTGAAAGATTACGCTGTGCTCGGCTATGAGGTGCTTGTGGACGGCGAAGTGACGGAGAGCGGCAAGATTACAGATGAAGCACTGCTGGAGCTTGCGGCAGGCTGTGAGAAGACGATTCCGCTTGTCATTTCCGTGCCGGAGCAGGGAAAATGTGCGCTGAAGGTTACCTGGTATCAGAAACAGGCCACTGAGGTGCTGCCGGAGCAATTCGAACTGGGATTTGAAGAAGTTCCGGTGAAAACGAAAGACAATCAGAACCAGAAGGCAAAAGAGATGATGAAGCGCCCGGAGGGAACGGCTTCGTTTGGATGGAAAGAGGACGATCATTATCTGACGGTATCGACGGAACAGTTCAGCTATATCTATAATAAATTCACCGGCCTGTTCGAGGAAATGTGCTATGCCAACCAGAATCTGCTCGACCGCCCGATGGAGCTGAACATCTGGCGTGCGCCGACAGACAATGACCGCAATATCAAGAATACCTGGATGCGTGCGCAGTATGACCGCACCGTGACGCGGGCGTATGAGACAACGGCAAAAGAAGAAAACGGCTGCGTGGAGATCGAGACAAGCTATTCGATTTCGTCTCCGGCTCTGCAGCGGATCCTTGCAGGTGTGATCAAATGGACAATTTACAGCGACGGAACGACCGATGTCCATGTAGAAGCAAAGAAAGACCCGGTATTCCCGGTTCTGCCGCGTTTTGGCCTGCGCCTGTTCCTGCCGGAATCGTTTGCAGAACTGACCTACTGCGGCCTCGGCCCGGTGGAGAGCTACGTGGATAAGCACCAGGCAAGCTATCACGGCGTTTTCCACAGCACACCGGCAGAACAGCAGGAAGACTATATCCGCCCGCAGGAGAACGGCAGCCACTACGACTGCGATTATGCAAGTCTTGCCAGTGATCGTGCGGTATTGACGGCAGTGGGAGAGAAAACGTTCTCCTTCCAGGCATCCGTTTATACGCAGGAGGAGTTGACGGAAAAAGCGCATAACTATGAGCTTAAGCCGTGCGGAAGCACTGTTTTCTGCATTGACTACCGCCAGGCGGGAATCGGATCGGCAAGCTGCGGACCGATGCTGCTGGAGAAGTATCAGTTGAAAGAAAACGAAATAAAATTCGCCGTACGGCTGAAACCGGAACTGCTGTAAGACGATTGCAGAAAAAAAAGCTGCTTCATCTTCCGAAAAGGGGGAGTGAAGCAGCGTTTTTTGTATGGGGGATAGGAAAAAGTCTGAATAAACCTATTGATACGGTATGAATATGGGTATATAATGGATGAAATTACAATTCAGATTCACAGATTCTGGAAAATCAGGGAAGAAAAAGGAGAAAACAGATCATGAGTGAAATTACAAGAGACGAGGCGTTTGCCTTATTAAAAAAATACAACAAAGATCCCTTCCATATTCAGCATGCGCTTACCGTAGAGGCTGTGATGAAATGGTATGCGAGAGAACTCGGCTATGGAGCAGAAGAGGGGCACTGGGGAATTGTCGGCCTGCTGCATGATATTGATTTTGAACTGTATCCGGCCGAGCACTGTCTGAAAGCGCCGGAACTTCTGCGGGAAGGCGGCGTATCGGAGGATATCATTCATGGTGTTGTATCACACGGATACGGCATTACCATCGAGTGCGGCGTGACGCTGGATGTGGAGCCGGCATACGAGATGGAAAAGGTGCTGTTTGCCGCAGATGAGCTGACAGGTCTGATCTGGGCGGCTGCGCTGATGCGGCCTTCGAAGAGTACAAAAGATATGGAACTGAAATCCCTGAAGAAAAAATATAAGAGCAAAGGCTTTGCGGCTGGATGTTCGCGGGAAGTCATTGAGCGGGGCGCCGAGCAGCTTGACTGGCCGCTGGAAAAACTGCTGACTATGACAATGCAGGCCATGGCTGACAGCGAGGATGAGATCAACCGGGAAGTAGAAGCGGAGCAGAACGCATAAAAAACTGCCCGAATTTCAACAGAAAAACTGGAATTCGGGCAGTTTTTTTATGCATGGCGCATCTTTTTCCCAGGCATTACCATTTCTTTTTTCATCAGACGGTAAAATTCTACATGATTTCCAATGAATTTTTGAACCAGAGATACGGTTCGTCCCGTCATAAAAGCACAGAAGAAAGTTCCGATGCCGACAACAAAAGAAAACAGATAGCCGGGACAGAACGAACGCTTCAGGACCATCAGGGTGATGACAAGCAGCGTTTGAAAGATATAGTTCCACGTTCCGAAACTGAAAACTGGAAACGCTGTGCTGAGGATGAGCGGCACGGAGGAAATTGTTGAAATTCCAAATACGCTTTTTGACATCAGATCAATGGCAAGAGGGTTGATCAGAAGCACGATCAGAAGCGCCGCTTCGCCTGGAAGATGAAATTTTCTGGTATTCATGAGTAAAAATCCTTCTTTCCTGAGAATGAAATTACGTTAAGGTCTTGAAACTATGCTTATTATAGACACAGAAACCGATAAAAACAAATGATTATTTTGAATAAATTGATTCTAAAATTAAATGAAAAGTGGTATGATAGATGCAGAACAGGAAAAGAGGCTATCTATGAATATCGAGTATTTAAAATATTTTGCAGAGCTGGCAAAACTGCAGCACTATGGAAAAGCGGCAAAAGCGCTGAATATTTCCCAGCCGGGGCTCAGCCATGCGATCAAGACACTGGAGGACGAGTACGGTGTTCCGCTCTTCCAGAAAGAAGGACGAAACGTGAGCCTGAGCCGCTACGGAAAAGAATTGATGCAGGATGTCGAGGAGATTCTGGACGCATATCTTCGAATGGAGGAGCGGGCGGCAGGCCTTCGGACGGAAGAAAAGACAGTGCGGATCGGAACCGTATATCCGCTCGCGGCAGGAACAATACCACATATGCTGCGGGAATTCGGCGCGACCTTCCCGTTTATCATCTACAACCGCCTGACCCCAGAGATCGAGGAGGGTCTGCTGGATGGAAAATACGATATCGGCTTCTGCTCAGAACTGCTGAAATCCGAAGAACTCGAATATTATCCCCTCCGGGAATCTTACATCGCGGCCGCCGTCCCGGAAGGTCATCCGCTGGAGGGGAAAGAGAACATCACACTAAAAGAAGCAGCCAAGTATCCGCAGGTCATGTTTTCCAGGACGAGCGGCTTCCGCAGCCTCCAAGAGCAGATCTTCGCCGAACAGGGCATCCAGGTAAAATCCGTGTGTGAGGCCGAAGAAATCGAAGTCATCACCGGCCTTGTGGAAAATGGTTTTGGAATATCTATCCTCCCCTACATGGACATCGTCCGCCTCCATCACATCACCGCAATCCCGGTGCAGACCTCAAGCTGGAAATCAAAATTCTACATCGCCAGAAGAAAATACGGAATCCGCACAGCGCAGGAAGAGGCGTTTTTTCAGCATTGGAGGAAATGACGGGCAGGAAATTTTATGGTATAGTAAAACAAAATCTAAGTGAAAAAGGTGAGATACAAAATGATCAGTGAAAAAATTTTTGAGCTAATTCTTCGAAACGGCATGACCCAGAAAGAATTCTCCGAAGAAACCGGAATTTCCCAGAGCACCATCAGCGACTGGAAAAGAAAGGGCACGAATCCGTCGGCGGATAAAATACTGAAAATCTGCGAAGTGCTGAAGGTTACGCCGTATGAACTTCTGGGGGAGAATGAGACAGAGCGAAATGCGGGAAATCCGGAAATGAGCGCAGGAAATGAAACAGAAAAAATCATTCTGGAAGGCTTTCGGAATCTGTCAGACAGAAAAAAAGAACGAATCCTGGGATATCTGGCAGCATTGCAGGAGGATTAAGATGAAACAGAAACCATCCTATCTGCCAAAGAAATATAAGTATTCTGCCCGTTCCGGCAATCTGAAAGCGGAGGCAGTGGGGGTTGTGAAAGGGGAGAAGCATTTTCCGGTTTTTGAAGGAGATGTTGTTTTTAAACCGCTTACAAAATCTAAACCGCTGTCTACGCCGCTGTTCGCCTATGCTGAGGTTTTCTGGTCATGGGTGATTGATGCGTATTTTATGCCGGCGCCGCAGTATCGGCTTGCGTTTTGTGAAGGGTATGAGGCGGAGGTGGAAAAGTATTATGACTATGGAACCGTTTCGCCGATGATTTATAACAAGGGAGAGCATCTGCTGAATCTGTTGGAAGTTTTTCGAAAATATCCAGATCCCAAAGTTCACATCGATGATTACGTCAATTACTGCCAGATGTTCTACGATTATACCGAAATCCTCGAATCGGACTACTTCCAGAACAACACGGCGATGGCGGAGGAGTTGGTAATGCAGATTCTCGTTTCGATTTTGAAAGGGGATCAAAATTATCACTATGAAAATATTGCATTTGTCTGCGATGAGGATGACAAGATTCTGCGTCTGGCGCCGATGATCGATCACGAGTTTTCTACGTATTTCATGTTCCCGGACAGCATGCCGCGGCAGATGTACTGGTTCGAACAGCTTGCGCGGTCCATTCAGGGGGATGAAGTGCAGCGGGGGGAATTTGACTATCTGACAAAAGAAACAGAGCGTCATCTGATGGAAAAAAGTGCGACATGTCTGCACAAAAATCTGGTATACATCAGAGAACATTATCCGAAGGTCTGCGCCGCATTTCTGGAAGACTTAAGCAGACTGGAAAATGATCTGAAAGAAGAGAAAGAGCTGTTTGAACTGGAAAAAGGCCCAGGCTACCCCGATACGGCCAATTCAGATGCCTATCTGATCGGCAAAGCACGGTACAAAGACCATGACGAAGAAAGAGCCAGAGAGTATGAAGCGAAATACAGTGGAAAAGAAAAGCAGATCAATTTTGAAGTCGTAAACAGCGTAGCGGTTTATGAAATCAAAAAAATTATACAGCAGATGCGGGAAATCCTCGAAAAATAAGCATCCGCAACCGCCCGCGCCGCCGAGATGGCAGGAATCGGAGCCGAAACCGGAACGATCGAGCCGGGAAAATGTGCAGACTTCATCGTCACCGCAAAGAATCCGCTCGAAGATCTCCGTGCTCTGCGCCAGATCGAAATGGTTGTCGCGAAGGGAAGAAAAATCGACCATCCGCAGGTAAAACGTAATCCGGTCGTGACGGCGGAGCTGGATAAATTTCTGGTGGATTAAAAACAGGATGGAGAAGACAAACAAGATGGAAGAAACGAAAGAAACACAGGAAAGCTTACAGCGAAAAAGAGAACAGGCCCTGCAGCGGCTCCGCAAGGAGCGGACAGAAGAAGCCCTGTGGGACTGTGTTACTGCGTATCAGGATTTTGAGTTCCATACGTATTCCGGCCTGCCGTATTCCTACCATATGAAATACGGCAGAAGCGGCACCTATACAAAAGAGCTCTGGATCAACCGCAGAGAAAAAAGCAAAAGTCTTGTCTGGAGCTCCGTCCGGAGTGCATATCAGAAAGTGCTGGAATTACAGCAGGAGAGCGAAAGACCGGTTGTCGAGCGCCCGAAAGCGCTGGGCGATATCCGTGGAATCACGTATATTTACGGCATCTTTTACGAGTTTGCCCTGCTGGAAATGCCGGAAAAAGCAAAAGAAAAAATTGCTCTGCAGACAGCAGGACAAAAATTGCCGGAAAAATAAATTTTCCGCCCATGCAGGTCTTGACAACCACGCATTGGGTGATATAATCTAAAACTATCGGGAGCCAAAAAGCACCGAACACAAAAAACAAAGCGTAGAAGAGACGAGTAAATCACAGCGAATGTGACAGAGAGAAACCCCGTTTTGTGGTGCAAGGGTTTTAACAGGAACGTGATCGAAGACCAGCTCTGAGCGGCCCCAATCCGGCCCGGTGATTCCGTTATCGTCAAATGAAGTGGTTTGAAAAAACAAAATGGGTGGAACCGCGGTGAATGAAAATACATCGTCCCTTTTGACAGCATAAGCGTGTCAGAAGGGACTTTTTTGTTGCTGTAAAAAGTATAAAAATTCTGAAACACGCTTGCGAAAAATATACAAAGAAAGAGGTAAAGCAAATGATCATCACACTGAAAGATGGAAGTACCAAAGAGTACTCCGAACCGAAATCCATCATTGAGATCGCAGCAGACATCAGCGAAGGCCTTGCAAGAATGGCCTGTGCAGGTGAAGTAAACGGCGAAGTAGAAGATCTTCGTACCGTCATCGACAAGGACTGCAATCTTTCCATTCTGACCTTCAACGATGAAGGCGGAAAAGCAGCATTCCGTCACACCACATCCCATATCATGGCACAGGCCATCAAGAGACTGTACCCGGATACCAAACTGGCCATCGGACCGTCCATCGCAGACGGATTCTACTACGATGTAGACAGAGAGACTCCGCTCACCAGCGAAGACCTTGAAAAAATCGAAGCAGAGATGAAGAAAATCGTAAAAGAGGATCTGAAACTGGAGCGCTTCGAACTGCCGAGAGCAGAAGCCATCGCCTTCATGAAAGAAAAAGAAGAGCCATATAAAGTAGAACTGATCGAAGATCTGCCGGAAGACGCAGTCATCAGCTTCTATCGCCAGGGTGAATTCACGGACCTGTGCGCAGGCCCTCATCTGATGAGCACAAAGCCGGTCAAAGCCTTCAAACTGACCAGCCTTGCAGGTGCATACTGGAGAGGCAGCGAGAAAAACAAGATGCTGCAGAGAATCTACGGAACTGCATTCACAAAGAAAGCAGAGCTCGAAGAGTACCTCCACATGATCGAGGAAGCAAAGAAACGTGACCACAGAAAACTCGGAAAAGAGCTCGGCCTGTTTATGATGAGTGAGGACGGCCCGGGATTCCCGTTCTTCCTTCCAAAAGGAATGGATCTGAAAAATGCACTGATGGATTACTGGCGTGAAATCCACAGAAAAGCAGGATACGTAGAAATCTCCACACCGATCATCCTGAACCGTCGCCTGTGGGAGACCTCCGGTCATTGGGATCACTACAAAGAAAACATGTATACCACCGTCATCGACGATGAAGATTATGCAATCAAACCGATGAATTGCCCGGGCGGCGTTCTCGTTTACAAATCCGAGCCTCGTTCCTACCGTGATCTGCCGCTGCGTCTGGCAGAGGTTGGTCTGGTACATCGTCATGAGAAATCCGGCCAGCTGCACGGCCTGATGCGTGTACGCTGCTTCAACCAGGACGATGCCCATATCTTCATGACACCGGAGCAGATCAAAGATGAAATCAAAGGCGTTGCAAACCTGATTGACCAGGTTTACAAACTGTTCGGATTCAAATATCACGTAGAGCTGTCCACCCGTCCGGAAGACAGCATGGGAAGCGATGAGGACTGGGAGGTAGCAACCGAAGGTCTCCGCGGCGCACTCGATGACCTTGGCCTTGACTATGTAGTCAATGAAGGCGACGGCGCATTCTATGGCCCGAAGATCGACTTCCATCTGGAAGACTCCATCGGAAGAACGTGGCAGTGCGGTACCATCCAGCTTGACTTCCAGCTGCCGCAGAGATTCGAGCTGGAATACACAGGAGCAGACGGCGAGAAACATCGTCCGATTATGATCCACCGTGTTGTTTACGGTTCTGTTGAGCGTTTCATCGGTATCCTGATCGAGCACTTTGCAGGTGCATTCCCAACCTGGCTTGCACCGGTACAGGTAAAGGTTCTGCCAATCTCCGACAAATACGCAGATTACGGTAAGAAGGTTCTGGACGCCCTTCACGAGGCAGGCATCCGCGCAGAGATGGATACCCGTTCCGAGAAGATTGGATATAAGATCCGTGAGGCACAGGGACAGAAGATTCCATACATGCTGATCGCCGGAGCAAAAGAGGAAGAGGCCGGTCTTGTATCTGTCAGAAGCCGTTTTGCAGGTGATGAAGGCCAGAGAAGCCTGGAGCAGTTTATCGCAGATATCAAAGAAGAAATCGCAAGCCGCGTTAACCGCCCGGTTACTGTTGAAACAAAAGAAAATAAATAAGGTAGGTGTCAAAAAAATTGACACCTATGATACCAGATTGCTCCGTACTTCGTACTCCCGCAATCTTCAAAACATTCGTACTCCGCTCATTTTTCTTCGAAAAATGGCTACTTACTCATGTTTTGGCGTGTCCAAAATTTAAAAATCCTCGTGCAAGCTTTGCTTGCGTCGGATTTCCAAACTTTGGACACTGGTATTATCAAATAAATAAAGCATAAAAAATTACCTCTTGGAAATAATGGTTTCTATGCGGGCGAAACCGCAGAAAACTAAATTTCAGGAGGTAATTTATTATGCCAGCATTAAGTTGTTCTGCTATGACCTGTGTTTACAACCAGAACGAGCTCTGTTCCAAAGGAGATATCCGCGTAGGCGGAAGCGGAGCCAAAAGCTCCATGGAAACGTGCTGCGAGAGCTTCAAGGAGCGCGGTGAGGGCACGATGTCCAACTCCACCGGCTGCGGCTGTACGAAAATCGGTGTCGACTGCAAGGCGCAGAACTGTACCTTTAACGACAACTGTAAATGCGAAGCCGGAGATATCCATATCGCCGGAGACAGCGCATGCAGCTGCCAGGAAACCGAGTGCAGCTCCTTCCGCTGTGGCTGCGGGAAATAAATACGAAAAAATGCGAAAATCAGTATTGACAACAGGATGGGAGAGTGCTATACTGCAATAGTCTGAGAAAAAGAAAGTAGAGTATCCACTCTCACCCTAGCGCAAACACGCGACTACGGTCCAATATTGATCTTAAGTTCTCTTTGTGTAGAGATTTATGTACAATGTTAAGTGGATAGTCTGTCTATCCACTTTTCTTGCGTTGCATATCAAAATTGGTCCGGTGAGCCGATTTTGATTTATGTTAAGCCGCGAAAGTGCGGGAACACAGTCTTTTATAATGATGGAGGTGCACTACAATTAGCGAATTAATGATTAACGAGCAGATCAGAGACAGAGAAATTCGTCTGATCGGTCAGAATGGAGAACAGCTTGGAATTATGTCTGCCAGAGATGCGTACCTGAAAGCACAGGAAGCAGGTCTGGATCTTGTGAAAATTGCTCCGACAGCGAAACCGCCGGTTTGCAAAATTATCGACTACGGAAAGTACAGATATGAACTGGCCCGCAAGGAAAAAGAAGCAAAGAAAAAACAGAAAACAATTGAAATCAAGGAAGTTCGCCTTTCTCCAAACATTGACACCAATGATCTTAATACCAAAGTAGGTGCAGCCCGTAAGTTCATTACAAAGGGAGACAAAGTAAAAGTAACACTTCGTTTCCGCGGCCGTGAGATGGCACATATGAACAGCAGCAAATACATCCTCGATGAATTTGCAGAGAGTCTGTCCGATATTGCAACGGTTGACAAAGCGCCGAAAGTGGAAGGCAGAAGCATGACCATGTTTTTGACGGCTAAACGTTAAAATACATTTGAATCAATATCAAGGAGGAAATTAAAATGCCAAAGGTAAAAACAAGCAGAGCAGCTGCAAAGCGTTTTAAAACAACAGGAACAGGAAAATTAGTAAGAAATAAAGCTTACAAGAGCCATATCTTAACCAAGAAATCTCAGAAGAGAAAAAGAAACCTGAGAAAACAGACTACTGTTGATGCAACAAACGTAAAGAACATGAAGAAAATCTTACCTTACATGTAATTTTTGCAAGGTAGAGTTACGCCCAACAGATCAAGGAGGAAAATAAGAAATGGCAAGAATTAAAGGCGGCATGAACGCTAAGAAAAAACATAACAGAGTATTAAAACTGGCTAAAGGTTACAGAGGAGCCAGAAGCAAACAGTATAGAGTAGCAAAACAGTCCGTAATGCGCGCACTGACTAGCTCCTACGCAGGAAGAAAACAGAAAAAACGTCAGTTCCGTCAGCTGTGGATCGCTCGTATCAACGCAGCAGCAAGAATGAACGGTCTGTCCTACAGCAAATTTATGTATGGTCTGAAACTGGCAGGTGTTGAGCTGAACCGTAAAGTTCTGGCTGACATGGCAGTTAACGATGCAGAAGGATTTGCAACACTGGCTGAGCTTGCAAAAAGCAAAGTAGCATAAGTAAAAACATATTCTGTGTGAATATACGAAGAAGCTGTGAGAACCGGTAAGGGGATCGCAGCTTCTTTTGAAATATAGAAAAACATGAGGTGAATATGGAAAAAAGCAAAGTGGCAGTGGTTGCCTGTCCCGACTATGAGCCGGCGCGCGTAAAGGAAAGCCTGCAAAAGGGATTGGAAGCAATTGGCGGCCTGGAATCTCTGATCGGAAAAGAAGAGAATATCTTATTAAAACCGAACCTCGTCCGCTCCGCAAAACGCGAACGCGCCGTCGTGACCGACCCGGAAGTCATGGATGCCCTGATCACGATTTTGCAGGAAAATGGCTATGAGAATATTTCCTGCGGCGATTCCTGCGGCCTTGGCACCCCGGAGGGCATTGCAAAGGAAGCCGGGCTGAAAGAGGTGCTGGAAAAACACAACGTTCCGCTGAAGGATTTCCTTACGAGCGAGCGCGTAAAAACCGCCGATGGTAAATTTCTGATGATTGCGAAAGATGCACTCGACTGCGACGCCCTCATCAGCGTCAGCAAAATGAAAACCCACGCGCTGGAACGCATCACCGGAGCTGTCAAGAACCAGTACGGCTGCATCAGCGGCGTCTACAAAAAACTCGGCCACACGCAGTATCCGAACGCTGAGAGCTTCGCACACATGCTGATCGAGCTGAACCAGAAAGTCGACCCGCGCCTCTATATCTGCGACGGCATCGTAGCAATGGAAGGCAATGGTCCGACTTCCGGCGACCCGGTTTCGATGGGAGTTCTTCTTATGTCTACCGATCCGATTGCACTGGATACCGTGTTCTGCCATCTGGTGAACCTCGATCCGTCGTATGTGCCGACAAATCTCTACGGGGAAACGCTCGGCCTTGGAACGTGGCACGACGACCGCATCGAAATCGTGACAGCGGATGGCACCATATCCGAGGAAGAACTGAAAAGAAAGTACGGAAATCCAAACTTCAACGTCGACCGCCGCAAAGCCCGCAAAAAAGGAGCCCTCGACCTGCTCGAGATCCTCGGGGTCTTCCAGAGCCGCCCCTATATCATAGAAGAAAAATGTAAAAAATGCGGCGTCTGCGTCGAGAGCTGCCCGGTGGAAGGGAAAGCCGTCCGCTTTGATAACGGCCGCAGAAATCCGCCGGTCTACGATTATAAAAAGTGCATCCGCTGTTTCTGCTGTCAGGAAATGTGCCCGCATCAGGCAATCCAGGTAAAGAAACACCGTCTGCCGTGGGAAAAATAAGGGAGCTATCCTACAAAGTGACTGGAAAAGCAAAAAGAGAAGTGTTATACTTGAAACCGGACAAAATTTAGTACAGGAGGAACAACACCATGGAATTAGAAACTTTAAGAAGTGATATGATAGCAGCAATGAAAGCCAAAGACAAAGCGAGAAAAGAGGCCATCTCTTCCCTGATCTCCGCAGCAAAGAAAGTAGCCATCGACGAGGGCTGCCGCGATGACATCAAACCGGAGCTGGTAGACCGCGTCATCTTAAAAGAGCTGAAGACCGTAAAAGAGCAGATCGATACCTGCCCGGCATCCCGTGAGGACTTAAAAGCAGAGTATCAGTTCCGCTATGACGTCATCAGCGAGTATGCACCGAAACAGATGAGTGCAGACGAAGTCAAAGCCTACATCCAGGAGAAATTCGCAGACGTTCTGGCAACCAAGAGCAAAGGTGCCATCATGAAGGCCGTTATGGCAGATATGAAAGGTAAAGCAGACGGAAAAGTCATCAACCAGACCGTTGCAGAACTGTGCAAATGAATATCATCAACATCGAACACATCAGCAAACTGTTCGGCGATAAACTGATTTTTGACGATGCTTCCTTCGGCCTGCAGGAGGGCGACAAGGTCGGCATCGTCGGAATCAACGGAACCGGAAAATCCACGCTGCTGCGCATAGTAGCAGGAGATGAGACCCCGGATTCCGGCCAGATTATCCGCCAGAACAACCTCAAAATGGCCTATCTTCCGCAGACACCGGAATTTCCAAAGGATGCCACCGTGCTGTCCTACGCCCTTTCCGGCGATGAGGAGGACTGGCAGGTGCAGAGCAACCTTGTACAGCTCGGTATCACCGAATACGACGCAAAAATCGACACCCTCTCGGGCGGCCAGCGCCGCAAGGTTGCCCTGGCAAAAGTGCTTGCGTCCGATTTTGACGTCCTGATCCTCGACGAGCCGACAAACCATCTCGACAATGCGATGCTCTCCTGGCTCGAGGATTACCTGAAAAATTACCGCGGAACCGTCTTTATGGTCACCCATGACCGTTATTTCCTGGATAAAGTGTCGAACCGCATCCTCGAAATCAGCCACGGAAAAATGTACAGCTACGATTCCAACTATTCCCGTTTTCTGGAACTGAAAGCTGAGCGCGAGGAGATGGAACTCGCCTCTGAACGGAAACGCCAGAGCATCCTGCGCATGGAACTCGAATGGGCGAAACGCGGCTGCCGCGCAAGAAGCACAAAACAGCGCGCAAGACTCGAACGTCTCGAAGTACTCAAAAATGGCACGGCACCGACCGCAGACGCTGTCGTGGAGATGGATGCTGTCGAGACCCGCATGGGAAAGAAAACGATTGAATTCCATAACGTCAGCAAAGCCTTCGGCGATAAAACGCTGATGAAAGATTTCGAATACATCTTCCTGCGGAACCAGAGTGTCGGCATCATTGGCCCGAACGGCTGCGGAAAATCCACAATGCTGCGGATGATCACCGGAGAAGTCCTGCCGGATGCGGGAACCATCGAAATCGGCGACACGATCCGCATCGGCTATCTGGCACAGGAAGAGCCGGACATGGATACGAATCAGCGCGTGATCGACTACGTGAAAGATATCGCTGAGTATGTCCAGACCCGTGACGGCCGCATCAGCGCATCGCAGATGCTCGAACGCTTCCTGTTCACACCGGATATGCAGTACACCCCGATTTCCAAACTCTCCGGAGGCGAAAAACGGAGACTGTATCTCTTATCCGTCTTAGTGAGCGGCGCCAATGTTCTGATCCTCGACGAGCCGTCCAACAACGTTGATATCCCGACCCTGACCGTGCTTGAGGATTTCCTGAACACGTTCGTCGGCATCGTCATCACCGTTTCCCACGACCGCTATTTCCTGGATAACGTCGTGGACCGCATCTTCGAATTCGACGGAAACGGAAATCTTCTGCAGTACGAGGGCGGCTACACCGATTACCTCGAAGCAAAAGAACGCCGTTTCGGCGGAAGTGCGGAAGAAACGGCAAAAGCAGCGCCGTCCAAAACGTCCGCGGACGAACCTGCAAAGTTAAAGAACAATGACTGGAAGCAGAAACGTCCGACCCGCCTGAAATTTACGTTCAAAGAACAGCGCGAGTACGAGACCATCGATGACGATATCGCTGTACTCGAGGAAAAGATTGCATCGCTTGACGATCAGATGCTCAAAAACGCCACCAACTCTGCAAAGCTCGCCGAACTGATGGCGGAAAAAGAGAAGACCGAAGCTGCTCTGGAAGAAAAAACCGAGAGATGGGTTTATCTCAACGACCTCGCAGAACAGATTGAGGCGCAGAATCAGAAATAAAAGAAGCAAAGGAACTGTCCGCAGAAGAGAAAAAATATGCGGGTCGTTCCTTCTTTTTTTATCGAGAAATTCGACGCGGAATTACCAGAAGTTGTAAAAAACTTGTATTTTTCCCTGAACACCCACAGAAAATCTGGACAGAATGCCCAATCGGTGTTATAATTCAAATACTGGACATAGTGGCATTGCCATGCCCTTATCCGGGTTTTTCGAAGCGCGGAGGCAACCGAAACCCGGCAGAACACCAACCTGAGAAAAGCCAAAGTAATTTTTGGTCATCATTTTTTAAGGAGGATAAAATCAAATGGCTAGAAAGATGAAAACCATGGATGGTAACCAGGCTGCAGCACATGCGTCTTATGCGTATACCGACGTAGCAGCTATTTACCCAATTACCCCTTCATCCGTTATGGCGGAGCATACCGATGAGTGGGCAACCCAGGGAAGAAAGAACATTTTCGGACAGGAAGTTCAGGTAACTGAGATGCAGTCTGAGGCAGGAGCAGCAGGTGCAGTACACGGATCACTGGCAGCCGGAGCTCTTACCACAACCTACACCGCATCCCAGGGACTTCTTCTGATGATCCCGAACCTTTATAAAATTGCCGGCGAGCAGCTCCCGGGCGTATTCAACGTATCCGCTCGTGCCCTTGCAAGCCACGCACTTTCCATCTTCGGAGATCATTCAGACGTTTACGCCTGTCGTCAGACCGGAGTCGCAATGCTCTGCGAATCCAGCGTACAGGAGGTTATGGACCTGACACCGGTTGCACACTGTGCAGCACTGAAAGGCAAAGTTCCATTTATCAACTTCTTCGACGGATTCCGTACCTCCCACGAGATTCAGAAAATCGAGACATGGGATTACGAAGATCTGAAAGACATGGTAGATATGGATGCAGTAGATGCATTCCGTAAACATGCCCTGAACCCGAATCATCCGTGCCAGAGAGGTTCCGCTCAGAACCCGGATATCTTCTTCCAGGCTCGTGAGGCATGTAACCCGTACTACGATGCTCTTCCGGCAATCGTACAGGAGTACATGGACAAAGTAAACGAGAAAATCGGAACCGATTACAAACTGTTCAACTACTATGGAGCAGCAGACGCTGAGCACGTAATCATCGCTATGGGTTCTGTCTGCGATACCATCGAGGAGACCATCGATTACCTCGTAGCAGCAGGCAAGAAAGTCGGCGTTGTAAAGGTACGTCTGTACCGTCCGTTCTCCGCAGAAGCACTCATCAATGCAATTCCGGAGACTGTAAAACAGATTTCCGTTCTGGACAGAACAAAAGAGCCGGGATCTCTTGGCGAGCCTCTGTACCTGGACGTAGTAGCAGCATTAAAAGGCAGCAGATTCGAGAGCACACCGGTCTTCACAGGTCGTTACGGACTTGGTTCCAAGGACACCACACCGGCTCAGATCGTTGCTGTATATGAAAATACAGAGAAACAGAGATTTACCATTGGTATCGTAGACGATGTTACCAATCTGTCTCTGCCGGTTGGCGCTCCTCTGGTAACAACTCCGGAAGGAACCATCAACTGCAAATTCTGGGGACTTGGCGCAGACGGTACCGTAGGTGCAAACAAGAACTCCATC
>OCHV01001026.1_pt1 | contig 19631 bp, 17 predicted proteins | sample 1538461 | NCBI WGS metagenome assembly OCHV01 (sample SAMN04571692, study PRJEB22368) | human gut metagenome | biome: human gut; material: stool | host: Homo sapiens | place: Luxembourg | collected 2012-08-03 | reverse complement strand
GCCTGCAATCAAGATATTGCGGATGTTGTTGCTTGCGTATTTCATATCGGTTTTTTCCCTCTTTCCGCCGCACGGAGCATTCTCTCCGCTTTTGTGGCATATTTTACAAAGATAATACCACACTCAAAACAATTTTCAAATAGATTGCTTGAAAAAATCTTTCTTCTCCCTGCCAAACTTCCAGAGATGGTTTTGTGCATATTGACTGGACGTGGCGAAAATTGATTGTAAAACGCCAAAAGAAAAAGCACCCGTGCGCCGGTGGACGCATGGATGCTTTTTGCGTTGAATTTTGAATCTTTTTATGTTATTCTGTAATTGCCGCTGAACAGCGGCGAAAGGCGCTGTCTGCAGATGCAGGTGGTCACGCTCCTTTTCTGGCAATGCGCCAGAGGAGGGCGAAACCTTTTTGCTTCCCCTGACGCAAACGCGAAAGGGGGGATGCTCTATGACGCTGAGTGAAGTTCTACAACTGCTTGCCGTAATCGGCGGAGCAGTTTTTGTGACGTTTCAGATTACATGGACGATTTCCAACGGCAAAAAGAAATGACCGCCCAAAGCCTTCCAAGCAAGCGGTCATTCTTTTTGACTAAGCCGAGGAGGAGCTGACCATTGCGGACAGCGCCTTTTCTATTTGTAGTATAGTCGATTTCTCGTATGCTGTCAAGCCTGGACGGGGCATTTAGAACCAAAGGAGACTTGTTATGAAACGCACCGATTACATCAACTGGGATGAATATTTTATGGGCATCGCTCTGCTTACCGCCATGCGCTCCAAGGACCCAAGCAGCCAGGTGGGGGCCTGCATCGTCAGCCCGGAGAACAAGATCCTCTCGCTGGGCTATAACGGGATGCCCATCGGCTGTGATGATGACGCCATGCCCTGGGAGCGGGAGGGCGACCCGCTGAACACCAAGTATATGTACGTCTGCCACGCGGAGCTCAACGCCATCCTCAACAGTGCCCACAACAACCTGAAAGGTGCCCGGGTGTATGTGACCCTCTTTCCCTGCAACGAGTGCACCAAGGCCATCATCCAGTCTGGCATCTCGGAAGTGGTGTACTACAGCGATAAATACCACGATACGGATTCCAGTGTGGCAGCGCGGTTCATGTTCAAAAAAGCGGGCGTCCGTCTGACTCCCTATCAGGCCAGTGGCCGGAAAGTGAATCTTGACCTGTAATCTTACCTGATATATAATAAGGCATAATGCTTCGCATAAAAATTCATAAATTTGCGTATAGAGAGGTAAATATACAATGAGCCTGAAAAACCGCAGCTTTCTGAAGCTTCTGGATTACACCCCGGCGGAGATCGAGCAGCTGCTTGATCTGGCCGCGGACCTCAAGGCCAAGAAAAAGGCCGGCATCCCGCATGATCAACTCCACGGCAAGAACATTGCCCTGATCTTTGAGAAGACCTCCACCCGCACCCGCTGCAGCTTTGAGGTCGCTGCCCATGACCTGGGAATGCAGGTCACTTATCTGGACCCGTCGGGCAGCCAGATCGGCAAAAAGGAGTCCATTGCGGATACCGCCCGGGTGCTGGGCCGGATGTTTGACGGCATCGAGTACCGCGGCTATGGGCAGGAGATCGTGGAAGACCTGGCAAAATATGCAGGTGTCCCGGTCTGGAACGGCCTGACCAACGAGTTCCATCCCACCCAGATCCTCGCGGACTTCCTCACCATCCGGGAGCACTTCGGCAAGCTGAAAGGCATCCACTTTGTCTACTTCGGGGACGCCCGCTATAACATGGGCAACAGCCTGATGGTGGGCTGCGCCAAGATGGGCCTCCACTTTACGGCCTGCGCCCCCAAGAAGTACCAGCCGGACCCGGCTCTCGTGGCCCAGTGTGAGGCCATTGCGGCAGAGACGGGTGCGGCCCTCCGCTTTGAGGAGGATCCCGCCGTGGCCGCCAAGGGGGCCGACGTGCTGTATACCGACGTCTGGGTCTCCATGGGCGAGCCGGTGGAAGTCTGGGCCGAGCGGATCAACGACCTGGCCGCTTACCAGATCAACCAGGAGCTCATGAAGATTGCAGGCCCCAAGGCCGTGTTCATGCACTGCCTGCCCGCTTACCACGACCACAAGACCACCGTGGGCAAGGAGATGGGCGAGCGTTTTGGCCGCGACGCCATGGAAGTGACGGACGAGGTCTTTGAGGGTCCCCAGAGCATCGTCTTTGACGAGGCGGAGAACCGGATGCACACCATCAAGGCTGTCATGGCGGCGACCTTGGGCTACGAGGCCTGATGGGCGGCGGACATGTCTCCCGGCCGGATTTCGGGATGCCGCAGCCGGACCCGAACCACCCGCTGACCGAGTTTTACCTTGCGTTGCAGCACGCGCTGGACAAAGAGGGCAGCTTTGCGCTGCCTGCCCTGTACGCGGGCTTTCAGGCCCCGGCCCGGCGCGTTTATGCGGATGAGGCGGCGGAGTACCTGACCCTTTCTTCCACGGCAGGGGAGGGCATGACCCGGCTGCTGGCCCCGGGGCATCTGCAGCTGCTCTACAGCAGCCTGCATGTGATGCCGGACGGGGCCCCGGCGGCCCTGCTGCTGACGGAGGAGTGTACCCGCACCGTGGTTGCGGTACAGCTGCTGCCGCCCTTTGTGTGGGAAGACCCGCTCCCGCCGTTGCCGGACACCCCGGCGGCACTGACGCTCACCCTGACCATGCAGGACGTGGAGGCCATCGACACGGACCCCGCCGCGCTGGGGCGGCGGCTGGTGGAACGGACGGAGGGCAAGCGCTGGCTGCACCACCCGAGAGTGGAAACATTCCTGGCGGAGCGGGTGGCCTTGTTCCAGCGGGTCTACCGCCGCTGAGGAGAGCGTACCCTAAAATCTACCAGAGCCATTTGTTCGGAATTCGGACAAATGGCTCTTTTGTTTTGCGCGTGTTCATGTTATACTTTGCGTACCGGGCCTGCCGAAGAATACGGGCAGGCCGGGGCGCACTGGAAAAATTTTGTGCGTTTCCTGCAATAATCGGGGCCGCTCAACCGTGTAATGGGCGAAATGTCCCCCAAGTACCGAATCAGGATCCATCGAGCCCCGGGTGCCGGGGTGTCAAAGGAGTATGCGAATTATGGGACAGCTATCCAAAGATGAAGTTTTTGCGCTGGCCGTGCAGCGATACAGCGACACGGTGTTCCGTGCCGCCATGCACAATTGCAGCTGCACCGCCGATGCGGAGGATGTGGTGCAGGATGTATTTGAAAAGCTGCTGAACTACAGCGGCCGCTTTGAGAGTGAGGAGCATCTCAAGGCCTGGCTGCTGCGGGTGGCCATCAACCGCTGCCACGACCTGACCCGCGCTGCCCACCAGAAAGACACCGAGCTGGACGAGAACCTGCCTGCCCCGGATGCCTTTGAGGATGGCAGCGTGCGGGACGCCGTGCGCTCTCTGCCCGAAAATTACCGCAACGCCATTTACCTCCATTATTATGAGGGCTACACGGCGGCGGAGGTGGGGCGGATGCTGGGCGCCCCCACCAACACGGTGCTGAGCTGGCTGCGGCGGGCGCGGGCACAGTTACATACGATGCTGAGGGAGGAGATCGAAGATGAGGTGGTTTGAATATAAGATGGAGGTCGATGACCTCCATGCCTCGGATGATTTAAAGGCAAAGCTGCTGGCCATGCAGAGCCAGCAGGCCGTCTCGGTTCCTGCTGCAAAAACCGTCACGCGGAAACAGCCGGAAGTGCCTGCCCACAAAAAGGCGCTCCACTTCCCCAGCAGTCGTGTGTGGAAAGGGCTGGCTGCCTGCGCGGCGTTCTGCGTGGTGGCAGGTGGTGCGGCTTCCGTGCTCCATCTGGGAGTCATCGGGGTGGGAGGGGCCAAATCGTCCGGCCCGGCCACATTTTCTTCCCGGGAGGCCACCGGTTTCAGCATGGAAAACTCTGTTTCTTCTTATGCCATGGCCAGCGCCCCGGCCGTGGCCGACGATACCATGAACGAAAGCAGCGCCGCCGCAGGCGGCGCGGATACCGGCACGGCGGTGCTGACCAGCGGGGAGCTGGAGAGCGCCGGGGAGAGTGCTCACGCCGCGGAGAGCAGCAAGATCATCTACACGGCCAACCTGACGCTGGAAAGCAAGGATTACGACGCAGCCCGCGCCGCGCTGGATGCCGCGCTGGCGGAAGCCGGCGGCTATATGGAGTCCAGCGATGAGTACGCCAACAGCGGCAGCCGCCGGAGCCTCAGCCTGACCCTCCGGGTCCCGCAGGAAAATTATGAGAGCTTCCTCGCTGCCGTGGCCGCAACGGGCAATGTGACCTACAAGAGCCAGCAGGCCGAGGATGTCACCACCCAGTATATGGACATCGAGGCCCGGCTGGACAGCCTGAAAGAACAGCGCGCCCGTCTGCAGGAGCTGAAAGCCAGTGCGGATAACCTCTCCGACCTGCTTCAGATCGAGTCCTCCCTGAGCGATGTGCAGTACCAGCTGGAAAGCTATCAGAGCCAGCTGGACTGGTACAGCCGCCAGGTGGAGTGCTGCACCGTCTACCTCTCGCTGGAAGAGGTGCAGACCTATACCCCCGTGGAGGAGGGCTTTGGCTCCCGCATCCAGAACGCCCTGCGGGAGGGCTGGTCCGGCTTTGTGGAGACGGTGCAGAGCGCGGCGGTCTTCCTGGTGGGCCACTGGCCGTTCCTCGTAGTGGGCGCTGTCTGCGGCGTGATCTTCTATAAAGTGCGCCACCCGAAGCACAAAAAGCAAAAGTAAGATTTTTCTTTTCAAAAATGCTTGACATCCACCCGGTGTTGTGGTATTATACTTGAGCAGTCAGCGAGCGGCTGACGCGGACAAGTAAATATCGCGGGGTGGAGCAGTCTGGTAGCTCGTCGGGCTCATAACCCGAAGGTCGTTGGTTCAAATCCGGCCCCCGCAACCACCAAGCGTCTCGGAATGATCCGGGACGCTTTTCTTTTGTCCTTTCGTCCCCCAAAACCAAAGCCAGCCTCTGACCGGAACGTTCCGGCCGGAGGCTGGCTTTTTGTGCGTCTTATCCCAATTTTTTGGCATTCTTTTGGGCAAAGAAGAAGCCCACGGCGCTCACGGCCACCACGACATAATAGGTCGCGATCCGGAAGAGCATCAGGACGCTCATCGTCTCGCCCCGGGTGAGGAACGCGCCGAATACCAGCAGGAATGCCGTCTCAATGGAGCCCATGCCGGCCACATTGGGCAGAGCGTTGGAGAGGAAGAGCATCAGCGCGGTGAGCAGCTGCACCTGCCCGAAACTCAGAGCGCTGGAAAGCCCCATGAACCGCAGGCAGAAGTAAGGGATGGTGTACATCAAAAAAAGCTTGCAGAGATGGACCGCGAAAATTTTCAGGCAGCGGGATTTTTCTGCCAGCAGGTGGCGGCTCTCTTCGCTCAGGGTGTCCAGCTGGGTCTGCCAGCTCTCCCGGCGGGCCTGCCATTTCTCCGTCTTGGGCAGCAGGCCCAGAGCCCTGCGGGCAAGGCTCTGCACCAGCGGGGCGGTGCAGAGGAGCACCAACCCCAGGATGACCCCGGCCACCACCGTGTAGGCGGCGGGCAGGTAGCTCAAAACGCCAGTGGCGTGGGCCGTGAACCACTGCCGGTTCCAAAGCAGCAGTACCGTGGCATACACCAGAACGGCAGCCTTATGGAAGACGTATTGCAGGGTCATCAGCCCCACGCCGGGGCCAAGCCCCAGCCCGCAGCGGTGGAGGTAGTAGGTCTGCATGGGCACCGCTCCGGCCCCCAGACAGATGACGTTGCCAAACGTGCCCATCCATGCGTTGTCGATGCCGTGCCGCAGGGTAAAGCCGGGCAGGCGGCTGCGCACGATGAGCCAGCTGGCCACACCCTCCAAAAGCGGGTAGGTGATGCCCAGCGCCAGCACCAGTGCTACCTGTCCGAGGGAAAGCTGGGCCAGCGCGGCGGAGATCTCGGCCCAGTGATCCTGGAACAGCAGGATGAGCACGCCCGTCAGGGCCAGCAGGATGGCTACAGAGAGCAGGGCTTTTTTGCGGGAGGGGGCAGGGCTCTGGTTTTGGCTTTGCCGGGGCATGGGACGCGCTCCTTTCTCAACGGGATTTGAGGACAGTATAGCATATCCCTGCAGGCTTTTTGTGAACATGAGACAAATTTTTCTTGGCAAATACAGCAATATGATAAAAGGGACAGGCGTCTGCCTGTCCCTCGAGGGTTATTTGTTGTTCAACTGTTCCACTTTTTCGGTCAGCTCTTTTACCGCCGTGGTCAGCGTCCGGGCGAACGCTTCTTTGGAATAATAGCGCTCGTAGAGGGCGCGGCAGTCGTCGTGCATGGCGGCCAGCTCGGCGGGGTGCTCAATGGCCCAGCAGAGCAGCTTTTCCAGCTGGGCGGGGTCGTCGTCCCGGTAGACGAAGCCGTCCACACCCTCGGTGACAAGGCCCGCCGTGCCCGTGTGCTCCGACACGATGGAGGGCTTGCCGAAGATCAGGCCCTCGGTGACGAAGGTTGGCATGGGGTCATCGCGGGAGGCGCAGACCAGGCAGGTGCACTGCTGCATCAGGGATTTGATCTCATCCCGGCTCAGCCGCTTGCAGTAGAAGACGTTGGCGGGGTAATCGGCCGTCAGGTTCCGCACGGCGTCCATCATCTCCCGGTCGGCTGCCTTGCCCACAAAGAGGAACGAGGCTTTCTGCCGTACCTCGGGGGGCAGCAGCCGGATGGCCTTGCAGAAGATATCCTGACCTTTGCGCCGCTCGAACGACCCCACGGTGACGAAGAGCGGGCGGCCATTGGCGTAGCCCAGGTCGTAGACCGGGAAGTCTTCTTTCGAGTAGTCGGGCAGGCCGTAGATGAGCTGTTTGATCTCGAACTCGGGCCGGACGGCGTGCATGGCCGCCGCCGCGTGCTTGCCCACGGAATAGACCTCCACATTCGGGGCAATGGTCTTGGGGATCTGGTGAGCAATGTGCGGGTAGCCCGCAAAGGCATCGTGGAGCCACCAGAGCACAGGCACGCCGGTATCGCTCAGGGCCCGGAGCACCCGCCCGCTGACCACGGTGTTGACAATGACGAAATCGGCGCAGAGGGCCAGCCCCCACAGAGCCGGGGAGGAAACACACCCTGCCCGGGTGATAACGGCGGCACCGGCGTCCCGGAACAGCTGCAAAGAACCGTTGTCACTGGGGCCCAGCACCGTCACTTCATAGCCCATGCTGCGGAGCACGGGCACGGCGCTCACCATCACGATGGGGGCACCCGTCATATCCAGCACATGGCTGATGAGGAATGCCCGCTTGCCGTGGAGAGAATAGGCATCCTCGGCGCAGATGTCTCGCTCAAAATGGAGCAGAGCCTGCGGGACGCGGGTGCACCGCTCGCTCAGGCGGGCGGCAGCGTCCAGCAGTTCGCTGACGCTCTCCGGGTCCTTTGCGGCGGCGCGGCAGCGGTCCAGCAAAGCGCGGGACACCAGCGCGCAGCCAGTGCAGGAGATGTGGGCGTCGCTCTGGTAGAGGGCGGTGGCACCGTTGTAGCCGAACACGGCGTCGCTGAGGACGAGATCCGCTCCGTCTTTCAGGGCGGCGGCAAAGTAGTTGAGGGCGGTGGACATCAGCTCCACATCCTCCCGCACCAGCAGCACACCGGCCACGGCGGGGGTGAGAGCGTCAGCCAGCGAATCCACCAGCCGGAATTTCTGGTGGAGCTGGTCGCGCAGGGTGTTTTCCAGCGCCACCCGGCGGCCCGGGGCATAAACAAGAAGATAGAGGCTCTGCGTATCGGTATAAACCTGCCCGGACAGCTGGGTCCGCTGCAGGGGACTGTAACTGCTGTACATGAATGTTGTCGCTCCTCTGTCAGTGATGAGTGCGCTCAGCGGCTGCGGTGGAACCAGCCCAGCAGACGGCGGAACGGTGAGGTGATGCGCCAGCTGCTGCTGGACAGCACCCCCTCCAGCGATTTTTCATAGGCCTGGCAGCGGGCGGTCAGCTCCGCGTTGGCCTGGTGCAGCTCGGCAATGTTCTTGTGCAGGGCGTCCACAGCCTGCTGCTGCTCCGCGTTGGTCTGCTCCAGCTGCTGGATGTGCCGGGCCTCACTGTTCCAGGTCTTCTGGAAGTGCTGCACCCCCTCCAGCACCGCGTTAAAAAGGGGTTCGTCCGTCAACGTCTCCAGCGGGAAATAGCAGTAGGAGACCACCAGCTTCATCCCGGCGGGGTAATGGGTCAGCCCCTCCAGCCGGAAATTGGGGTCATCGCCCAAAAACAGGATGCTGTCGCCCGGCAGTGTCAGGCCGTTGGCGGGCACGCAGAGCAGCCGGTCGTCCGAAAAGCTCAGGTTGGTGATGCAGCAGGGCAACTCACCCGGGTCAAACCGCAAAGCCTGCGCGGCGGTGGGCAGCTCAAAGGTCGCTGTCACGGTACCGGTCAGCTCGTCGCAGACATAGTCGGGGGCGGTCAGAGTGTCCCGCTCGGAGAAGCCGAAGCCTGCATCAAAGTAGAGCAGCGGCTGCAAAAGGGTGGGGGAATCGGTGTGCATCTCGCGCTGGGGGTGGGCCGCCAGATAAGACTGTACCTCTTTTTCCAGGTCCAGGCAGCGTGACGCCAGCCGGGAACACCCCTCGTCCGAGAGTTTGAGCTGCTGTTCCAGGTCCGCAATGCGGCTGCGCAGAGCCGCTTCAGGAGTTTCGTTGTTCATAGCCGGATTCTCCTCAGTTTTTATTATTCAGCGGCAGAGCCGCAAAAATTCAATGTTTCGCCACATACCGCTGGTGTCCCGCAAAGTGTCTGCGGCGAGCAGGGAAGAACTTGAGCATCACGTCCCGGCGGCGCAGCAGGATCTCACACAGGAGGAAAATGCTGCCCAGCGAGACGGCATACTGCAGCCAGAGGCCTTTGGTGGGAGCGGCAGCGTATTTCTGCACCATCAGGTACCAGGGCACTGCCGTGAGCTCCACGGTGTGGATGCAGAAGATATACAGCGAGCGGCGGCCCACCGCCTCAATGAGGTGGGTGACTGGGTTGTCCAGCAACCGTTGTACTTTCATAAACAGGACGATGAAACCGAGGCCCACAATGCCGTCCAGCAGGATGCTGACCGGGCCCATGGTCCACTCGCCCAGGGAGACGCAGTCCGTTTTGCCAGTCAGCAGCACACCCAGAGCGACGCCCAGCGCCGCTGCCAGCAGGCCCAGGATGGCCAGAGGCCGGAACTTTTTCTCAAACAGGCGCTTTTTCTTGGCCAGGAACCCGATGTACAGGTACGGCACCGTGACCATGCCCTGCGCGATGCAGAACGGGGCCTCCCACACAAGAGAGATGCCCCAGCCCAGCAGCATGGTGCCCAGTACGGCCCATTTTATGTAGCTCTCGGGGAAAATATTCAGGATGATGTCCAGCAGGATCCATCCGATCATCAGCGCCAGCAGATACCACATGGGGCCGCAGGAGAAAAACTCCTGCCCGAAATAGGTGGCGGTGTGGGGCAGGCCCAGCACAAAACCGCCCAGCACTTTATACGTCTCGTAAACGGCGTTGTTCCAATTGCCGAATGTCTGATAATGGATGACAAAATGCGCGATGGTAGTGGCAAGCCCGGTGTAGGCGTAAGGCTTGAACAGGGTCTTGAACTGCTGGCTGATGCATTTGCCAATGCTCCGCTTGCGGAAACCGTAGCCGCTGGCGATGTAGAACGCCGCCATCAGCGATTCGCGGTAGGCAAACAGAAAAAACGTGACGGGCGTGATGGTGGAAATATCGCCCACGGGGTAAAGCTCCGAGGTGTGGGCAAAGACGATCAGCAGCATACCGACGCCTTTCAGCAGGTCGAACATGCCCAGCGAGCTTGCAGTACGAGGTTTGGTACCTTCCATGAAAGGGCTCCTCCTTTGCGCCGCAGGATCGCCCCGGGATGGCAGAAAGCCGCCTACTTGGCGCAAAATGATAAAAGTTGGATTATTTTGTGGGACTAGCGTTGTTAAATAGTATAATGCTTTTTCCTGTGGCTGTCAATTTGAATGCGGCAGGGCGATGAACAAAGTGTACCACAGGGTTTCGCCCCCTCGCAACAAAAGGAAGGATTTACATGCAATTGCACAAACCGGAATGTAACTTTTACTTGCATATTTGTGCAATGAAATATTGCACTTGCGGCCTCTTTGCGGTATACTGATGCCGGGGGAGTTTTTTCCCAGCGTTTTCCGTGATATCCCAAAATCAGACATTCTGACACAAAGGAGAAGAATACGAATGGCAGAGAAGATCAAAGTTCCCGCTGGTGTGTATGATATGGTCACCCGCTGCATGGAGCAGGAGTTCCCGGACAATGTGGCCATCCGTTATGTGGCCGAAGACGGCAAGACCGTGGTGGAAAAGCACTACCGCGAGTATGCGCGGGACATCCGCAAGATGGTCACCTACCTGAAAAACGAAGTGCCGGACCTCAAGGGCCGCAGTGTGGTGCTGCTGAGCCGCAACTGCTATGAGTTCTGCGTGGCGTCCTACGGCATCATTCTGGCCGGCGGCGTGCTGGTCACGCTGAACCAGAAGAAGACCTGGGACGAGCTGGAATATGAGCTGGGCCAGGTGGAGCCTGCCCTGATTTTGAACGACGGCATTGATTACGGCTGCCGTGCCCAGCTGGAGGCCGCTTACGGCCCGCTGCTCCGCCCCATGGACTGCTACAAGGATTCCACTCCCGGGGAGCTGATCAACTGTGTGGACCACGACGGCCTCATGATGCTGATGTTCACCTCCGGCACCACCGGCCGCAGCAAGGGCGTCATGCTCTCGGAGCGGAACATGTGCTCCACGCTGGTCACTTACTCCGAGGTGGCCGAAAACTGGATCACCAACCGCCTGCCCGCGGGCCAGAAGCTGCCTCTGAGCCACATGACCCTGCTGCCGCTCTTCCACATGGCCTGCTTTGTCTGCGTCATGTCCTACCCGCCGGCAGGCTGGGCCCTGAACCTCTGCGGCGATATCCGCGATTTCTACCGCGACCTTGGCCTGATGCACAGCGACGTCATGGCTTCGGCCCCCATGCTGGTGGAGACCATTTACAACGATTACAAACGAGGCCGCGTGGAGCGTCTCAACGGTCTGTGGGACCTGTGCTGCTCCTCCGCCGCCCTCGACCCCAAGATGCTGGAAGAACTGGCCGCCAACGGCTTTGTGGTCAACCAGTGCTATGGCATGACCGAGACATTCGGCGACGGCATCCTCAACTTTACCCAGACGGCTGACCACATGAGCGCCGTGGGCAAGCCGGACGACCACTGCGAGTATCAGCTGGATGAGACCGGCGAGATCTGCATCCGGGGCAACAGCGTCATGCTGGGCTATTATAAAGACCCTGAGGCCACCGCTGAAGTCATCGACAAGGACGGCTGGTTCCATACCGGCGATCTGGGCCGCATCGACGAGGATGGCTACTATTACATCACGGGCCGCAAAAAGAACCTCATTATTCTGGCCAACGGCGAGAACGTCAGCCCCGAGGAGCTGGAGCACAAGCTGGCTGCCTGCCCGGCGGTGCAGGAGTGCATCGTGAAAGAAAAGAGCCAGAAGATCTGCGCTGTGGTCTACTGCGCGGAGGAGCGGCAGGCCGAGGTGAAAGACTTTATCACCGAGTGCAACCGCACTCTGCCGCTGTACAAGCGGATCAGTGCCCTGGAGTTCACGGCGGAGCCGCTGCCCCGCAACGCTCTGGGCAAGCTGCTGCGCAAGGAAAGCCGGAACCTGGATGCAGCAAAAATAAAACAATTGTAAAAGACCGCGCCGCGTGGTTGCAATTCCCTGCCAAAACAGGTATTATTAAGGTATTGGCAGTACTTGCAGCTGCCGGCGTGTTGTTGCAAAAAAGAAAAAGGCAAGGAGCAAAAAGAATGATCGATAACGCGTTTGAACTTGTAACGCAGACCATGGAGCGGCAGTACCCGGATCATGTGGCGTTTCGCTATGTGGCCGCCGACGGCGAGACCGTGGTGGAAAAGACCTATGCCCAGTATGTGCAGGACATCCGCCGTGTGGTGACTTATCTGCGCGGTGCCATCCCCGATATCAAAGGCAAGCGGGTGGCCCTGCTGAGCAAAAACTGCTATGAATACGGCGTCAACGCCTTTGGCATCATCCTGGCGGGTGGCGTGGTCGTGACCCTGAACCAGAAAAAGACCTGGCCGGAGCTGGAATATGAGATCGGCCTGGTGGAGCCCAGCCTCATCCTGAACGACGGCATCGACTATGGCTGCCGGGATCAGCTGGTGGCCGCTTACGGCCCCATCCTCCGCCCCATGGACAGCTTCAAGGACAGCGAGCCCGCCATGGACATCACCAACACCCGCGGCCACGATGACCTGATGGTGCTGATGTTCACCTCCGGCACCACTGGCCGCAGCAAGGCCGTCATGCTCTCGGAGCGCAACTTCTTCACCACCGTCGGGGAGCAGGTGGTCTTCGGCGATGCCATGCTGGATTACAAACATACCCACATGCCCGAGAACAAGAACGATGTGTTGAGCAACTTCTGCATCCTGCCCCTGTTCCATCTGGGCACGTTCATCTGCCTGTTCGTCTGGCCCTGCAAGGGCTGGGCCCTCAACCTCTCCAGCGACCTGCGGGATTTCTACCGCGATGTCCGGCTGATGCACAGCGACGCCATGGCCGTGGCTCCCATGCTGATGGAGTCCATCTACAAAGATGTCAAACGGGGCCGCCGGGAGCGTCTCAACGGCCTGTGGAACCCCTGCGGTTCTTCCGCCATGTTTGATGGCAAGATGCTGGCTGAGCTGGCCCGGGAGGGCATGATGATCACCCAGGTGTATGGCATGACCGAGACCTGCGGCGACGGCATCATCAATTATGCCCAGGACGAAAAGCACATCCGCTCGGCCGGCAAGCCCGACGACCACTGCGAGTATAAGATCGCCGAGGACGGCGAGCTCTGCATCCGGGGCGGCTGCGTCATGCTGGGCTACTATAAGGACCCCGCGGCCACCGCGGAGGTGGTGGATGCCGACGGCTGGCTCCACACCGGCGACCTGGCCCGTGCCGACGAGGAGGGCTATTATTACATCACCGGCCGCAAGAAGAACCTCATCATCCTGGACAGCGGCGAGAATGTCAGCCCGGAAGAGCTGGAAAGCCTGCTGGCCAAGTGCCCGGCGGTGAAAGAGTGCGTCGTCAAGGAAAAGGGCAAGAAGATCTGTGCCGTCATCTACTGCGAGGAAGCAAAGCAGGAGGAAGTGCGGGAGTACATCACCGCCACCAACCGCACCCTGCCGCTGTATCAGCGGATGAGCGCCGTGGAGTTCAGCACCGAGCCGCTGCCCCGTACCGGCACCGGCAAGCTGCTGCGCAAATAAACAACAGGATAAACCAGCCCGCTGCGGGGCACACTGTCCCCGCACGGACTTGTAAACGGGAAAGGAAGCTAATCACTATGGAAAGATCCGAAATCGTATCCCAGATCCTCGCCATCCTGGAGGATGTTGCTGAAATTTCGCCCGAAGATGTCACCGAAGACAGCGTCCTGATGGACGACCTGGACCTGTCCTCCATGGAGATCCTCACCGTGGTGGCAGACCTGGAGGAGACGTTTGGCCTGCGCATCCCGGAAAAGGAGCTGCGCAACTTTGTCACCATCAGCGACCTGGCCGATTACCTGGCCGCCCACGTGGGGTAAACGCCCATGAATGCGGAACAGCGCTCTGTTTTTCAGGGTATCGTGTATTATTACCGGGAGCATACGGTCCTCTGCCGCTATGAGCTGACGATGAAAGACCCGGTGGATGCGGAACTGCTCCAGCAGGCTTGTGACGAGGCCCGGCCCCTGGCGGGGTATTTCTTCCAGAAAGTGGTCTGGGAGAAGCGGGAGGCCCACCTGGCCCCCAACGACGCGCCGTTCCGGGTCCGCATCGGGCATGTACAGCCCCACATCCCGGAGGACATCGACGACTATCAGCTGGCTTTCAGCTGTGAGGGAAACCAGATCTTTTTCGACTGGTTCCACTTCCTGGCCGATGGCCGGGGCGTTTCCCAGCTCGTGACGCTGGTGCTCAAGCTCTACTGCAACCTGCGGTATGGCACGGCCTTTGCCTGTGAGCCCCTTGTGTCGGACCCGCCCTATGACATTGAAGACATTCTGGCCCGGTACCCGGAGAGCCAGGTGGAGAACGACATGCAGAAAGAAGTCACCCAGACCAGCGAGGCAAAGCCTCGGCTCGTCCGGGTCCGGCTGGACAAGCAGAGCCTGCTGGATGCCGCTCTGCCGCTGGGGGTCAAACCGTTCAGCGCGCTGATGGCCCTCTTCTGCAAGGCGGGCCGGGAGTACTTTGGCCGGGATGACCTGATGTACAACTATTCCGCCGACGCCCGGGATGCCATGGGCACGCCCAAGGCCCTCTTCAACTGCGTGGCCTCGTTCCAGCGGCCGGTCACGGTGACGGAGGCCGATACGCTGGCCACGCTGGTGCCTGGCGTGGAGGTCGACATCCGCCACAACCTGACCAAAGAGCCAAAGCTCTTCCGGGTGGCGGAGCAGATGGGCTGGGTGTACCAGGTGTACCGCCAGCGCGCTTCCCTCAAGATCAAGAAGCGCGTCTTCCAGATGGGCGAGTACATCAGCGGCTTCCCCTCGGATTTCTGGGTCAGCTATCAGGGCGACCCGTTCGTCCCTGCCGACCCGGACTTGGAGAAGTATCTTACCGATTTCCAGACCTGGGTGCCCGCCGATGGTGCTTCCATCGGCGTGGAGTGCACGACGCTCCACGGCGTTATCACCATCTGCATCCAGAACAAGGCCCAGAAGCCCGGCTATGCCGCCGCCCTCCGCCACGCGTTTGAGTCCGCAGGCGTCAAGGTGCTGGAAGCCGCCGAGCTCGGCCCCTCGCCCTATACATCCCCCTACATACCGTAAACAATAGGAAAGCTCTCCCTTTGAAAGACTCCCTCCGGCCGGAGGGAGATGTCGTAACGCGACAGAGGGAGGATAAGCTGGCGCGTCAGCGCCTGAGAGGGCGAGCCCGTTAAAATTCAACATACAAACACAGCGATATGATGCTTCTGACAAACAGAACTCGTATCGCTGTGTTTTTTACTCGGTTTTCGTTGGTCTGATGCTCACCTCGCCGTGCTGCAGGGCGGCCCGGCGGCCACCCTCCCGCTCCACGAGGAGGGCACCATTGTCATCAATGGCGATGGCCCGGGCCGCGTAGGTCTCGGCGGCGGTGCAGACGGTGACCCAGTGCCCCGGCACAAAGCAGCGGGAGCGGTACTCGTCCAGGCAGTCGAAGGCCGGGCAGAGGGCCAGCAGCTCCCGGGCAATGGCCCCGGCCAGCGCCGCCCGGCCGACAGGGGCTGGCCCGCCCGGGAAGAGACTGCCCGCTGTACGGGCCAGCTCTTCCGGCCAGTCGGCGGGGGTGGTGGTCAGGTTGAGCCCAATGCCCACCACCAGCCATTCCAGCAGGCCGCTCTCCACGCTGGTGCCGGCTTCCGTCAGGATGCCGCAGACCTTTTTGCCCTGATAGTAGAGGTCGTTGACCCACTTGATGCCCAGCTCGATGCCGCAGAGCTTCTGCACAGCCCGGGCCACGGCCACGGCGGCCCCGACGGTGACGCCCAGCGCCTTGGAGGCGGGCACCGGCACCCGCAGCACCAGAGAAAGATAGATGCCCTTGCCCGCCGGGCTCTCGAATCGGCGGCCCATCCGGCCCCGGCCCGCGCTCTGCTGGCCCGCCAGCACCAGCGTGCCATGCGGGGCCCCGGCCAGTGCCAGCCGCTTGGCCGTCTGGTTGCTGCTGTCCAGCCGCTCGTGGACATAAACCGGTGCGGGGTACTCGCCCACGGCGTCGGCACAGAACGGGTCCCCGCCCAGCAGCCGGTAGCCCCGGCGGGGGGCGGCTTCCAGCGTGTACCCCTGCGTTGTGAGGGCGGCAGCCGCCTTGTGGATGGCCGCCCGGCTCACCCCCAGCGTCTGGGCCAGCTGCTCGCCGGAGATGTAGCGCCCCTCCGCACCCGAAAGTGCCTGCAACAGGGCCTGTTTTGTGGGAATTGCCATGGCGGTGGACCTCCTTGTGTGATATAGTAAGTATACCACAGAAAATTTTTTTGAGGAAGCTGCAGGAAAAAGCTTTCCCGGCTCGTATTCAAAAGCAGAGGGGCGCGAAAAACAGCACCCCCGCACCACGGGAAAGGAGGCGGCGCGGACGATTGACCACATTGGAATTTGACCGGCTGGTGCGGCAGTATCAGGGCCTCGTCTACACCGTCTGTCACCAGCTGGTGCCGGATGTGGGCGAAGCCCAGGACTTGACGCAGGAGACCTTTCTGGCGGCCTGGCGGAGCATCGACCGCTGTCCGCCCGGGTTTGAAAAGCAGTGGCTGGCCCGCATCGCCTCCAACAAGGCGAAAGATTACTTACGCAGCGCCTGGGTCCGGCGGGTGAACACCCCTGGCGACGAGGTGCTGGCGCTGGAGGGCGCTCCGCCGGAGTCGGACCCCGAGCAGCAGGTGCTGGAGACGTTGGGCGAGGAAGAACTCGTCCGCCGCATTCTGGCTCTGCGGGAGCCCTACAAAACGCCCTGCCGCCTGATGCTGCTGGAGCAGCATACCGCCGCGGAAGCGGCCCGCCTCTGCGGCAGGCCCCAGAAAACCGTGGAGGCCCAGGTGTACCGGGCCAAAAAGATGCTGGCCGCCCAGCTGCGGGCCAGTGGGGCGGAAGCCCCGCAGAAACCGGAAAGGAGGAACCAGAATGGATGAAAAAGAACTGGAATTGTTCCGGGAGGACGGATGCCTGACCGATGAGGGCTTACAGGCCCTGCGGGATGGGCAGCTGGACGAGCTGGGGCGGCTGGAAGCAGCCGAACACCTCTCTTACTGCGACAAATGCATGGACCGCTACACGGCCCTGTTGACGGCGGACGTGCTGGAAACGCCGCCCCGCGGGGTGCATGGCACCATCATGACGACGATTTGGGTGCGGCTGATGCAGAGCACCTATGGCCGGGTGGCCGTGGCAGGTGTTGCCGCCGTGCTGGCGCTCAGCCTCTGGCGGTCCGGGGCCATCACGGCCATGCTGGGCCGCGGCTGCGACCTGAAAACCATTCTGCCCTCCCAGACCATGAGCACCCCGCCGCAGGAGCTGACGGGCAAGCCCATGGAGACCCGGCAGGAGTTCTACCACAAACTTTCCGGCGTGCTGGAAAATCTGCTCCCGGGCAAAACGCCCGACGCCGGAGCGATCCCGACCACACCCAAACAAAGTGTAACCTGAGAATGTGAGGATTTGTTATGCTGAAAAATGGTTTGCTGACCCTGCTGTTTGCGTTCATCCCCGGCGCAGGCCAGATGTACCAGGGCTATATGAAACGGGGCCTTTCGCTGATGCTGATGTGCTGTGCCATCGGCGTGCTGGCGATGCTGTTTGCCCCCATTGCGCTTTTTCTGATGCTCGTTTTTATGTACAGCTTTTTTGATACCCTCAACCTCCGGGCGCAGATCGCCCTGGGCAATGCCCCGGCGGATGACTATTTGGTCCACCTGGACCCCAAGGACAAGCGCCTTGCCCGGCTTCTGCTGGACAGCCACAAGCTGGTGGGCTGGGCCCTCATCGCCTTTGGCGCGCTGATCGCCTACGAGAACATCATTATGAATCTCTTGAACGATGTTCTGTGGCGCTGGGGCCGGGACAGCGTGGTGTTCCGGGCATTTTATCTGGTGATGGATCGGCTGCCGGATGTGGTGCTCTGCGTGGCCCTCATCCTCTGTGGTGTCTGGCTGGTGCGCGGCCCCCAAAAGGCCGGCAAAAAACAGGCCGAGGCACAGGAAGACGCTGCCGGGGATGCCGACTTCCAGGAATACCATGCCCAGCCGGATGCGCCGGAGATGACCCTGTCGGATGACACTTCCGCAAAGGAGGAAAATGGCCATGATGAATAACGAACCGGATATTTCAACAAAAAATGTCCAGAACGGAAAGAAAACGACAGCGGATACCGCCCCGGAAACGAGCTGGGTCCCGAAAAATCCGCCTCCTGCCGCCGCACAGGCAGAGCCTGTTCGGCGGGTGGGCAGTGTGACACTGGGCATTTGCCTGATTACTGCGGGGATATTTTTCTTTGCTTATCACTTCCTGCCGAATTTTGACGCGCTGCTGGTGCTGAAGACCGTTCCGGCAGCAGGTCTCGTTCTGCTGGGGTGCGAGGTGCTGTACTATGCCAAAAAGCCGCAGCGCGGCAAATACGATTTCGTCTCGGTGTTCGTCTGTCTGGTCCTGATGGCCTGCTGCTTTGTCCTGACCCTCCTGCCGCTGGTGTGGGAACAGGTGAATCCAGAGGTCCAGCAGCAGGAACAGAAGCTGAGGGATGCCTACCAGCAGAGCGTGTACGAAAAGTTCCAGCAGGAGGCATCGGACATCCGCCTCAAGGACATGGGCTGCTGGGTGGAGCTTTACGGCCATCACAACGATGTGGAAAAGCTGACACCGGACAACACCGAAACGCTGGAGCTGAACGTCTGGCTGCAGGGCCCCTATGACAGTGCAGAGGCCTTTGCAAAAGACTGCCGCCGCCTGACCAATGTGGTCCAACAGATGGAAGTGCAGCCCAAACAGATCCGCTTCTTCTGCAGGGGATTTTCGGATGCGGACAGGGACCTGTCCTCCGGCAGTCTGGCGCAAAAAGAAAACTATGAGCTGAATCTGAACGGCACCGTCCAGCTGGACTGGACGGCCGAGGAAATGGCAAAGGCCACCGATGTGGAGTCGCTGCTCGAGGAAGAGAATGAGCAGTGACTGCTCGCTCAGGAAAACTCCCGTTCCCTCACTGGCGGGAGGCAAAGCTCCCGAAGCCTGATCGGATGCAGCCATACAAATTTTGTATTTCTGCAATACCAAACAGACCTTTTACAAAGGGCTTGTCTCTCGGTACAATATAGATGCGTTCTATAGAGGGACGACGGACAAGGAAAAAAGTGCAAAAACCAACCGCCACGGCATCTGTCACCGTGGCGGTTGGTTTTTTACTTGTTAGGGAAGAGGTTTATTTCTTTGCGATCATCTCGGTGTAAGCCAGCACCAGCGGGCCCACGCCCTTGGCGTCGTTGCAGACGACGGGCTCACTGAAGTAATAGGCCAGGGAGCCGTCCCGGTGGTCCTTGCCGCCAAGGCCGGCCACCAGGCAGATGCCGCCCAGCTGTAAGCTGCCGTCCGGGTTTTGGGAGAGGTACTGATCGCAGGTGCCGTAGAAGGCTTTCTCGGCCCAGGCAGCCATCCGCTTGGGCAGGTAGCCCAGGCGCACGCCCTTGAGCACGGCGTAGGCAAACAGGGCTGTGCCGCTGGTCTCCAGATAGTTACCCTCCACGCCGGGGTGATCCATCACCTGCCAGAACATGCCGGTCTCCTCATCCTGGAACTTGTGCACGTCCTCAATGGTCTGCTTCAACATGGCCATGATGCCGCGGTACTCGTTGTACAGCTGCTCGTCCATCCGCTCCAGCGTGTCCACCATGGCCACCATGAACCAGCCCATGGCCCGCAGCCAGAAGTTGGGGCTGCAGCCGGTCACGGGGTCGGCCCAGTACATCTGGCGGCTCTCATCATAGCCGTGGTAGTACAGGCCGGTCTTCTCGTCCCGCATGTGCTTTTTGATGTTCATGAACTGCTTGTAGCTGTC
>OCHV01001018.1_pt1 | contig 19716 bp, 11 predicted proteins | sample 1538461 | NCBI WGS metagenome assembly OCHV01 (sample SAMN04571692, study PRJEB22368) | human gut metagenome | biome: human gut; material: stool | host: Homo sapiens | place: Luxembourg | collected 2012-08-03 | reverse complement strand
TGCCTATGATAGGTATATTAGATAGTTCAGGACAAACATATCAATTATTATCTGTTGTTGGTGATGGAGCATTTTACTTTATGCCTGTTTTAATAGCTATGTCAGCAGCAAGAAAGTTTGATGCAAATCAATATTATGCTGCAAGTATTGCATTAATTCTTTTACACCCAAACTTTACATCTATGTTAGATGCTATTAATGGCACTGGTGAGACATTGAAGTTTTTCAACTTTATACCAGTTACTTATGCTTATTATGGATATTCAGTTATTCCAATAATAATGTCAGTGGCAGTATTACCATATATAGAGAAGTTTGTTGATAAAATAACTCCAGCTATTACAAAGAATTTCTTAAAGCCTATGTTAGTTATGTTAATTATTGGACCAATAGTTATGGTGGTTATAGGACCTTTAGGTTCAATATTTGGAAATTTATTAACAGATATTGTTTATTTTATTCATGATAAATTAGGATTTATTGCAGTTGCTTTAGTAGCAGCAGTATTCCCATTTATAGTTATGACAGGTATGCATCATGCATTTACTCCAATAAAATTAGGTGTTTTAGCAGGTACAGGTTTTGAAGCCTTTATATGTATAGCAGAATTCTGTTCAAATATGGCTCAAGGTGCTGCAGCATTAGCTGTTTCTGTTAAATCAAAAAATAAGGATGTAAAACAAAGTGCAGGTTCATCAGCATTTTCAGCTTTAGTTGCTGGTATTACTGAACCAGCATTATATGGTACAACTTTAAGATTTAAAAAGCCTATGATAGGAGCATGTATAGGTGCTGGATTAGGTGGTTTAGTAGGTGGATTATTACAAATGAAATGTTATGGGGTTGCAACTCCAGCACTAGTAACTATTCCACAATATATAGAACAAGGAAACCCAAAGAGTATTATATACATATTAATTACAGCAGGTGTTACAATAGCAGGTTCATTTATTGCATCTTATATAATTGGTTTTGAAGATCCAATTGAAGAAGATGATGAGGAAAATGAAGAGTTGTTACCTGTAAAGCCTTTAAATACTGGTATAAAAGTATCAAGCCCATTAGCTGGTGAAATGATAGAGTTATCTCAAGTTAATGATGCTACATTTGCAAGTGGAGTAATAGGAAAAGGAACAGCAATAATACCGACAGGTGGTAAAATAGTAGCACCTTTTGATGGTGTTATTGATGCATTCTTTGATACAGGTCATGCTATAGGATTAAAGAGCAATGAAGGAATAGAAATGTTAATTCATGTTGGAATTGATACTGTAAATTTAGGTGGTAAATACTTTAATCCTAAAAAATCACAAGGGGATAAGGTAAAGGCTGGTGATATACTTTTAGAATTTGATATTAAAGGAATTATAAGTGAAGGATATGAGGTAGTAACACCGGTTATAATCACTAATAGTGATAGCTATATGGATATTATCGTTGAAGATAAGAGTGTAGTAAATGAAAAAGAATATATAATGACAGTAATATAAATAAAGGAAGGTGAAGAAATAATGAGTAATTATAAAATGCCAGAAAACTTTTTATGGGGAAGTGCTTCAGCTGCTTATCAAGTTGAAGGTGCATATTTAGAAGATGGAAAAGGTATAACTAATTGGGATAAGTTTGTTAGAATTGAAGGTAAGACTTTTAAAAATACTACTGGAGATATAGCTGTAGATCATTACCATAGATTTAAAGAAGATGTTAGATTAATGGCAGAAATGGGACTTAAGACTTATCGTTTTTCAATTGCATGGGCAAGAATAATTCCTAATGGAAACGGAGAGATAAATGAAAAAGGTCTTAAGTTTTATGAAAATCTCATAGATGAATGTTTAAAGTATAATATTGAGCCTATGGTTACAATATTTCATTGGGATTTACCACAAGCTTTAATAGAACAATATGGTGGATTTGAAAGTAGAAAAATAGTAGATGATTTTGTTAGATATGCTACTGTTTTATTTGAACGTTTTGGAGCAAAGGTTAAGTATTGGATTACGTTAAATGAGCAAAATATATTTACTTCTTTAGGATGGCTTACAGCTATGCACCCACCAGGTAAGTTTGATGATGTAAAAACATTCTATCAGGTAAATCATCATGCATTTATGGCACATGCTAAAACTGTATTAAAATTTAAAAAATTAGTTCCTAATGGAAAAATTGGAGCTAGCTTTGCTTATAGTCCAAGTTATTCTATTGATTGTAATCCAATTAATGCAATGTCAAAAATGGATTTTGATGATATGAAGAATTTCTGGTGGATGGATATGTATGCTTATGGTCGTTATCCAAAGTCAACATTTGTTTATTTAAAGAATAAGGATATGGAGCCAAAGTTTGAAGCTGGAGATGAAGAAATTCTAAAAGAAGCAGCATCAAAAATTGATTTTATGGGAGTAAATTATTATCAAACATCTGTATGTGAATATAATCCTATTGATGGAGTAACTCCATATGGAACATTTAATACTACAGGTATTAAAGGATCAGGTCAAGTTACTGGACAACCTGGATTATTTAAAAACCCATCTAATCCATATTTAAAAACTACAGATTGGGATTGGACTATTGATCCAATGGGATTAAGATATGCTTTAAGAGAAATTACAAGCAGATATAATCTTCCTGTAGTAATATCAGAAAATGGACTAGGTGCATTTGATAAAAAGGAAGAAGATAATTCAATTCATGATCCATATAGAATAGCCTTCTTAAAAGCACACATAGAAGAAATGAAAATTGCTATGGAAGAAGGTTGTGAAGTAATTGCATATTGTACTTGGTCATTTACTGATTTATTAAGTTGGTTAAATGGATATCAAAAAAGATATGGATTTGTATATGTAGATAGAGAAGAAGAAGAAGAGGGTTCTTCAATGAATCGTTATAAAAAAGATAGCTATTATTGGTATAAAAAAGTAATAGAAACAAATGGTGAAGAACTTTAAGAGAGAGTCCAAATTTAAGATTGGGTTACTCGAACTTACACCTACGAATTAATATAAGTAGTGTGTTTCCTTAACTTAGTCCCAATATAAGATTTTATTACTTAAATTTGACTGAAACTAATAATAAAATGCTATAATTTAGCTATAAAATCTCCTAAGTATTAATACTACTAAGGGGATTTTATCTTTATTATAAATAAAATTTTAAAGAGTAATATTTATATAAATATAAGAAAACTTTGATATAATAATAAATGTAAATACTATAGAAGAAGGAAGAGGGGATTAAGTTATGATAAAATTAATAGCAAGTGATATGGATGGAACTTTACTAAATGATGATCATATGATATCTGAAGAAAACTTAAAGGCTATAAGAAAAGCACAAGAAATGGGAAGACATTTCACCATTGTAACAGGAAGAGATTATGGTGCTGTAAAGTCATATTTAGAAGAATGTAATTTAAAGTGTGAGTGTATTTTAAGCAATGGTGCAGAATATAGAGATATAAATGGAAATATAATTGAAAGTGTATATATGAATAAGGAAAGTGCAAAAATAACATTTGATATATTAAATGAAGCTAATTTATGTATACAATTAATGACTAATAATGGTTCTTATATAACTAATAAAGAAAGTGATAAAAAGGCTATTATTGATAGATTCAAGTTGTTTAATCCTAAGATGTCTGAAGAAGAGGTAGAGGAGTTTGTTGCAAAATTCCATAAGGAAAGAGGAATGAAGGAGATAGACAATATTTATGAAATATTAGAAAGTGATATAGAGATACTAAAAATAGTTACTTTCGATAATGATGAAAAATTAATAGCAGAATTAAAAGATAAATTAAGAGAGAATGCATCAGACTTAGCGGTAGCATCTACTTTTTCTAATGATATTGAAATAAGCGATATTAAAGCTCAAAAGGGATTAATATTAGCTAAGACAATTAAGAAGATGGGGATAGATAAAAGTGAAGTAATAGTGCTTGGAGATAGTTTTAATGACTATTCTATGTTTACTGAATTTGAAAATTCTTATGCTATGGAAAATGCAATTCCAGAGATTAAAGAAATTGCAAAGTACATTACTGATACTAATAATAATGATGGAGTAGCAAAGGCTATTTATAAAGCATTAGAAGTATAGATTTAAACAACCATTTTACAATAAAAGTGTGAAATGGTTGTTTTATATTTTATGATAAATTAGTATTCTATATATTTAATAACTGTTGTTTTTAAAAAGTTATTAAATTTATTTATATATAGATAAATCTTTATTAAAACTCATTATTTTTAATTTATGATAGATGAGTATAGTCAAATTTTTGGAGATTAAATACTAACTTAGAATAGAAATTTAATAAGATGGAAGATAAATTTCCGTATAGAAACTTTTAATTAAAGTTATAAATATATAAGTACACTTGGTTCTAATTATATAAAAAATAAAAAGATTACAAAAAAATGTTTACAAAATAAAAAAGATTAATTATAATAGTGTTGTAAACATTTTCTAAAGATTATACGTAGGCTATTAATTAGTAAGTAATGTTTAATTTAAAAATTTAAATGAATATTTTTTAAAGAGAATCGAAATCTATTTCGAAATATATAAATTAAGGATCGAAATAAATTTATTTTTTAAGAATCTTCGAAATCTATTTCGAAAAGTTTATTTATATTTAACAAATTTAATTTGCTAAAAAATTATAAGAATGATTCTTTTAATCTTACAAATCGAAATCAGTTTCGAAAGTGTTGAAAAGTATTTTAAATATATTGAACTTATAATTGATTAAACAAAATTATCTAATTATAAATATTTAAATTTATTAATCTTTAGATATATCAATTTAAAAAAAGGGGAGATTTTTATGAAAAGCAAAAAATTATTATCATTATTACTTGCTGGTATACTAACATTATCAACTGTAGGTTGTGGTTCAACTTCTAACAATAAAAATAGTGATTCAGAAAAAGGAAACAGTGATAAGATTATAGTTTGGAGTTTATCAGATGACTTAAAGGAGTTTGCTAGTTATTATGAGGAAAAAAATGAGGGTAAAGAAGTTGAGGTTGTAGTTATAGCTCCTGCAGATTATCCAACAAAGCTTACAACAGCTTTAAGAGGAAAGGCATCTACTCCGGATGTAATAGTTGGAGAGCCACAAATGCTTCCAGATTTTTTTAAAGCAGGTTTCTTTGAAGATTTAACTAAATCACCTTATAACGTAGGAGAATATGAAGATAAAATTGTAGATTACGTATACGATGCGGGTAAAGATGAAAATGGTGTAGTAAGAGCATTAACTTATCAAGTAACACCAGGGGGAATTACTTATAGAAGAGATATAGCTATGGAAATGTGGGGAGATGATTCACCAGAGTTTGTAGGAGAAAAATTCAAGGATGTTAATACAATTATTGAAACAGCTAAAGAATTAAAAGCTGCAGGATATAGAATATTCTCTGATACAGGAAGTTTAAGACACTTTACTTATGGTAATGATCCACAGCCATGGGTTAAGGAGGGTAAATTAATGATGACTGAAGGAAGATTAAATTACTTTGATGCAGCGGTTCAATTATACCAAGATAATCTAGTTGCTTTTGCACCAGAATGGTCTTCAGCTTGGTATTCTTCAATGGGTAATACAATTCCTCTAAATGCTGATTGGACAGATGTATCTGAAATAGAAGCTGGAGCTGAGACTACAGAGGTATTTTCATATGCATTACCAACATGGGGAAGTTTAATTGTTAGAGATAATGCTGGTGATAATTTTGGTAAATTTGGTATTACAACTGGTCCTAATTCATATTTCCAAGGTGGAACATTTATAGGAATTAGTAGCTATAGTAAAAATAAAGAAGCAGCGTGGGATTTTGTTAAATTCTGTACTTTAGATGAGGAAGTATCTCAATGGTGGATAGAAAAATCAGAAGGTGATGTTGTTTCTTTAGTATCTGTATTAGAAGCTAATAAAGATTTAGAAAATGAAGCTTTTGGTGGACAAAAGACTTATGAATTTTGGTTAGAACAAGCACAAAATATTGATTATTCTTTAGTAACAGGTTATGACACTCAAATTGGGGATTACTTTGGACAAGCTATAGAGTCTGTACAAAGAGGAGAAAAGACTAAAGAAGAAGCTTTAAAAGAATTCTATAAAAATGTTAAAACTATATATCCAGAACTAGAGGTTCCTAATAATTAGTAATACTAAGGGTGAGAGTGCTCTCACCCTTAGTATTAGATAAAGTAGCATGTGGGGTTAATAAATATATAATTAAATAAAGTTTAATTATATATTTATTAATAATATTGAGAGGTGAAGTATATGGAAATTTCAATGAATAATAAAAAAGAAAAAGCTAATATTAGTACTAAAAAGAAAGGAAAAAAGAAAAAAAACTTAGATAATAGAGGATATCTATTTATATTACCGTTTTTAATTGTATTTTTAGTATTTAGCATATACCCAATCTTAAGAACATTATATTTAAGTTTTACAAATTTTGATGGTTTTACAGATCCACAGTTTGTTGGTATTGACAATTATAAACGTCTATTTGGAGATAGTATATTTTGGTCGGCGTTTGGTAACACATTAAAAATTTGGATTATAAATATAGTGGCTCAGCTTGGATTAGCATTTTTGCTTACAATTATATTTAGTGATATTAAGTATAAAATAAGAGGACTTAGTATATTTAGAGCTCTATTTTACTTACCAAACTTAATTGCAGCAACATCAGTAGCATTTCTGTTTGCACAATTACTAGATTGGCAATATGGGAGTATAAATCAAATGCTTTTAGATGCCGGTATTATAAGCTCAAAGATAAATTGGTTAGGACAACCTAAGACAGCAGTTTTAGCAGTAGGAATAATAGGCGCTTGGATGTGGTTCGGTAATAGTTTCTTAATGCTTATGGCTGGTGTTCAAGGTATTTCAAAAGATTATTATGAAGCTGCTTACATAGATGGAGCTGGTAGATGGAAGGTATTCACTAATATAACTTTACCTTTATTAAAACCAATTATGTTATATGTTGCAATTACTTCATTAATTGGAGGATTACAAATATTTGATATTCCATTCTTAATTACTGATGGTATAGGATCTCCTTCAGGAGCGTTAAATACAACTGTTATGTATTTATTCAATACAGCATTTAAATATAATAATGTAGGATATGCAGCTGCAATAGCATATGGATTATTCTTTATTATTGCAATATTCTCAGCTATTACATTTAAAACAATGTATGGTTCTAAAAAGGAGGCTAAATAATGTTTAAGAATATTAAAAAGAGTCTTATATATATATTTTTAGTTTTATTAAGTATAGTTTGTTTAGTACCATTTGCAATGATGCTTGTTAATGCAACTAGAAGTAGTCAAGAAATTATGAGTGGGTTTACATTAATACCAGGGAGTTCATTAGGTGCAAACTGGAACATAATGAGTGAATATTTCAATATCTTTAGGGGACTTGGTAATAGTTTATTTGTATCAGTTTGTGTTACAGCATTAACGGCATATTTTTCAGCTTTAACAGCATATGGATTTGCAGTATATAATTTTAAATTTAAAAATATTATATTTACAGTAATATTAGTACTTATGATGGTTCCTGCTCAATTGGGGTTACTTGGATTTTATGATTTAGTTAATGCAATGAACTTAATGGATAGTTACATACCATTAATAATACCATCAATAGCAAGTCCATTTGTTGTATTTTTCCTTAGACAATATTTACAATCAATTATGCCAATGTCTATTATAGAAGCAGCAAGAATTGATGGTGCCAGTGAATTTAAGATATTCCATAAAATAGGTATACCTATGATGGGACCAGGTATAGCAACAATAGCTATTACAACATTTATAGGATCTTGGAACAACTATTTAATGCCATTAGTATTATTATTTACTCCAGAAAAATTTACTTTACCAGTAATGATGGCGTCATTAAAAGCTTCTACAGATATGACAGCAAATATGGGAGCAACATATCTTGCAATTGCAGTATCAGTAGTACCTATTATGATTGCATTTGCATTCCTTTCAAAATATATAATAAGTAGTATTTCAGCAGGTGGAGTTAAAGAATAAGTTAATAATTTTAATATTAAGAGGCTCTGTATAAATTTATTTTATCAGAGTCTTATTTACAGAAATGATAGTGGATTAAAAATAAAGCATTTTAGAGGTGAATTATGAAGAATGAGGTTAAGGTAAAAGAAGATTATATTGATGAAAATGGATTTTATGTAATAGAAAATTATGATAAAAAGCTTACTTTTTCAAGTTTTTTATCAGCTATAGCGGGCATACATGGAACTCCAATGTGGACTTTTTATGTTAATAGAGGACAATGTATAAGCAGTATTGGAATAAAAGATAAAGAAAATTGTATAATGGAGTTTTTCCCAGCAAATGAAGCATATAAAGTGGTTTATACTAATGGATTTAGAACATTCTTACGCTTAGTAAATAATAATGAAGTAACTGTAGTAGAGCCATTTTCAGTAGAAACTAATAAAAAAATTCAAAGAAATATTATGATAAAAAATAATGAACTAAGGTTAATTGAGGTTAATAACGAATTAAATTTAAATATAGAAATTAATTATTTTACTATTCCAAATGAATCTTTTGCTGCATTAGGAAGAAAAATTAAAGTAACAAATAATAGAGGGGTAAAAGTTAACTTTGAAATATTAGATGGGTTAACATCAATCTTACCATATGGATCTGAAAATTCGTCTTATAAGGAGGTTGGAAATACATTAAGAAGTTGGATGGAAGGAGAAGTTAAGGAAAATAATACAGCTGTATTTAAAGTAAGAGCCTCTACAGGAGATACAACTAAAGTTGATAAAATTGAGAATAGTTATTTTTATGTTGGATTTAATTCTACAGGTAAAGTATTAAAGCCTATAGTTGATCCAGAAAATATATTTGGTGTTGATACGTCATTAAGCGAAGCTATAGAGTTTGAAAGATTAGGATTATCTAATTTGTATATTAATAATATAAGCTATAACAAAGTTCCATGTGGGTTTGTAGGAGAGGAAGTTTATTTAGAGCCTGGTGATTCAAAAGAAATTTATAGCTATATAGGATATATGGAAAATAGTTCAGAAGTTGATGAAAGGTTAAAAGAAATCTGTAATATTGAGTATTTTAACAATAAAGTATTAGTAGGTAATAATATAATAGATGACTTAAATAATCATGTTTATACTAAAACAAATTATTCATTATTTGATGAGTATATAAAGCAATGTCATATAGATAACTTATTAAGAGGGGGGTATCCTTTAGAAATAGGGGGTGCAGATAAGAAGATTTATTATGTATATTCAAGAAAACATGGAGATTTAGAAAGAGATTATAACTTTTTTAGTATAGAGCCTAATTTTTATTCTCAGGGTAATGGAAACTTTAGAGATATAAATCAAAATAGAAGAATGGATCCATATATTCATCCATTTATAGGAAAAGAAAATATTAAATTATTTAGTGATTTAATACAGCTTGATGGATATAATCCTTTAGTAGTTAAAGGAAAGAAGTTTATTATAAAAGATCAAAATTATAAAGAGGCAATAAAAAATTTTGATAAGAAAACAATAGAAGCTATAAGTGAAATTTTAGAGGGAAAATTTACAATAGGAGAATTATATTCTGCATTAATTAAAATAGCAAAGCTTACTGAAAAAAATGCTATGTTTATAATGAATTTTATAATTGATTTATGTTCAGAAGAAGTAGAAGCTGATTTTGGGGAAGGGTTTTGGGTAGATCACTGGACATACAATTTAGATTTAATAGAGCAATACTTAGATATTTATCCTGATAAAGTAAAAGAATTACTGATAGATGAAAAAATTTATAAGTTCTATAATTCACCAGAATATGTTCTTCCAAGAAAAGATAAATATATTTTAGATGATGGAAAGGTTAGACAATATTTATCTTTAGCTAAAAAGAAGAAGCTTTCTAATAACTGGGTATATACAGAAGATGGGGAATTATATAAAACTAGCTTATTAACTAAACTAGTAATGTTAGCTGGAATTAAGTTTATGACTTTGGATGAGTATGGTATAGGCATTGAAATGGAAGCTGGAAAACCAGGGTGGAATGATGCTATGAATGGATTGCCAGGATTATTAGGGTCAAGTTTTGCAGAAACGGCTGAACTAAAAAGATTATTATTATTTATAAATGAAAATATAGATATAACTGAAAAAATTGATGTTCCTGAAGAGTTCTATAATTGTTTAGTAGAAGTATATAAAAATTTACATTGTGATTTAAGTGATTTAGAATACTGGAACAAAATATCAGACTTAAGAGAAAATTATAGAGAAGAAACTAAATATAGTATAAGTGGGAAAGAAGTATCTATATCAAAAGGTGAATTAAAGGATATTTTAGAAAAAATGATTTCTAAAATTGATTTAGGGATAGAAAAAGCTAAAGAATTAAATGACGGTAAGATACCTACATTTATATATTATAATGTTACAAAATATGAAGAAGATGAAAGTAAAGGTATAAAACCATTAGAATTTAAAATAAACTTCCTACCATCTTTCTTAGAGGGGCCAACAAGATACCTAAAAACTAAATTAAGTCATGAAGAGAAAGTAAAGCTTTATGATGAAATTAAAGAAAGTGATATATATGATAAAAAATTAAAGATGTATAAGACTTCTGAAAGCTTAGAAGATGAGGGATTCGAAATCGGTAGAGCAAGAGGTTTTACAGCAGGTTGGCTTGAAAGAGAATCAGTATTTATGCATATGGAATTTAAATATATTCTTGAATTAATAAAAAATGGTTTATATGATGAGTTCTTTGAAGATATAAAAACTGTAATGCCTCCATTTATGGATCCTAAAGTATATGGTAGAAGTGTTTTAGAAAACTCTTCATTTATAGCAAGTAGTAGTAATCCAGATGAAAGAGTTCATGGAAGGGGATTTGTTGCTAGATTAAGTGGGACTACAGTAGAAGTATTAAACATATGGAAATTAATGATGGTAGGACCAAAATTATTCACATATGAAGATAATAAATTAAAGTTTAGTTTAAATCCAATATTAACTAAAGACTTCTTTAAGGAAGGTATAGTTGAGACAACTATTTTAGGGAGAATTAAGCTAGTTTATAGTAATGAAAATAATAAGAATACATTTGGAGAAAACAAGGGAGAAATTACTGAGATTATATTAATAGATAAGGATAATACTATTACAACAATTAATGGAGATAAAGTTATTGGAGATTTAGCTATTAAAATAAGAAGTTGTGAAGTTAAAGAAATAAGAGTTAAAATTTTATAAGGGAGTAAAAGTTATGAGTGAATATAAGGTATATGTAACATCTAAAAATTCTGATGATAGATTAAAAGAGTATGATCTAGAAAAATTCATAGTTGATAATAAAAGTGAAAATAAAATATATATTGATACTAACAAAAGGTATCAAAAAATTCTAGGATTTGGTGGAGCCTTAACTGAAGCTAGTGCTTATGCATTATCCAAGTTAAATATAGAAGATAGAAAAAGGGTACTAGAATCATATTATAGCAGTGAAAATGGAATAGGATATAGTTTTGCTAGAGTTCATATTCATAGTTGTGATTTTGCTTTAGAAAACTATACCTATGTAGAAGAAGGGGATGAAACACTAGAAACTTTTTCTTTAGAAAGAGATGAAAAATATGTTTTACCTTTAATAAGAGATGTAAAACATATTAAGAATGATTTAACTATTTTAGCAAGTCCATGGAGTCCTCCTAAGTATATGAAAACAAATGGAGATATGAATAATGGTGGTAAAATTAAAGATGAATATAAAGAGCTTTGGGCAAATTACTATGTAAAATATATAGAGGCAATGAAAGAAAAAGGTATAGATATATGGGCGATAACTGTACAAAATGAGCCAGCTGCAAAACAAATTTGGGATTCATGTGAATATACTGCAGAAGAAGAAAGAGATTTTGTTAAAAATTATCTAGGACCTGTTATGCATAGTAATGGTATGCAAGATAAAAAGATAATAATTTGGGATCATAATAGAGATATAGCGTATGATAGAGCTAAAACAGTTCTTGAAGATAAGGAAGCAAATAAATATGTATGGGGAACAGGAATACACTGGTATGTAAGTGAAGAGTTTGCGAATACTTCAAAAATTCATGAAGAGTTTCCTGATAAACATATAATCTTTACTGAAGGATGTCAAGAAGGTGGAGTACAGCTTGGATCATGGCTTACAGGAGAAAGATATGGAAGAAATATTATTGGTGATTTAAATAACTATATTGAAGCTTGGATGGATTGGAATATAGCTTTAGATGAAACAGGCGGACCTAATCACGTAAGTAATTTATGTGATGCGCCAGTGATTATAGATACTAAAAAGCAAGAAGCAATATATAATAGCTCATATTATTATATAGCTCATTTTAGTAAGTTTATTAAGAAGAATGCAATTAGGACACTAACAAATGTTGAATGTGAGAAAGTTTATGCAGTTAGTTGTATAAACGAAGATAATTCATTATGTATTGTTTTAATGAATGAAAATAATAAAGATAAAACTATTAGTTTAGATGTATGTAATGAAAGTTTAAATATAAGGTTGGAAGCAAATTCTATTTACACTATTATAAGAAAATTATAATATAAAATTATATGTAAATTTAGAGTGTGGGGTGGAAAATGAGTACAATTTATGAAATAGCTAAAAAAGCAGGGGTATCTCCTACAACAGTATCTAAAGTTATTAATAATTATCCAGACGTTAGTGAAAAAACTAGAAGTAAGATAAAGAAAATTTTAGATGATGAGAATTTTTACCCTAATTCTCAAGCTCAAACTTTAATTACTAAAAAGACATGGACTCTTGGAATTGTGTATTACGAAGATTTAGGATTTGGATTAAACCATCCATTTTTTGGGGGAGTTATAGAGTCGTTTAAAAAACAGGCGGATAAATATGGCTATTCATTATTATTTGGATCAAAGAATAATAGATTAAGAAATAATACATTTTTAGAATATTTTAAACATAAAAATGTTGATGGTATAGCTATAATTTGTGCAGATGATCATGATAAAGAGATGATAGAAATGGTAAAAAGTGATTTTCCTACAGTTATTGTTGATAGGAATATTAAAAGTACTGCTTCTGTAGGATCAAACCATTTTCAAGGTGCAATGATGGCAATGAATCATTTATACGAGTTAGGGCATATTAAGATTGCACATATACCAGGAACTGATGATGGATATAATTGGCCGAGTGATGAAAGAAAAAGAGCTTATGAAAAAGCTATGAATGAGTTTGGTTTAGAGATAGAGAAAGGATATATTGCTACTTGTGGCCATTATGATGTTAATGGTGGTTATAACTCAATGAAAGAATTATTATCACTTAAAACAAGGCCTACTGCCGTTTTTGTAGCAAGTGATAAAATGGCTATAGGAGCAATAGATGCTATTAAGGATGCTGGACTTAGAGTACCAGAAGATATTTCAATAATAGGATTTGATGATATTGAGTTAGCACAATATTTGACTCCTAAATTAACTACAATCAAGCAAGATGCTGAATTAATAGGGAAGAAGGCAATAGACTTATTGGTGAAACAGATAGATGCTAAGACTAAGATAAATGAAAATAAATTAATTCCTGTTGAGTTGATAGTAAGAGATTCCTGTAAAAAAATAAAATAATATAAATTTAAAAATGAAAACTATATTAAAGTGTTAATTGTTAGATTTTTTTGGTTATGAATATTTCATTGCTTTTTAGAAGAAATAGATAAGATAAATGAGATAGAATTAAACTTGGAAAGTAATTATGAAAAAATATGAAATTTTAGTATTTTATGAGGGTATAAATTATAATAGAATATTTAATCAAAATGATGTGAAAAGTTAAATAAAAAAATATTGGGATTGATTCTATATATGCACGATATATTAAATTACAAGGAATAGAGAGAGCTTTACAGTATGAATATTCATTTTAGAATATAAAAGTAGTGAATATAAATAATTAAATAATTACATTAATAATATAATTGGCTTTCATAATTTTAAATATGAAAGTCAATTTATTATGCTTAGAATGAAATTTTATATATTATATTCTAATAACTACATAAAAATACATTAAGTATTTAAAAAAAACAAAAATTAATCTTAAAATAATAAAGTAATACATAGTTTTTTGATATGTGTTCGAAATTGATTTCGAAAAAATAGTATTTAAAAAAATAAGGAGCATTAAAATGATGAAATATAAATTTATAGACAATAATGGTACATTTGAATTAAATAATAGTGATAATAATTCATATATGTATTTTCCTTTAGCTAATGATAAAGGTATGATGTCATCAATTACGCAAAATTTACATGGAGATATAAAGTTGGAGCAAAATACTTTCATATTGCCACCAGTATCAAGTGAAGATTTACACAATACTAATTCATCAAGAAACTTTTGGATTAATATTGAAGGAAAGATATCATGGTCAGTTACAGGAATTTCAGCATTACAAAAGGCAGGTAAATTTGATAAAAATATAGAAAAGTCTTCAATGGTAGGAGGACTTTTATGGCATGAAATTAGAAGAGAAAATGAAGAGTTAGGAGTAAAAGCAAGAGTTACATCATTTGTACCGACTACAGAAGATACTGTTGAATTAAACAGAATAATAATAAAAAATATAGGAAGAGAGAAGATAAAATTTGTGCCAACAGTTTCAGTACCGTTATATTGTAGATCTGCTGGTGATATAAGAGATCATAGACATGTTACATCATTATTGAATAGGATAACTATAAAGGGAAATGGAATATTTGTTAAACCTACAATGTGTTTTGATGAACGAGGACATACTATAAATAATACTTCATATGGAGTTTTTGGAGTAAAGGAAAATGGAGAATTACCAATTAGATTCTATCCTTCTTGGGAAGAATTTATAGGTGAGGGTGGTAGTTTTGATTGGCCTGAAGCTGTAGTTAGGAATATAGATTTAGGATATAAAATTGGAGACAATATTGATGGGTATGAGGCTATAGGAGCATTTAGTTTTGAAAAGGAAATATTAGAGCCAGGAGAAGAGAAAACTTATTATTTCATAATTGTAGCAGATAAAAATGGGTCAGATATGAAAGAAATATCAGAAAAGTACTTAGCTAAGAATGTATTTGAAGAAGAATTAGAGAGTAATAAAAATTACTGGGGTGAAAAGCTTAAAACATTAGAGTTTAAATTTGGAGATAAAACACTTAATAATTGGATGAAATGGGTAACATTACAACCAATATTAAGACGTATATATGGATGCTCATTTTTACCGCATCATGATTATGGGAAAGGTGGTCGTGGATGGAGAGATTTGTGGCAGGATTGCTTAGCATTATTATTAATGGAGCCAGGTGAGGTTAAAGATCTTCTTTGGAATAATTTTGGAGGCGTAAGAATTGATGGTTCTAATGCAACTATAATAGGTAGTAAAGCAGGAGAATTTATTGCAGATAGAAATTCTATTGCAAGAGTTTGGATGGATCATGGAGCATGGCCATTCTTAACCACGAAATTATATATAGATAGGAGTGGGGATTTAAGTTTTTTATTAAAAGAACAAACTTACTTTAAAGACAAGCTTGCGGCAAGGGGTTCAAGAGGAGATGAAAATTGGTGTGAGGTTTATGGAAATAAGCAAAAAGATAATAATGGAGAAATTTATGAGGGAACTATATTAGAGCATTTATTGATACAACATATTACTTCTTATTTTAATGTAGGGGCACATAATATTATTAAACTTGAAGGTGCTGATTGGAATGATGCTTTTGATATGGCAAAAGTTAATGGAGAAAGTGTTGCATTTACAGCATTATATGCTAATAATCTAGAAGAATTAAGCAAACTATTATTGGCTTTAAAAGATAAGTTAAATATACAAAATATAGAACTTATGAAAGAAATAAATATATTATTAGAAGATGTTGATTTTAACAACATATCTATTAAGAATAGTATTTTGAATAAATATTTTGAAAGGTGTGAACACAATATTTCAGGTGAAAAACTTCAATTAGATGTTGTAAAACTAGCTAATAAATTAAGTAAAATGGCTAATGATATGAAAGAAAATATCAATAAAAATGAATGGATTAAGAGTAAAGAGGGATATAGTTGGTTCAATGGATATTATGATGATAAATCAGAAAAAGTAGAGGGAGACTTTGATTCTGGAGTTAGAATGACTCTTACTGGTCAAGTATTCAATATAATGGGGAATGTTGCCGACGAAGAAAGAGTTAAATCTATAGTAAAAGCTGTAGATGAATATTTATTTGATTTAAAAGTTGGTGGTTGTAGATTAAATAGTGACTTTAAAGAAGTTAAGTTAGATCTAGGAAGATGTTTTGGATTTGCCTTTGGGCATAAAGAGAATGGAGCTATGTTTAGTCATATGGCAATTATGTATGCTAATGCATTATATAAAAGAGGATTTAATGAGGAAGGATATAAAATATTAGACACAATATATAAACATTGTATAGATTTTAAAAAATCTAGAATTTATCCAGGAGTTCCTGAATATATAAATGAACGTGGAAGAGGAATGTATAATTATTTAACAGGTTCTGCTAGTTGGCTTTTATTAACTATGGTAGAAGAGGTATTTGGGATTAAAGGGGATTTGGGTGACTTAATAATTAGGCCTAAATTAAATAAAGCTCATCTAAATTCTGAAGGTAGATGTAAAATAACTAGTTTATTTGCAGATAAACTTATCACTTTTATTTATGAAGGTAACGTTCTTGAAGGTAAAATAAAGGCAGTTCTAATTGGAGAAGATGAACTAAGTTTTACGAGAGAAAATATAGGAGTACGTATTAGTAGAAGAGAAATATTAAATAAAGTTAATAATATAGATATAATAAGAATAATATTTAATTAGTAGAGTGAAAATAGTAGAACATTATTATCATAGATTTAAAGGAGATGTTAAGTTAATGAAAGAAATGTCACTTAAGATTTATATGGAAATTGTGAGATAAATGAAAAAGGGTTTAAGTTTTATGAATATATTATTAATGAATGATTAGAGTGTGATATAGGGACAATTATTATAATTAATTTAAGATAGAGGTTTAAAGAGAGCTGTTGTATTTAATACATTAGCTCTCTTTAAAATTTAGGGAATTGTTATATCGTTTATAAAATTATAAGTAATTTAAGGCTATAGCAGGCAATAAAATCATATCATCACTCCAAATAAAAAATATATATTAATATGGTAATTAAAAAATACAAAAAATATACATGAATTTTATGTTAAATATAATATTTTAAACAAATAAATGTGTGATAGGCATTATACTTATTCCTAAAAATATAGATGCAACAGAAAGACGTGTATATCCATATTTTCTAGATGAGGGGATAAGTTCATCTAATGATATATAAATCATTATTCCACAAACTACAGCAAAAATTATTCCCAGTATAAGTTCATTAATAAATGGCTTTAAACATAAGAAAGCTATTAATGCACCTAATGGTTCAGCCATACCTGAAAGAAAAGAATATTTAATAGCTTTAAATCTACTCTTTGTTGCAAAATAGATTGGCATAGCAATGGCAATACCCTCAGGAATGTTATGAAGAGCTATAGCTAAAGTTACAGCAATTCCTAATGAAGTATCTTGATATCCGGAGACAAAAGTTGCGATACCTTCAGGGAAGTTATGTATCATAAGAGCTATAGTTGATACTAAACCAACTCTAAAAATATCAAAATTATTGTTACATTTAGGAACGATTCCTTTTTCCTCTTCAGGAATAAATATGTCAATTAAATAAGCCATTAATGCTCCTATTAACAAGAATAAAATTGACCATAAGATACCATTAACTTTTCCATGATATTTAGAAATTGCTTCCTGAGCTGTAGGAAATAAATCTGTAAATGATACTGTAATCATAACACCAGCAGAAAAACCTAAGGAAAAGGTAAGAAATTTTTTATTTCTAGTTTCATTAAAGAAAATAATAACTGCACCTAAAACAGTTGATAATCCTGCTATTGTGGAAAGTAATAAGGGAAATAATGAAGCTTTATCAATCATTTTTAACCTCTCTATAATATTGTTACATAATTATTTTATGACTGATGGAAAATAAAAAGAATATAAATTTTAGAAAAAATTGGTATAATTAAAGGTAACTAGTAGAATAGGAGGACGAAGTATGTTGGGAACAATAGTAAATTCAATAGCAGTAATAATTGGTTGTTTAGTTGGACTTATAGTAAAGGGAAGGTTAACAGAAAAAATAAGTACTACAATAATGAATGGCATTGCATTATGTGTTTTATACATAGGAATATCAGGAGCTCTACAGGGGGAAGATACGTTAATAATGATAATATCAGTAGCTCTGGGTGCATTAATTGGAGAAATTATAGACATTGATAATGGACTAAATAGATTAGGATACTATTTAGAAAGTAAATTTAAGAATGATAAAGATAGCAGTATATCTATAGCAGAAGGTTTTATAACTTCTAGTCTTTTATTTTGTGTTGGAGCAATGTCTATAGTAGGAGCATTAGAAAGTGGATTAAAGGGAAGTTATGATACATTGTTTACTAAGTCTATCCTAGATGGAATATCAGCTATTATTTTTACATCTTCATTGGGAATAGGCGTAATATTTTCAGCAGTAACTGTATTTTTATATCAAGGAAGTATAACATTAGGAGCTGGACTTTTGTCTGGAGTATTAAGTAATTCTGTAATTATAAATATGAGTGCTGTTGGAGGATTACTTATAATTGGTTTAGGTTTAAATATGCTTGGTATAACAAAAATAAAAATTGCAAATTTACTTCCAGCTATATTTTTGCCTATACTTTTTCAAATTTTTTAACTAAATTATATGAAGAAAATAGTTAAAATAATACTTTATTATCTTTTTTTATAATATGAGAAGAGTTAATTTCATAAAAAATAAATTTATTTAAAAGATATAAATTTATATTATTATTTTTTGAAATTTCATATATAATAATAAATATTATTTAACAAATGATTTATTTTTATATAAGCATAAAATAAATAATGAAGTATAAATAATTTATATTTCAATTATAGAAGAGGATGGTGTTTTAGATGAAAGTTATAATCATCGGTGGTATAGCAGCTGGAATGAGTGCTGCAGCTAAGTTTAAGAGACTTTCACCAAAAGATGACGTTATAGTATATGAAAAGGGTGATATTGTATCTTTTGGTGCTTGTGGACTACCATATTATGTTGGAGATTTCTTTGATGATTCAAGAGAAATGATAGCAAGAACTCCAGAAGAGTTTAGGGAATCTGGAGTAGAAATACATACTAAGCACGAAGTTATAGATGTAGATTTTTCTAGTAAAAAATTAAAGGTTAAAAATCTTATTACAGATGAAATATTAGAAGAAAGCTATGATAAGTTAATGATAGCTAGTGGTGCAAGAGCAATAATTCCACCAATTAAGAATATTGATTTAGAAAATGTAGTTACATTAAAATCAATGGATGATGGTAATAAGTTAAGAGAATTAATGGCAAGTGATGAGTATAAAAAAGTTGCTATTATAGGTGCTGGTTTTATAGGACTTGAAGCTGTTGAAGCTGCTAAGCATA
>OCHV01001012.1_pt1 | contig 19833 bp, 28 predicted proteins | sample 1538461 | NCBI WGS metagenome assembly OCHV01 (sample SAMN04571692, study PRJEB22368) | human gut metagenome | biome: human gut; material: stool | host: Homo sapiens | place: Luxembourg | collected 2012-08-03 | reverse complement strand
TCGAACATTCTTCAGTATACGAAACTTGTAAAGAGTTAGAAGAAGTTTTATATAAAGCAATTAGATATTATTTTGATGGAATGTCAGCGAGAGAAGCAATTATTAAGGCAATGGAGGAAATTAAAAATGGTTTATGAAGATAATAAAGTGAAAGAAAAGAATGGATGGAAATATAAAGAGCAGAAGTTAGCTATAGATACTGGAGATAGAGTTAATACTGTAAATATTCATCAAGCTATAGTTCATGTATTAGATAATAATGGAGCTGAACCTATATTAAATAACTATACTGAAGCATTAACAGAAGATACGTACAAATTTTTAGATAGGCACATTGAAAAATTATTAAAAAGTGATGATCTTAAGTTTGCAGTTTTCAATGAAGATAGAAATTTAGTTAAAGAAACTGTTAAAGATTATTTAAACTGGATAAGTGATGACTTTGTAGAATTATCACAAGAATTAGCAAAGCAACTATTTTGTATTATGAAATCAAATGTAAATATTGAGCCAGCATATTTGGTAGTAAGTTGTTTAATTACAGACCAAGGGCCATTAATAGCTATATTAAAAATGGATTATACAGATAGATTTAGTCATTCAATAGAATTTATAGAAAATAAGGTAGGCATAAAATTAGTTAAAGAAGGAATTGGATTACCATCTAGTTCAAGTAAAATTCAAAAAGCAGCATTTATAAAACCTATAAGAGAAGATAATAAGTTTGATCTATGGATAATAGATAAGCAAAAGAGAATAAAAGATGATGATGAGTATGGAGCTAATTATTTCACAAACAGCTTTTTAGGATGCTACGAGGTAATGGATAATAGGACAGCCACTAAAACATTTATGAATGCAGCTGAAAGATGGACAAGAAGTAATGTGATTGAAGATGCAGCTAAAGCAGAAGAGATTAGAAGTACCATTAAGGAAGAACTAGAAGTAAAAGATGTTATTAATATAGATAGTATTGCAGATAAGATTTTCAAGGAAGAGCCAAAAGCAAAAGAAGAGTTCAGTACATTTATCAAAGGTCATGGCTTAGAAGATGAAATTAAGGTTGATAAAAGATATGTAGAAAAGAAACTAAAGAGAGTTAGATTAAAAGTCGATACAGATATAGATTTATATATTAGTCAAGAAGCGTATAAAGATCCTAGTAAATTCGAAATTAAAAGAAATGGTGACGGAAGTATAAACATGGTTATTAAACACGTTATTAATTACATCGAAAAATAATAGGAGATATAAATTGATTATATTGTGAAGAAAAAGGAGATTGAAAGATGAGAGTATTTGATTATTTACAAGATGAAATTAGGGATGTTAAAGAAATTAATATATTGTCTAACGGAGAACATGAATTAATTTACAACAATGAAATTGTAAAAAGAAAGAGATATGAATTTAGATTTTTAGATAAGGCTTATGAGTGTATTGAAGGATTTTTTATAGAAAAATGTGATTATAATGGATTTTACATTGAAAATGCGTATGAGGAAATAAGAAAAGGTTCACTATGGTTTACACCAGAGGAGGATACAAACTATAGATTTGTTGGTGGTGAAGTTAGATTGGAAAGTGAAAAACCACTTCAATGGATAGAAATAACGAAAGAACATTTGGGAAAATATTTTAAAGAGATATAGAGAACAATTCAAAAAATAGAAGTTTGAAATTATTGCGAAATAAATGGAGGTATGAGAAATGAGTAAAAAATGGACTTATGAATTAAATACAATGAGTGATATATGGAGTGGTGGTATTTTCGATAGCAGAGAAGAAGCTATAAGAGAAGCTACCAATGAAGCTTTAATAGATGGTGTTAAGAAATTCAAAATTGGGATATGTGAAGATGTGTTTAACTATGGTATAGATGCAGATGAAGTATTAGAGAGAATTGCTGAAGAAACATATGAAGATGTAGGGGAAGTTGCTGAAGATTATTTAGACGATGTAACTAAAGAGCATAAGGAAGAATTACAAGATAAATTAAATGAGGTTTTTTATTCTTGGCAAGAAAAATATAATTACAAACCTTATTTCTATACTGTTGTAAGTGAAGAGATAATAGAAGTAGATAAGGAGTAGTAGCTCACAATTCAAAAATAGTTAGAGTGAAGATAGGAGAGGTAAATATGTTAAATATTTTAGAATTTATATTTAAAGATTTTTGGCACTTTACGGGAATGATTATATTATTAGCAGTAATAAGTGATGGAATAAGAGGAATGTTTAAATAAAAGAATTAATCGAAAATAAAATACTCGTAAATGATAATAAAACTAAAAGGAGGGAATATGAGTAAATTACTAAATGTTGGCTATTTTAATAGTATAAATAAGGACAGAGTTGTATCAGTAGCAGATTATGAAAGTGCTCCTATAAAGAAACTTGTTAAGAATGCTAGAGATATGGGAATGTTAGTTGATCTAACACAAGGTAAAAAGACAAGAGCAGTTATAGTTATGGATAGTAGCCATATAGTTTTAACAGCAAAAAGTGCGGAAGCACTTGCTAAAAATGAATAAAAATAAAAGAAAATATAGTAAAAAGCATATGTTTTTTTAAAAAAAGCGGGGGTAAATTTCTCTCGCTTTTTTTATATTTATGATATTATGAATATAAATTAAATCGGAAATAACATAAAGTTTGCGAGTGTATTTCGCATTAAAAATAAGAAATGTCCCTTTTTTATGGGTTGGGGTAAACTATATCATTTTTTAAGGAGGAATAGGAATGAATAAAGAATTAGTAGGACAATTGTATTGCAATGGACTTAATGCTAAGGAAATAGCAGAACAATTAAAAGTAAATAAAGAAACTGTTAAAAAATGCATACAAAGAAACTTTAAAGAGTTTAAAGCTATCCACTTAAAAAATAGAAAACATCTAAAATTTTATGAAAATGAAGTAAGAAAAATAACAAAATATGAAAGCAAGCAATATATGAGTGATAAAACTTTTATATTAAAGAATAGATCATTGTATGAAACTAAAGAAGATGGAGATATAGTATTAAAAAGGAATATAGGATGTGCAATACCTTGGGATGTACCAAGAAGATTGACAAATGAGTTTAAGAGTTGTTAGAAATAACAGCTCTTTTAATTTGCAAGAAATATTTGGGAGGTGAAGCTAATGAATAGAAAAGTTATATATTTAGTATCTGTTATAAATAAAGTAGTGGTGGAAGAAGGATTAACGTTGAATGAAGTGGCGGAAGGAATGAAGTTATTTTTGGATTATTTTATTTTGAATTCAAAATTAAAAAGTTACAAAAGTGAGGAGTAAAAATGAGGATAGAAGAAATCTTAAAGGAGCTGCAACCATATGAATATGATAATTTAGATAAAAAAAGAAAAAAAGCAATTCAGGTTAAAAGAAAAACTTCAAGAAAAGAGAAGTTAGATATAAAGGAGTTAATGTCTAATAGATATTATAGGCGTGGTCGTGGTGGAGCTATAAAGCAGGTGAGGTAATGGTTAGAAAGAGAAAAATAATATTTGAAGAACCTGAAAGAAAAAAGAAAGTACCAGCACTTCCTATTCAAGAGCGTGATTATAATAGATTCAAATATAAATTAGATGAAATAAGTAAAGATTGTCCTGAAAGAAATTTAATGATCTTTTATATTGGAGTTGCTACTGGATATAGATTAGTTGACTATGTAGGATTGACAATTGGAGAATTAAAGGAGTTTTTGGATGAAGATAAGTTTATTATTCAAGAAAGTAAGCAGTATAATGCATGGAAAACACATATTGCAAATAATCCTAATTCAAAAAGAAAGCCACCAGCTCCTAGAGAGTCAATAATTCAAACAAATCTTAGAAAGAAAATTAAAGATTATGTTAAAGGTAAAAAGAATAGTGAATATGCATTTGAAAGTGAAAAGTACCCTGGTGAGCCTATAACTCCTAAAACATATAGTGCAATATTAAAAAAAGTTGGACAAGAATTAGGATTAAAACATATTACTGGACATAGTTTAAGAAAAACATATGCTCAAAGATTATGGCAAGAAAAAAGAGATTTAGAATTTGTTAGAAAAAGTTTAGGTCATAAGTCAATAGAAACTACAAAACATTACTTAGGATTAGATAATGAAATTAAAGAAGATGCATCAAGAATAGCAGATTCAAAATTATAATTTTTTGTACTTAATACGAAAAAAAGTAACGAAGTCATATAAGAGATAAAAAATAAAAATTCTTACTAATATATGCACTAAAAAAATAGTATGCGTAATTATAGGGGTTATTTCGCATAAGGAAGTGATAAGAATAATGTGGGTTAAAGTATTGATTTTAAAGGCTTTAAATAGGATTTTAGGAGTAATTATTAAAACTCTAAAATTAAAAAGAGTTAATTATAAATCCGGAAACTCAACCTAAACAGTATTCACGTGTTATAAGAACTGGCTTTAAATGTATTAAAGGATAGTAATGGAGGTGTGTAATGGCTAGAAAAAGAAATCCTAATAGAGATTTAGCTTATGAGTTATTTAAACAGTCTAAAGGAAAGCTAACTTGTAAAGCTATAGCAGAGCAGTTAAATGAAAAAGAAAGCAATATAAAACTGTGGAGAAGAGAAGATAAGTGGATTAATAAAGGTGGAGCACCAAAAGGTAATAAAAATGCATTAGGAAATATAGGACAACTTAAACATGGTATATACTGTGATGAATCAAGATTTAGAGATAATAAGTTTTTATCTAAGTATTTACCTAGAAGTATGGTGAATGTAATAGAAGAGCTTAAGAGTGAAAATCCATTAGATATGCTATGGAGCAATATATTAATACAACAAGCTAAAATATTAAATATGCAAAAGATTATCCATGTAAAAAGTAAAAATGATATTACTAAGGTTAAGACTAAGGAATCATATGGAGAAGCATCACATACAGAAGAATGGGAATACCAATTTGCTTGGGATAAAGAGAATGCAGCAGTAACAGCATTATCAAAGGCTATGCAAACTTTATTTAATATGATAAAGCAATACGATGAAATGATTCATAAGAATTGGGATTTAGCAACAGAAGAACAAAAATTAAGGATAGAAGTATTAAAAGAAAAACTAAATAAAGATGATACTTCTGGAATTAATAATAGAGTTCAAATTGTAGATGATATAGATGGTTAAAGTAAAGTTAAAAAGTATAATTGCAAGTAGCTTTTATGAATCTCATAAGGATATAAAGAATGAACTTCATACTCATTACTGGTTTAAAGGGGGTAGAGGAAGTACAAAATCATCTTTTATATCAATAGAAATAGTATTAGGTATGATGAGAGATGCACAAGAAGGTATAATATCAAATGCTTTAATACTAAGAAGAGTTAAAGATACTTTATCAGAATCAGTAAGAGACCAAATAAAATGGGCCATAGATACTTTAGGTGTAAGTGATGATTGGCATGTTCCAGAAGCAAAGCTAACTATAACTTATAAGCCTACAGGACAAGTAATAAGATTTAAAGGTGCGGATAATCCAAAGAAAGTTAAATCTACTAAAGTACCTAAAGGATATATTAAATATATTTGGTATGAGGAAGTAGATGAATTTGAAGGAAAACATAAGATAGATACTATTAATCAATCACTTATGAGAGGTGGACCAAAGTTTGTTGTATTTTATTCTTTTAATCCACCAGAAAGTCAAAGAAATTGGTGTAACCAAGAAGTTGTTGAAATTAGAGAAGATAAATATGTTCATCATAGTGATTATAGAACAGTGCCTAAGGAATGGCTTGGAGAACAATTTATAATTGAAGCTGAACATATGAAGAAAGTTAATCCTACTAAATATGAACATGACTATTTAGGTGCTGTAACTGGTACTGGTGGAGAAGTATTCACAAACATAACAGTAAGAAAGATAACAGATGATGAAATAAAGGTATTTGATAGATTAAAGAATGGATTAGATTTTGGTTATGCAGCAGATCCTTTAGCTTATGTATTAATGCATTATGATAAGATTAGAAAAAGATTATTTATATTTGGAGAAGTATATAAAGTTAAATTAAGTAATAGTAATGCTGTAGAGTTAATAAAGGAGCTTAATCCTTTAAATAGAAGAGTTACAGCAGATAGCGCAGAACCAAGAACTATAAATGAATTTAAAAATCTAGGATTAAATATAACAGGTGCAAAGAAAGGACCTGATTCAGTTGAACATGGGATTAAATTCTTAAGTGAAGAGATAGAAGAAATAATAATAGATCCAATTAGATGCCCAAATACTAAACGTGAGTTTATGGGATATGAAATAGAAAAGGATAAGGAAGGAAATTTAAAGGGTGAATATCCAGATAAAAACAACCATACTATTGATGCTGTAAGGTATGGAATGGAAGATGAGATTATTAGTAGAAAAATAAAGTTAGGAAGCAAGAGCAAATTAGGAATAAGATAGGAGTAATATAATATGGCTATAGTAAGGGATAGGAAGTTTCTAGATAGTGATGGAACAGTATCTAGCAAACTTCTTTTTTCATGCATAAAAGAGCATAGGGTTGAAGTAGAAGCTAGATTAAATAAATTAAATGATTATTATGAGGGAAATCATAAGATACTTGATAGAACATTCAAAAATAAGAATATACCTAACAATAAAATAGTATGTAATCATGCTGAATATATAGCAGACTTATCAGTTGGATATGTATTTGGTGTACCTATCTCATATAGTGGAGAAGGAGCAGAATCATTAAATATTAACTTTACTGAAATAGATGAAGATAGTCATAATAATGAATTAGCTTTAGATTTATCTATATTTGGTAGAGCATATGAGTTAATATATATGAGTAGTGATGAGAAACCAAATATAGAATTAGCTTCATTAAGTCCATTAGATACTTTCTTAGTAGTAGATAATACTGTAAAAGAAAGACCGATGTTTGCAGTTCATTATTATCCTAATATTACGTTAGAAAATACTATAAACAACTATACTGTAGAAGTATATACAGAAGCTGAAAAGTTAATATATGAAATTCCAACCTTAGATAGTGAATGTTCAATTGCAAAAGAAATAGATATAGATGAACATTATTTTAATGGAATACCTATTATTGAGTATAGAAACAATAAAAAGTCTAGAGGAGATTTTGAAGGTGTTATAGCATTAATAGATGCTTATAATAAATTGCAATCAGATAGAGTTAATGATAAAGAGCAATTAGTAGATGCATTTCTAGTTCTTATAGGTCAAAATTTAGGAGATACAAAAGAAGAAGCAAGTGAAACAGTAGAATATTTATTAGAACAAAAAATACTAGAGCTTGATGATGGTGGAGATGCAAAGTGGTTAGTTAAATCATTAAGTGAGGATCAAGTTGAAGTATTAAAGAAATCTTTAAAAGATGATATACATGAGTTTTCTAAAGTACCATGTTTAACTGATGAAAACTTTGTAGGTAACTCTTCAGGAGTGGCAATGAAATATAAATTATTAGGGTTTGAACAATTAGGGAGAACTAAAGAAAGATATTTCAAAAAGGGATTAAGAGAAAGACTTAAACTTATAGAGAATATAGAGGGTATAAGAGCAAATAATATTAAATCTTCTGATATAGATATAAGTATGAAAAGAAGTTTACCAGTAGATGATGAATTATTAGCTAGAATTGCAAGTGAAACAGAAGGGTTTATATCATGGGAAACTAGAATTAAGAATTTTGATCCAGAAATTGATAAGAAGAAAGAAAAAGATTAGAAGAAGAAAAAAAGAGAAATATTGAAGAGCAACAAAAAGCATTTGGCTTCCCATATGATAAATCAGATAATCCTAATAACGAAAAAAATGAAGAAGATTATTTAACAGATGAAGAGTAGAAATAATAGCTATTGGGAAGCTAGAACAAACGCTATAATGGACAAACAGCAGTTAAATGCTGATATAACATATAGGAAGTTAAGGAAGGCTTATATAAAGGCTATAGCTGAAATAGAAGTAGATGTTAGAAGAATTTATAATAAGCTTAAGAAAAATGGTGAACTTAATGATAAAGAAGTAAAAGAATTCTTAAATACTGAATTATCAAAGTTAGATAGAAAGGAATTAAAAAAGTTAATTCTAAATACAAAGGATGAAAAGTTAAGAAAGTTTTTAACAGCTAAATTAGATGCACCAGCTTATGCAGCAAGAATAGCAAGAAAAGAAGTTCTTAAGGAAACATTAATAAGCAATCTAAAAGAGATAATGAATGAAGTTGCAGTTAATGAAATGGTATTAGATAAAAATCTATTTATTCAAAATATGAATGAATCATACTATACCCATATGTGGGAAGTACAAAGAGGTATGCAGATAGGATTTGATGTAGGAGCTTTAGGAAAGGAAACTATTGAAGCTATATTAAAAAGACCATTTGCAGGAGGATATTACTCAGAAAGGATATGGGGTAATACATCAAAATTAACAGAACAGCTTTATGAAACTGTATTATCAGGATTATTAAATGGTAAGCCATTAAAGAAAATGATAAATGAGTTAACAGAAACAATGGAAGTTGGAGAAAGTGCTGCAAGAAGATTAGTAAGAACAGAAGCAGCTTACTATACAAATATGGCAGCAGTTGAAGGATATAAAGAATGTGGAATAGAGAAATATAGATATTATGCAAAGCTAGATCTTAAAGTAAGTAATATATGTAGAGAACTAGATGGTAAGATATTTGCTATAAGTGAAGCACAAGCAGGAGTAAATCTTCCACCAATGCATCCATGGTGTAGAAGTTCAATAGGGCCAGTTATTGATGGTGGAGTAGCCCAAAGAATTGGCGTTAGAACAAGAGATGTAGTTACAGGGAAAAGTCATGTAATAAAAGGCGATATAACATATAAGGAATGGTATGATAGATTTGTAGTAGATAAATATGGAGAGGATAAAGCTAAAGAGCTAGAAAAGAAAGCAAAGACTTACAAGAAAAAGGATAAAAATAGTTATTCATAAAATCCATATTATGTTATATAATTGTATTATTATGTAATATGGGGGACTATTATGAAAAACAGATTGATTGCTTTAGTATTATGTTTTTTTACAGGAATATTTGGAGGGCATCATTATTATTTAGGAAATTGGAAGAAAGGCCTTCTTTATACATTTACTGCTGGAGGATTTATAATAGGTTGGATATATGATATGTTTAAAATATTATTTGATAAAAATTATATTGAGAACTATATTAATAACTATAATGAAAAGCTAGAAGAGAATAAAAAGTTCAAGGAGCAGTTAAAGTCTATTAATGAAAGTAATAAGGGAATGAGGGAGGAACAACAAAGATTAATAAGAGAAGCTAGTAATAGAAGAAGAGAGCAAGGAATAGCTTCGTGTCCAAAATGTGGATGTACAAGTATTGGTATGACAAATAAGAAACTAAGCTTAGGTAGAGCTGTAACTGGTGGGGTCTTATTTGGTGGAGTTGGAGCTGTTGTTGGTGGAGTTACTAGCAAAAAACTATTTAATGTATGTCAGGGTTGTGGTTATAGATGGCAACCAGGTAAAAAATAATAGAGTTAATTTAGCACTTACTTAGGTAGGTGCTTTTATTATACTTAAATTAAAGGAGGAGTATAAAAGTATGTCATTATTTTTACAAGGTGTTACAATTGCTTTACTTGGTATTTATATTTCTATTGAAGTTGAGAGAATAAAAACTAACAAGGAAGTAATAGAGAGTAATAAGAAGGTTAATGAAAGCTTTGAAGCAACAAAATGTAAGATTGAAGAAAGAAATAAAATATTAAAAAAACAAAATGAAGAAATTATTAAAATCAAGGAGCACTTTGAAGAGATTAAATGCAATATATCAATTGATCATAATAAATTAACAGAAGAAGTTATAAAGAGAATAAATGAAAATGCTAAAAAAATTAGTGCTGAAGAAATGGCAAGGATTTTGAAAAATTCATTTAAAGTTTAATTAAGTCTTAGGAAACTAAGGCTTTTTCTTATGCCCTAAGTAAGGCGTTAAACTGCTTAAAAAATAATATTTGAATCTAATGGGCGTTGAACATTAGGGGCAGGAGGAAGAAATGCAAAGAAAATTAATTATGAATCTTCAACTATTTGGATTAGGACAAGTTTCTAGACCTTTTCTTAATGCAGATAGTGGAGCAGGTAACGGAGGCGCTGGAACTGGGACTGATGATAGTAATGGTGAAGGTGAAACAGATGATAATCAAACTTTAGAGGGAGAAGATAAGTCTTTTGATGATATTTTAAAAGATAAAAAGTATCAATCTGAATTTGATAAAAGAGTAGCAAAAGCTTTAGAGACTGCAAAAGGAAAATGGGAAACTGATTATCAAGCAAAGGTCGAAGAAGCTAAAACAGAAGCAGAAAAACTAGCTAAGATGAATGCTGAGCAAAAAGCAAAATATGCAGAAGAGAAAAGATTAGCAGAGCTAGAAAAAAGAGAAAAAGATATAACTACTAGAGAATTAAGAGCAACAGCTTTTGAAACTTTAGCAGAAAAGAATCTACCTAAAGAATTAGTAGATATTCTTAATTATTCAGATGCAGAACAATGCAATAAAAGTATTGAAGCTGTAGAAAAGGCTTTCCAAACTGCAGTAGAGAGAGCTGTAAATGAAAAATTAAGAGGGAAACAAACACCTAATAAGGGTGGTCAAGGGAATGCAGAAGATGCAGCATTAAGAAAAGCTATGGGGCTTTAAAATTAAGAAAAGTGAGGATGATTAAATTATGGCAAATACAATTGGTTTAGCAAAGAAATATGTACCTTTACTAGATGAGGTTTATAAGAAAGTAGCATTGACTTCTATACTAGATAGTGATGCTAGTTTAGCAAGAGAAGGAGCAAATACAAATGAAATCATTATTCCTAAGATAGATATGGATGGATTAGGAGATTATGATAGAAATTCAGGATATGTTAATGGAGATGTTACATTAACATGGGAAACAGTTAAATTTAACTATGAAAGAGGTAGAATGTTTAATGTTGATGCTATGGATAATGAAGAGTCAGTAGGATTAGCATTTGGAAAACTATCAGGTGAGTTTATAAGAACTAAGGTAGTTCCAGAAATAGATGCATTTAGATTTGCTACTTACGCAAGTAAATCAGGTGTAACAGTAGTTAATGAAGATTTATCAACTGGTGAAGCAGTAATAAAAGCATTAAGAACAGCTTCAACTAAAATGGATGAAGAAGAAGTAACTTCAGAAGGAAGAGTATTATTTATTACCCCAACATTAAAAGGATTAGTAGATGATCTAGATACTACTAAATCTAAAGCAGTAATGGATAAGTTTGCAGCAGTTATTGAAGTACCACAATCTAGATTCTATTCAGCTATAGAACTTAATGATGGTAAAAGTAGTGATGAAGAAAAAGGTGGATATAAAAAGGCATCAGATGCTAAAGATTTAAACTTTATGATTATTGAACCATCAGCATTACTTCAATTCCCTAAGCATGTTGTACCTAAGATAGTTACTCCAGAACAAAATCAATCTGCAGATGCATGGAAGTTTGGTTATAGAAACTATGGGCTAGCAGATGTTTATGAAAATAAGACAGTTGGTATATATGCACATACTAAAGCAGTATAGGAGAAAGTATTATGGGAAGAATAGTTGGATTGGTATTTAAAGATACTAAAATTAAAGAAAAGGAATTTAAAAATAATGATGTTGATTTAAACAAATTAACATTGGATCAATTAAAAAGCTTAGCAGAAGAAAAGGGGATTGAATTTGATCATAAAATAAAAAAAGATGATCTTATATTTTTAATTGAGAATGAAATAGAAAATGAAGAAGAAGCATAGTCTTCTTCTTTCTTTTTAGGTGATTAAAAATGCAGATAGATAAATTGAAAGTTAGGTTAAATGAAGAAGATACAGCTCTATTGGAGCAACTATTAGAAGATGCAGAAACAGAAATATTAGATTACTGCAATAGAGATGTATTATTACCGCGTATGTTTGGGTTGCAAAGAGAATTAGCAATTGTTTATTATAACAGGCTAGGAAGTGAAGGAGAGTCTTCTAGAAGTGAAGGAGGGGTATCTGTAAGTTATAGTACTGATATTCCTGAAAATATTAAAAAAAGATTAAACTCCTATAGGAGATTAAAGGCGGTGAGATTGGCCAATGAGAATAAAGAATAAAAAAGCTTGCTGGCTTAAGAAAAAAATAAACACTGAAGATGATGAAGGTAATGTTTATGAGGATTATTCTAATGAACCAATTGAAATAAAAGCTAATATATATCCAGCGAGTGGAAAGTTACAAGCTGAAATATATGGTGAGAGATTAAATTATATATTTAATATGCTTTATGATGGTCCAGAAAATTTAAATGAAGGTGATGGAATATGTGTTTTTGTAGATAAAGATAGTAAACCAGACTATAAGATAATATCAATTAAACCATATTCACACCAATTAATAGAATTGGAGAAGATATAATGGCTATAACTAACGTAAAAAGGCTTATGAAAAAGCTTGATGAATTAGGTGGTAATAGTGAGGCTGTATTTGAAAATGCTGTAGAAAAGGCAGGGAAAGTAATAGAAAGATATGCTAAGGATTATTGTCCAGAATCAGGTTTAAGTGATGATACATTAAGGGATTCAATTAAATTTGAAATGGTTAAAAAAGATGGTAAAAAGACTAAGGGAAGAGTTGTTACGAATCATGAGTACGCTGCTTATGTAGAGTTTGGAACAGGGCCACTAGGTGCAAAAAGCGGTGGAGTTGCTTCTAAATTAGCGGGTAAGATAACTTATAAATCAGATGGTTGGTATATTCCAGCTAGCGAGATTGAACCAGCAGTAGCAGAGCAATATCATTTTAAACTTGTAACCATTGGTGGAGTTGATTTTTACTATTCAGAAGGACAAGCAGCACAACCTTATATGTATCCAGCAGTAGTAGGCAAAGAAAAAGCCATAGGTAATATAGTTAGATATCAAATAAACAAAGAAATAAAAAGAATATGTAATAGTAGGTGATAACTTGGTTAATTTTAAGCCTATAATTTATAAAAAATTAAAAGAAATTGAAGGGGTTACAGTAAGTGAAGAATATCCAAATGATTGGAGCAAACTACCTGCTGTAACTTATTCAGAGGAAGATAATTCTACTTATGAGGTAGTAGATAATAAAGAAGCTACTTGCAGGGTTATCTATAGAATAGAAGTATGGAATGATAGAAGTACTTCAGAGATTGTTTTAAATATAGATGAAGCAATAACTCAACTTGGATTAAAGAGAACATTTTGTAAAGATGCTCCAGTTCCAAGCAACTTAAAGCATAAAGTTCTTAGATATGAAGGTATTGTTGATATAAAAACATTTAGAGTATATCAAAGAAATTAAGGAGGAGAGTATATGTTAGCAAATGGCATTAAATTAGGATATTCAACAAGTGGGTCAAGTTATACCAATTTAGAAGGACTTCAAGAAGTTCCTGAAATTGGTTCAGATCCTGAAAAAGTTGATGTAACTACTTTAGCAGATAAAGCAAAGAAATATGAACAAGGTATAGGGGATTATGGAGATTTAGAGTTTACATTTAAATATGACAACTCTTCTTCGACATCACCATTTAGAATATTAAAAGGGTTTGAAGCAAATAAAACAGTAGTTAAATTCCAAATGGAATTCCCAGACGGAACAAAATTTAAATGGGATGCTCAAGTAAGTGTAAAGATTGGGGGCGGTGGTGTTAATGCATTAATAACATTTACTGTATCAATGGCTTTACAAAGTGATGTTGAAATAGAAAATCCATCAGACCCATTATCAGTTTAAGAAATCAAGGAAGGTGAAGAATAATGAAATATCATACTTTAGAAATTAATGGACAAGAGTTAAGATGTAGATTAACTACTCAGAACACAAGAAAGCTTGAAGAAAAATTAGGCGGAGAGTCATTAATGTTAATGCTAGTAAAAAAGAAAGTATTAGGTGTTGGTGATATATCAGCAATACTTCATTCATCATTACAAGCATTAGAGCATGGATGGACAGCTCAAAAAGTAGACAATCTTATTGATGAATATATAGATAATGATGGTGACTTATTTACACTTCAACAAGAGTGTATGAACATAATGAAGGTAAGTGGTTTTTTCAAGGAGAGTCCACAGAACCAAGAGCAGGAAGTGGACAAGGAAGAAGCAAAAGAAGCTATGAAACTTTTACTGAATTAATTAATGAATTATATCCTATTTGTTTAGACATAGGTATTTCTCCTGGATTATTTTATGAAAGTACTATAGATGAATTAATTGATTTAATTACATCTCATGGAAGAAAAGAAGAAGCTAGGCAAAAAGAAAATATAGCTATGAATTATATGTTAGCTAGACAAATAGGAGAAAATATAGCAGTTTTATTTGATAAAAATGCAAAAGTAACTCCAGTCTGGGATTTATATCCTGATTTATTTAATAAAGAAAAAGAAATAAGCGAGAAGAATGCAAGAGAGGCAGAAATGGAAGCTTATAAAGCGAAGTTTACTGCCTTTGCTTATACAGTTAACTCTAAAATAGGGGGTGACAATAGATAAATGACTATAGAAGAATTAGAAATAGTTATTGAAGCTCAAACAAGAGAATTTAATCAACAGATAGCTAATGTAACAAATCAAGTTAGCAATATGGAGAAAAGAGTTAATAAATCTCTAGGAAATATAAAAAATATTTTTGGTAGAGTAGGTAAATGGATTGCTGCTCTTGGTATAGGTAAAGTTATAAAAGATAGTATTATAACAGCTATGGACTCTATAGAAAGTGATTCTATGTTTGATACTGTATTTGGTTCTCTATCCAATGATGTTCGGCGATGGTCAGAGGAATTGCAAAACACATTAGGGTTAAATGGGTATGCTATTAGAGAAAATGTAGCAACTTTATATAATATGACTCAATCAATGGGGCTAGCATCAAGTGAAGCCCTAAATCTTTCAAAAGATATGACATTACTTGCCGAAGATATGGCAAGTTTTTATAACATAAGTAGTGAGGAAGCATTTACTAAAATTAGAACTGGCTTAACAGGAGAAACAGAGCCACTTAAAGCGTTAGGTATATTAGTAGATGATGCTACTATTAAACAATATGCTTATGCAAATGGAATAGCCAAAACTGGAAGTGAATTAAGTAATACGGAAAAAGTAATGGCTAGATATATCGCCATACAACAACAAACAGCTACAGCAAGTGGGGATTTAGCAAGAACATTAAATTCTCCAGCCAATCAATTAAGAGTATTACAAAATAATTTAAATCTTCTAAAAATAGAGTTAGGCAATGCTTTTATGCCAATAGTACAAGTTGTACTCCCTATATTAAATTCGTTTGTACAAGCATTAGTAAAGGTCACTAGTATTGTAGCTAGATTTATGAATGCATTATTTGGAACTTCAGCTAGTTCATCTGCTGGAAGTACAGCAGATGCTATCGGTGGAGTTAGTAGTGCAGTTAATGGAGTTAGTGATGCATATAATAATGCAGGAGATAGTGCTAAAAAAGCAGCTAAAGATGCAAAAGGATTTCTTGCAGGATTTGATGAGATCAATAAAGTGAATCAAAATAGTTCTGATTCAGATTCAGGGAGTGGATCATCTAGTGGAGGTTCAGCAGGAGGAATTGATATTCCAACCTTTAATACTGAAGAGCAAGAAGGTGCTCTATCAGAATTAGCTGGGAAAGTAGAAGAGTTTGCACTTAAAGTAAGAAATACCTTTATAAGTATTGCGAATTTCATAAAAGAGCATAAGGAAATTATTATTTCACTAGTATCTGGACTAGTAGCAGGAGTTATAGGTATCTTTGTTGCTGCTAACTGGGGAACTATAGTTAGCACAATAAGTGGAATATTTATACCTTTGATTACATGGTTTAAAAATTTAGCTTTAGCCATGGAATTTTCAACACCTTTAAAAGTGTTTAGTTATGGATTATTTGGAATAAGTCCTATTGCTTTAGCTATTGTAGCTATAATAGCTGCTGTTACTGCAGCAGTAGTATATCTATGGCAAACATCTGATACCTTTAGGCAATCACTAATAGATGGTTGGAATGCATTAATTAGTGCATTAACTCCTTATTGGGAAGCTATAAAAGGAGCATTAATTTTAATAGGAGATCTTTTAATTACATTTCTTAAGCCTATACTATTTATATTGTGGGATGCCTGGTGTACTGTTGTAGATAATATAGTAAAGATAACAATGTCTTTATGGACTAATTGTATAGCACCAGTAGTGCAGTTTTTAGGAGAATGCCTTAAAAAGATTATTGATGGTTTAAGTGAAATATGGCAAGCATGGAAACCTACAATAGAGAAAATAGGAGAAATACTTGTTGGAATATGGAATACTTGTTTAAAACCAGTTGTAAATTGGTTAGGAAATGAATTTATACAGGCATTTAGGAATATAGGTAACTATATAAAACCTATACTAGATAGTTTAAAAACAATGTTTGGTGGATTGATTGATTTTATAGTTGGTGTATTTACTGGAAATTGGCAAAAGGCTTGGCAGGGAGTGCAAAATATATTTAAAGGTATATTTGACGGATTAGTGAATATTGCAAAAAAACCTATTAACTCTATTATTGATGCAATAAATACAATGATTAAAGGTTTAAACAAAATAAAACTTCCAGACTGGGTTCCCGGACTTGGAGGGAAGGGAATTAATATTCCTACAATTCCTAAATTAGCAAAAGGAGGAATTATAGATAGTCCAACAATTGCAATGGTAGGTGAAGCTGGTAAAGAAGCTGTAATGCCTTTAGAAAATAATACAGGATGGATAACTGATTTAGCTAATAAGGTTGCTGAAAGATTACCTTCACAATCAAGTACTAATAATAACAATGACCAGCCTATTAATTTTACTATTCAGGTCGGGCAAACTACTTTAGGTAAGATTGTTATAGACAGTATAAACAAAGTACAAAGACAAGCTGGAACTAATTTAATAAGAATATAGAGGTGATAATTTTATATGTTAAAGATAAATGGCGTAGCAATAGCTACGCCTAAAGCTTTTGAAGTTACAATTTCAGATTTAGATGGAGAAAGTAACAGAAATACAAATGGAGAATTAATTAGAGATAGAATTGCAGTAAAAAGAAAATTAAATTGTGAGTGGGGGCCACTATCTCAAAGTGAATGTTCAACTTTATTAAAAGCTGTTAAAGATGTATTTTTTCAAGTTACTTATCCAGATCCTGAACTAGGTGTAGTAACCAAAACAATGTATGTTGGTGATAGAACATCCCCAGCTTATTCAGCAATAAATGGAGTAGTTAAATGGAATGGAGTTAAATTTAATTTAGTTGAGAGGTGATGTAATTGATAAATGTAAGCAGTCAGTATAAACGAGCTATTAAAGAACCTTCTAGATTACTTAAGTCTACTATATTAATTAACAACAAAACTTATAGTGATAGTGAAATAATTTCTATAAATTATGATGAAAATTTATTTATGGAAAGTGAGTTTTCAATTGGCTCTGCAATTATGTCATCCGTTGAGGTAGAGTTAGAAAACACCCAAGATGTTATTGATGATTTTCTAGAAGGAAATGAGTTTGAAATAAAGATAGGGGTTGAAACCAATTCTGATACTTTTGAATTTATTTCATTAGGTTTTTTTATAATTGAAGATATAGATAAAACTAGATTTAGCATAAAAATATATGCTAATGATAGAATGATTAAATTTGAGAAAGATTATATAACTGACCTACAATTTCCTGCAACTATAAAAGATATAACTTTAGATATAGCTAATAAAGCTGGTGTTAAATTAAAAACAAACACTTTTATTAATAGTGATTATTTAGTATCTATAAAGCCAGATTTAACAGATGTAACATTAAGAAAAGCCTTAATGTATATAGCAGAACTTGCTGGTGGATATGCAAGAATATCACGAGATGGATATTTAGAAATATTTAATATAGATGTTAGTGTTGAAAGTAATTTTAATTATGCTAGTGAAAGTCTATATACAGACGAAATAATAAATGATGAATTAAGTAGTTATGATTATAACACCGTTACTGGAGATAATCTTATTACATTCTCGAATAAGGCATTTACAGTATCTAAAATAGATAAAGTAATAGTTGAGATTACTGGGATTAAAGAAGAATTAGGAGACGGAGAAAATACTTATTATATTGTTGATAATTTATTTTGTCAAAATCCAGCTGCAGTAATAAAAAATATATATGATGTTTTAAGTAAAATAAGTTATGTTCCATACGATATTAAACTTCAAGGGAATCCAGCTTTGCAAGCGGGAGATAGCATAACGATAAGTAATAATGGAACATTAATAAATACGTTAATTACTAGTAGGACTCTTTCATATTCAGGAGGTTTAACTGAACAATATAAAGCTGTAGGGAAAAGTAATACAGAGAAACAAAGTACTGGAAAAGGTAATGTATCAGTTGAAGTTGATAAGGTTAAAACTGAAATAAAGGTTGTTGCTGGGGAAGTAGAACAAAAGGTAAGTAATGAAGACTTTGAAAGTTACGTAAAGCAAACTGCTGAAGAAATTGCAACAAAAGTAACTGGGAAAGATGTTGAAGTATTAGTAAAACAAAATGCTGAATCTTGGGAATTATCCATAAAAGGAAAATTAAATGGAAAAACGTATAAGTTTGATGGTGAAAATTTTTCTATTGGAAGTCCTGAAAGTGGAGATAGAGTGGAGCACAATAATTCTTATTCAATTTATTATCATGAAGATGGTTCTTATACTAAGATTAGTGCGGATGGATTAGAGAGATATGTAAATGGAGAATCTAAAAAGTATAATTACTTAACTTATACAGGCTCGGTTTGGGTTGATAGTGGAGTTGCAACAAAAATAAATATACCTGATGAATTTAAAAATAAACCATATAAAGCGTTAGTTAGTGTTGTAAGTCTAGATGGTGAATACACTAGACATGGAATGAGATTAAGTTCATTTTATTTGAAGAAACTTAATGTGGGCAATACTGGAATAGATGTTACTGCTGTTAGTTATTATACATGGGTTGACATTGATGATAAAGAATATTATGACCAATGCGGAAGGATATCTTTATCATATATTTTAACATTATAGGAGGAATTAGATGGTAATAACATATATAAAAGAAACTGGAGAAATAGTTTCTCCAGTTCAAACAAGTTCAAAGCCATTAACTATGGAAGATGTTTTTGGAGAAAAGGCATCTATAATGAGCAATATTTATGATGTGGTAAATATTGTTGATAATATGGATGTTTTTAACTCTATATTTAATTACTGTGTAGATATTAATACTAAAGAGGTTAAATTAAAAAATGGCATTAAAATACAAAGGATGGAGGGAGATTAGATGGCATACAAAAAAACTCTTTGGAAAGATAGAGTTGTAGAGAAACCAAATACCTATAGATCTGTAGAAAATCCTGATGGGACAATTACTCTTTATCCTATAACTGGACAAGTTATTGAAAAAGGTACACCAGTAAGTGCTGCTAATTTAAATAAAATTGAAAATGGGATTGTAGAACTTAACGAACAATTGGATACTATTACCCAACAAGCAACCAAGTTCAATAATCCTACTAGAGCATGGTCTAAATCAAAAAAGTTAAATGTATATGAGGCGTGGCCTTTTACAAATGGATTTTATGATTCAACTACAAATGAGATATGTTTAGCATATAACTCTAAAGCATACCACACTTCTAAAACAGGAAAGGTTCTTTTAAGAAAGAAAAATGACTTAGAGTTATATGCTAAACATATCTCATTTGTAGATAT
>OCHV01000999.1_pt1 | contig 19947 bp, 15 predicted proteins | sample 1538461 | NCBI WGS metagenome assembly OCHV01 (sample SAMN04571692, study PRJEB22368) | human gut metagenome | biome: human gut; material: stool | host: Homo sapiens | place: Luxembourg | collected 2012-08-03 | reverse complement strand
TACTTTGGAGACGACCGGACTCAAAGCAAAAGGGTTTGCGGACGGAGCTGCTTTTATGGAAGCTCTGGCATTTGATACACCGGAGCTGGTCCTGCTGGATATTATGCTGCCCGGGGATGATGGAATGGTGCTTTTAAAGAAGCTGAAATCTTCTTCAAAGACAAAGGATATTCCTGTGATCATGGTGACTGCGAAAGGTTCGGAGTATGACAAGGTGATGGGACTGGATTCGGGAGCGGATGATTACGTGACGAAACCATTCGGGATGATGGAGCTTGTATCCAGGATCAAGGCAGTCCTGAGAAGAAGCAGAAAGACGGAAGAAAAATCACAGATTGAGCTTTCCGGAATCTGCATGAATATCAAAAAGCATGAAGTTACGGTGAATGGAAAGGAAGTAGCTCTCACATTAAAGGAGTTTGAACTGCTTGAAAAGATGATGTTGAATAAGGGAATCGTCCTGACACGCGACCAGCTTCTGACTGAGATCTGGGGATATGATTTTGACGGTGAGACAAGAACCGTGGATGTCCATGTGCGTACGCTCCGGCAGAAGCTGGGGGAAAAGGGTGATCTGATCCAGACGGTACGCGGAGTAGGTTATCGTGTGGGAGGAGAATAATGAAGCAGAAAATCCAGAAAAGTATGATGCTGATCTTGCTGGTGACATTATTTCCTTTCTATGTCATCATGACAGTGATTCTGTATAATCAGAATCTCGGAATCCTGGAAAAGGAAGTACAGCAGGAAGCGGTCTATCTCAGCAGCGGTGTGGATGTCGCAGGAGAAGAATATCTGAAAAAATTAGAACCAATGATAAAGGCGGATGAGGACACCCGTCTTACATTTATTTCCCAGAGTGGAGATGTTCTGTATGATTCGGACAGCAGTAAAAAGCTGGAGAACCATAAGTCGAGAGCTGAAGTAAAGCAGGCACTGGCGGAAGGACAGGGGGAGGATATCCGTATGTCGGATACGGTAGGAAAAGAATTATACTACTGTGCGATCCGCCTGGATGATGGAAGTGTGCTGCGGCTTGCCAGACCGATGGACAGCCTGATCCGAACCGCATGGAATATCCTTCCGGTTATGCTGGTCTTATCTGTGATCGGTATCGCACTGGCGTTGTTCCTTGCAAACTGGCAGACGAAGCGTCTGATGGAACCGGTGATGCATCTGGATCTGGAGCATCCTCTGGACAATGTGATCTATCCTGAAATGGTACCGCTTCTGGAAGCCATCGACCGGCAGAATAAAGAAAAAGAAGCGGTCGCGAATATGAGAAAGGAATTTTCGGCAAATGTTTCCCATGAGCTGAAGACACCGCTGACATCGATTTCCGGTTACGCAGAGATCATGATGAACGGGCTGGTACGTGCAGAGGACATCCCTGGATTTTCAAAAAGGATCTATAAGGAAGCACGTCGGCTGATCACATTGGTGGAAGATATCATTAAATTATCGAAACTGGATGAAGAATCAGTAGAACTGGAAAAAGAAGATGTGGAGCTTTATGAGCTGACCCGTGAGATCGTCAGCCGTCTTTCCCCGCAGTGTTCAGAGAAGAAAATTTCAGTGGCTTTGAGTGGAGAACCGGTATTCTGTCATGGAATCCGGCAGATTCTGGATGAGATGATCTATAATATTACTGAGAATGCGATCAAGTATAACCGTGATGGTGGAAGTGTTTCGGTCTGGGTCGGAAATACGCTGGACGGGCCAAAGATTAGTGTGAGCGATACGGGGATCGGAATCCCGGAGGAACATCAGGAACGGATCTTTGAACGATTCTACCGGGTGGATAAGAGCCATTCAAAAGAGCGTGGCGGTACAGGACTGGGCTTGTCTATTGTGAAGCACGGAGCGATCCTGCATGGAGCGAAGGTTACTGTGAACAGTGAACCGGGCAAGGGAACAAAGATTGAGATCCGGTTCCCGAAAGAGGAAAAAATGAAAAAGGCAGAAGTTCTTTAACGGGCTTTTGCCTTTTTTCTTTGCACTTGATGAAAACAGGAGATTGTGCTAGTATGGATATAACACAACAGAGGAAGGGGAAGCGGCATGATATTAGAAATAGATTTTAACAGTGATGAAGCAATTTATATCCAGCTTTGTAACCAGATCATCATGGGGATTGCTACCTCGGTGATACATGAAGGAGATTCATTGCCGTCAGTCAGGCAGCTTGCAGATACAGTCGGTGTCAATATGCATACGGTGAATAAAGCGTATAACGTCCTGAAAAGGGAAGGCTATATCAGTCTGGATAAAAGAAGAGGAGCGGTGATCGCACTGGACGTGGATAAGCTGGAGCAGTTGGAGGAGATGCGGAGACAGCTTCGGATTGTACTTGCCCGTGGCTGTTGTAAGAATATCTCAAGAAGTGAAGTGCATGAGCTGGTAGATGAGATATTTGATGATTATGAGTGATTAAGAGTAAGTTGAGGAGGTAAAGATGCAGATACCTTATACAAAGCCGATGGAGAATGTGATAAAGCAGGCCGGGAAAATAGCAAGAGAGAGAAAGCATCCTTATATAGGAACAGAGCATCTTCTGCTTGCACTTCGGAAAGAGTATTCAGGAGTAGCCGGACAGGTGCTTGCAAAGAACGGTGTGGATGCAGAAAAGATCTCACGCCTGATCGATGAACTGGTAGCACCGGATGAAGAGGTGAAGGTCAGTACAAGACCGGAGCAGAGTCCGAGATTCCAGTTCCTTTTGAAGAGCAGCGAGCAGGAGTGTGGCAGACTGCATACAGAATATGTCGGAACGGAGCATCTGCTGCTGGCAATGATCCGGGATGTTGACTGTGTAGCGACGCGGATCCTGATCACATTGAATGTGAATCTTCAGAAGTTATTTCAGGATATTATGTTCGCAGTAGGGATCGATCCCAAAGAATATCAGGACAGCCTTCAGGATGAGCCTCATGGAGGCGGGGCAATGGTGGAACAGTTCTGTACCGATATGACAGCCCGTGCAGAAGAGGGAAAACTGGACCCGGTCATCGGAAGGGAGCAGGAAATGTATCGTCTGATGGAGATCCTGAGCAGAAGGACGAAGAATAACCCCTGTCTGGTAGGAGAGCCTGGAGTTGGAAAGACTGCCATTATCGAAGGACTGGCACAGCAGATCGCATCCGGGTTAGTACCTGAAAAGATGAAAGGAAAGAGGATCTATACGCTGGATCTTCCAGGACTGATCGCAGGTTCAAAATATCGTGGAGAGTTTGAAGAGCGAATAAAAGGACTGGTTGCAGAGGTAAAGGCAGCGGGGAATATCATTCTTTTCCTGGATGAGATCCATACGATGATCGGTGCGGGAGGTGCAGAAGGTGCGATTGATGCCTCAAGTATCCTGAAGCCGTCGCTGTCCAGAGGAGAATTGCAACTGATCGGTGCAACTACGATTGCAGAATACAGGAAATATATAGAGAAAGATGCAGCCCTGGAACGGCGTTTCCAGCCTGTTTCTGTGGAAGAACCAACGCAGGAACAGTGCCGGAAAATTCTTGAAGGTCTGAAAGAAAAGTATGAGACACACCATAAAGTAGTGATCGAAGAGAAAGCACTTGAGGCAGCAGTACTTATGTCAGAACGTTATATTACGGATCGTCATCTGCCGGATAAGGCGATCGACGTGCTGGACGAAGCGTGTTCAAAAGTGAGTCTGAAAGGCTACAAAGTCCCGGAAAATTTCCGAAGTCTGGAAGATCTGATCAAAGACCTCGAGAAACAGAAAGAGGATAGCATCGTAGCAGGAGATTTCGCAGAGGCATCCCTGATCCAGAAGGAGCAGGACGAAGCAAGAAAGAAATTGTCAGCTCTGAAAAAGCGGTTTGATAAAAAGCAGGCGGGACTTCATCCATCTGTTACGGAAAATGAAGTTGCAGAGGTAGTATCAGTCTGGACAAAAGTTCCGGTAAGCAAACTGACGGAAAGTGATACAGAAAGATTAAAGAACCTGGAAAAAATTCTTCAGAAGAGAGTCATCGGACAGGACGAAGCGGTCAGTGCTGTGGCAAGAGCAGTGAAACGTGGAAGAGTCGGTCTGAAAGATCCGAAGCGGCCGATCGGTTCGTTCTTATTCTTAGGTCCGACCGGAGTTGGAAAGACGGAGCTTTCCAAGGCACTTGCTGAAGCTTTATTTGGAAAAGAGGAGGCAATGATCCGTGTTGATATGTCGGAGTATATGGAAAAGCATTCTGTATCAAAGATGATCGGTTCCCCTCCGGGATATGTCGGTCATGAAGAAGGTGGACAGCTCAGTGACCAGGTCAGGACGCATCCGTATTCTGTTCTCCTTTTTGATGAAATTGAAAAAGCACATCCGGATGTATTCAATGTTCTGCTGCAGGTTCTGGATGATGGACATATTACGGATTCACAGGGAAGAAAGGTAGATTTTTCCAATACCGTGATCATCATGACGTCGAATGCAGGTGCAAAAGCGATCATTGATCCGAAAAAGCTGGGTTTTGCTGCAAAAGAAGATAAAGTCGGAGATTATAAAAAAATGAAGCAGGGTGTTATGGAAGAGGTCAAGCAGATCTTCCGGCCGGAATTTCTGAACCGAATTGATGAGATGATCGTATTCCATACACTGGACAAAGAAAATATGAAGAAAATAGTTTCTTTGTTGTGCAATGAGTTTACCGGACGGCTTGAGAAGCAGATGAATATTCATCTGAAACTGAGAAACTCTGCAAAAGAGCTGATCGTTGAAAAGGGAACTGATACGAAATATGGTGCAAGACCACTACGTCGTGCATTACAGACGGAACTGGAAGATAAACTGGCAGATGCGATCCTGAACGGTGACATCCGGCCGGGAGATCATGTGGAGGCAGGAGCATCCAAAAAAGAAATTCGTTTTTTCATAAAAAGTTCATAGGATGAAAGCGGAATTAGTATAGAAAAAGAAATGGATTTATTATATAATGATACAAAGATATCATAGTTGGGCAATTTATCCCAACATCTTATATAAGAGATATTCTGAAATACCCAGGAGGAAAAAGAAATGGCAACAGTAAAAGAATTATTGCGTGCAGAAAATGACGGAACACTGAGTTTTGGAGATTATACACTTCCAACTAAGACGAAGAAGGATAACTTTGAATTTGAGGGAGATATTTATAAAGTAAAGACATTTGCAGAGATTACGAAACTTGAGAAGAACGGTATGTTCGTTTACGAGTCTGTACCGGGAAGTACGGTTGAAAATTTTAAAGAGACCGATGCTGAGGTTACTTTTACAGTATCTGCACCGGAGGATGTACAGTTCACACTGGAACTGGAGCCGGAGAGTGAGTATGAAGTACTGATCGATGGGGAGTCTGCAGGAAAGATGAATACAAATTTGAGCGGAAAGCTCAGTGTAAGTGTAGAACTTTCAGCAGATCAGAGTGCAGCGATCAAAGTAGTAAAGTGCTGATCTGCTGATCCGTACAGTGTTGGGAGAAGCTAGATGGCAAAAGGAAAGAAAAGTATATTTTTCTGTCAGAATTGCGGGCATGAAGAAGCAAAATGGCTTGGTCAATGCCCTGCATGTAAAGAGTGGAATACATTTGTAGAAGAGCGGATAGACAGTGGGATCACAAAGGGAACGACCGTTGCAGCGAGAGCAGTTCACGAGGCAAAGGTCGTTCCTTTGACCGAAGTGACCGCAGATGATGATACACGGAGTGAGACCGGGATCAAAGAGCTGGACCGGGTTCTCGGAGGCGGGATTGTACCGGGATCACTGGTACTGGTCGGAGGCGATCCGGGAATTGGAAAGTCAACACTTTTATTACAGGTATGCCAAAGAATGGCACAGATGAAAAAGATCCTGTATATTTCCGGAGAGGAGTCGCAGGCACAGATTAAGCTGCGTGCGAACCGGATGGGAAATTTTACGTCTAGCCTTCTGCTGCTTTGCGAGACAAACCTGGGGATCATCCGCAGTGTGATGGAAAAAGAGCGACCGGAACTGGTCATTATTGACTCTATTCAGACAATGTACAGCGAGGATGTAACTTCGGCACCGGGAAGTGTTTCCCAGGTGCGGGAGTCAACCAATGTTTTTATGCAGTTGGCGAAAGGACTGTGCATTCCAATTTTTATTGTCGGACATGTAACGAAAGAGGGAACGGTAGCAGGTCCGCGGGTATTGGAGCATATGGTAGATACAGTACTTTATTTTGAAGGAGACCGGCATGCGTCTTACCGGATATTGAGAGCTGTGAAGAACCGTTTTGGCTCGACGAATGAGATTGGTGTCTTTGAAATGCGGCAGAGTGGGCTGGTGGAAGTGGAAAATCCATCGGAGTATATGCTCAGTGGGAAACCGGAGAATGCTTCCGGATCCGTTGTTGCATGCTCCATGGAAGGAACAAGACCGATCCTTTTGGAAATACAGGCACTGGTCTGCAGAACAAATTTCGGAATGCCGAGAAGAACAGCAGCAGGAACCGATTATAACCGGGTCAACCTTCTGATGGCAGTGCTTGAAAAGAGGTTGGGAATGTCACTTGGAAACTGCGATGCATATGTGAATATTGCAGGCGGAATCAAGATGAATGAGCCGGCGATCGATCTTGGGATTGTGATGGCACTGGTGTCCAGTTATCGAAACCGTCCCATTGATGAGAAGACGATTGTCTTTGGAGAGGTTGGTTTAAGTGGAGAAGTACGTGCTGTGAATATGCCGGAACAGCGTGTGGCAGAGGCGAAGAAGCTTGGGTTTGAGACATGTATTTTGCCCGAAGTTTCACTGAAGATGGTAAAGGAAATTCAGGGAATACGGCTTGTTGGTGTGAAGACTGTGAATGAAGCAGTTGGAATTATATGATGATTAAATGTGCAGAAATTGTAAAAAAGACAGTTTCTGCATTTTTTATTTATATGAACAGTATATAACAGTTGACAACAGTTTAACACTGTTATATACTGTTTACATAAAGGAGGCAGGTCATGAAGATTATAATTAACCATTCATCTATGGTGCCGATCTACGAGCAGATCATGGAGCAGATCAAAGCACAGGTCATTTCCGGTGAATTAAAGGAAAGTGATCTTCTTCCATCTGTAAGGGCGATGGCAAAAGAGTTGAAGATCAGTGCATTGACGGTGAAAAAGGCGTATGACAACCTGGAAGAAGAAGGAATGACGAGAACCGTGCATGGGAAAGGCACGTATGTGACAGCTTCGAATAAGGAACTTATGCTGGAAGAACGTCGCAGAGAAGTAGAAGCGGATCTCGAAGCTGCAGTGATGAAAGGCAGAAGGAACGGAATGACAGATGAGGAACTGAAGGAATTATTTGAGCTGATCATGGAGGAGTAGTTATGTTATCAATAGAAAATTTCAGGAAGCGGTATGATGATTTTGAATTGGACTGTACCATGAGCGTTGAACCGGGACAGATCACAGGAATCGTCGGGGCAAATGGAGCAGGAAAGAGTACGCTTTTTAAAGCAATTTTAGGACTGGTAAAGGGAGATTCCGGTCGGATTACACTTTTTGGAAAAGAACCACAGCAACTGACGAGAGAGGATAAAGAGAAGATTGGAGTAGCATTTACAAATGCAGGATTCAATGAATATTTAAGAATTAAAGATATTGTTCCGGTTTTGAGCAATGTATATCCATCTTTTGAAAAAGAAAAGTTTCTCGGATCATGCAAAAAATTGAACCTTCCACTTGATAAGAAGTTAAAAGAATTTTCTACCGGAATGAAGGCAAAGCTGAATGTACTGATCGCAGTGTCACACCAGGCTCCTTTCCTGATACTTGACGAACCGACGGCAGGTCTTGATGTGACAGCACGGGAGCAGGTACTGGATCTGCTGCGGGAGTATATGACCGAAGTGGATGGAAGCAGTATAGCGATCAGTTCCCATATTTCTTCAGATCTGGAAGGCCTGTGTGATGATATTTATATGATCCACGAGGGTAAGATCATCCTGCATGAAACGATGGATACGATCCTGAATGATTATGGAGTGATTAAAGTGACGGAGGAGCAGTGGAAAAAACTGGACAAATCTTACTTATTAAAAAAGAAAAAAGAAAGTTATGGATATGCCTGTCTGACAAAAGAAAAGAGATATTATATGGAAAATCATCCGGGTGTTGCAGTTGAAAATGGCAGCCTGGATGAAGTGATCGTTATGATGATTCAGGGGGAAACGGTATGAGAACAGAAAAGGGATTGTTATTAAAAGATTGGGGACTTTTAAAAAGTCAGGGAAAAGGGATTATTTATGTGATGATCGGAGGAGCAGCCTTAATGGTTGGAGCCTTGAATAATTCAGTGATAGACCGGGAAGAAAGTGCAGCGTGTTTTGGAATATATATTACTGTCACGATGGCAATTTATGTTGCAAATATGCTTGCATATGATGAAATGGATCATGGGTTTCAGTATCTTTTTTCGTTGCCGGTCACGAAAAAGGATTATGTCAGAGAAAAATATATTTTCAGCATTTCTCTGGATGCAGCAGTCTGGTTACTTGGTCTGACAATAACAACCGTAGTTTCAATGATAGGAAATTACGGAACGGATCTGAAAAAATTGGTAATGATAATGTCCTGGGGGATGATGGCAGGAGTCGTTCTTATTGCATTGAACATACCGGTACGATTAAAATTTGACGGTGAAAAAGGAAGACTTATTATAGCGGTAATTGTATTGTTTCTTGGGGGAGCAGGAGTGTTGACAGGAAAGATGTGCGGAAGACTGGGCGTGAATCCTACAGGGATATTTCAAAAAATTGTTTCACTGAGTGCAGGACAACTGCTAGGAGCAGGAATGATGATACTCGTTATCGGTCTGACTGTTTCGTATCAATGCAGCATAAAAATACTGGAGAAGAAAGAATATTGAAAGTAGAATAAAGGGACAAAAAGCCGTTACATGGGAAATTTTCTATGTAGCGGCTTAGTTTTTGGATTTGCTTAAGTAATTAACTAAAAATTGTGCAAAAAGTATTAAAAAAATGTGAAATAAGAAGTTTAAAGGTTGACTTACAAGTGGAATTATACTATATTTTCCATTAGTTAATTAACTAACTAATGGAAGGAGAGTATTTATGTCGTGTAAAGGACAGGAGATGCCGACACTTGGGATTCTTGGGATGACAGCCCATAAGATCGGAAAGCTGGCACAGACTATGTATGCTGAATATGATCTGAATAAAAGTCAGTCAATGATTTTATTTCAGCTTCACAGAGATGGAAGAATATCACAGAAAGAACTGGCACAGAAGCTGAATGTAAGTGCACCTTCGATCACATCGATGATCCAGAAGATGGAGAAGTCGGGATATATCGTGAGGAATGTTGATGAAAAAGATCAGAGAATGATGCGGCTGGATCTGACAGAGAAAGGGCAGGCATGTATTGAGCATGTAAAAGCAATTGCAGAAAAGATGGATGAAATTGCTTTTACAGGGATCAGTCCAGAGGAAAAAATGCTTCTGAGAAGAATTTTATTTCAGATTTGTGAAAATGTAGAAAAGGAAAGGAACAGATAAAATGAAGAATTTATTCAAATACGCTGCATCGTACTGGAAAGCGATGATAGCAATCATGTTAATTCTCTTCGTTCAGGCTTACTGTGATCTGTCTTTACCTGCATATACTTCCAACATTGTCAATGTTGGAATCCAGCAGGGTGGTATTGAAGATGAGATACCGGAGCAGATCGCCCGGGAAGAGATGGATAAATTATTACTTTTTGTATCAGAAGAAGACGGGCAGAAAGTAATGGATGCTTATGAGGAAGATACGGAATCTTATGAAAAAGATGCGTATGTCCTGAAAGAATCCGTATCCGGGGATGAGGAACAGATGAAGGAACTTCAGGATATTCTGAAGCTCCCGATGATGATGACGACTGGTTTTGAGTCCGGCAGTGATATGACGAAAGAAGTTGAGTCTCAGTTAAAGTCGAGTCTTCCGGATGGGACAGTTTCAGAGGATACAACCATCTTTGATATTATGAAGATGCTTCCGGGAGAACAGAGAACTGCCATGGTGGAAAAGATGGGAGAACAGATGGATGATCTCAGCTATTGCAAATCGGTCTATCAGGATCTGGGCATGGACATGGAAAAGATTCAGACAGGATATCTTGCAAAGACCGGGGGAATGATGATTGCACTGGCATTCCTCGGAATGGCAGCAAGTGTACTGGTCGGATTCCTGGCTTCAAGAGTAGGTGCGTCAGCAGGACGTGACTTAAGAGGCAGAGTATTCCATAAGGTTGTGGGCTTTTCCAATCATGAGTTCAACCAGTTTTCAACAGCCTCACTGATTACGAGGAGTACGAATGATATCCAGCAGATCCAGATGTTGATTGTTATGCTTTTGAGAATGGTACTTTATGCACCAATCCTGGCGATCGGAGGAGTATTCCAGGTAATGAAGACAAATGTGTCGATGTCCTGGATCATCGGACTTGCGGTGATCATCATTGCATGCATGGTATTATTACTCTTTGTTGTGGCAATGCCGAAATTTAAGATGCTTCAGAAGCTTGTGGATAAGCTGAACCTTGTGACCAGAGAAATTCTGACAGGACTGTCGGTTATCCGTGCATTTAGTACAGAAAAGCATGAAGAGAAACGATTTGATGACGCAAATGTAGAACTGACAAAGACGAATCTTTTTGTCAATCGTGCGATGACATTTATGATGCCGGCAATGATGCTGGTCATGAACGGAGTCTCTGTTCTGATTGTATGGACCGGAGCACATGGAATCAGCGATGGTCAGATGCAGGTGGGAGATATGATGGCATTTATTCAGTATACCATGCAGATCATCATGGGATTCCTGATGCTTTGCATGATCTCGATCATGCTTCCGCGTGCGGCTGTAGCGGCTGACCGTGTGGAAGAAGTGCTGAAGAGTGAGACGATCATCTGTGATCCGGAACGGCCGGAAATACTGCCGGAGCAGGGAGAAGGAGTTCTTTCCTTTGATCATGTATCCTTTAAATATCCGGGAGCAGACGAAGATGTGCTGCAGGATATCACATTTACAGCCCGGCCGGGACAGACCACGGCGATTATTGGAAGTACAGGAAGTGGAAAATCAACACTGGTCAATTTGATCCCACGGTTTTATGATGTGACAGAAGGAAAGATCACGCTGGATGGAATTGATATCCGTGACATAAAGCAGCATGATCTCAGAGAAAAGCTGGGATATGTTCCGCAGAAAGGAGTCCTGTTCTCAGGAAATATTGCTTCTAATATCATGTTCGGAAATCAGGATGGAACAGAAGAGGAAATGAAAGAAGCGGCAGAGATCGCACAGGCTACAGAATTTATCGAGACTAAACCGGAAGGCTATGAAAGTCCGATCGCTCAGGGCGGTTCCAATGTATCCGGTGGTCAGAAGCAGAGACTTTCGATTGCAAGAGCGATTGCAAAGCATCCACAGGTATTTATTTTTGATGACAGTTTTTCGGCTCTTGACTATAAGACGGATGTGACATTGCGTCATGCCCTTGCAGAGAAGACGAGGGAAAGTACAGTTTTGATCGTAGCACAGAGAATCAGTACCATTCTGCATGCAGAGCAGATCCTTGTCCTGGATGATGGAAAGATTGTCGGAAAAGGTACACATGCAGAACTGCTGAAAAATTGTGAAGTATATCGGGAAATCGCAGAGTCCCAGCTTTCCAGGGCAGAACTGGAATCTGCCGTTCAGACAGATGGAAAGGAGGAGAAGATCCATGGCTAGAAGAGGTAGAATGGGGCGAGGTGTTGCACCGACCGAAAAGGCAAAAGATTTCAAAGAAACAATGAAAAAGCTGATCCGCTATATGGCTTCATTTAAAATACAGATTTTTTTCGTAGCAGTCTTTGCAATTTGCGGAACGATTTTTAATATTGCCGGACCAAAGATTCTCGGAAAGGCGACAACAGAAATCTTCAATGGTCTTGTCAGTAAGGTTTCAGGCGGATCAGGCATGGATTTTGGAAAAATCGGAACGATTCTGGCGACAGCATTGAGTCTGTATCTGATCAGTGCAGCGTGCAGCCTGATCCAGGGATTCCTGATGACAGGTGTATCGCAGAAGACAACTTATAAATTAAGAAAAGAAATCTCACAGAAGATCAACCGGATGCCGATGAATTATTTCGATACGAAACCGGTCGGAGAAGTTCTTTCAAGAGTGACAAATGATGTGGATACTCTCGGACAGAGTCTGAACCAGAGTGCAACTCAGTTGATCACATCGGTCACAACCATCATCGGTGTGCTGGTGATGATGCTTTCCATCAGTCCGCTGATGACACTGGTAGCACTGCTGATTCTTCCATTGTCCATGCTGCTGTTGTCGTTTGTAATGAAACATTCACAGAAATATTTCGTAGGACAGCAGGAATATCTTGGAAATGTCAACGGACAGGTAGAGGAAATCTACAGCGGACATAATATCATCAAGGCATTTAATAAAGAAGAAGCGGTGATCAGAGAATTTAATGAGACCAACGGAAAGCTTTATGATTCTGCGTGGAAATCTCAGTTTTTCTCAGGAATGATGATGCCGGTCATGCAGTTTATCGGCAATCTTGGTTATGTAGGTGTGGCAGTCCTTGGAGGATTCCTGACGATCAAAAATGTGATCGAGGTCGGAGATATTCAGTCATTTATTCAGTATGTCCGTAATTTCACCCAGCCGATCCAGCAGATGGCACAGGTAGCAAATATGTTGCAGTCTACGGCAGCAGCATCCGAGAGGGTTTTTGAATTTCTTGAAGAAAAAGAAGAAGATCAGACAGTGGAACATCCTGTGTCCGTAGAAAATCTGAAAGGAAATGTAGAGTTTGACCATGTTCATTTCGGATATAACCCGGATAAGATCATCATCAATGATTTTTCTGCGAAAGTAAAAGAAGGACAGAAGATTGCGATCGTTGGTCCGACCGGAGCAGGAAAGACGACAATGATCAAGCTGCTAATGAGATTTTATGATGTAAATGATGGTTCGATAAAAATAGATGGACACGATATCCGGGATTTCAACCGCAGTGAATTAAGAGAAATGTTCGGAATGGTGCTTCAGGATACATGGCTGTTCCATGGCTCCATCCGTGAAAATATCCGTTATGGTAAACTGGATGCTACAGATGAAGAAGTGATCCAGGCTGCAAAGGCAGCACATGTGCATCGATTTGTAAAGACACTTCCAGGTGGATATGATATGGAACTGAACGAAGAAGCAAGCAACGTTTCCCAGGGACAGAAGCAGCTTCTGACGATTGCACGTGCAATCCTTGCAGATCCAAAGATCCTGATCCTGGATGAGGCGACAAGCTCTGTCGATACAAGAACAGAAGCACTGATTCAGAAAGCGATGGATAATCTGATGAAGGGAAGAACGAGCTTTGTGATCGCACACCGTCTGTCTACGATCCGTGATGCGGATCTGATTCTTGTTATGAAAGACGGAGATATCGTGGAGCAGGGAAATCATGAAGAACTTCTTGCAAAGGGTGGATTTTATGCAGATCTTTATAATTCCCAGTTTGAAAATGCCGGAGAATGTGCATAAAGATCAGATCAGTCTTGAGATGTAATGAGGGATAGTGATAAAATCTATCAGTAATGCAAGAGATACATTGGTAACTATTGACAGAAAAAAGATTAAGATTTAAACTTATAACAGTGTTACATGACACTGTTATAAGCTAGGAGGAGTCAGTGGCTAAGCAGGTAGAAGGTATTTCAGAAAAAGTAGAATTATGTGCAAAGAAAGAGTTCCTTGAAAAAGGCTATGTAGATGCATCACTGCGGACGATTGCTGCGGAGGCGGGAACGACGACCGGAACGATCTATTCCCGATATGGTGGAAAAGAAGGACTTTTTTCAGCAATCGTAGAACCGGTGGCAAAAGAGTTTACAGGGATATTTATCGGAGTTCAGGAAAAATTTCATGCGATAGAATCGGATCGGCAGGCAGTGAGTCTGGATGATTATGCGGAAGACGGAATGAAGCAGCTTGTGAAGTATATGTACGCTCATCTGGAAGAATTTCAGATCCTGGTGAAAAGCTCTCATGGTACAAGATTTCAGGATTTTGTGGAACATCTTGTAGAACTTGAGACAGATTATACTTATAAGTTCATGGAGGCGATCGGTCTGAGATTTAAGGATGGAAAGCCACTGACAAAGAATTTCATGCACATAATGAATAAAGCACTTTTTGAGAGCTTTTTTGAAGTGATCCGGCATGATATGTCAGAAGAGGAAGCATGGGAATATATAGAAATGCTTGAAAAGTATCACAGTGCCGGATGGAATATTATCTACGGAGAATGCTGTTCAATCAATGACTGATAACGCGATGAATGAAAAGGAAAATTTCATCGCGTTTTCCTTTTGATGCTGGTTAGTTGGAACTTATAAAAGTTCTAAAGGGCTAATTAATAATAAAAATGTCAAGGAGGGTTAGCAATGGCTAAACAAAAAGAAAAAAAGCAGACACCGGTCAGCCGGCTGATGGAGTATGCCGGAAGTTTTCAATACCTGGCAGTTGCGTCCTGGGTTCTTGCGGCTGTCAGTGCCTTTGTGGCACTTGTTCCGTTCTATTTTATCTGGCGGCTGATAAAAGAGGTGTTACGGGTTGCACCGGATTATGGTGCGGCACAGAATCTGTCTACCTATGGCTGGAGTGCAGTCGGTTTTGCAATCCTGTCTATGCTGATCTATATCGGGGCATTGATCTGTTCTCATTTGGCAGCATTCCGAGTGCAGGCAAATATGAGGTCAAGACTGATGCGACATATCTTATCTCTGCCGATTGGATTTATGGATGATGAGGGAAGTGGAAAGATCCGAAAGATTGTAAATGAGTCCAGTGCAGCGACAGAAACTTATCTTGCACATCAGTTGCCGGATAAATATGTAGCAACGGCAACCCCGGTCGGCCTGGCGGCACTTCTGCTGGTTTTTGACTGGAAACTGGGGCTTTTATGTCTTATCCCGGTTGTTGTAGCTTTCCTGGTCATGGGTGCCATGATGGGAGAGAACATGAAGAAAAAAATGGAAGAATATCAGAATGCACTGGAAGAAATGTCCGGCGAGGCAGTGGAATATGTCAGAGGGATTCCGGTTGTAAAAACATTTGGACAGTCGGTCTTTTCTTTTAAAAGATTCAGGGATTCAATCAAAAAATATGAAAAATGGACGATTTCCTATACAAAAGATTTAAGACTTCCAATGATGGGATATACGGTTGCAATTAATTCAGTTTTCGCAATTCTGATCGCAGCGGTTTATCTGCTGGGCGGAGTGAAAAGCGGAACTGCAGATCCTGAGTTTTTATTAAACCTGTTATTCTATATTATTATCACCCCGATCATTACCGTTACATTGACAAAGATGATGTATGCAGGTGAGAATACAATGGTTGTGGAAGATGCACTTGCAAGAATTGACAATATTATAGAAAGAAAACCATTGCCGCAGGCAGCAGAGGAAAAGAGTCCCGAAGATGTTTCTATCGAGTTTGAACATGTATCTTTCCGGTATGACGGGGCAGAAAAAGATGCCCTGCACGATATCAGTCTTCAGATCCGTCCGGGAGAGCATATCGCTTTTGTCGGACCATCCGGTGGAGGAAAGACAACGCTGGCGAGACTGGTTGCAAGGTTTGCAGATGCGTCTCAGGGTGAGATCAGGATTGGCGGAGCAAATGTAAAGGAAATCCACCAGAAAGCTCTGATGGATATGGTATCATTTGTATTTCAGGACAGCCGGCTTCTGAAAATGTCTATTTACGAAAATGTACGCATGGGAAAGAAAAATGCCACCCGTGAAGAGGTGGTGAAGGCATTAAAGAATGCTCAATGTGAGGATATCATAGCGAAACTTCCGGACGGGATTGACACAGTGATCGGCTCAAAAGGTACGTATCTGTCAGGCGGAGAAGCTCAGCGGATTTCAATCGCAAGAGCGATGATCAAAAATGCTCCGATTCTGATCCTGGATGAAGCAACAGCATTTGCAGATCCGGATAATGAGGCAAAGGTGCAGGCTGCATTCAGCAGACTTTCTCAGGGAAAAACTGTGATCATGATCGCCCACAGACTTTCATCGGTCATTGATGCAGACCGGATCTTTGTACTCAGAGACGGAGAAATCTGCCAGAGTGGTACGCATAAGGAACTTGAAAAAGCAGACGGACTCTATGCACATATGTGGAAAGAGTACAATCAATCGGTTTGTTGGAAGGTAGGTGCAAGTTTGAAACAAAGAAGTAGAGGTTACCCGAGAAAATAGAGCATAACAAAGAAACCATCCCAGGGATAGCTTGAAAAATTAAATATTAACGCAACACCTAATCAGGAAACGGATAAAGGTTCCTCCTTTATGATGTAGCCCCGTTGTTTTAAAAGATTAAGTGCTTGTGAAATGGAAAGAACTTTTTCTTCCTTCACAGGACGAGATTCAAGAAAACCTTCTGGTGTATATGGCTTTAAATCTGAGAGTATGTGCCAGATAGCGGTCAGGATCATACGACAGATAGCAATGATGGCTTTCTTGTGACCACGGCGTGCTTTGATACGCTTATAGCGGTTGGTAAATTCTAAATGTTTCTTCGATTTGATTAAAGCATTTGCAACTTGTACCAGAACTGGTTTAAAATAGGAACCAGCACGGGAAATCCGAGTGGATTTGATTTTTTGATTGCTTTGATCGTTGCGAGGACAGCATCCTGCCCATGAGACGAGGTGTTTCGCTGTGGGGAAGACAGACATATCACCACCAATCTCTGAAAGCACTTGAATGGCAGTTAGTGGATTTTTATTAAATCCGGGAACAGTCCTTATTAAGTTTAAAGCAATCTCGTATTTATCACTGAGACGAAGGATTTCCTGTTCTACTTCTGAAATGTGCTTGTTCAGTTCATCGATGTGATCAAGGCACTGTCTAAGTTTCACAGCTTGTTCTTTTGAAATGGCACCATCAACAGCGGCCTGTATTTTTTCAATAGGAGTTTTACATCTGCCATCAACAAAAGGTGTTACATCAAATGTTTCTCCAGGGTGTTTTAAAATCTGTTCTGTAATAGAACGGGATGATTTACCAAATACATCAGAAAATACATCATCAAGCTTAAGATTAGATACAGTAAGACAATTTTGAGCACGATTCTTCTCTCCAGTTATCATACAAGTGAGTTTAAATCGGTATCTTACAAGATCTCTAAGTTCTCTGATGTCAGCAGGTGGAATGAAAGAAGGTTTTACCATTCCACACATGTAAAGGTCACAAATCCATTTCGCATCCTTGCGGTCGGTCTTGTTTCCTTTCATTGGTTTTGTGTATTTGGGATGAGAAAGAGTAACCCATAGATTGTGTTGCTCTAAAATGTTAAAAACAGGGATCCAGTACTTTCCGGTTGATTCCATACAAACATCTTTACAGTTATATTTGGCAAGCCAATCACACAACTCATTCAATCCTTTAGTAAAGGAAGAAAAGCGAGCCTGCTTATATTCAGTACGATTGTTGGAGTCAGTGATACCGATACAGGCATAGATCCATGTTTTGTGGACGTCAAGTCCACAGCAGTTAAATTTTAAGATTTTAAATGACAATAAAAGTAACCTCCTGAAATTTATAGTTATAAAACTGACAGTGACTGGTCATCCGGCGAGATCGAGTCGACTTCGGAAGAGATAAGTTTACGGGCTACTGTAATGCGCCATTCATTGATGCCTTAACGGATGACCGACAACATATAAGTATACGAGGTCGCCGCTATACAGCCCCGCCACTCACCTCCACGTGTTCTGTAGTGTGCCAGTCTTATAACATAATAATATCAGAAGGAAGATAAATTAGATAGCGAAAGCCAATGCACTTGTTTCATGACGCATTGGTGTCTTTCGCAGAAAGACGGGTAATAAGTATGAAAATAAAAGAAAAACTGATGCATAAATATGCTCTTTCTCCGCAAGGTGCATCGGATATGCTCAAAGCCTTTGTGTCAGTTACGGTATCAGATCTGGTTTTGATGATTCCGGTTTCGCTGCTGTATTTTATAGTGAAAGATTATATGGAAGGAACACTTCAGGGAAAAGGTGGATTTTATATTGCCGGCATTATCGTGACACTTGCCCTGATCGCAATTACAACTTATATACAATATAATGCAACATTTTTATCAACTTATGTAGAAAGTGGTGTGCGGAGAATCACGCTTGCAGAAAAGCTGAGAAAGATTCCGTTGTCGTTCTTTGGCAAAAAAGATCTGTCAGATTTGACGAGTACGATCATGGCGGATTGTGCACAGATGGAAACTGCGTCTTCTCATTTTATTCCGGAACTGGTGGGAGCATGCATTTCTACAGCAATCGTTGCAGTGGGAATGTTCTTTTTCAACTGGAGAATGGCATTGGCAGCTCTTTGGGTGCTTCCGGTTTCATTTCTTATTGTAGGTTGTTCGGGAAAAGTTCAGAAAAGTCTGAATCAGAAGCAGATGGAATTAAAAATGGCATGTGCGGACGGGATTCAGGAGTGCCTGGAAAGTGCAAGAGATCTTCATGCATATAATGCAGAGGATGATTATATGAGAGGTCTGGATGTGAAGATAAAAGCCGTAGAGAAGCATGCTGTTGTTACAGAACTTGGAACAGCAGTTTTTGTGGGAAGTGCTCAGATGATCTTAAAGCTCGGAATTGCCACGGTTGCACTGGTTGGGGGAACTCTGCTGGCAAAAGGGGAGATCAGTGTGCTTACATTCTTTATGTTTCTGCTGGTTGTATCCAGGATTTATGATCCAATGCAGGTATCTCTTCAAAATCTTGCGGCAATCATATCTTCTGAAGTACAGAGTGCAAGACTGGATGAAATCCTGTCGCATGAGGTGCAGGAAGGTTCAGAAAAAATGGATCGTAAAGGATATGATATTGAATTTTCCAACGTTGGTTTCTCTTATGATTCAGGAGAAACTGTATTGAAAGATGTTTCATTTGTGGCAAAGCAGGGGGAAGTAACTGCACTGATCGGACCGTCCGGTGGAGGAAAGACAACCGTCTCACGTCTGGCGTCAAGATTCTGGGACGTAGATCATGGAAAGATCACAGTAGGTGGAATGGATATTTCAAAAGTTGACCCGGAGACATTGATGTCACTTTATTCGATCGTATTTCAGGATGTTACATTATTCAATAATACAATTATGGAAAATATCAGAATCGGAAAGATGGATGCTACAGATGAAGAAGTGATTGCAGCAGCGAAACTTGCACATTGCGATGAATTTGCGGAAAAACTTTCTGACGGATGGAATACAATGATCGGAGAGAATGGTTCGGAACTTTCAGGCGGTGAGCGGCAGAGGATTTCTATTGCAAGAGCATTTCTGAAAAATGCACCGATCATATTGCTGGATGAAGCCACGGCATCATTGGATGCAGATAACGAAACGATGATCCAGGAATCGCTGTCACGTCTGATTAAAGATAAGACAGTTATGATTATTGCCCACAGGATGAGAACAGTAGCGGATGCAGATAAGATTGTTGTACTGAAAGATGGTGTTGTTGCAGAGAGTGGAAGTCCGGCCGAACTGGAAAAGAAAAATGGAATTTACAGTAATATGGTAAAGACGCAGCTTCTTGCAACTGGCTGGAGTTTATAAATTCTATTAAAGAGTCAGAAAGCATAGAAGAAAATATCTGTTATTAATGAGATGTTTTTAATTAAAGAAGTACCCGTATATGATAAAGGCTGTTCTGAAAATGAGCAGCTTTTATTTATGCAGACCCAGAACAGTTAAATAAAAATAAAGTCAGATAAACAACCAAAATTTTCAGAATATTCAGAATTGCATGAAATATATAAAAAACATTGACAATTAGAAGCCGCTATGATAGGATAATCTTCGTCGCTGAGAACGGCACTGAAAATCATAGAGCAACTTCTGATAAA
>OCHV01000969.1_pt1 | contig 20389 bp, 20 predicted proteins | sample 1538461 | NCBI WGS metagenome assembly OCHV01 (sample SAMN04571692, study PRJEB22368) | human gut metagenome | biome: human gut; material: stool | host: Homo sapiens | place: Luxembourg | collected 2012-08-03 | reverse complement strand
ACAATGAAGCATCCTCTTTCCGGATCGATCTGGTCTTTGATGCGGTCTGCCGCAAATACATCACAGTAATCACTTGCATACCAGTAAAAGATTTCCTTCAGGCTTTCCGGCTGCGGCTGCTTTTCTTCTTCAAATTTGTTGTAGATTTCAATCAAAAGCTCTGCTCCGATCACAACATACTCCATACGCTGTTCCTGAACATAAGAAATGCTTCCGCGAATCTCGGTGTAAACCGCAGACAAAAAGCTTCCCAGTTCTCCTCCCAGCACCAAAACCGCATAAGCCGGATTTGCATAAGATTTCTCATAGTTTGCTTCCAGTTCGTCTGCATAAAGATCCTTCATCTCTTCCTGCAGCTCTTCTTCTGACATCTCTTTCTGCTTTCCGCTTTCCACATTCTGTTTCAGCTCATCAAGCTTTAAAATAAACCGAGCCACATGCTGGAAATACTCCCGATATGGCTCTGCTACTGTTTTTTCTTCTATTATTGCTTTCATTCTGTCAATTGCCAGATTATATCTTTCTTCCATTTATACACATCCTCTTATAAATACTAAGATCAGGGCAAGTAAAATAAATCCGTTTACAACAATTCCGATCTTGCAGGTCAGATAATTTTTATCTCTTTCTTTAAATCCTTTTACACCCGTTACAATACCGATGCAGGCAAGAATCATATCGAAAACCCCAAAGCTTCCTACCATTGCTGCTGATTTCCCTTTATTCATAAATGCCATTACAATCAATCCCGCTATCACTGTCGTAACAAGTACTGCCATCACACAGGACCAGATTCCCTTGCGGGAATGCTTTCTTTTTATCTGACCATACTTCCGGCTTCTTTTATTTCGATCTCTTTCGCGTGCTCTTTTTTTATCTCTCCTGCTTCGCATCGTGCCATCTCCTTATCATATTACAAATCGCGAAGACGATATACCCGATCACACCGCCAAGGGTGTTGAGCAGCATATCATCCACATCAAAACTCCCCACTCTTGTTACCAGCTGAAAGCACTCCACAAAGAAGCTCACTCCAAAACTGTAGAAAAGGGTAAGAAAAAAGCTGCGATACCGGCTTGCCATCGGCATAAAAAATCCAAATGGTATGAAAATCAGGACATTTCCGAACAGATTTGCATAAGATACCCATCCTAAAACATCTCGATACAGCCAAAATCTTTTTATTTCACAGAAAAGAACCAGGTTATAATGATATTCCCCGGTTCCTTCCCGTCCATACCAGTCAGAAAAAATCAGAAAGTAAAATAAAAATCCAATATACAGGACAAATAAAATCTTCCCAAGAACCCGAAGTCTTTTTCTGTTCTTTGCTTTCAACTTAAAGCGCCCTTCCTAAAATGTCAGTCCCTTTTTCGCACCAAGCAGCTTTCCACCGCTGACAAGCAAAATGATCCCGGTTGTCACACCAACAACAATAGAAATAATTCCGATCGCAATATTGGCACCGCCGGCAAGTCCCATCACCTTATATGTCTTTTCTGTCACTGTAACTCCTCCTTATTTTGCACCATACTGCTCATAGTATGCGTCGATTGCAGCCTTGATCTTGTCATCGATAACAATTTCACCATTGCATGGTTTGTTGTACAGATGCTCTACTACATCCTTCATGGTTACGATTGCATTAGTTTCAAATCCGTAAAGATCCTTTACTTCATCGAGTGCGCATTTCACACCGCCTTTTCCTACTTCCATACGGTCAAGGGATACCATCAGTCCAACAATTGTTACATCAGCGGCTCCTCTTACCTTCGGTACAGTCTCTTCCATGGATTTGCCGGATGTGGTAACATCTTCGATCATAACCACGCGGTCTCCGTCCTGAAGCTTGCTTCCGAGGAAGCTTCCCTTATCTGCTCCGTGATCTTTTTCTTCTTTACGGTCTGAGCAGTAACGGATCTCTTTTCCGTATAATTCACTGTAAGCGATCGCGGTTACAACTCCAAGCGGGATTCCTTTGTAAGCAGGTCCGAATAATACATCAAAATCATCCCCGTATTTGTCATGGATTGCTTTTGCGTAATATTCACCGAGTCTTTTGAGCTGTGATCCTGTCACATAAGCTCCTGCATTCATGAAGAAAGGGGACTTTCTTCCGCTTTTCAGTGTAAATTCTCCAAATTTAAGAACGTGGCTTTCTACCATAAAATCAATAAATTCCTGTTTGTAGCTTTCCATTTTATTTATCCTCCATCTCTTATATGTTCTTTATTTTACAATTCCAACCATATCTTTCACAGACTCAAAGCCATTCTTCTTCATGTAGGCTTCAATTCCATCGATCACTTCCATCGTCACTGCCGGATTGTGAAAGTTGGCTGTTCCTACGGATACGGCACTTGCTCCTGCAAGAAGGAACTCGATTGCATCTTCTGCGCCGGAAATACCGCCCATCCCGATGATTGGGATGTTCACTGCCTGTGCTACCTGATATACCATGCGGACAGCGATCGGTTTGACGATCGGTCCTGATACACCTCCGGTCTTATTTGCCACTGCAAATGTCTTACGATTGATATCAATCTTCATACCGGTCAGTGTATTGATCAGGGAAACTGCGTCCGCACCGCCTGCTTCTGCCGCTTTTGCTATCTCAGTAATATCGGTTACATTCGGTGTCAACTTCATGATGATCGGCTGCTTTGCGATCTTCTTGATCTGTCCGGTCAGCTCTTCTACATGCTTTGCATCCTGTCCGAAAGCAAGGAATCCTGCATTGACATTCGGGCAGGAAATGTTAATTTCCATCATATCGATCGGTTCATCCGCAAGGCGTTCTACCACTTCAAGATACTCTTCCGGTGCATGTCCGCAGACATTCACAATGATCTTGGTATCATAGTTTTTCAGATACGGAATATCTCTTTTACAGAACAGATCGATTCCCGGATTCTGAAGTCCTATGGCGTTTATCATTCCGCCGTAAACCTCGGCTACACGCGGAGTCGGATTGCCCGGCCACGGTACATTTGCCACACCTTTTGTTGTCACAGCTCCAAGCTTGTTCAGATCTACAAATTCAGAAAACTCTTCTCCTGATCCGAAGGTTCCTGATGCCACTGTTACCGGATTCTTCCATTCTACTCCGGCAATATTTACACGCATATCCATTAGATTTCCACCTCCGTAGAAAGAAATACCGGTCCGTCTTTACAGATACGTTTGTTGTGCACATTGCTGTGCGCATCCTTTTCCTTTGACTTGCACACGCACGCAAGACAGGCGCCGATTCCACATGCCATTCTCTCTTCCAGAGAAATATAGCATTCGATTCCGTTTGTTTCTGCATACTGTTTGATTGCACGGAGCATCGGAGTTGGTCCACAGGCATAGATCATATCTGCTTCCAGCGCATTCTCACGGATTGCATCCATGACATTTCCTTTTGTTCCGACACTGCCATCTTCGGTTGAAATATAAAGCTCTCCTACCTGTTCAAATTCTTCTTTCAGGAAGGTATGTGCATCACGGTATCCAACCACAATCTGCTTTTTCTCACATTCCATCTGTTTTGCAAGCTCCAGGATCGGCGGCACACCGATTCCTCCTCCCATCAGAAATACCTTCTTTCCTTCGGCCTTCTCAAATGGGAATCCATTACCAAGTGGTCCGATCACCGGAATGGTATCTCCTGCCTTCATCTGTGAAAATTCTTCTGTTCCGGTTTTTTCCCCTGTTACACGGTAAACCACACGAAGTTTTCCACCTTCTTTATCGATCTCACAGATACTGATCGGGCGTGGAAGAAGCTTGCTTCCATCATTGGTATACATGGAAATAAACTGCCCCGGTCTTGCACTCCCTGCTGCTTCTGTCTGGATCCACATACTGAAGATTCCATCTGCAAGCTGCTCCTGCGATACAACCTTTGCCTGTTCTTTTTTCTTTGTAGTCATCTTCTATTCTCCTATAATCCGGATTTGCCGGTATGTCAGAAGCTTCTGTCACACCGGCTCATTCTTTTCTCTTATCTGTTCTCAAGCGCACCTTTGATATCTGCTACCATGGCTTCTACTGCTGCACGGGATGCATCTCCAAAGTTCTCTGCACCGTATTTTGCATAAGCTTCCTGCTTATATGCTGCAATGATTCCTCTGGATGAGTTTACGATTGCTCCAAGTCCATCTTCATTGAAGAAATGAACCAGATCTTTTCCTTTTCCACCTTGTGCACCGTATCCCGGAACCAGAATGTAGGATTTCGGCATTACTTTACGAAGGACTTTTCCCATCTCCGGATAAGTAGCTCCCACAACTGCTCCGATGTAGCTATAATCATCACCCATGCAGTCTGCTCCCCACTCGGCAACCTTTTCTCCGACCAGTTCGTAAAGCGGACGGCCATCAATCAGCCGATCCTGGAATTCTCCACTGGATGGATTGGATGTCTTAACAAGGATAAAAAGACCTTTCTTCTCTTCTTTACATACTTCAATAAATGGCTTTACTCCGTCAGATCCAAGATACGGATTCACAGTAGCGAAATCTTCATCGAACGGTACATAGGATTTGCTTCCTACCTGAACTCTTCCAAGATGTCCAACAGCATATGCTGCTGAAGTAGAACCGATATCACCTCTCTTGATATCTCCGATGACAACAAGTCCTTTTTCTTTACAGTAGTCTACCGTCTTCTTGAATGCCTGAAGTCCCGGAATTCCGAACTGTTCGTACATAGCGATCTGCGGTTTAACTGCCGGGATCAGATCATAAGTCTTATCCACGATCTCTTTGTTGAACTGCCAGATAGCTTCTGCTGCTCCTTCCAAAGTCTCTCCATACTCTGCAAATGCCTTTTTCTGTACCTGCTCTGGTACATAGGAAAGCATCGGATCCAGTCCGACAACGATAGGTGCTCCTGTTTTTTTAATGTTAGCGACTAATTTGTTAATCATCTTATTCCCTCCAGTTTTCTATTTATATTTTTGCTGTAACAGAAAGTATTCTCCTTTTGTTACCTGAAAAAAAATATTCTTTACTTATGATATCATATTAAAAACTAAAAGGGAATGCCGTTTTCGGCATTCCCTCCGGATTTCTGTTATTGATTGATTTTATTTCTCACCTGTTCCAATGCTGCATCAAGCTGATTATCTGCATTCGGATTATTCTCATCCCGCTGATATTCAACTTCTACGTCCGGCGTAATTCCTTTTTTGTGAATATTTCTTCCGTTCGGAGTATAGTACTCAGCCATTGTCAGCTTCACACAGGTTCCGTCTCCAAGATCAAAAATCTGCTGAACGATTCCTTTTCCGTAAGTTGTTGTTCCGACGATCGATCCAAGTCCGTAGTCCTGGATCGCTCCGGCAAAAATCTCGGAAGCACTTGCACTGTTGCCGTCAACAACAACCGACATCGGCTTCGTAAACTGGTGTTCATCATCCGATGAGATCACCTCTTCGTGACCACTCTTGTCTTTTGTTGACACGATCGTACCTTTTGGCAATAACAGATCCAACATCTGTGTGACTGTCGCAAGATTGCCTCCCGGATTCGCCCGAAGATCAACCACAAGTCCTTTCATCCCCTGGTCCTCCAGACTGCCGAGTGCACTCTTGAACTGGTCATAGGTCACACTGTCAAATTCCGTAACCCGGATATAACCGATCTGGTCATCCTTCATTTCAGACTTGACTGTCTCCACCTGGATTTTTCTCCGGGTAACCGTCATTGTCACTTCCTTCGCATCATCCCCACGCAGGACTGTGATATCAACAGTCGTATTCTCTACACCGCGGATCAGCTGTACAACATCGGAAAGATCCGTTCCACTTACATCCTTATCTCCAACCTTATACAGAATATCATTTACCTGGATACCTGCTTCATTCGCCGGGCTGTTCTCATAAACCTGAACTGCAGTGATCACCTTAGTTTCCTGATTCTGTGAAAAAACAACTCCGATTCCCGAATACTCTCCCGAAGTTGATTCCTGCAGGGATTTAGTCTGTTCTTCATCATAGTATACGGAATATGGATCTCCCAGTGCATTAATGTATCCACTGTAAAGTCCGTTCTCCAGATCTTCTTCTTTCAAATCATCTGTATAAAGATAATTTTCATCAATCAGCTTTTTCAGTTTATTCAGTTTTTTCTCTTCCTGCGCATTTACAACCTTTTCCTGACTGGTTCCAAGGTCTACACCTGCGACATTCATAATTCCAAGTGCCGCAGCACCTACCATAAACATGGCGAGGGCGCCTGCAAGCGCCCCCTTCCAAAAATTCTTTTTATTATTTTCCATCATTTACTCTTTCATACCTGTTATGTATTATCTTACAGATAGTTCAGTGGATTGACCGGTACACCACCTACATGAACTTCAAAGTGAAGATGTGGTCCTGTGGAAATTCCGGTCGTACCGACATTTCCGATCACCTGACCTCTTGCCACCGTCTGTCCCACGGTAACATTCATCGAACTCAGATGCTGATACCATGTCTGCATTCCATTACCGTGATTGATTACGATGTAATTTCCACGTGCACTGTTGTACTGTGCGGTAATAACGGTACCGGAATCAGCCGCATAAACTGCTGCTCCGTATCCTGCACCATAATCGATTCCGTCATGACCGGTTGTTGCACCTGCAGTCGGTGCCACACGTCCGCCAAAGCCACTGGTAATCGCTGCTCCCGGTACCGGATGTGTAAGTGATCCGGTTCCCGATGCACTTGCATTGCTGCTTGTATTGCCTGAGCCGCCTGAACTGCTTGTGCCTGACGAAGCTGATGCCTGAGCTGCCGCCGCTGCCTGTGCAGCCTGAGCGGCTGCCGTTGCTTCTGCTTCTTTTCTGCGGGCTTCTGCCGCCTCAGCTTCTGCAATCAGCTGCTTCAGCTTGTCAGCATTACTGCTGATCTCAGATGTCAGGTTATCGATCTGAATATTTTTATCAGCAAGAAGCTTTTCTACATTTGCCTGTTCTCCCGCAAGTTCATCCTGCAGGCTTTCCAGCTCTGCATACTCTTTTTTAAGTGCATTTTCTCTGTTCTCGACATCTTTTCTTGTATCTTCGTATTCTACAAGAAGTTCACGGTCGCATTTGGAAATCTTATTGATGTATTCTGCTTTGTTCAGCAGATCTGCAATACTGTTAGCTTCCATCAGGATCTCCAGGAATTCATTGCTCCCGTTCTCATACATATACTTGATACGCAGCTTCATCGTCTGGTACTGATCATCTTCGTTGGCTTTCGCAGTTACCAGCTCTGTCTCTGCATCATTGATCTCAGTCTCTTTTGCAGTCAGATCTGACTGTGTCTTCTCCATCTTTGATACAATGGAATCCAGTTCCGAAGAAAGTTCCGACTTCTCCGCCTCAGCCGTATTCTTCTGCTGTTCCAGCTCCTGCTGCTTCTTTTTCGCATCCGAAATATCATCAGCCTGTGCCGGAATTACCATACTGAAGCAAAGCGTAAACGCCAGTAACGCCCCAAGTATCTTTTTCCTTCTTATCATATTCGTCTCCCTTAAATATTATGCGACTAGACTCTTAAGTGCTTTCTAATCGTAAAGAAACTTCCCACAAAACCAATTCCGATTCCCAGTAAAAGTCCGACCGGAAGCAGTGTCTTGTATACCTGCCCCACCGGAAGGAAATCCAGAATATTATTCAGCAGACTGAATTTTGTAAGAATATAAGTAATTGCTCTATTATAAAGTACATAAAGGATACCAAGCGGAATCGCCGCACCGACAAGACCGATCAGGATACCTTCAATGATAAACGGTGCCCGTACAAAACCATCCTTCGCACCGATATATTTCATGATTGCAATCTCTTCCCTTCGGACAGTAATACCCATTGTGACCGTATTGCTGATCAGGAAAATAGATACTGCCAGAAGAATCGCAATGATAACAACCGATACATACCATACCAGCTTGTTCACACTGTTCAGTGTATTGGCTACGGTATCTGATTTGTTAACCTTGCGAACCCCGTCAAGGCTTTCCGCAAAGGAAACCAGCTTCTTCTGTGAAGCCACATCTGTCATGTATACTTCATAGTTGTCAGATCCTGCCAGAGGGTTATCATTTTTAAATCCTTCTGCAAGGTCACTTGATTCGCCAAAATACTGATCTTTAAATGTCTCCCATGCTTCGTCCGCAGACACATACTTGATCTCTTTTACACCATCCTGCTTTTTAAGCTGTGCGCCAATATTATCAATCTGCTCCTGCGTTGCATCATCATTAAAAAATACAGTGATTGCCACGCCTTCTTCTGCTTTGTGTACAATATACTGGAAATTCATAATAATTGAGAAAAACAGTCCGAACACAAAGATACATGCAGCCATAGTTGCAACAGATGCCAGTGAAAACATCTTATTTCTTCCAATATTCTTAACTCCCTGTTTCACGGAGTATCCAACTGTACTAATCCTCATGCTTATACCCACCTTCTTGTTCGTCGCTGACAATGACACCCTTCTTCATCGTAATAACGCGCTTTTTCATCTCGTTTACAATTTCCTGGTTGTGAGTAACTACCAGAACTGTAGTTCCTCTCTCGTTTGCTTCTTCAAGAAGTTTCATGATCTCCCATGAGTTGGTTGGATCCAGGTTTCCTGTCGGTTCGTCAGCCAGCAAAATGGCAGGCTCATTTACAACAGCTCTGGCAATTGCAACTCTCTGCTGTTCCCCACCGGACAATTCCTTCGGAAACGCTTTGTACTTCTGTGCCAGTCCGACAAGTGACAGAGCCGCCGGCACTTTCTTTTTGATGACACGGGTTGATTTTTCTGTAACCCGCTGTGCAAATGCAATATTCTCATAAATATTGCGGTCTTTCAGAAGTCTGAAATCCTGGAATACAACGCCGATTCCTCTTCTGTACTGCGGAATCTGGCGATGTTTCATACGATTCAGATTCTGACCGTTGACAATAATCGTACCTGACGTTGGTTCGATCTCCTTCATCAGAAGACGTATCAACGTGGACTTTCCGGAACCGCTGTCTCCAACTACGAATACGAACTCTCCCTGTTCGATCCGAAGGTTGATACCATTGAGTGCAGCAATACCCTTCGAGTATTCCTTGGTAACTTCTTTAAGTTCTATCATATGCTCCTCCTAATTATCCATACTCCGATATAACTTAATACTCCAGTGTTTCCATGTATTTCATATATTTGACTACCATCAGCGCGATCTTAAATGTGATTGCGTCCTCAAATACGCGCAGATCCAGTCCTGTGCTCTTCTGCAGTTTGTCAAGACGGTACACCAGTGTATTTCTGTGAATATACAGCTGTCTTGATGTCTCGGAAACATTCAGGCTGTTCTCAAAGAACTTATTGATGGTCGTGAGCGTCTCTTCATCAAATTCGTCCGGAGATTTCCCCTCAAAAATTTCGCGGATAAACATCTTGCAGAGCGGAATTGGAAGCTGATAGATCAGTCGTCCGATTCCAAGCGCACTATATGCAATAACTTCCTTCTCGTCGAAGAAGATCTTTCCTACATCGAGCGCAAGCTTCGCTTCTTTGTAAGACTTGGATACTTCTTTGATGTCATTGACGATCGTACCATATGCGATACGGACATTCTCTTCTCCTTCTGCTTTCAGAAGATCAAGAATCTCATGTGCAGTCTTGTCCATCTCCGGATATCCATCGCCAGGACCTAATTCTTTTACTACGATGATGTTCTTCTCATCAACAGCTGTAATAAAGTCCTTGCCCTTTCCACCCAGAACAGAACGGAGACTGTCAAGCGCACTGACATCTCTTTCCCGAGAAGTCTCAACTATAAAGATATCACGTTTTACCTCTGTGTCAATATGTAATTTTTTGGCGCGATTATAAATATCCACCAGAAGAAGGTTGTCAAGAAGAAGGTTTTTGATGAAATTATCCTTGTCAAAACGCTCCTTATATGCTACCAGAAGATTCTGGATCTGGAAGGCTGCAATCTTGCCAACCATATAAACATCTTCACTGCCGCCATTGGCGATCAGAATGTACTCCAGCTGGTGTTCATCATAAATTTTGAAAAACTGATACCCCTGAATCACCTGACTTTCTGCCGGAGATTCTACAAACGAAAGAACGGCATTCTCATAATCTCCAGGCTCCGGAAATGTTGTCGCCAAAGTCTTTCCATCTGTATCCATCACTCCAAGATCAATCCTTGTAATTGATTTCAACCCTTCAATCGTATTCTGCAGTATCTGATTTGATATCATATTCTCTCTCCTCCATCCTCCGTGGTTCTATACACTTTGTACAATCTTCATCCCCCGCAACTGTGGACTTAGCCATATACATATAATACTTTAATACATATTACCAAAAAAATAAAGAGGAAATCACATTTTTTTATGCATTTCCTCAATTGAGTTTATTATAAAATTTATTCTATCAAAAAAGATTTTTTGATTTTTTTTATTATTTTCAGTCTTTTGTCGCTTCAATTATACTTCTTTTCTTTTTTGCTCTTTTTTGATCTCCCGTTTTAAAATCCTTTTACCGATAAAATTTTTCAGGTGATCTGCCCAGTTCTCACCATTTGCAAAGGAAGCAATACTATGTCCTGTTCCAAACCACATTCTGGTATTCAGCTGCTCTTTGCACCGGTAAACAAACTGTTCCTGCCAAGGGAAATCCATGCTGGCAATCACACAGTCTACTTCTCCGCCGTTGACCAGATTGGTGATCCTGTCATCCTCACTTTCGTCTGCCGGTACTGCTTTCATACCGACAACCTGAATCCCACTGTATGCCTCATGCAGATAGCCCTGCAGTCTGTCTCCTTCTTCCTCAGATCCTGCCAGTATAAATATCTTACAGCGGTTCTTATGAAAATAATGGAATACCATCTTCAGCAGCGTCTGATTCTCCATCTCCTGGATCCGCTTTCTGTCTGTGATCTTTGCAGCTTCGATGAGCGCCATATCTCCCGGAAGCAGAAGATCCAGCTTCTCCAGTTCTTCTTTCATACCGTCAAGCTGTGTCGCTCTCATCAGGGTATCCACCGTAACAATATCTACTGTGTTAAGTTCTTCTGTCTGCATATATTCTGCAATGATCTTCATCGCATCTTTTGCCGTACAGTTATCAAGCTGTACGTCCAGTACGTTCATTTTTTCATTCATTTGCCTCACCCGTTCCATTTTCTCGGTTTTTGCGGTCAAGCGATTATATCAAACATACAGTGCTTTTTCAACAAACGTTGCAAAATATTCACATTTTTTAAAATTTGTAATATTATTGTAAATTCCCAGTCTCATTCTTCCTGGATTTTTTTGAAATGATTCCTCCGATCCGCCCGGTTTCTTTTGATGACAGACTCTTCCAGCCATCTTCCAGAACCTTATCGAGAAGTCCAAGCTCCTCCGCAATCTCGTATTTTACCCGCTCACTTGTTTCCAGATTGGGGATATCTTCGCGTCTGATTTTCTTTGTCTTTGTGCTTTTCATACCTTTCAACTCCTTTTTCAGAGTGTTTCCCCAATTACAGATTTTATACATTTATACCTGGTTATTATAAAAGAAGCCGGAAACATTACTTCCGACTTCTTCTCCTTCTGCCTTTTCTTTATCGGCAAAGCTCTCTTATTTTTTATTCTGGATCCGGAATGATAACTGCTGCAACAAAATAGGCAACCACGGCAGTCCCACAGCTTACGCAAGCCAGCAAAACACCTCCAAGCCGGATCAATGTAGGATCGATATTAAAATATTCTCCAAGGCCTCCACATACACCGCAGATCTTACGGTTTGTTACGGATCTGTATAATCTGTTCTGTTCCATAAAAATTCCTCCTAAAAGTTTCTCCTATTTTTGTGTTTCTTCTATTATATATGTGTTTCATCTGATACATTTTTCTGTCTATGTTAATTCTAATGGAAACGGATCTCCACGCTGCCTGCTCCGTTCGATATCTCAACCGTGCGTTTACTGCCATTATCGATTGACTTCTCTGTGCTTAAGCCGCCAAGATCTATATCTTCTCCAATTTCTATCGAACCGACACTACTATCCAGTTCATAATTATAATCCTCCACTTTTCCTTCCAGATTCAGTGTGACGCTTCCAGCACCACAGTCAATGTCCACTTCTTTTTCCACTGTTCCATAAAAATCCAGACTTCCGGCACCTGTTTCTACATCTAACTCCTCTATATCTGCATTTTTTATTGTACAGCCTGATGCCCCGCTTTCAATCTTAAGGCTTTTCGCATTTAGTCCATCGATCTCTGCTGTTACTGCACCATATTCCATGTCCACCTGATCGAACTTGTAATCTCTTGGAAGATAAATCACAAGTGTTCCCTTTACGTTTCTCACATTTTTGAAATCGAAACTGCTGCGCATTTTCGTTGTTATTTCCAGAGTTTTGCTGTCATCGGACAGTCTTTTCTGCACTACATTTTCCGTTTTCATCCTGGAATCATCCACATGGATCTTATTATCCGTCCCTGTCTTGATCTGTACCTCACTTGCACCGATATCAAGCTTCAGATTCTCTACGTTCGAAAATGTCTCCCCTGATACAACATTTTCTGTCTCTTCCGGCTCATCATCGTCGTCATCATCATCCCAATCTTCCTCGAAAGAAACGTAATTCTTTCTTATAATACCAATTCCATTCGGATATGCTTTTTCAAACTGTGAAAATGTGACTCCAAGACATAACGCAATGATACAAAATACAACTCCTGCCCCTGTCAGGCTTATAATAACTGTCCAGAAAATCTTCCATCCTTTTTTCATCTGCATTCACCTCTCTTTTTCTGAAATGGTATGCGACAAAGATTTACAAATCCACGGAACATCATTGGAATCAGTTTGATGCATCCCCATCCGATCAATACTGTAAATACTGCCCCAAGTGCCAGCAGCAGGCAGCCGACACCAAGCATTCCGATTCCAAGAACCGGGGAATAAAACAGCTGACCAAATCCGTGAATCCCCAACAGAATCCCTACGGCTGCGGTTGCAACTGCTGCCACCCAGATCGCTATTGCTGATATTGCAAGTACGACCAGAACTCCAAATGCCGCCAAAAGAAGACCAAGTGCTGTCGGAACTACAATTGGAAGCCCAATCAAAAGGATACAGATGATCAAAATGATCTTGCCGGCACTGGATTTCTTCCGTGGCATTTCTGTCGTCTGACCCGCACCATATCCCTGATTTCCCGCATATGTATATCCCTGATTAGAATTGGCTGTATAAGAATACTGTCTTTCTGAAAATGGATTCCTGTCATTCTGTGACTGGCTTTCTCCACATGTCTCCGAATAGCTGTCTTTATAATAGTCATCTCTTCCTGCCGGGTACTCACTGCTGTCAAAACGTCTGTCCTGATATCCTCGCTCTCCGTACTCTCCATAACTTTCCGCCTCATCGGTATTGCCATTTATCCCGGCACGGATCGTTTCTGCAAGCTTTGTAGGACTTCCCAGCTCTTCGATTACTTTTTCTTCATTCTCGCTTCCGGCGTCATCAAAATAATCGTTGTAATACTGCATTGCTTCTTCTCTTTCTTCTTTCGAAATTCCATGAAGCAGTGCATCTAATTCCCTCATATACTCTGTACGGTTCATTCGGCTGCACCTCCCTCGAACATCTCTGTAATCTTCCTTGTGTAGTTCTTCCATTCGACTTTATATAAATTAAGCTGTGCCATTCCTTTTTCTGTAACTTTATAGTATCTGCGGTTTCTTCCGTCAAACTGCATATCATAGACCTCCAGACATTCATCTTTCTGAAGTCTTCTCAGTACCGGATACATTGTTGACTCTGATACATTCAGAACTTTCCGGACATCCTGGGTAATCTTATATCCATAGGTTCCTTCCTGCTCCCGCGATACAACAGCAAGCACGATCGCATCAAGGAGGGCAGCTCCGGTGTTAAATACCATATGATTCACATCCTTTTATTGTTTGTTATATTGTTTTGTTAAGCATATTATACGTTATATAATATAGTGAGTCAATATAATATTGTATAAGACTTTCTGAAGATTTCCTAAAGAAACGGGTGGGAGACGGATGGTGGGAGGGAGGTTGTGACAGCTTGCGGATAGAAATAAAGTCCACCGCTTCCCACGGGGCGAAGGCATTCCGATGAGCCTCTGAATGCGAACATTGTGTCAGCAATGGCTTCCACAATTTTTGAGTCTCATCTCCATTGCCCCTCAAGGGAAGTGGTGGACTTTATTTCTATCTGCAAGCCGCTCAAGGTTATCGAATGACCAGCCATCCGCTTGGGCGGGCTGCCAGGGCTGATGCTGGGGCGAAATTTGAAGGATTGTGAAAGGGGGGGGGGACGGGTCGACTGCAAAATCTGGAGAAGGGAAGTTATATAAAGAGGCGCAGCGCCCCTGGGTGGATAGTTTCGTTTGGTATTATGTTTTGGATAAAGGGGACGCACAGCGCCTGTAAAGCGACTGTGCTGGGGAATCAAATATTTTAAATATTTGGGTAAAGAAAAAATGTGATTATTATTTGAATGATTAGAATAATAGGGATTCCTAATTTGAATTTCAGGTGGCGGGTTTTGTGGTGGCAGTGTTTCATGGCGAGGAGGGCGGCGGGGGAGCCGCCCAGAAGGGCCAGGAGAATGAGGGTTCGTTCGGGGATTCGCCATTTGTTTTGGCGGGCTTTGGTTTTATCGGCGGCGTAGGTAAAGTAGGTGATGATGTTGATCAATAGCAGGTATGCCAGGAGTATTATTTTAATCATTTTTGTAGCCCTCCAGGTGGATTTCTTTGCAAAGGTTGAAGGAGTAGATGATCTGTTCTTTTACTTTTTTCCGGGTGATCTGTTCGAGGGCTTTGGTGTAAAGGCGGAGCTGTTCCTGGTAGCGGTCTTTTAATTCGGCTTCGTTTTGTACACGGTCGGTTTTATAATCGAGTACGATGATTTCTCCGTCTTCTTCAAAGTAAGCATCAATAATTCCCTGGATCAGTACCATTTCACCCTTTTTCTGATCCGGATAAAATTCTTTTGCATCTACACCGAGAACAAACGGCTGCTCGCGGTAAAGTGTTTTTGCCCTGGCTGCATTTTGCATTCTTTTTCCCACATTCGTATTAAGAAACTCCATAATTTCTTTTTTTTGAATACACCCGGCTGTTCCCGCATCCAGGTATCCTTCGTTTTTCAGATTCTCTATGTTTTCCCGCAGTAAATCCATCGTATATATTTTCGAAAAATCGAGAAGCTCCATTACTTTATGATAAGCTGTTCCTTTTGTTGCTCCTTTTACCTCTTCTTCCTCTTTCATAAAATTCGGAAGGATTGGAACAATCTCCTCTTCCGGAATCAGTATTTCTCCATCTTCTTCTTCCGAAGCTGCCGCATATTTTTTCAGCTCTGACACGGTGTACTTCATTTTCATCTGATCTTCACCCTGATACGGATATCTGTAGGAAAATGCTTCCTCGATTTTTGCCCGAAAACGTTCATCTGTCACAGACATCGGATGTTCTTCTGCTTCTATTTTTTCAAGGAACACCTCTTTTTCCAGATAATCTGCTGCTTCCTTATCCACTTCACCTTCTACAAGCGTATCAACACCAATCACTTTTAATTCGATTGGAACTTCTTCTGTTTTACGCACTGCCGCCGGAAGGATCCAGTCATAATAAGACGTTGCACGTGCAAGTTTTGTAAAGTCCAGTGTTTCTTTCTGACTGTTTTCCTGTTCCAGCTGACAGGCTTCCAGCTTGTCTGCCGCATGTGGAACCGTTCCGGTAAGAATCAACTTTTCCTTTGCACGTGTAAGTGCTACATAAAGCACACGAAGCTCCTCACCAAGATTTTCCAGACCGATTTCATTTTGAATAACTTTCTTTAATAGTGTCGGAGATTTGGTTCGCCGCTCCAGATCGATCGCATCGATTCCAAGCCCCAGATCCGGATGGATCACAACGCTTGCCGTGGTATCCTGAATGTTGAACCTCTTTCCCATTCCGGTCACGATCACAACCGGGAATTCCAGTCCTTTACTCTTATGGATACTCATCAGACGAACTGCATCCGTCTGCTCATCGTAAAGTCCGGCTTCCCCAAAGTCTACATTATATTTCTTGAGCTGATCAATATAACGGACAAAATGATACAGTCCCTTATAGCTGGTTGCCTCAAATGCCTTTGCCCTGGTGATCAGCATATCAAGATTCGCGCGCCTTCCTTTTCCTCCTGGCATTGCCGCGATATAATCCCGGTATCCTGTCTTTTTCATGATCTCCCACAGGAGATCATGGATTGCCGTGTACGGTATCCGCTCCCGGAAATAAAAAAGCCATCCAAATACATCGCGCACTTTTTTCAGAATGCCCGCCGGAAGATCTGTCTTTTTTTCCGGATCCGCTGTTTCCAGTACATTCTGATAAAATGGTACTTCTGCATTCAATTCTCTGATCTGTGCCAGTTCCTCATTTGTCATTCTTCCAAACGGAGATTTCAGCACCGCAACGAGTGGGATGTCCTGACGAAAATTATCAAGTACACGCAGATAGTCCATCATCCATCCAATTTCCAGAGTTTCAAAATACCCATCTGCTGATTCAGCCAGAACCGGTAATCCCTCCTCCTGCAAAATTCGTGTAACAGTATCGGTCCACCCTGCAGGGCTTCTTGTCAGGATTACAATATCCTGATAGCGTATCGGTCGCAACATTCCCGTTTCTTTATCTACAATCTGCTGATTTTCCATCAGCTCTCCGATTCTTTGTGCGATCAGACGGACTTCCAGCTCTTTTGCCGTCTGGCTTCCGCTTCGCACAGAAAGCCCGGTATCCTCTTCCTCACTTTTTGTATCCAGAAGAAGGATTTCTGTCTCATTCTTTTCGGATTCCGGGTAAGAAGCTCCCACATAAAGTGCAGCATTCTCATCGTATGTGATCCTTCCAAGCTCTTCGGTCATGATCTGTCGGAAAATGAAGTTTACCGCATCCAGCACTTCTGCCCGGCTTCGGAAATTTTTGTGCAAATCGATTCGCCTGTTTCCTCCGTCCGTCAGACTGTAGGTATTGAATTTTTCCATGAAAAGCTCCGGCCTTGACAAGCGGAAACGGTAAATACTCTGCTTCACATCTCCTACCATGAAGAGATTATTTTCCCCTCTGCTGATCCGGGACACACTGGTCAGGATCGCCTCCTGGATCAGGTTACTGTCCTGATATTCATCGATCATTACTTCCTCAAATGTATTCTGATACTCCTTGGCCACCTCAGAAGGCACTCTTTTTCCGTTTTCTTTTCTTGTCAGGATCTGCAAGGCAAACTGTTCCATATCCCGGAAATCGATCAGATTTTTTTCTGCCTTCTTAGCTGCAAGTACCCTCTGGTATTCTTTTACCAGACTAACCAGCTCATGCATCACCGGAATGCAGATTTTTCGGTCTGCTTCCATCTCAGATGGCGGCTGAAAAAAATAATTGTTTCGAATGTCATCGATAAGTTTCTTCCAGGTATCCCGATAGGCTCTTACCTGCTCTCTTTTTGTCGGATCTACTGCGTCATCTTTCTTTCTGGACAGAGTTTTCCATGCCGGCTTTTCTTTCAGTGCCTCATACATTTCTTCATAGCTCTTTGCCGCAAAAAGCTTTCTCAGAACTTTCTGATCCGCTTCCAGCATTTCTCCATACATATACGGTCCGTCCGGTTCCATGCAGATCTGGTCCGCTTTTTCCATCAGCATCTGCATATCCGCAACTGTTCTCCGGATATACTCCATCACCTTTTCAATATAAATGGCTTTTTCCCCGCTCTCTTCGTACATCCTTGCACAGTCATCCAGCCACTCCTCCGGATCCGGATAACTTCCGGCAAATTCATACAGTCTGCTGATGATTTCTTCCACCTGCAGATCTTCCCTTCCGGTTGCAAAAGTCTCCACAAAACGCAGGAAATCCTCGTTTCCTTCTTCATATTTTGCTTCCAGAAGCTCTTTCATCACGTCCTGCTTCAAAAGCTTTAATTCTCCTTCTTCCGCAATACGGAATCCCGGATCCAGATCGATCGTGTGAAAATACTCCCGGATCACAGACAGGCAGAAGCTGTGGATCGTTGTAATCTTTGCTGTATGGATCAGGGCAGACTGCCGCTTCAGATGTTCACTTGACGGATCCTCCTCCAGCTCCTTCTCAATCGCAGCACCGATTCTTTCTTTCATCTCAGCCGCCGCCGCCTCAGTGTAGGTCACGATCAGCATATGGTCGACATCCACCGGATTTGCATCCCTTGTCAGCCTCGCAATAATCCGCTCCACCAGAACAGCAGTTTTCCCGGAACCAGCGGCTGCTGACACCAGAATATTATGATCGCGCAGGTCGATCACCTGCTGCTGTTCTTCGGTCCATTTTACTCCCATGTCTGCTTCTCCTCTTCCAGCTTCGCCATAATTTTCTCCATTACAATTTTCTTCGGAAGCTTCTCAAGCTTCCGGTATTCATATCCTTCGATCTGCTCATCAAATCCGCAGATATCCCGGTATGGGCAATACGTACAGCCATTTTGTGTACCCATCTCATACGGCAGTGCCTCCGCCTTTCCGCGGTACATTGCTCCCTGAAGATCAGTCCGTCTTTTCTGTGCATAAGTCAGCACTGCATCAAACTCTTCCGGCAGGAGCATTTTGGATGATTTGGAATAGCCGCTTTTCGTCTTTCCTGCCGGAATCACAAGCGAATTCCCCGAAAAATCCGCATCCAGTCTCTGAATCACGGCATCCTCCTGACGGATGATTCCATCCAGCCGAAGCTCCTTTAAAATTGCCTCTTCCAGTTTTTCTTCATCCAGCTCTTTCCCGACGATCGGATCCTTCATCCGATAATAGAAAATGCCTGCCGGCACAATCTTTTTACCCGGATGTTTTCTTTCCTCCAGCCGGACTGCTTCTTCCATATACACCACCAGCTGCATCTGCAGACCATGATAAAAAGCTGCCATATCAAAACTCTTTGCCCCGGTTTTATAATCCAGGATCTTCACATAGACCTGATCTTCCGTCTCACATGTATCGATCCTGTCAATCTTTCCGCTTCCAAAGCTTACCTCACAGCCCTCCGGTTTAAAGCTTCCCTTCCGAAGCTGCTTTGTCATCGCCCAGACCGTCCGGTTCATCATACGTTTCATACGTGGCACGATATACGCGTTCCGCGCACTGCTGTAGATTACGGTATTGCTGTAATCTACGATACTCTCATCCACGCTTTCCGACGCAAACTGTTCCTGCTGCTCCTTTGTAACCTCAGTCCATTCCAGGCCTTCCCGTTCTACCCGTCGGGCATATTTTTCCAGTGCTTTATGAAAAATATTTCCAAAATCAAGAGCAGCAAATTCATAGACCTCTCTCTCCTTAAGGCGAAGTCCATAGGTCAGAAAATGCGCACAGGCACAGGCAGCAAATTTCTCCAGTCTTGAAATGCTTGGTGCCCAGTCTCCATAAAGCTTCCGTGCGGTCTGCAAAGTCAGATTGTCCTCCGGCCTGCGGTATCTGCTGATCCTTGCCAGATCGTGCACCTTTTCGTTCCAGTCCTCCTGCGCACAATACCAACGGTACAGCTCCTGCCAGCTGCCTTCCTCCATCTTTTTCGGGTTCTGTAATCCTTCGATCAATGACCCGATCCCGGTCTGTGGAAGCATTTCTTTTGTCTCCATCCCATACTGATCCATATTAAATACAGGAAGCTTTGTATACATCCGCTTCAGATCCCCGATCAGATATGCCGCCCTCCTGCTCTTTCCATCGGCCGATACTTTACTGTAGGTCAGCATCAATTCTTCCGTCGGCTTTGTCATGTGCAGATACAGATAAAATTTCTGGATGTAACTTTTTTCTCTTGTTCCCGGTGCAAGCGCAATTCCTCTTTCTTCAAAACGCTCCCGGTCTCTGTCTGAAATCAGTCCACCTGCGGATGCATTTCCCGGAATCAGAGAATCATTGACTCCCAGAAGGATCAGCGCCCGGATATCTTTCAGTCTCGTTCGCTCAATATCTCCTGCCATCACTTCATCCAGACTTGGCGGAATTACACCGATCCTTGCCTCTTCCATTCCGGCATCCAGAAGCTCCCTGTACTCTTTGAGCGCAATCCGCTCATCTCCAAGAAGACTTACAAACTTGTCAAACAGCTCCATCACCACACGATAGATCTGTGCATATTCTTTTGCAAGTGCAAGCTCTCCTGCTTCTGTAAATTGATTCTCCAATACTTTTACCTGCTTCTGGATTTCTTCTTTTTCCAGAAATTCACAGATTGCAAGCGTCACATCCCGCACTGTCTTCTGACGCTGCTTTAAGACAAACACCAGCTCTTCTGTTTTTTCCACAAAGCATACCCGGAGATGATTCAGTACCTCCAACTCTTCCTCGGTCGTATCCTTCGCTCTGCGGATC
>OCHV01000962.1_pt1 | contig 20495 bp, 20 predicted proteins | sample 1538461 | NCBI WGS metagenome assembly OCHV01 (sample SAMN04571692, study PRJEB22368) | human gut metagenome | biome: human gut; material: stool | host: Homo sapiens | place: Luxembourg | collected 2012-08-03 | reverse complement strand
CATTAAATCTTTTATTGTAGTATTACAGAAAAATGGCAAAAGCTCAGGAAAATTATCGCAGATTCGTCTATCAGGTTTGCGATTAGAGTCTCCTAATGGATATAAATAATTTATCATATCTATAACTTTACCCATTATAAGGAAACATGAACGCTCATCTGCTTCTACAGCACTATTATGCACCGCTATCAAATCTTTTATTTCTTCCTCTAAACTATCATAATTTCTAAGGGCTGTTTCTAATTCGTCTAAAGCAGAAGTAGGCATATATGCATTATTGAGACAAACATCCACTTTCACATAAGAAGGGAGTGTTTTCATTAGGAAAGGTTCAACTTCATCAATATTGGACTTCCAGCCCTTAGGCATCTCCCGCATGTCAATCCATCGGGAAGTCCTATATGTTAATTGATTATGAGGAGAATTTAAAGAAAAGCAAATTGCATATTTGATTAACATGGTAAGTTTCTCTACGAAAAAAGATGTTTGTATGGCCAATACGGACAAATCCATATGGTCTTTAACCTCATTCAAAGAACTTACTACAATCCTATATTTATTGCCATGAGTAAGTTCTCCACTTTTATTTGGTTCGTATTCATCAGAAATAATCCATTTGTCAAAAACAAAAGAGCTTTGAACATAATTTCCGATAGCAATAGGCATTTCTTTACTTTTGTATATCAGATGCATAACGAAGTATAATAAAAGAATTATATACGAACTAAATGAAAAGCAAAAGAATTACTCACTCAAATCTATCAACTGCTGTATATTCTTGTCGTAGGCCACAGGCTTACCGCTGACGATATACATCACCGCCTGCTCTATCACAGAAAAAGGCACCACAAACCATTCCTTGGGGCGCTTTCCATCAACGGTTACTTGTAGTTGTACACCATCGAAGAGCTTATGTATCAGCGATTCGAAAGCTGAGCTTTTCACGTTGTACACCCGCCAGGTAGCTACTGTCTCCACGTCGGCACATAAATAAGTAGGCTCGTTTTTAGCATTAGCAATGCGGGCCTCCAGAGGTGTGGTTGTAAAACCTATCTTATATAAATTGGGAATAGACTTTATTTCAGGATCTTCCGACAACGAACGAAGAACATAAATCAGGCCACTTTCCACGTCGTTGGAACTGACAGAGAAGTGTTTCTTCAGGTAGTCATCTTCTACAGCCGACAAGTCTTGTACCGTATAGCCCGTACGATACAAGTTCTTGCAAAGTGTCTGCATATAGATGCCCGACTCCATGCCGTTTTCATAGATGCAACGTGTACGGCCATTCTTTCTTCCGTGCCTATTTTTTTCTATCTGATCCATACCTGCTATATACACCAGTATACCGTCTTCCACAAAATATCGCCCAGGTGCTACATGAGCTTCCTTGAACTTAATCAAACGATATTTGCCCGACTTCAGACCGGCATGCACCGCCTTGAAACCAGTTTCGAACGAATCGAAATCCTCACACTTCACCCGCTGGGCCACGTAATCGGCCTCCCGTCTTTCCTCCAGCTTTCGCTTCATATAATCAGGCAAGTCGAACAAGCTGTCACTTGCCTGTCCTACATTATCAAAAAGCGGGTCGACAAAGATAGCCTCCAACTGTTGTTCTGGTGTCTGCATGGCCAGACCGTAGGCGGATGGAGGTTCGGAGACCACTTGGTCATTACCATCGTCCAACAGCCCCACACTGTCGTAAGGACGACAACGCTCTTTTTTCGCAGAATCGCTCAGAATGCCTTTCAGCTGATTGTAAAGACTGCGCTCTTCGCGGTCGGCATCATTCCGAGGCCGACGTCCGTTGACTTCCACGAACTCCACAATACGCTGAAAACCAGCTATCAGCCGGTCACTGGAAGTCGTTTTCTTTTTGGGTGCAGTGACATCGGCCAAAAGTGGATCATCAAATATCCGTTTCAGTTCTTCGTCCCAGTTTATCATTTCTTCGCAAGTGATTGTTGTTTCAGTTTACGCAAATATTCAATGGCCATCGCGATACGCCGACCATTAGCATCGGCCTCGTTAAGCGTAGGCACCTTTCCGTCATGCTCCTCCCTCCACTTGGGCAGGTACTTGGTAAACAGCAAGATAGCTTCTTCACGTGTCATTTCTTCGCGCTGAGCTTCTATCTCGTATTGGATGGTGTGCAGCACCTCAGGTGTCAACGATTTGGACAAAATCTCATAGGCACGCTGGAAAGGATTGATGGAGTCTATCAGATTGATGGACAAATGATCCAGATTGACAAAACGATTGGCCAAACGGATAAACTTATTGCCGCTGTCATCCGTCGTAATGTCCTGTCCTTGCGTGGCTATCGTCAGGATGGCATGTTTGGCTACCTGATCTACCTCTTCCTCTGTCAGATTATTGTATTTTTCAGCAATAATCTTTGGAATATACACTTGCGTAATGACTTCAGCCATATCCGTACCAAGAATAGCTTCGCGGATACGTTTGTCCGATAGCGTGGTAGCTATTAACGTGTCAAGATCATTATCAATAATGGCCTGCGCCCGTTCGGTAGGCGTAGGCAAACCTTCCACCTCGATGGTATGCTTACGGTCTGTTCCTCTTGTCCCCCGTTCATCGTCCTTCTCGTCAGAAACACCTTCGTCCCGCTTGGTCTTGAACGTCCAGCGGGGCGCCATAACCTGCTCCATCAACAGAGAAGCCGAAATAGCTTTTAGAAAATCATTGACGGCCATCGTAACATCGTCCTGCGCGGCATCAGGGCAAGGTATCAAATTGATAAACTGCGCATGCGTTTTACCCTCGCAGTCACGCGTACAGCGCCCTATAATCTGCACAATTTCAGTCAACGAGGAACGTATACCGATGGTAATGCAGCATTCACACCACGTCCAGTCGAAACCTTCCTTAGCCGTGCCGAGTGCTATCAAAATATCAAGCGCGTCACGCGAATTCATACGTTGCAGATAGGCTTGAAGAGCATCCCTGCACGAAGGATTGTCTTCTACCAAATCTCCCACCTTCAGGATACGCCCGTCAGGCGTCTGTACATGGTAGATGTGGTGTTCGTAGTCAGTTTCTATAATCTCGCCAATACAGCGAATGATATCAGCAACTTCATCGTACTTCGACGCATAAGAGGTTTTAGAGTTCACATTGGGAATATGTATCAGTATCTTCTTCGTCGTATCAAGTGTCTCAGGTAAGGCCGTGATATATTTTCCTGTAAAGAACTGATAGCCGATACCCAGACTCTTCAGGTACTTGTATCCGCTGAGTTGCTGATAGTAATTGTAGTTAATGGTAGGCTGGAACTTAGCTTCATCTTCAGGGCGCATCACAGGGATGGCATCTCCACGGAAATAACTGCCCGTCATGGCCAATATGTGTGCCGACGTTTCGTTGAGCAGTCGGCGTATCAGTTCGCCCAAATTATTATTGGCATCGGCCGAGGTGTGATGGAATTCGTCGATGCCAAAGAATACCTCGTCCAACCACTCGTTGGGAATATCCTTTAGGGCATTGCGCAGGGTGCTGTGCGTGCACACCAATATTTGTGTCTTGTTTTCAGGGTGCAGGAATTCGCCCAGCACTTTGCGTTTGGACGTTTCCGATCCCAGCGAGTCGCACAGGTTGTAGTAAGGCACCACCTTCCAGTCGGCAAAGAAACCATAGTCCTTCAAATTCGTATTTCTGAACGAACGGCCGATGGATTTTTCGGGCACCGCGACGACAACCTTTCTGACGCCTTGGTTCACCAGTTTGTCGAGGGCCACAAACATCATGGCGCGGCTCTTGCCCGATGCGGGCGGGGCTTTCACCAGCAAGTAGGGCCGTTGGCGCTGTTCGTACACCATAGCCTGCATTTCGCGCATACCCAGTTCGTTGGTAGCGCTCGATTGCCCTGTCCGGGCGTATTCTATGTTGACAAGGTTATTTATTCCCATATTCGTTTCCTTTCTGTTTCAATTCATCTGTAAATTCCTGATAGAGGGCTACAGGTCCGTAGTGCCACAGCTTGGTGGTTTCGTCGGCCAGCCTTTTGTAGGTGTCCGAATAATAGAAACGGCGCATGGCCTCAATGATCGTCACGTGGTGTTCGTGCGCATAGATTTGCGCCACGCGGCTGACCTTGCCAGGCAGCAGCAAATACAGATTCTTGTTGGTAATGTCCAGATTCATAGGCAGACCTCCTTGGCTTCTTTGAATTTCAGGCAAGCAAGCGAGCGGGAAGTGTGAAACAACAACTGATCGACCAGTACATATGTTTTCAGCTCTTTTATCAGTTCCTGTTTGTTCAGCAGGCCACCTTCGTACAATGCAAATGCCGCATATACGCGGTCGTTGGCTACGGGGCCCCACACAATGTCGTGTGCGTGGTGGTAATTCATGTCCGTTCGGTTGGCCATCACAAAGTCGAGCCATTCTTCCGTAGGTTCTGTGAAGTGAAGCACGTCGAGGCCCGATGCACAGGCTTCGTCCCACTCATACACGTTGACGTACCCTTTACCACCCGCTCCCTTTAACTTTCGTCTGACCCAAAGCGTAGCTTGTTCTTCGGACGTAGTGGTGTAGAAGCCGTTCCCATAATCCAACGCTCGGTTGGCTTCCCTTATTTCAGGTTTCTTTACCTGCTCTATGCTGCCATGATATACTATCATACCGTTACTTCCTCCTGCTTTTTTATCAGTTCGTCTATTTCCTCCATCAGCCACTGGTGGCCTTGCGTGTGCAGCACCTCGAAATTATTCTCCAGATAGGGCAACACTTCGTATCGATCGAACAGGGAGACTACTTCGTCCCCACTCAACCGATGCTTCTTTCCATACTGCTCGATGCAGAAAGAAAGGAAATAGGCGATATCGAGTTCTTTGTCTCTCATACTTTATGTTTTAGGTGTGCTAAATATACGATTTATTTTAAAAGGAATAAAGAGATAGGAATATTATTATAGACTTTCAAAAAGCATGTAATATTTACGATTTCATCAATATCTTATATTGCGCTTAATTTTATCTTTTAAATAATTATCAATACCAAGAATTGTAGGGTCAATTCCATCACTATTGTTCCTTATATATTCTAATGTATTACTTTCGTTAAACAATGGAATAAATATAATGTATTCAATAATACGCATTGCTTTATTAATTTGTTCATAGTTTGCTTCCGTCATATTATCTGTTATGTTTTCAAGAATTTGTTGAATAGGTATATCTAATACGGATTTATTCGGACAATCTATACAACAAAATAAAACTGAATTTTGCATCCTCATTAATATAGATGAAACTATGTTTTTATATTGTTTTGTATCTTCTTTTAAAAATGAATTTACAAAGAAATTATTAATTTCGGATTTCAAACTAACATATTCTTTTACACGTAAATCTGTCAATATTTTCTGTGATTCATGTAATTTATCTTTGATACGTCGATTTTCATTTCTATCTTCAATTGCTATTGTTAATTTATAAAACACCCAAATGTTAGCAATAGTCAAGAATGTTATTATAATCCCATTGTATAATGTCAAAAACAAATCCCAATTTGAAATATTTGCTGAAACTCCTTTATTGAAAGTCGCTAAATATACGATTAATACAATAGTTGTAATAACGATAATGACCGCAAACAAAGGGAATAAAATAAATTTGATATTTTTCATTTCTTCGTCATTTTAGCATACAACTTAAACAAACACTCCAAACGCTCTTCATCCGAAGAGAAAGGCTCTGGACGATAGCAACGTTCCACAGCCAGGTCGAGGCGATGATGTACTTCTTTCAAGGCTTCGGGCATGGTTTCAGGATTGTATTGCTCGCCCAGCGTCATGTCGAAATGCTGGTCGCGCACGTCCAATACTTCTTGCGCCAACTTCTCCAACTCTGCTTTCTGCGCTTCATTGATAGCAGGGAAAGGAAAGGTGTTGTAGCATAGCTGGGCAGAATAACGATAATCTGTCTTCAATCGTCCTCCTACTGTTTTTACCCAAGCCATGTGCATCTTACTGGTGAGAATGCCGAAGAGCCAAAGAGGAGCGTCGTAAATAACCAATGCTGAATCGCCTACAACAGTTCCTCCTTCAAGATAACCTATTGGAATATATTCGCGACGTTCTGAAGAATGACGCGGTATTATTATTGCATCTGTTGGCTTATAAACAGTAAAATAAAACCTATTGGGATATTCTGCTAATAGTCTCGTAGACTTTTCTGTACTATTCGCTCTATGTATTCGAACTTTATCTAAGCGTTCTTTTATCCAAGGTATTTTAGAATACTCAGCTACAAGAGAATCTGGTATAAAAACACACCAACGTTCTTGAGAATTTATAAATTCAAATGCACCAATAAATTTTTTAATTACCGCAGTAAGAGATGGAAAATCTTTAATTATTTGTTCTTTCGAATAAGTATCTAATATCAGATTACCACCATCATTAGGCATACTACCATATCTCAAAGGTAGAAAATCTTTAGATAATGGCGAGGAATGTCTTTCTATGAATGAAAAAGTTGATTTACCTTTTGTTAAGTAAGGAGTAATGTAGTCCGTTTCAATTTTTTTATTGTCTTCAAATAGGAATTTTGCTTTTTTACTTAAACTGCGTAAACCTATAATTACACAAGTTACGCCTGCATTGTATTTCGCATTATTAGTCCATTTAAAAGACCTATAAGCAAAACTAATTTCTATCTCGTCTAAAACATCTTTCCACATTAATGAAACTTGCTCGCCTTGACAGATGGAATTGGTCGATACAAAAGCACAAGAAGCATTAGTCTTTTGAATGTATTTTTTCGTATTAAAAAACCAGCAAGATATATAATCTAAACTTTTTCCTTGTTCTCCTAATAAGTAATTAATATCCTCTTTTTGTTTTTTATTTTGTAATCTACTCCCTACATACGGCGGATTCCCCATCACATAAACCTCTTCCTCTGCCGTATGCGGACAAACCGTTTCCCAATCCAGCCGACACGCATTGCCACAAACAATGTGCCCGCTGGGATGCAAAGGCAGGGCATTGGGACGAACTTTGAAAATCGTCTCAAACTTGATATTCATCTGATGCTCGGCCAGCCAGAGAGAAAGGGTCGCCGTGTCGCAGGCAAAATCATCTATTTCGATACCATAGAATTGTTGCAGACTAATGTTCGATAGGGGGAGTTCAGGCACGCCTAATTCGCGTAAAACTTGCCAAATCTTGATTTCAAGCTCGCGCACACATTTATAGGAAACAATCAAGAAATTGCCGCTACCACAGGCCGGGTCGAAGAATTTGATTTTCCCCAAACGAACCAGCAACTTGCGCAGACGCTTAATGTCTTTTGTACTTTTGGCCACCTCAAACTCTTCGTTCAGTTCGTCTAAAAACAGAGGACGGATAAGTTTCATGATGTTAGGCACAGAGGTGTAGTGCATGCCCAGCCCTGCACGCATTTCGGGCGTAACGACGGCCTGTATCATCGAACCAAAAATATCGGGATTGATGTCTTTCCAGTCGAAGTCACCGCATTTGATCATCAACACACGGGCACGGCGGCTCAACACAGGGATGGGCAGCCGTTGTTCGAACAAACCGCCATTGACGTAAGGGAAAATGGCGAACTGTTTCGGAAGCGTGTCGAGCACGGCTGGATTGTCGGTAGACATGGCCAGAAAAGCACGGTCGATGAACTCAGCCAAATCATGACCATCTTCAGCCGTATGCTGTCTAATGGAGTTGGTAAAAAGTTGTGGCTCAGGGAAAAGACGGGTATCCTCAGCAAAAAAGCAGAAGAGCAGACGCGACATAAAAATATTGAGGTTGTGCATCTCCGTCTTATCCTTGATGTCGTTGTGACGACATATCTCATCGAAAATTTTAGCCATCAGTTCGGCCGATTTTACATCGGCTTCCGCCTCCTCAATGTGTCGTATCTTCTCGATGCCGGCCAAGGGGTAAAAAAATTCGAAGTCTTTCCACATCAGAGCTACTTCATTCTCATAGACATCCTGTTCCTTGGGGTCGACGGCTACAATTGTCTCTCCGTCACTCACCACATAGAGACGGGGCATCTGCTTGACTATGCGTGCATCCGACTGCATCTCTTTAATTTCATCGTGGAAGTCAAGCAATCCCTTGGGGCGGTAAGCAATAAGGTTAGGTATCAGAATGGTGTGTCCATCTTTTGCCTTATTACCTACCCCTTCACGAATGCGGCGTATATTACCTTCTCCATATCCGCAAAAAATGCTCAACAAGTGGTACACCAATTCCTTACCTGAAGGATGTAATTCATTCAACTTCTCCAGCGCATCTTGCGCTTCAATATGGGAAAAAGATTTCGTTTTTTTTGCCATGTTTTTTAATATAATTCTCACCTAAAATAGTTGCGCATTACAAAGTTAGAGAAAAATGTTCAAAACGCAAGTGCATTCAAAACAAAACGCCTTTGCGTTTTAGATCAAACGCAAGTACGTTTTAAGTAAAACGCAAGGGCGTTTCATCTTAAACGTAAGGGCGTTTTAGTCCAAACACAAAGGCGTTTTTCAGGGGATTTTTACTCCACTGAAAATCAACTAATTACATTTTCCTAAATTTTACGGATTACCAAGTATCCTCCCACTACCTGCAAGAGCATTCCGGGAATACCGATGCGGAAATCCTGCAAGGCGGTGAACAAGCTGCCGGAAAGTGCCCACTCACCTAACGTACCAGCCAGCTGATAGAACAACACCACGCCTAACAGCAACGGCAAGGTGACTTTCTGAAAGCGGGCTGCCACCAGACCGGCACCCACAGCCAACAGCACAGATTTCAGCAGGATGGCAGGCAACACGGCAGGTGCGGGCATGCCGAACCACCACGAGTTGAGCAACGGTGAGAGTACAGCCGTCAGCAGTCCGGCCTTCCAGCCGTATTTATAGGCTCCTACCAGTGTGAAGAAATAAATGGGCAGCCAGGTGACTCCTCCCTGCGGCACCAGATGGAAAAGCTGGGGAAGGACAATGTTTCCGGCCACAAACAGCAGGGCGGTGACGTAGGTCTTCACGCGACTGTATCCCAATGTGTAAAGTTTTACGGTTGTTTCCATGTGTATTCGTTATTTTTCTGAGATTGTTTTTTCTTTTTCTCCGGCTTCCCTCATGCGGCGTACAAAGTCTTCAATCACGGGATAGAGTTCCACGGGATTGTCCGACACGTCGCAAAGGGTTTCCAGCGGACACCGTCCTGTACGGGTGCGGTTGATGATGCAGGGCACTTCTTCGGCATACGCCACCTCTACCCCTCCCTTCCGGAGCAAGGCGAGTGCAGGGGTGCTGACTACCCGAGTCCATACGCGGGACACGCCGCCCAATACCATCAGGGCTGCCGCTCCCTTTCCGATGACTTTATCGGCCAGCCAGGCTCCTTTCAGGAAGGCGCGGTCTGTGGCATACAAGTCGTACAGATCAGCCACGCCCCGACGCGAGAACGTGCGGGTTTCTTCGCCCTGACGCACCACGCAGGAATAGTTTCCTTCGTTCAGCAAGCGTATCAGTTCGTCCATCACAGTGTTTCCTGTTTCAGTTGTTCCACGTAGGCATCAATGCGGTGAAGCTCTTTCGGAATGTCGATGGACTGCGGGCAGTGCGGATTGCATTGTCCGCAACCGATACAGTGACTGGCCTGACGGAGTTTCGGCACGCTGCGGTCGTAACCCACCAGGAAGGCACGGCGGGCTTTCACGTAATTCTCGTCCATGCGGTCTTTCGGCATGTTGCCCTCGTTCACGCACTTGTTGTAATGCACCAGCACGCCGGGGATGTCGATGCCATACGGGCAGGGCATGCAGTATTTACAGTCGTTGCAGGGCACGGTGGGATATTTCTGCATCAGGTCGGCCGTATCGAGCAGGAACTGGTTTTCCTCATCGGTAAGCGGAACCAGCGGCGAATACGTGCGAAGGTTGTCTTGCAGATGCTCCATGTAGGTCATGCCACTGAGTACGGTGAGCACCTTTTCCGGCGTACCGGCAAAGCGGAAGGCCCACGATGCCACACTGCCTTCGGGATTGCGCTCTTTCAGGCGGCTGAAGATGTGGTCGGGAATGTTCGACAGGCGTCCGCCCAACAGCGGTTCCATCACCACTACCGGAATGTTCTTGCTGCTCACCTGCTCGTACAGGTAGTCGGCATTCACGTTACGTCCCGATGCGTGCTGCCAGTCGGAATAGTTCAACTGAATCTGCACGAAGTCCCAGTGCACCTGGTCGTGCATGGCCAGTGCCCGGTCGAATTCCTCTTTTGTGCCGTGGAACGACCAGCCCAGGCGGCGGATACGTCCGGCTTCACGCTCCTTGAGCAGGAAGTCGAGCAGACCGTTGTCAAGGAAACGGCCCTGCAAGCCGCTTTTTCCGGGAGCACCCAGCATGTGCAGCAGGTAATAGTCGATGTAGTCCACCTGCAGGTTCTTCAGCGAGTTGTGGTACATCTTTACCCCAAAATCATAATCGGAATTGGAGAAGTTCGACATTTTGGTGGCCACGAAGAACTTGTCGCGCGGATGACGCTTCAAGGCGATACTTGTCGACTTTTCCGACCAGCCCTGCACATAGACCGGGGCCGTATCGAAATAGTTCACGCCATGTTCGATGGCGTAATCCACCAGTCGGTTCACTTCTTCCTGATCGATGACGTTGCCGTCGCCACCCGGTGCCGGAAGTGTAGGCCAGCGCATGCAGCCATAGCCCAGCAGCGACACCTTATCCTCATTGGGAAGAAACTGGCGGTAGGTCATCTTGCCGACGGGCACTTCCGTAGTGCTGTCTCCGGCTTTTTTCTTGTCGGGCGTACAGCCGTAGAAAGCCGCTGTGGCTCCCACCGTACTGATGCCGACTATTTTAAGGAAATCTCTTCGATTCATCTGTTTTTTCTCGTCCATTCTCTTTCTATATATAAAGGTAAGACAATCCGATTAAAGTACACGATGGCGTTCATGGCCTTCCACGTAGATGGCACTCAGTGGACGGGCCGGACACAGGTTCTCGCAGGCTCCGCAACCGATGCAGCGTGCTTCGTTCACTGCCGGAATTTTCAGTGAATCGGGGTTCGACGGGTCGGACGGGACCATGGTGATGGCGTTCACCGGACAATGGCGGGCACAGTTGCCGCACTCCTGCTTGTCGGTAAGCGGAATACACAAATCTTTCACCCACACGGCATGGCCTATCTGGATAGAAGACTTCTCTGCCTTGTCAATTTTCAGGATGGCTCCGGCGGGACATACCTCGGAACAGCGCGTACACTCCGGACGGCAGTAGCCGCGTTCGTACGACATGTAAGGCTGCATGAAAGTATCCAGCGAATGAGAAGGACGGAGCACTTCGTTCGGACAGGCCGACACGCACAGCTGGCAGGCCGTGCAATGCGACTGCAGATGGCGAAGTCCGCGTGCGCCCGGAGGCACAATCGGAGTTTGGCGTACCGGCTCTTTCTTGTCTACGATGTCGGCCAGTCCACCGTCCATCTTGATGGCCTCGGCCTTCTTGGCTACCTGTGCTTTCAGCACCGAACCGGCCAGCAGCAAGGAACCGGCCAGGAACTCGCGTCGTCCGGCGGTACGGTCGGCTGTTTCCGGTGCCGGAGTTTCTGCCTTTTCTGCTTTCTTTCCGTAGGCAAACCGATAGCCGATGGCTCCCTTATGACATTTGTCCAGACAGTCCATGCAAGCCACACAACGGCTGCCGTCTATCGCATGGTTCTTCACATCGATGCAGGCAGCCTTGCAATTGCGGGCACAAAGCGTACAGCCGTTGCATTTCTCCTTGTCAATCGTGATGCGGAACAAGGCAAAGCGGGAGAAGAATCCCAGCACGGTGCCTACCGGGCAGATGGTATTACAGTAGGTACGTCCGTTGCGTACCGCCAGTATCACTATCAGTATCAGCATGACTGCTGCCACTATCAGCACCGGCAGGCTCTTGAGCCAGACATCCACCGAATAGAAGGCATAGCTGTCCATACGTTCGGCAATAGAAGCCAGCAGGTTGTTTCCCCACATCCACAAAGGTTGCAGAAAACTGTGTGCCGCACGGCCATACACGGCATACGGGTCGAGCAAGACTACCAGAGCATGCACACCCAACAGCATCGCCAGCACAAACACTGCCAGCACACCGTAGCGCAGCCAGCTTTTCGGCTTGGAATACGTGTAGGGCATCTTCTTGCGTCCCCGGCCCAGACGGGCCACCACATCCTGAAACACCCCCAACGGACAAATGACCGAACAGTACACTCTGCCCGCTATGAGCGTGAGCAATATCAAACACACGATTACTCCGGCGTTCAGCGCCAACAGAGCCGGAAGAAACTGTATCTTCGCCATCCAGCCGAGCCATGCATGAAGCACACCCGTGAAATCGACGAACAACAGTGTCACGAATACCAGGCATAGCATCCCCAGCGTGAGCCTGAGTTTTCTCAACATATTCACAGTAAAAGCAATTTTAGTTAGTTATTATATTCTTTCTATCACGTTTTCGTGGTAAATCCTCACAAAAATAAAAGGAATTGTGTTTCGAAGAGTCTTTTTGCGCAGTTTTTTGTCCCAAGCAGTATAAATATTCGATTAACTTACGCACAAAGGGCCTTTTTGCAGCATTTATACAGAAAAAATGTCATAAATATTGATTATCTGAATTACAAATTCTAATTTTGCTCCACTATTACCTAACAAAAGAACAGCAGTTACAACATGACATACGCATTTATTACGGCAGCCGAAGCCGCTGCCACCATTCATCATGGGGATACCGTCGGCATCGGCGGTTTTTCATCGGTAGGTACACCGAAAGCCGTGCCGGAAGCACTGGCTGCCTACGCAGAAGCACAGCATGCACAGGGGAAAGAATTCAAGGTAGGCCTTATCACGGGCGGTGCCACGGGCTGTCAAGTGGACAGCGCACTGGTCAAGGCGCACGCTGTATCGTTCCGTACGCCTTTCCAGTCGAACAAGGACATGCGCGAATCCATCAACCAGCACGAGGTGCAGTACTTTGACCTCCACCTCTCGCAAATCGGACAGGACGTGCGCTACGGTTTTCTGGGGAAAATCCACGTAGCCATCGTAGAGGCTTCCGACCTGACGGACGACGGAGAAGTCATCCTGAGCACTTCCGTAGGTATCTCGCCTACCCTGCTCCAGGTGGCCGAACGGGTTATCATCGAGCTGAATGAAGCGCATACGGGAAAACTTACCGGCATGCACGACATCTATATTCCGGCCAACCCGCCTTACCGGACAGAGATTCCGGTGTATCATGTGAACGACCGCGCCGGACACATCAGCGTGAAAATCGACCCGAAAAAGATTACGGGAGTGGTACGCACGAATGCCCGCGACCACATCGCGGCCTTTACACCGCAAAATGAGACAACCCTGCAAATCGGACATAACGTGGCTGCCTTCCTGCTGCGCGAATGGAAGAACGGAGCCATCCCCAAGGAGTTCCTGCCCCTGCAGTCGGGAGTGGGCAACATTGCCAATGCCGTACTGGGTGCACTGGGTGACGACCCGAACCTTCCGGCTTTCTCCATGTTTACAGAGGTGATACAGAACTCCGTCATCGACCTGATGATGAAAGGCCGTATCCGCTTTGCTGCCGGCAGTTCGCTCACCTTGTCGGAAGACCGTCTGGACACGATGTACGAGCACATCGACGACTTCCGCGAACGCATCCTGCTGCGCCCGCAAGAAATCACCAACCACCCGGAAATGATTCGCCGTTTGGGTATCATTGCGGTAAACACGGCCCTTGAAGCAGACATTTTCGGCAACGTGAACAGCACGCATGTATCGGGCAGCAAGATAATGAATGGAATTGGAGGCTCGGGAGATTTTGCCAGAAACGCATATTTGTCTATCTTTACCACCCCGTCGGTGGCCAAGGACGGACTGATTTCGTCCATCGTGCCCCAAGTATCCCACGTGGACAGTACGGAACACGACGTACGTATCCTCGTGACGGAACAGGGCGTGGCCGACTTGCGTGGCAAATCGCCTTCGCAACGTGCCCGCTGCATCATTGAAAACTGCGCGCATCCGGACTACAAGCAACTGCTGTGGGACTACCTGAAACTTTCGGAAGGAAAGTCCTGCCACACGCCGATGTCGCTGCGCAACGCTTTCAAGATGCATATAGCGTACGCCGAGACGGGTGACATGCGAAACACCCAATTTGAATCATAAGAATGGAAAAATTCGACATACACATCCTGGGATGCGGTTCAGCCCTGCCCACTACCCGCCATCAGGCGACCTCGCAGGTGCTCAACATCCGCGAGAAACTATTCATGATTGACTGCGGCGAAGGAGCACAGGTGCAGCTCCGCCGCGCCAAACTGAAGTTCAGCCGGCTGAACCACATCTTCATTTCTCACCTCCACGGCGACCACTGCTTCGGCCTGATGGGACTGATTTCTACCTTCGGCATGCTGGAACGTACCGCCGACCTCCACATTCATGCCCATGCCGACCTGCAACGTCTGCTGGAGCCTCTACTGGAATTCTTCTGCAAGGGAATGCCCTATCAGGTGGTGTTCCACCCCTTCAACCCCGGCGAACGTACGGTCATTTACGACGACCGTTCCGTCAGCGTGGAAACCATTCCCCTGCGTCATCGTCTGCCCACCTGCGGTTTCCTCTTCCGCGAGAAGCCGACACCGAACCACATCCGGCGCGACATGATTGACTTCTACGGCATTCCCATCTGCATGATGAACCGCATCAAGAACGGCGAGGACTACACACTGGAAGACGGCAGGGTGATTCCCAACTCAGAACTGACCACTCCCTCCGACCCTCCCCGCGCGTATGCCTATTGCTCGGATACGGTCTACCTGCCCCGCATCGCAGCACAAGTGGCCGGAGTGGATTTACTGTTCCATGAAGCTACCTTTACTGAAAGCGAAGCCGTCCGCGCCAAACAGACCTTGCACTCCACCGCCGCACAGGCTGCCCGGATTGCCAAGGACGCGCAGGTGAAACGTCTGCTCATCGGTCACTTCTCTGCCCGCTACGAAGACGAGAAGGCCCTGCTCGAAGAAGCCCAAGCCATCTTCCCGGACACGCTGGCCGCCGACGAGGGACTGAAAATCTCACTCTGAGAAGTTAAAGAAAACTAACCCTATTAAACCGAACCAACGGATTGTCGTCTTACCCAACAATGACGAACCCGCACACGCCATGAACAATTATAACGAAAAAGAAACCATACTGATGCTTCAGGACCCTTCGACCCAGCGGAAAGCGTTCGAACGGATTGTGAAGGCCTACAGCGAACAGCTGTACTGGCAGATACGACGCATGGTGGTTTCGCACGACGATGCCAACGACTTGTTGCAGAACACGTTCATCAAGGCCTGGACCAACCTGGACTATTTCCGGGGAGATGCCAAGCTTTCCACGTGGCTCTACCGCATCGCCTTCAACGAATGCCTGAACTTCCTGAACAAGCAGCGCGCCGAAAACCAGCTGTCCATCGACGATGCCGATGCCGCTCTGATAAACAAGCTGGAAAGCGACCCTTACTTTAACGGCGACGAAACGCAACGGCTTTTTCAGAAGGCCATCCTGCAACTGCCCGAGAAACAGCGCATCATTTTCAACCTGAAATATTTCCAGGAAATGAAATACGAAGACATGTCGGAAATCTTAGGCACCAGCGTAGGCGCACTGAAGGCATCTTACCATCATGCCGTCAAAAAAATAGAAGATTTTTTTCACCAGCATGATTAAACCTTTTTTACAAATTCGAATCTAACTTCCAAAGGAGGCAACAATATGAAAAAGGAAGAAACTGACTTATTAAAGAGATGTGGAACCGAGAACCCGTTCACAGTGCCTGAAGGTTACTTTGCCAACTTCACGGAACAGCTGATGGACAAGCTTCCGGAACGAGAAATACAGCCTGCACCTCAGCTCACGCTGTGGGCACGCGTCAAACCTTGGGTGTACATGGCTGCCATGTTCTGCGGTCTGACGCTCAGCGTGCGGATGTTCGTGGGTGAAAAAGAAACACAATCGCCTGCCGCCGGCACTATGGGTGACATGGAATTTTCAGAAGTGCCCGATGAATACATCGACCCCATTGTCGACCAGACCAGGATGGACGACTATACTCTATACGAGTATCTCACTGATGCAGATACGGAAATTTATAAATAAACCAACCATGATAAAAAGAACTTTTTATGCCCTGACTCTCCTGCTCATCTTGTGTGTGAGCAGCATTCAGGCACAGAATACCAAATTCAGCAAAGAAGAATTCCGCAACCGCCAGAAAGAGTTTTTCATTCAGCAGGCGGGACTGAGCAACGACGAAGCACAAAAATTCTTCCCTCTCTATTTTGAGCTGCAAGACAAGAAGCAGGCATACAACAAAGAGGCGTGGCAGAAACTGCGTCAAGGCAAGAATCCCAATACCACGGAAACGGAATATGGCAAAATTGTGGAGGATGTGATTCAGGCACGCATTGCGACCGACGAACTGGAACTGGAATATGTGCGGAAATACAAACAATTCCTTCCGGCCAAGAAAATCTATCTGTTGCAGAAAGCGGAAATGCGCTTCCACAGAGAACTGCTAAAAGGTTTCAAACACGGTCAGAAAGGTCCGGAAAAGAAAAAATAAGGGATACGGATAGGTTTTTTCTTCCAAAAATTTGGAAAACAAAATTCTTTGCGTACCTTTGCACCGCCTTTGAAAAACAAGGCAACTCTCAAGAAGAGTTTTGGAGAGGTGGCAGAGTGGTCGATTGCGGCGGTCTTGAAAACCGTTGTACTGCGAGGTACCCGGGGTTCGAATCCCTGTCTCTCCGCAACAAACGCTGAAAATCAGCAGATTGCAAAACAAACACCCAGTTTTACACCCAAGAATGTAAAGTCTGGTGTTTTTGTTTTATTTAAGATAATACAACCACTACATAATAAAAGAGTAGCGATATTAAAAGAATCCGATGAGAAAAGACTAATATTTATCTATCCATTCACTTTGATTTTTCAGGACTTTACATCGTCCTGAAAGTATTTGTTATTGTATTCCAACGTCAGGAGTGGATTATAATACAAGTTTTTTGTGTGGATAGAATTTCGTTTTGCTTAATGTACGAAAGTACTTATCTATAAACGCATGAAATATTAGCACAATGAATCATTGGAAATCAACTTTGGCCGTGATAGGAATAGGCCAACTCATATCTATTTTAACAAGTACGATTGTTGGCTTCTCCATTATTTTTTGGATTAGCAACGAATTTAAATCCCCGACAGCTTTATCTCTGGCTATTTTAGCTGGATTTTTACCACAATTTGTATTAGGCTTGTTTACCGGGGTCTATGTTGACAGATGGAATCGAAAGAAAACGATGTTTTATTCGGACTTGTTCATCGCGTTCTGTACCCTATGTCTTTTTATTGTGATAACCAAGGGTTATAAAGACCTTTCTTTTTTTTATCTATTGACTGCTTGTCGTTCAATAGGCAGTACGTTTCATGCACCTGCTTTACAGGCAAGCATCCCTCTACTGGTTCCCAAGCACCATCTTGTCAGGGTATCAGGTTTGTACCATTCCATTCAATCCTTCAGTGAGGTGATAGCTCCCGTTGTAGGGGCAAGCCTCGTTGTTTGGCTTCCCATACAGTATATTCTGCTCATAGATGTGATCGGAGCTGTTGCTGCTTGTCTGACCTTACTTTGTGTCCAGATTCCTTCTCTTCAAAAAACGAAAGTTCTTCCAGATTTCAAAAAAGAACTGACGGAATGTTGGCATACCTTGCGGCGTACAATGGGCATTTTGCCTTTATTCGTATGCTTTACGCTGGTGACTTTTGTCCTTATGCCTGTTTTTACGTTATTTCCTTTTATGACGCTTCTGCATTTCAACGGAAACATTTTGCAAATGGGAGTTGTGGAAATGGGTTGGGGCTCAGGGGCATTGTTGGGCGGTTTAGTACTTGCCTGTAAGGCTTTGAAAAGCAAGCAAACATTAGTGATGCATACGGCTTATGTGATATTGGGATTGTATCTGATTAGCGCCAGTTATTTACCATCAAGCGCATTTATAGGTTTTGTTTGCCTAACATTTACAGGAGGCATAGCCTATTCCATTTACCATGCGCTTTTCATCGCTATTATTCAGCAGAACTTGGCTTCGGACATGCTTGGACGGACTTTTTCTCTCATCTTTAGTTTGAGTACCTTTCCATCAATGCTGGGTATCGTAGCTTCAGGATATTGGGTGGAAGCATGGGGTATCACATCCGTCTTTATGATCAGCGGATGGGTTATCTTTCTGATTGGAGTGGGTGCAAATTTTATTTCTTCAATCAAGCAGTTGGATAATTACGCATAGTATTATTTATTAAAGAATTATTATATGACAAAGAAAGAACACACTACGATTACAGAGTTATTTCAAGTTTTGGACTTGTTGGAAAGCCTGGACATGCAGTTTTGGTTGGATGGAGGCTGGGGAGTGGATGTCTTGTACGGACAGCAAACCCGCTTGCATAGAGATATTGACATTGATTTTGATGCCAATTATACAGACCAACTCCTTGATCTTTTGCAGGAGAGAGGATATCAAATTGAAACAAATTGGTTGCCCACCCGTGTGGAACTGTATAGCAAAGAATTAGGCTATATTGATATCCATCCTTTTGTCTTGAATGCGGACGGCACTTCCAAACAAGCCGACTTGGATGGAGGCTGGTATGAATTTCAACCGGACTATTTTGGAACAGCAGTCTTTGAAGGCAGAAGCATCCCTTGCATTTCTGCAAAAGGGCAACAAGTATTCCATTCGGGCTACGATTTAAGAGAGAAGGATATTCACGATTTATCTATAATTAAACAATGTATAACAACAATGAGCCTAACAATTAGATAAGAACAAGAAAATGACAGAAAAACAAATTGTCTGGTATATCTTACTTACAGAAGTAAAGATAGACAGTGACACCCAGTCTGTCACATCCCTGAGTGTAGCTCCATTGGCAGTCTTGCCGGAATTCCAGCGTAAGGGAATTGGGGGGGGATGTTGATTCAGTAAGCCCATCAGAGGGCAGCACTTTTGGGTTACGGCACAGCAGTCGTATTGGGGCATAAAGAGTATTATCCTCGATTTGGCTATCGCAAGGCTATCGATTTAGGAATTGAATTTCCTTTCGAAGTCTCTCATGAATATTGCATGGTGGCTGAATTAATACCTGGAGCTACTGAGAATGTGAAAGGTATGGTTTGTTATCCAACTGACTTTAAATAGTTTAACAAGTAAAATTCATTATATAACTCGGACTGGGTATTTCAATTTCCCAGTCCGTATTCTGATAGTACTTATTCAATTGGAAGATTGTGTTGCTTCAAGAATGAAAGTTTATCCCAATACCCTCTTTGAAAGACGATTTTGTTATCTTTTACATGAAAAAATCCGCATCCACGAAGTCCAAGAGAGTCTTTCCATTCCATGATAGCCCATTCGCCATCTTCAAAAATATTTTCCACCATACAAACCATTTTAGCAGTGGCAAATTCATTCACAAACATTTTGTAGATTGATTCTTTACCTATTATTGGTTCGTTTGCGACTTGATGATTTACTGCATTAGTAGCATACAGCTCTGCTATATGATAAGCATCTGCTTTGTTAAAGCAATCTATCCATTTTTCCAAAACTTCTTTAGGCTTCATTTTTTATAAATTCTTAGGATTTTGATTCTGTAATAAAAACAATCTGTTTGGATGCATAGATACTTGATTTTATTAATAATAGGCTATTCTATATTCTAAATCCTCTGGATTTTTGCTCTCTCTGCACCGAGTTACGTAGATTCTGCTGTAACTTTTCCCATTGTTCCTTAAACCATTGTACTATGGGTTGTCGGTTTATGGTCAGCATAAGCTTACCACTATCCATCGGATGTTTCTCAACCCTAAAAATATCATTCTTGATGTCAAATTTCCACCTGTGTTCTTCGGAATAAATTTTGCCACTACATTGTATGGATTCTTTCTTTGTCAAGAGGTTTTCTATCATGTCTTTGGTAAACCCGATAACAGCGCATAATTTTTCCATTCTCAACATCTCTTTGAACATGGGAAACCATTTGTGGGCTTTTTCAAGCAAGGTGCTCAATCGTGATATTTCCTTGTCTTTGGCTTCAAGTTCTTGATTATGTATTCTTTGAAGATTACGAATTTGTCTGCTATGCTGTTCCTGTATTTGTTGTATCTGAATTTTTAATTCATCAGTAGCTTTGTCCCGTTTGGTAATTTCCTGATGTAGCTGCTCGATGTGATGTTCCAGTTCTTTCAGCTTACCGCTTCCGAAAAGAGAACCTACACCGCTTGCTATGGCGGTAGCAGCATTGGTGGCTGTTTTCTTTAGTTTGTCCGTGCGTATCTCTGCTTTTACCTGTTTGAGTTCCTGTTCGGCAAGGCTTACTTGTTGTTCCTTGTGTCGCTTGGTTTCCTCTATACGTTGCA
>OCHV01000955.1_pt1 | contig 20583 bp, 15 predicted proteins | sample 1538461 | NCBI WGS metagenome assembly OCHV01 (sample SAMN04571692, study PRJEB22368) | human gut metagenome | biome: human gut; material: stool | host: Homo sapiens | place: Luxembourg | collected 2012-08-03 | reverse complement strand
TAACAGGGTGACGACCGGAAGACTTGTTCTTACCTTCACCACCACCATGAGGATGGTCTACTGGGTTCATAACCGTACCACGAACGCTGGGGCGAATGCCCTTCCAACGGTTACGGCCAGCTTTACCAATTTTGATGTTGCCATGTTCAGCGTTACCAACTTCACCTACGGTTGCGCGGCAGGTAACCAAAACACGACGCATTTCAGAAGAAGGCATACGAAGAATCGCGTAGTTGCCTTCCTTACCCATGAGCTGAATGCTGGTGCCAGCAGAGCGAGCAATTGCAGCACCGCGACCAGGCTGAAGCTCAACAGCATGGATGAGCGTACCTACGGGAATTGCGGATAAGGGCAATGCGTTGCCTGGCTTAATGTCAGCATCAGCGCCAGAGATTACGGTTTCGCCAACTTTGAGGCCCTTTGGATGAAGGATGTAGCGCTTTTCACCGTCTGCATAGTGAAGAAGAGCGATACGTGCGCTGCGGTTAGGGTCGTACTCGATCGTTGCAACCTTAGCAGGAATGCCATCCTTGTTGCGCTTAAAGTCGATGATGCGGTAACGACGCTTGGTACCGCCACCCTGATGACGGGTGGTAACGCGACCGTTGTTGTTACGGCCAGCCTTCTTGGGCAGAGGTGCTAACAGAGACTTCTCAGGAGTGGTGCTGGTAATGTCAGCAAAATCCGAGACGGTCTGGAAGCGACGCCCAGGGCTTGTGGGCTTGTATTGTTTTACTCCCATTTTCTTCCTTTCTATGGGCTTGAACAGCTTGTTCATGCCCTCGGTCTTATGTGGTCTCCATCACCGCCATGAGAACCTTTGGGAGAGGGCTCCCGGCGACTCCGAGTTACCACGCGCCCGGGTGTATCCATAAACAGCCAGACGCAAACGAGAATTATACTTACGAATCACCAGCTATGCAAGTTAAAAGTTGGGGTCTTTATTTCTTCGCAAAGAATTCACAGTTGTCTTGAAAGCCAGAGGGAAAGCATTAACTTGAGAACTCATATTGTTGCTCAGGGCCTCTTGCCATCTACTCTCACTATTTATTATTTCTTGCCGTCTATTACTCAAACAATAAAAGGTGCTTTAAGTGCGCGCAATACGTAAACGCGGAATGAGAACTATCGCACAATAAAGAAAAGCAACAAGCCCCAAAGCTCCCGCTGCCACACCGATGCTTCCAACCGAAACGCAACTGGTCACTACTCCACCTAAGGCAGAGCCACTACCAATTCCAAAATTAAAAATTGCAGAGAAAATTGAAGTAGCTACCGCTTGATCATCAAGACTCGAATATCGAATTACTTCCGATTGTAAGGCAGCATTCATTGCGGTACTTCCCATTCCTAGTACTACGCACGCGCCCAGTACCCCTATTAAAAATTCTTGGCTTACAAAGAGAACAAAGAATGCAGTCACCAAGCCCAGAAGACACCCACAGAGAAACTTTACTCGTTGTCGGGCATATATCTTCGAAAACAGAACGCTCCCTAGGATGCCAGCCACCCCAAAAAACGCAATTACTACGGTTACGGTTTGCTCTTCTAATCCAACGCTCTGTAATAGGTAAGGTTCGATATAGCTATAGCACATATAATAGGCGGTCATCATAACCCCAACGAACAGGTAAAGGCTCCGAAGTGTTTTTGTTTTAAAAAGTACTGGCAACCTACGAACCGAGAAGGGCTTTGTTGCAGGAATAGCAGGAAGCACAAAGTAAAGATAAATAAAAATAATGACGGTAATTATCGCAACGCAAGCAAACGTCATGCGCCATCCAAGCGCCAAACCAATAACACGCCCAAGGGGTAAACCAGCAATCAAAGCAACTGATTCGCCCATCACCACCATTCCTAATGCCATATGGCGATGATCTTCGCTCACCACCCTCACTGCCATAGGAGGCGCAATCGACCAGAAAATAGCATGAGCACAGGCCACCACAATACGCGCTGCCATAAGCATAAAATAACTGGTAGCAAGTGAAGAAAGCAGCTGTCCAAAAGCAAATAACGCCACAATTATCAAAAACAAACGGCGAAACCCAATTCGTGAAGCAGCGATCATAAGAGGCAGCGAGAGTAACATCACCATCCATGCGTATACCGAAATAAGCATGCCAGCTTGAGATTCTGTGACAGAAAAGCTGAGCGCAATATCGGTCAGAAGCGCTACAGGCATAAATTCAGACGTACAGAAGATAAATGTGGAAACCGTAATACCTGCCAACGGTAGTGCTTCTCTTAAATTCATTCGTTGTTTCTTCTGCATCATAGGACGCAAAAACCTCCGCACGTCTCTACTACCGAGCAAATCCACCTATCCACCCGATCAGCATGTCCACTCATCCGGCGATTCGGCTTTGCTTCTGGTTGCCACTCTTAGTTATTTGATGGCTGTTTCTTTGAGCTCTTTACTTATTTACCCTTAGCCTCTTTTGACTTCCGAGTAAAAAGCTTTTTTATACTACCTAAGAAAATCACTTTGAAAAGGAGTTCTTACTTTTATCTTGTTATAATCCATCCGTTCTCATCAGAAACATTCGTAGTCTTTTCCAGCTACTTTTAAACATACACGTCATAACAACCTAGACTTCACCATATGCGTCGTCATTTTCCAACCCTAAGGATCAGCCTCATATGACTCACGATTTCATATCTCTCGCTCTTATCGCCCTCATAGCGGCGCTTGCTCCACTTATCGCAAACCTCATCCCTAAAAAACCGATACCAGAAACCGTTTTACTCCTCATAGGCGGTGCCTTACTGGGGCCTTCAGTCCTAAACCAAATTTGGCTCGATGAAAGCGTTTTGTTTTTATCTGACTTAGGTTGCGCCATGCTTTTCTTGCTTGCTGGATTTGAAATCAATCCGCAAACCATCACAGGTCGCGAAGGTAAGCGAGGGTTGAAAACATGGCTCGCCACACTCGCTTTAGCATTTGCCCTTATTATGAGTATTTATCATGCTTCCTTTGGCGAACTTTCCATTGATGCTCTAGCCCTCGCCATCGCACTTACCACCACCGCCATCGGAGCACTTATGCCAATCTTGAAAGAACGTGGTATTTTTGCTCAAAAAACAGGTGAAAGCGTTCTTGCCTATGGCATGTGGGGAGAATTGGGCCCCGTTATCGCTATGGCGCTTTTGCTCTCTACCCGCGCCCCATGGATCACGGTAATTATCTTATTTGCCTTTATTGTTCTTGCGGTACTCGTTGCGGTTTTGGGCCAAAGACTAGCAAAAGCTGAACATCAAATATTTCTGGTTCTTTCTCGAGGACGCAATACCACTTCGCAAACATTCGTGCGCGTGACCATGTTCCTACTCGTTGGACTTGTAGCAGTTTCAGCAATTTTTGACCTAGATATTGTTCTGGGCGCCTTTGCCGCAGGCTTTATCCTGCGCTACATCGTTCCTGAAAACGACCATGTTCTTGAAGAAAAATTAAATGCCATTGGGTATGGGTTTTTAATTCCTTTGTTTTTTGTAGTTTCTGGCGCCAAAATTGAAGTTACTGCAGTATTAAACCAACCACTCCTTTTAATTGGATTTATTGCAATGCTTCTCTTGATTCGCGCGGTACCTATCTTTATTGCATTACACACCGACAAGACACCCGAAGTCAAAGCGCTTGGTTGGCGTAATCAAGTTACCGTTTCTCTTTACTGCACTACCGCACTTCCCCTTATCGTTGCAGTTACCTCGGTTGCGGTAAGCGCAGGCGCCATGTCTTCATCGCTAGCTTCGGTTTTAGTTTCCGCAGGAGCATTGACCGTGCTCGTCATGCCGCTTTTAGCCTTACTGACCTATCAAGAAAGCAAGGATTCCTCACATCAGTAGATGCTTTTCTTATGCGGTTTCTCGTTTTTTGGATTCTTCTCAAAATAGTTTAGATCCTTTTCTGCGGTGATTTGAAAACTCAGGGCGGCCATTCCCTACCACACTGCTGCATATCACATTTTTGACCGCAATTACTCTCGATGGAGAAGATCTTACATCTTGAAATAATTCATCGCTAAGAGCAACGAGTTTCTTACGTTCTTCTTCCCTCGTTTTTACATCGCCTCTCTAGGATTGTTTCTGGCTTTCCAGATCACGATGTAAACAAAGGAGGAATCAATGAGCCACTTGCTTGGGCGCCTTAAAGCCTACACGCTTAAAACTGCGTGCTTGTGCGCAGCACTCACCCTTGCACTCTCCGGCACCCCTGCTATAGCCTTTGCAGCAAATGCAGAAGCACAAAGCACTTCCAACGCCGAAGAAATGACGCAAGAAAAAATCGACGAGGCCAATAATGCCTACGACTCCGCTGCCACCAAGCTTACCTTTATCAGCATGTCCGATACCGAATTTGGCGGAGGAGAAGAAGGAACCGATACGACCGAAGCATCATACAACGAAAAGAATTACCGTCTTAAAGCCGTTGCCGATTGGGCGGCAAGCCACAATTTCGACGTCCAAGCAGTTCTAGATAACGGCGATGTAGTAGGTGCCAACAGCCCCGAGATGGATGCCTGGAACAATAGTGACAAAACCGACATTCACGCATCACGCGCAGGCGGTTGGTACTGTGCAGTAGAGCGATCGCTCTCCGAAAATTTCCCTGATGCAACCATGCTACTCACCAGTGGAAACCATGATATTCCGACTCTATTCGGAACCGTAATGGATATCAAACACAAAGACGACGAAAAATGGTTCTACCCTGACGCCGAAACTGGCAAAGGCAATATTCATATCAAGATCAACGGATATGACTTTATTTCTCTTGATTACTGGGACTATACCGACTTCCTAAAGACAACCCTTGAAGAAATCTCAAGTACCCCTGATTATGACCCCACCAAACCAATCTTCATTCAAACTCATAGCGGATACGCCAACACCTCTCTTGGCGGCCCCTTTCATGCCAACTACGACATCGCTAATTCAGCTGCGCCTGGATATCTACAGGATCTCTTAAAGGATTATCCCCAGGCATTTGTAGGATCTGCGCACACCCACTTTTCTGTAGAGCCCGAAACAAGCATTTACCAAAAGGACTTCACCTTTTTCGAAAATGGTTCGATGAACTACATCTATCAGGATGGTCCGTGTATTGATTCGGGATATTTTAATGGCGGACAAGGCGACAGAACCGAAGGCTCCCTTACCCCTTATGAGGCAACATGCAACTTTATTTCCGTACTCGAAGACGGTTCTACCGTAATTCGTCGCTACGATATGACTCACAATCGTTGGATTGGGATGCCTTGGGTAGTCGACACAACGCTCGGTAAGGAAGGATTTACCTACACTGACGAGAATCGCTCCACTATCGCCCCTTGGTGGAAAGATGATACCGAAGTAACCACATCCAACACCACCGAAACCTCTACCACTCTCGGGTTTTCTCATGCAGCTGATGACCAGCTAGTAAACTACTACGAGATTACTCTGACCGATATCGCAGGCAATCCCGTCAACTACACCACCAAGCAAGTGCCCTACTTTAGTGAAGGCGGCCAGGTAAGTGTGAGCGGTTCATTCAAAGCTTACTCTCGCTGGTATATGACTCCCAATACCATGGGATTCGAATTGAGTGGACTCCAGCCAGCGAGTTACTACACCGCGTCCATTGTCGCCTATGATGATTTCGAAAACGCTTCCGAGCCCTATACTTACACCTTCCGAACCGAAGGTAGCGCTACTTTCCCCGAATTACCCAATCAGCCTCAGCTTCCTGAAGGTATTTCTGAAGGGCAATTCTTCAGCATGGATTTCGAAAACGACCTATCCGATAGCATTTCTGGTGTAACGGGCAGCGCAAATGGTTCGGTTTCTTTCACTGAAAGCTTTAATGAGGATAACGAAAGCGCAGTATATATACCTGCTGGCGCAAGCAATTACGTTGACCTCGGAAACCGTGAAGAATGGAATTTAGGAACCGACAAAAACCTCACCATCAATTTCTGGATCAACGCCGAAGATCTTGGTGGCTACGGTTCCTTTATTTCGAATAAAAATTGGACTAACTGGTATCGAAGTGGCATTAACGTTGCTCCCGAAGGAAGCAACTCGACCAAGATCGAATTCACTCTTGGTGACGACGTATACGACCACGGCTGTTACGCCACCGGCACGGTAGCTAGCTACACCAACGCATGGCACATGATGTCATTTGAAGTGGACCGCGTTGCGCAAGAAGCGCGCACATACTTCGATGGAGACTTAGTGCAGACCACCGACATTTCCGTAATTGGAGATATGACCAGCGGTCTCAATATGCTTCTCGGCGTTGATGGTGGCAAGCAATATGGCTCCAACGGATTTACTATGGACAATTTAGATATGTGGGATCGCCCCTTGAGTGAAGAGGAAATCGCTTCGCTTTATGCAGTATCCGACCCCTCAAACTCTGCCTCCCTTGATGTTCTTACTCAGGCAATTACTTATTCGCAGGATCTCCTTAAGCAAGAGGAAATCAATAGCGCAAACGGACGCGTATATGACGAAGATCTTCATGCAACACTTGAAGTTGCCATTAAAAACGCAACCGCTGTCGCTAACGGAAGCGATCGAGACCTTACGATCGAACAAGCCTACACAGAACTTAAAGATGCAGTTGCAAAATTTGAAAATCAGCCTATTTGCTGGAGTGTTACTGCAACCGCAGAACATGGCGTTATTGGCATAGAAGGAACTACAAATGATGGATCCTATGTCGTAGAGCAAGGCAATAACGTTGTTTTCTCACTTTCTCCCGACAAGAACTACAGCTTAGACAATGCGCAAATCAGCGTTACCGCAGGGCTTGATTACGAACTTAGCGGATCGCAGCTCACGGTCAAAAATGTCAGTGGACCCGTTAATGTTCATGTCGTATTTTCTGAGGAAAATACGAACAGTGGAAATGATGGCGGCAATGGAGATAACTCCGGGAATAACAGCGGAAATAACGGCAACTCTGGAAACAATAATTCCAACAACACCGAAAACAATCCGGCCGACTCAACCAATACAAACCCCTCAGACAACACTACTTCCGGCTCTGACGACAAATCTGGTCTTGCTCAAACCAGTGACTTTATTGCACCACTTTTCGTGGGAGCGGCAATAGTAGCGGGAAGTGCAGCACTGATTGTAGCTATAGCATGGAGGAAGCTAAGAAACTAAGCTCTTATCTGCAGCATTCTAAGTAAGCCGAGACGGGAATCAGAGCTCCTTGATGACTCCATTTTTCCCGTCTCACTTGCATCTATACAATTGTTATAAGAATCAGTTTCAGAAATTTAAAAAAAGTATACGAAAAGTAAATAGTTCCCCTCATAGAGCAAAACGCGTTCAAATGCTAGGATATGGTTTGAACAGGACGTTCAACATTGGTCGTTTTTCTGTTCCATTCGATCAAATAATGAGGAGAGGATCGTAATTATGGATTTTCAGCTTACTGACGAACAGGAATTGCTGATTGAAAGCGCTCGTGAGTATGCTAGCCGCTACTTCACTGATGAAGCGGTAAAGCAGGCTTACGAAGTAGATCATCACATCAGCATCGAAGCAGCTATGGCATATCGCGAAGCTGGCTTTATGATGCTGGGCCTTCCTGAGGAAGTTGGTGGCGTTCCGGTAGACAAGCTTACCGAAGTTCTTTTGGTAGAAAAGCTTCATGAGTTCACTGGTGTTACCCTTCCTTTCGTAACCGACTTCAACACCATTACCGACGTTATTGACTTCGGCACCAAAGAACAGCAAGAAATGATCATGGATGCTATCGAAAACGTAGAAAGCACCTGCATTGCTTGCTCCGCAATTTCTGAACCTGCTGCTGGCTCCGACAACAACGCTATGACCTGCGTAACCAAGAAGCAGCCTGACGGAACCTACATCCTGAATGGCCAGAAGACCTGGGTTACCCTTGGCGGTCTTTCTATCTACACCATGGTTGTAGCTAAGGATGAAGATCCTTCTTACGAAAACGACAAGTACTCTTTGTGGCTTGTTCCTAACGACACTCCTGGCTTTACCGTTGCTCACCTTGAAAAGGTTGGCCAGCAGGCAATTCCTTTCGTAGACCAGTTCTTCGATAACGTAGTTCTTACCGAGGATATGCGTCTTGGCGAACCTGGCATGGGCTGGAAGCTTCTCATGAAGAAGCTCGAGTTTGAACGCTGCTTGGTTGTAGCTTCTTCCCTCGGTCTTGCTCAGGCTGCATTGAATGACGCTGGCGCTTACGCTTCTGAGCGTATCGCATTTAAGAAGCCTATCGCTCATCAGACCCAGATCCAGGAACACCTCTGCGAGATGGAAAACATCATTCAAAACGTACGTATGCGCCTGTATCAGGTAGTTGACATGATCGACCGCGGCGAATCCACTCGTCTTGAATCCGCTCTGCTCAAGGGTTATGCCTGCAAGGAACTTACCCGCGTAGCTGACATGGCAATGGCAATTTATGCTGCTATTGGCTACACCAAGGAAATTCGCGTTGGCCGCATTTGGGCTGACCTCCGTGGTAACGAAATGGGTGGCGGCACCACTGAGATCATGAACTACATTGCTGGTCGTCAGTTGGTAAAGAAGTACAAGGCAAAGTAAGCTTCGTACCATTAACGCATCTTCTTACGTGTAGGACCCTTTCGTAATCGTTTCTTCCTTGGTTTTGGTATCCTGCACGCATATTTCAGGCTCCTCTTTTGGGGAGCCTGATTTTTTATGTCTATAGCTACCCCCCAGCCCCGCATTGCGCTATTGTTACAGTAGCTCTTTTTTGTGCTATGCATTGTTCGTCGCAGCGTCGTTGCGCCAGGCGCTTGCCAACCCCTCGTCGAGCTATTTGACTCTTCCCACAAATATCGAATACCCGTGTTACTTTTTCGTAACAGAGATAGTTATAATTAGCAGTTGCATTTTTCTTATCCAATCGAGGAGTTTGTACATGAAAGCAATCGTAAACGCCTGGACAAGCTTGAGCTTAATCAAGCGTATTGTCATTGGCCTTATTATCGGTGCCCTTATCGGCCTTTTCGGCCCGAAAGACCTTATCGTGGTTGAGCTGTTAGGCACCTTGTTCGTAAATGCCTTGAAGGCGGTAGCACCTTTACTGGTATTCTTCTTGGTTATTAACGCACTGAGCCGCACTAAGCTACCAAAGTCCATGAGGACCGTTATTACACTCTATGTAATTAGTACGCTCTGTGCTGCGTTTACTGCCGTCATCGTATCGTTTGCCTTCCCTATTACGCTTACCTTGGCAGATCCTGGCGAAGCTGAAGCGATTCCTTCGGATATCGGTGAAGTGCTGATGACCTTGTTAAACAACATGGTTGCAAACCCGGTAGATGCACTGGTAAATGCTAACTACCTTGGCATTTTGGTATGGGCAATCGTATTGGGTATTGCAATGCGTTACACCTCTGAAGCAACGCGCGACTTCTTCAGCAACATTTCCCATGCTATTTCTGCCATAGTTCGCTGGGTCATTGCTTGCGCACCTTTCGGCATTCTGGGTCTTATCTACACGTCCGTATCTGAAAATGGCCCCGAAATCTTTATTGAATACGGTCAGCTGCTTGCAGTGCTCTTGGGCTGCATGTTCTTTGTTGCCTTAGTAGTAAACCCCTTGTTAGTGTTCCTGAACATTCGCAAGAATCCTTATCCTTTAGTATTCCGTTGCTTGAAGGATAGCGGTATTACCGCATTCTTTACCCGTAGCTCCGCAGCAAACATTCCGGTCAACATGGACTTGTGCCGCCGCTTAGGTCTGCATAAGGACACCTATTCAGTTGCCATTCCTTTGGGCGCAACCGTAAACATGGCTGGTGCTGCAGTAACTATTTCTGTTATGTCTATGGCAGCTGCTCACACCATGGGCATTGATGTTAATCCCATCACCGCTGCTATTCTTTGCGTGCTCGCCGCTGTAAGTGCTTGTGGCGCATCAGGCGTTGCAGGTGGCTCTTTGATGCTTATCCCTCTGTGCTGCTCGCTTTTTGGCATCGGCAACGATATTGCTATGCAGGTTGTTGGTATTGGTTTTGTTATCGGTGTTATTCAGGACTCCGTTGAAACTGCCATTAACTCCTCTTCCGACGCTTTATTCTCTGCTACCGCAGACTATAAAGAGCGCCGTAAAGCAGGTGTTGACTTCCAGCCCGGCAAGGATTCAGCGGAATGGAAAGCTGAAGGTACGAGCACTAACGAATCCGTTGCAGCTGAGGCTTAAGTTCTAGAAGGTAAATTGCAGAACACACGCTTTCCAACTTTTAAAGCGTAGGCCAACTTTTAAAACGCAGGTTTCTAAAGCTGAAGCCCAAGTCCTTCAAACCATATCTTCGCTTTGAAAGGAGCCCTTCGGGGCTTCTTTCTTTTACTGCATCTCACTGCGACTTGAGGCTTCAAGCAACTTCGAGCACACCATTCATTAGAAAACAACTTTGTTGAGCACTATTCGCCGACATTATGCAATAGTTCACTATCAAATGCCCTCACTCAGGAAAACACCCGCAGACATCCTTCAGAAAATGTTTTCTATAACAGCAAACTCTCAGCAATAGTTAATCTACTTTTAAACAAGTTCGTCATTTCGTTCGCTTTAAACTAGAGCATGTTATTTTAAGCATCACAAGGTATTCCCGTTGTCGCATCGCTTCATTTTGCGGCACAGGAAATGCTCGGTAACGACAATATGGAGGGATGTATGGGATCAGTTATAAATGAAAACGAGCTTCCTAAAGGACTCGAAGGGCTTGTTGTGGTAGAGCTAGGTGATTACGTTGCCATGCCTGCCTGCCCTCGCTTGCTAGGAGAATTAGGTGCAACCGTATACAAGATAGAAACCCTTACAGGCAATTTGCACCGCCTGGATGGCCCCGGATTCGGCATGCCTGAGCTTGGCATGGATAACCCCGCTTTCGACATGAGTAATGCTAATAAAAAGTTCTTATCGCTTGATGTACGCAGTGAAGGTGGCCGCGAAGTAGCTCTTAAACTTATCGAAAAAGCGCATATTTTTGTTACCAGCCTGCGTACTCCAAGCTTAAAACGTCTTGGATTTGATTATGAATCCCTACACAAGCAATTTCCTAAGCTTGTCTACGGTCAAATGCGCGGTTATGGCGATCGTGGCCCCATGAAAGATGCTAAAGGCTTTGACGCTACCTGTTATTCAGCACGTGGTGGATTGTTAATGTCTATCCCTCAAGCTGGTGAGCATTTTATGCCTGGCAATATGCCGGCCGCCTTCGGAGACTGGAACGCTAGCATTGCTCTAGGTATGGGCCTTATGAGCGCTTTATGGCGCGCTGAACAGACAGGCGTAGGAGATCTTGTTACGGTTAACTTACATCATATGGCACTTTGGGCCATGCAGGTTCCGGTAGTATCGCAACCCTTTGGTGTTCCTTTTCCAAAAAACCGTAGCCAAGCACCATGCCCTACCAACAATTGCTACCGTACCAAAGATGGGGTATGGTTCCTCATTTGCTACGGCTCTTATGATGCTTGGTATCCATTTGTTATGCGTCTTATTGGCCTGCCGGAATACGCAGAAGATGAACGTTACACCAACTGCGCCAAAATCAATGAAACAGGCGATGTTGCCACCGTGGTAAAGCTTATGGGCGATGCTTTCGCGCAGCATAATTGGGATTACTGGGAAGCCTTGTTTATCGAAAAAGACGTTCCCTACGCACGCTGCAATACCATGGATGATGTTATGGCAGATGAAGAAGCCTACGCAAATGACATTTTGCGTCCTATTCACTATGACAGTATCGGTGATCATTGCATTACCACCAGTCCTGTTCGTATGGCTTCGGTTGGTGATCCTGAAATCACGCGCGCTAAACCACTCGGCTACGATACCGCTTCTGTTTTGGAAGAATTAGGCTACAGCACGGCAGATATTCAGGCGTTCGAGGAAAAGAATTACGTACATTGTTTTGACGGTGACACACCTGCATCACTCGACGAAGTGTCTTTCGGACCAGATCATCGCTAATATCGTGGGAATCTGAAGTTGGTTTTCGACAAGGTGTTCACATCGTAAAGATACTCATCCTGCAAGAGAGTTTACATCGTAAAGGCGCCCACATAGCTAAGGCCTTTGCCTCGCAAGACAACGCAGCCCATCAGCTTTAACTGATGGGCTGCGAACTATAAATCCCTAGGGCAATTATTCGGTTAGATGCAAACTTTTCCGCTACAAGAAAGACGGTAATTTATCGGCCTCTACGTTTCCGAGGAAATCGGCAATGACTACAGAAGAGCCTCTTCCCATTGTGCTTCTTTAAACCCTACCAAAACAAAATCTTCACCAATAACAAGAGGGCGTTTTACCAACATACCATTAGTCGCAAGAAGATCAAAAGCCTCTTCGTCAGTCATACCTTCTTCAAAGCGTTTTTTAACTCCAAGTTCGCGGTAGAGCATACCGCTGGTATTAAAAAAGCGCCTCAATGGAAGTCCGCTTCTTCCCTGCCAGGCTTTAAGTTCTTCCACCTTTGGGTTGTTTTCAACAATATGGCGATCCTTATAGCTGATTCCATGATCATCAAGCCACTTCTTAGCCTTTTTGCAGGTTGAACATTTTGGGTATTCCAAAAAGAGGACGTTAGTCATCATTGCTCCTTTGCGTTTGATTTATACGGTCGTGCTCAGTATTTTGCTCATAGCCCGATTCGTAATTTACCTTAGAATGCACTTCAGGCTTCAAATCAGCATCTAACTGGTAGTTTGGTTTGAGGTTAGAAAAGCTATATTCATCTTTTAAAGTTGCTTCATCGTTTTGTTTGCGGTCTTGTGTAAGAGTTGATTCAGCGTCCGATCCTGAATTTGAAGCTGCCTGTTTCTTTTCACGCATTTTCGCCGCAGCATCAACCGCACCGAATGCTAAACAACATGCAGCTATAATAACCGCAATCCCCCACATATCTTAACCTTTGCTCTCTTGCTGAAGCAGTACTACCAAAACCTAATATTTACCAAGCCTGACACTAATCAGAAACCAGCACTTGCCAAAACCCCGCACATACTTACCAATGACCAGCACTTGCCAAAACCCGACACTCCAATCATCTATAAAAAGCAAGGGGATACTTTGTTTCTTCTCCCTTTCGCAACACGCCCATCATCTCGCGTGTTAACGAGTAGTCTTCGTCATCAGGTAAATCTTCACGAGAGAGCCACTCAGCTTCTTCAAGCTCATGATCATCAAGCGTAATAGAGCTCTCACCATCCAAGTCACAAAAGAAGCCAAAAAGAAGCGACGAAGAAGGAGGCCACGGCTGACTTTTGTAATAGCGAAGGTTTGTCACCTTTAAGCCAACCTCTTCCATTACCTCGCGATGAACGGTTTGCTCAACCGTTTCACCCATTTCGCAAAAACCTGCTATAAGCGCATAACTCTTGTATTGGCGACCCGCGTAGCGAGAAACCAGCACTTTATTACGTTGCCTATCCACGATGCCAATAATTACCGCAGGGAATAGCCGCGAAAACTCCATACAACCACATTCAGGACACTGCAGCATTCGTTCGACAATTCCATGCTGCATTTTCGAGCCGCATCGACCACAAAAATGATGCGTGTCGTACCACACGTGATACTCATAACCCACCATTCCTGCAAAAACGCGATGTTTTGGTTGATAATTGCGCAATTGTGCCACGGGGATAAATTCATAGGTCAACTTTGGTTGCTGTGCTTTGGCGGACGTTTCAGTTTGAGTTTCAGACTGTGCTTCGTCTCGTTTAGCGCTCAAGAATTCTTCCAGAGCTTCATCGTCAATTTCGCATCGAAAATATGCTGTGTCTCCAACAGTAAATAGGAGCAACGCTGAGGGCTTTTGTCCATCTAAACGCAGCGGAATACTGGACGCTTCTGACTGCGGCTTGCAAGACTCTCCTACTACTTTTGCCTTGCGCAGGGCATCATAGCTAGGAAAATGAAGGGTGTCCTCTGAGCTTTTTGCAACCAGAACACTGCTTCCTCTGTAAATAAGAATTCGATCCGAAGATTCGGGTTCTACCCATGCAAAATCGTTACAAAAAGAGTGCGGTTCAATATCTTGAAACACAGTCGACCACCGTTTCCTTTCACTGTTCTAATATACTCTTTCCACATCGATCTTTTCTTGCGGTAGACTAATTTACGTAGCTTTAGCGAGCTTTTACATGACTTGGTAGGCTTTTATAGCGGCTTGCATTAAGCGGACCTTGCGTGACTTAGAAAGCTTTGTAGCTCTTCGAAAACTTTTGCTTAACTTTTAGCAAGTTTTTCGCGGCTTTTGCAGACTTTTGCGTGGTAGTTCACAAACTTTCGTACGGCTCTTCGCAAGCTTCGGCGTGGCTTTCATTAAGCTTTTGTATAGCTTTTGCAAGCAGTTTTTTACTTTCGATCAATAAAGGATGAACCATGAACGCAATTTCTCCTGCTCACTTTGAAGACAATTTGCCTGAACTCGTTAAAATCGAGCAAGTAAGCGATGGCTGGATCAAAAAGTACATCCTCACTTACGAAAAGCCTGACGGATCGCTCTATACCTACGAAAGCACTTCTCGAAAGCCACTTGAAGCATATAGGAACGAACTTTTATGTAATGCGCAAAGTTCTTCTAATCGCCATGATCAAAATGAATCTCAAGCCACTTTAGCCTCAACATTAGAAACGCGTATTAAAAACTGCGACGCAGTATGTATCGTTCCCGAACTCCCTGACGGCAGCTACTTAATGATTAAAGAATTCCGCTACCCTGTTAATGGTGTATTTGCAGCATTCCCTGCAGGACTTATTGATGAGGGAGAAGATATAGCAACCACTGTTGATCGCGAGTTACGTGAAGAAACAGGCTATCGCCTTAGAAAAGATATAGACCAGCCTATTAGAGCTCTGGCTCAACCTGGATTTTCTTCAGTTGGCATGACTGATGAAAATGTACTGGTCGTATTTGCGAAAGTAGAAAAAGCAGGAGACGCCCATCCTGAATCAAATGAGCTTATTGAATCCTTCATTCTTCCTGGAGATTCCATTCGCAATTTCTTAGACACTACAACCTATTTCTTAGGAACACGTGTTCAGCTTCTTTTGGAACTTCTAGCGTCACAACGTAGCTAAACCGCGCAACTATCATAGTCAGGGTTGATTGGCAGCCTAACACGATAAATTACCCAAGAAGAAATAATCAGCTTTGGAAACCCTCGAAGGATACGCGCTGTGCAATATCCTGGACACACGCGTTGATCGTGGTTCTTCTGTATCAATTACCGTCCGCTGTTTCCTTAATTACCGTCCGCTGTTTCCTTACTTATAAGTTTTCTCACATTTAAGAGAGCCTGATGTGCGCTGGCTGTGTCAAAAAGTTCTCTTTTATGTTAGTTTTCTCTCCTACGCTAGAAGCATGAAAGGAATAACGATTTCACATAGCAGCGCAGCAAGGTTTTGGAGCTCAATAACTCCTTATAAGTTACTTCCTGTAAAAACAAATTTACAATATGCCCCCTATTTATCAGCGGCAGAATTAAATAGAGAAAACCTACACCCTCTTTCCTTACAAGCATTCGTGAAGGACAGCACACTACATATATTGACACCTGGCAAACATCGACTGGTAGGTATAAATCCCCGCCCATTTAAACAAATGGAAGCAGTCATTTCGCCTCATACTCACTGTAGCGCGCTTCCACCCAATAGCATTTTCAAAATTAACGAGATACTTTTTATAGTTAGTCCCCAGTTATCTTTTGTTCAACTATGTCAGAAGAAGTCGCTTATTAAAGTAATACAACTTGGTTTTCAATTATGCGGAAGGTACAACGGTCTACGTTTTAATCCGCATGTTTCAACTGCCTCTATACAAAGCTTTATAAAGAGCGGTAAACCTCTTCGAGGATCCAAACTCGCCAGGCAGGCCTTGCCTTATATTAGAGACAATTCTGCTTCACCCATGGAAACAGCATGCACCTTACTTCTTTGTCTTCCTTACAAATACGGAGGCTACGGAATTCCGTTTCCTGAGCTCAACAAAACAATTCCATTAACTTATGGAACTAGAAAACTTACTTCACATGACTTCTTTATCGGAGACTTAGTATGGCAAAAAGAAAGATTAGTTGTTGAATACAATAGCGATAAATTTCACATAGATAAACGTTCGCTATATAACGACGTTCAGCGAAGTAATTTACTCGATTTGAATGGAATCAGAACTATTACCATAACCCGCAGAATGCTATTTGATGTATACGAATTTGAACAGACAGCTCTATTAATAGGCAAAACACTTAACCATCGAATCAAGAAACCAAAAGGATTTTATCAAAAGCAAATAGAACTTAGACGTCTCCTATTCAATTAGGGAAAGTTCCAAAGCATGGCATTTTTGCTCATAGCTTAATTAGCTTTAAGCAGCATTTTTCAGCATGTTGCTCTTATGAGCTTTTTGGTTTTTATAACAAACTTTTGGATCAAATCCCCCTTAATGAAGCAATTTTTATTGTCTCCCTACAAAATGAAACCGTTTCATCCTATTTAATTACCTAAAACAAAGCGTTAATTACATAAGTCATTAAAAAATAATTATAAAGACCTCCATTAAAGGAAATTTGATCCAAAAGTTAGTCAAGAATTTCAAATTTGATAGTTCTCTCTAAAACGAGCAAAAAAACAAGCAACCCCCGCTGGAAACATCCAACGGGGGTTTAAATCTAATATATTACCTATGCCCTAAAGACTAGTCCTGAGCTGCAAAGATCTCGATGGAGTCGCCTTCAGCCAGGGTAACCATAGCCTTCTTCCAAGTGCGAGTTTTGCCAACCTGGAAGCGTACGCGCTTTGGCTTAGACTTAACGTTTGCGGTGTTAACCTTTACAACCTTTACATCGAAAATAGCTTCGATTGCCTGAGCAATCTCTACCTTATTAGCGGTCTTTGCTACTTCGAAGGTGTAAACGTTATCCTCCATACGCATATAGGTGCTCTCCGAAATGATCGGACGAATGATAACCTCGCGAGGATCCTTCATTATGCAAGCACCTCCTCAATGCGGCTCAAAGCAGCGCTCGTGAATACGAGAGCTTTGTTGTCGATGAAATCAAGGGTGTTAGCCTCGGAAATACCAATGGTGCGAACCTGGTTAAGGTTACGGAAAGACAGATACGTGTTTACGTCTTCGTCACCTACAACAAGGGTTACACGACCGGTAAGACCAAGGTTCTTCAGAACCTCAACAGCCTGCTTGGTGGAAGGCTTCTCGAAGGAGAGAGAATCAACTACAACGAGTTCGCCGTCTGCAAGCTTTGCGGACAATGCAGAACGCATAGCCAGCTTAACTACCTTTGCAGGAACCTTAAATGCATAAGAGCGAGGATGAGGACCAAATACGGTACCGCCGCCTGCCCATTGTGGAGCGCGGATCGTACCCTGACGAGCGCGACCAGTGCCCTTCTGACGCCAAGGCTTCTTGCCGCCACCACGAACCTGACCACGAGTCAAGGTGTCGTGAGTACCAGCACGACGAGCAGCGCGCTGGGAGCGAACCACTTCGTGCATTACATGCACGTTTGGCTCAATTTCAAAGACTGCTGCGGAAAGTTCGGTATCAGATACCTTCTTACCGCTCGCATCCTTTACTTCAATACTTGCCATAATCTATAAACTCCTTCGCATCGTTTCTAAGCCATGCGAATACGAACCACGCCGTTTTTGCCGCCAGGAACAGCACCCTTGAGCATAATGAGGTTCATATCTTCATCAACGCGGACAACTTCAAGGTTCTTGGTCGTTACGGTATCGCAACCCATGTGACCCGGAAGGCGAACGCCCTTGAATACGCGGGAAGGATATGCGCACTGACCTACAGAACCGGGAGCGCGATGGAAGTGAGCACCGTGTCCACCTGGGCCACCGCCAAAGCCATAGCGACGCATAACACCAGCGAAGCCCTTACCCTTGGAAGTGCCCGTTACGTCAACCTTCTTTACCTCAGCAAAGTTAGCAACCGTAACTTCTTCACCAACAGTGTGCTCAGTGCCATCAGTTACGCGAACTTCGCGAAGATAGCGAACAGGTTCAACACCCTGCTTTGCGAAGTGACCGCCCATAGGCTTGTTTACCTTCTGCTCCTTGATGGTGCCAAAACCGAGCTGTACCGCTTCATAACCATCAGTTGCAGTAGTCTTTACCTGGCATACCTTGTTAGGAGCAGCTTCGATAACGGTTACAGGAATTACCTTGCCGTCTTCATCGAAGAGCTGAGTCATGCCGATTTTCTTACCGTAGATAGCGTTAATCATCTAATATCACACTCCCCTACAGCTTGATCTCGATATCAACGCCAGCAGGAAGATCGAGACGCATCAAAGAATCAACCGTAGAAGGGGTTGGATCAAGGATGTCGATCAGGCGCTTATGAGTGCGCATTTCAAACTGCTCGCGAGAGTCCTTGTTTACGTGCGGGCCTTTTACAACGCAGTACAGGTTGCGTTCGGTCGGCAGCGGAATAGGACCGGAAACCTTAGCACCCGTCTTCTGAGCGGTGTCAACGATCAACTTAGTGGACTGATCCACGATCTCATGATCGTAACCCTTCAAGCGGATGCGGATATTCTCTTTAGCCACTTTAACCTCCATTGTAAGCGGTGGAGCTTAAGCCAGATTGGCTTAAGCGTTACCACCAGCCTTGCTGATAATCTCGTCTGCCACATTCTTAGGAACTGGCTCATAAGAGTCGAACTGCATGGTGTACGTTGCACGACCCTGAGTACCACTACGCAAATCGGTTGCATAGCCAAACATCTGGCTCAGAGGAACCTTAGCAGTGATGCTTACGGCACTACCACGCTGTTCCTGGCCCTGAATGATGCCACGACGGCTTGGAATGTCGCCCATTACGAAGCCGGTGTACTCTTCAGGAGTTTCAACTTCAACAGCCATGACAGGCTCAAGAATTACAGGATCGGACTTCTTCAAAGCATCCTTAATTGCCATAGAACCAGCAACCTTAAATGCTGCTTCAGAAGAGTCAACATCATGGTAAGAACCATCGATCAGCTCTACGCGAACATCCTCAACAGGGTAACCTGCCAAAACGCCAGAGTTAAGAGCTTCCTGAATACCCTTGTCAACAGCAGGGATGTATTCCTTAGGAACAACACCGCCAACGATCTTGTTCTCGAATTCGTAGCCCTTGCCAGCTTCCTGAGGATACATATTGATGATTGCGTGACCATACTGACCACGACCACCAGACTGACGTACGAACTTACCTTCAGCACCCAGTACTTCATGACCAGGACGTTCACGATAAGCTACCTGAGGCTTACCAACGTTTGCTTCAACCTTAAATTCGCGAAGCAGACGGTCGATAATAATTTCAAGGTGAAGCTCACCCATACCAGCAATAATGGTCTGACCAGTTTCGTGGTTCGTAGAAACGCGGAACGTTGGGTCCTCTTCAGCAAGCTTCTGAAGTGCGAGGCTCATCTTATCCTGTTCTGCCTTGGTCTTAGGCTCAACAGCAATGTCGATAACAGGATCAGCGAACTGCATGGACTCAAGAATGATAGGAGCGTTTTCATCGCAGAGGGTGTCACCAGTGGTGGTGTTCTTCAAACCTACAACTGCAACGATGTCACCAGCGGAGCACTTATCGATATCGATACGATTATTGGAGTGCATCTGGAGCAAACGACCAATACGTTCCTTCTTGTCCTTAGTTGCATTATGTACATAAGAACCAGATTCAAGAGAGCCAGAATATACACGCAAGTAAGTAAGCTTACCAACGAAGGGGTCGGTCATGATCTTGAATGCGAGTGCTGCAAAAGGAGCCTTAGGATCTGCAGGACGTTCGTCCTCTTCACCAGTCTCTGGGTTAACACCCTTAATTGCAGGAACATCGCCAGGAGCAGGAAGGTAATCTACTACAGCGTCCAAAAGCTCCTGAACACCCTTATTCTTGTAAGCAGAACCTACAAATACTGGGTTGATCTGGCAGTTGATTACACCCTTACGGATAGCAGCCTTCAGTTCTTCAACGGAAACTTCTTCTTCCATGAGAACTTTCTCCATCAGGTCATCGTCGCAGTCAGCAGCTGCTTCGAGAAGTTCCTGATGATAAATTTCTGCGTCTTCCTTGAATTCAGCAGGAATTTCATCCATAGGCTCGGGGTAGGTCATACCCTTGTCGTCTGCCTTGAAGTCCCATGCGGTCATGGTAACCAGGTCTACAACGCCCCAGAAGTTATCTTCAGCACCCATAGGAAGCTGAGCGGCAACTGCCTTAGCGTCAAGACGATCACGCATGGTCTGAATTGCATGGAAGAAGTCTGCACCTACGCGGTCATACTTGTTGATGAACGCAATGCGAGGTACGCCATAGCGCTCTGCCTGACGCCATACGGTTTCAGACTGAGGCTGAACACCAGCAACAGCGTCGAATACTGCTACGGTACCGTCCAAAACACGCAGAGAACGTTCTACCTCAGCGGTAAAGTCAACGTGGCCGGGCGTGTCGATAATCTGGAAACGATATTCCTGGCCGTCCTTCTTCCAGAAGCAGGTAGTAGCTGCAGCGGTAATGGTTACGCCGCGTTCCTGTT
>OCHV01000947.1_pt1 | contig 20771 bp, 15 predicted proteins | sample 1538461 | NCBI WGS metagenome assembly OCHV01 (sample SAMN04571692, study PRJEB22368) | human gut metagenome | biome: human gut; material: stool | host: Homo sapiens | place: Luxembourg | collected 2012-08-03 | reverse complement strand
CTATAAAAAATGGTATGACACCAATAATTAATTTACATCACTTTGATTTACCAGTTGAATTATATGATAAATATGGGGGATGGACTTCAAAGCATGTTGTTGAATTATTTGTAAAGTTTGCAGAAACAGCATTTAAATTATTTAGCGATAGAGTAAAGTATTGGACAACATTTAATGAGCCAATGGTAGTTGTAGAAGGTCAATACTTATATGAGTTTCATTATCCGAAATTAGTAGATGGAAAAAAAGCTGTACAAGCCATGTATAATATAAATTTAGCATCAGCTAAAGCTATTGAGAAATTTAAAGAATTAGGATGTACAGAAGATGGTGGGAAAATAGGTATAGTGCTTAATTTAACTCCAGCTTATCCAAGAAGTAATAGTAAGGAAGACTTATATGCATCAAAGGTTGCAGATACAATTTTCAATTACTCCTTCTTAGATCCAGCAGTAAAGGGAGAGTTCCCTGAGTTATTAGTTGAACTTTTAAAAGAAGATAATATTTTATGGGACAGTACAGAGGAAGAGTTACAAATTATAAAAGATAATACTATAGATTTCTTAGGAGTTAATTATTATCAACCAAGAAGAGTAAAAGCAAAAGAATCAGAAATTGATGACACTAAGGTATGGATGCCTGAAAAGTATTTTGATTATTATGATATGCCAGGTAAGAGAATGAATCCTTATAGAGGCTGGGAGATATATCCTCAAGCTATGTATGATATTGCAATAAATATTAGAGATAATTATAACAATATTCCATGGTATATTTCTGAAAATGGAATGGGGGTTGAAGGTGAAGAAAAGTATATAGGTGAAGATGGATCAATACAGGATGATTATAGAATAGAATTCTTTGAAGAACATCTACAATATTTACACAAGGGAATAGAGGCAGGATCAAATTGCTTTGGATATCATTCATGGACACCGATAGATTGTTGGTCTTGGTGCAATGCATATAAAAATAGATATGGTTATATTGCAGTAGATTTAGCTACGCAAAAAAAGACAATAAAGAAATCAGGTGCTTGGATTAAAGAAGTATCATTAAATAATGGATTTTAATTAGTGAAAACTAGAGTTAAAGAAAGGTTTATTGCATAAATGTAATAAATCTTTCTTTTTATATATAATTAGAAGCAATCATTAATTGTTATAAATGCATACTATAGTTAATATAATAGTAAAAATATTAATAAAGGTAGGTTATAATGGCTAGAACATATGCATATTCAGCGGACTTCGATAAGGATATAGAAAGTCTTTTTAAAGAAGCTAAGCTATTAGGAGAAGGACATAACGGAATTGTTTATGAAGTACCTGGGAATAAAGCTATAAAGATATTTACAGACAAAAATGTTTGTAAAAGTGAAGCTGATATATTATATAGAGTAAAAAAATCTAAATATTTTCCTAGGATATATAAAGATGGAGATTACTATATATTAAGAGATATGGTTAATGGTATAAGGTTGGACGACCATATAAAAGAAAATGGATTAAGTCAGCAGCTTATATATAATTTATACAGATTAATTAACGAATTTAAGTCTTTAAAGTTTACAAAATTGGATGCAAGATGTAGAGATATATATGTTAATAAGAATGAGAGATTAATGGTTATTGATCCAAAGCAGTGTTATAGACGAAAGGTTGATTATCCAAGACATTTAATGAAGGGACTTGATGGAATAGATGTATTAGAGGAATTTTTGAGGGGAATTTATATAATAGATAAAAGAAGAGGTTCGGAATGGGAGTATAAAATTAATCAATACTATGCAAAAGAATATTAAAATAATTATGGTATTAAATATAAAAGTCAAAGGCTAATAATAGATAGAAATTATATTGTCAAGCTTTTGGCTTTTATATTTTATAATTAAATAAATTATTAAGAAAATAGAATATTATTTCCTTCCGATGTAAAAAATAAATGGGTAGATATTAGATTTTGGAATAAAATATTTCATTTAATGTTAAAAATAAGGAGGATATGAAATGAAAAATTTTGTTGAAATTGTAGATGTTGTAGCAAGACAAATATTAGACTCTAGATGTTTTCCAACAGTAGAAGTAGAAGTATATTTAGAAGATGGAACAATGGGAAGAGCGGCAGTACCATCAGGAGCATCAACTGGTATTTATGAAGCTGTTGAATTAAGAGATGGAAATAAAGACTATTATATGGGAAAAGGTGTTTTAAAGGCTGTTGCAAATGTTAATGACACAATAGCTGAAGAATTAATAGGATGCAATGTTTTCGATCAAACATATATTGATAAAATGTTAATAGAACTTGATGGAAGTAACAATAAAGGAAAATTAGGAGCTAATGCTATACTAGGTGTTTCTTTAGCAGTAGCACAAGCAGCTGCTAATTACTTAGGATTACCTTTATATCAATATGTAGGTGGCGTAAATGCAAAAGTATTACCAGTTCCAATGATGAACATAATAAATGGTGGTTCACATGCTGATAATTCAGTTGACCTTCAAGAATTTATGGTTATGCCAGTAGGATTTGATAACTTTGATAAAGCAGTTCAAGCTTGTGCAGAAGTTTATCATGCATTAAAGAAAACTTTAAATGAAAAAGGATACTCAACAGGTGTTGGAGATGAAGGTGGATTTGCTCCTAACTTAAAAAGTAATGCAGAAGCTATTGAAGTTATATTAGAAGCAATCAAAAAAGCTGGATATGAACCAGGAAAAGACATATTTATAGCAATAGATGCAGCTTCATCTGAGTATTATAAAGACGGTAAATATGTATTAGAACATGAAGGAAAGACTTTAACTGCTGCTGAAATGGTTGATTTCTTCGAAGATTGGGTAAATAAATATCCTATTATCTCAATTGAAGATGGTATGGCAGAAGAAGATTGGGAAGGTTGGAAGCTACTAACTGATAGATTAGGTAAGAAAGTTCAATTAGTTGGTGATGACTTATTTGTAACTAATACTCAAAGATTAGAAGATGGAATTTATAGAGGAGTTGCTAACTCAATTCTTATTAAATTAAATCAAATTGGTACTTTAACAGAAACTTTAAATGCTATAGAAATGGCTAACAGAGCAGGTTATACAGCAGTTATTTCTCATAGAAGTGGTGAAACTGAAGATACTACTATAGCAGATTTAGTTGTTGCTGTTAATGCCGGTCAAATTAAGACTGGGGCTCCTGCAAGATCTGAAAGGGTTGCTAAATATAATCAATTAATCAGAATAGCAGAAGAGCTTGATGATGTTGCAGAATATAGAGGGAAGAAAGCTTTCTTTAATATAAAAGAATAATAATGAAGTTGGCAAATAGCAAGTTGATAGGCTGTTTGCCTTTTACTTTTATAATTTAAATATACTTTTATTAAGATTTATCGGATATTTTCAAGCAGAACTAGTTAAATTATTTTTCATTTTAGAGTGAAATGTGAATAATTGACATAAATAATAAAGTGATGGTAGTATATAGATATATAACCGGTTACAGCATCGGTTATATATCTGTTTTAATATTTTTATTTAGTTTATTGTTATACTATTATCATAGAGGGGAAGAGTGAAATGAAAAAAATAATTTGTCCAGGGGAAGCATTAATAGATTTTGTATCTTTTGATTTAGGAAAATCATTAAAAGAAACTAGTAGTTTTATAAAAAAGGCAGGTGGAGCACCAGCTAATGTTGCAGCAGCTATCTCTAAATTAGGAGTGAAAGCTTATTTTGCTGGAACAGTTGGAGATGATGCATTTGGAAAATTTTTGGAAGATACGTTTGATAATAATAATATTAATACTGAGTTAATGTTTAAGTTAAATAAACATAACACAACATTTGCATTTGTATCATTAATGGAAGATGGAGAAAGAGATTTTGAATTTGCACGAGATGCTGATTCATGTTTAACATATGATATGATAGAGGAGAAGTTAAATGAATTTGATTTATTTCATTTTGGTAGTGCAACAGCATTTCTAGGGGGAGAGTTGAAGACAACTTATTATAAATTAAAGGAATATGCATTAAATAATAAGAAGATGATAACTTTTGATGCAAATTATAGAGAGAGTTTATTTGGAAATAATAAGGAAGAGTTTGTTAAATGTTGTATTGATTTTATTAAGGACAGTACTATAGTTAAATTAAGTGAAGAAGAGGCATTTTTAATTAGCAAAAAAGATAATATAGAAGAAGCTGCGAATTTTATTAAAGGTTTAGGATGTCATAATTTAATAATTACATTAGGCAAAAAAGGAGCATTATTAACTACTAGAGAGAAACAGTTATTAATTCCAACAAGAGAGTTAGTAATGAAAGATGCTACTGGAGCTGGAGATGCATTTATGGGAGCAGTATTAGCTCAAATTGTTGAAAGTCCTGATAAGAAAATAGAAGATGTAGTTAAAATTGCCAATATTGTAGGTGGAATAACTACAACTAAGATAGGAGCATTAGAGTCTATACCAACATGGAATGAAGTATTAGAATATATAAAAATTAATGAAATTTAATATATGAAAATAAGATATAAAAAAATAGCACAACATATAGTATTTTCACTGTATATTGTGCTATTTTTTTAGTTATTTTCTATTAAATAAAGGTGAATATATTTATGTTAAAATAATTGAATAAAAAAACATAGATACAATTTATTGACATGTAATCGATTGGTATGATAAAATTTTGTTAAGTTACCGGTTACATTACCGGTAATTAATTTGAAATATGAAAGGAAGCTGGAAAATGAGAAAAATATGTAGTTTAATTTTAATTGTTATTTCATTAAGCATTTCTGGATGTTCTTTAAATAAAACTAGTGAAGTTAATAAAAACATTTCTGGTTTTGATAAAGGTGAAGAATATGTTTCAATGTGGGTTCATGTAATTGAAGAAACGCCAGAAGGTGAGGCTTATGCAAAAGCAGTAGAAAAATTTAATGAAAAATATGATGGAAATTATTTTTTAGATGTAGAATTTGTTCCACGTAATGAAAGCGGAGGTGGATATTCGGACAAGGTAAATGCATCAGTAATATCGGGTGGATTGCCGGATGTTATTACTGTAGATGGTCCTAATATATCAGCATATGCAGCAAATAATATTATTCAACCATTAAATGAACTTTCATTAGAAGAAAAGGAAGCATATCTTCCATCAATAATTGATCAAGGAACTATAAATGGTCAATTATATGCTTTAGGATCTATGGAATCTAGTGTTGGATTTTATTACAATAAGGATATTATTGAAGAACTAGGAATAGAAATTCCTGATTTTGATAATCCGTGGACATGGAGTGAATTACTTGAAGTTTGTGAAAAGGTGAGTGGCTATTTAGCGGATGGATATGCAATAGATATGCCATTTCCAACAGGAGAATCAACTATTTATTATTATGCACCATTTATTTGGGCAAATGGAGGAGATTTTATAAGTGAAGATGGGTTAAATGTAGATGGAATATTTAATTCAGAAGAAAATAAAGAGGTATTAAATTACTTTGAGGAATTAGTTAATAAAGGATATGTAGCTAAGGTTGCTATAGATAATTTATTCGAAACAGGTAGAGCAGCATTTTTATTTGATGGTGCTTGGGCTATAAATAATATATTAACTAACTATCCAGATTTAAATTTAGGAATAGCCCCATATCCAGTAGGTGAAGATTGGAATAGAGAAAAGTATACTCCAACAGGAAGCTGGGCATATGCAGTAACTAAAACTAGTGAAAAACTTGAGGCAGCTACAGAAGTTGTAAAATATATGAGCGGTGTTGAAAGTGGAGTTTTATTATATGAGAATACAGGAAATTTACCTTCTACATACGGAGCTTATGAACAATTAGAAGATTTTAAAGAGGATGGTTTATTTAAAGAATTATATACTCAATTAGTTAAATATGGGCATCCAAGACCTAAGTCACCAGCTTATCCTCAAATAAGTACATCATTTCAACAAGCTGTTGAAGGAGTTTTATTAAATGATGAAAGCTCAGAAGAAGCTTTATCTAAGTCAATGAGGAGAATAGAAGATAGATTAATTAGATATCAAAAATAATAAAGGTGGAATAGGGATATGAATAATAAAAAAGAGAAAATTATGGGAATGGCGTTTTTTGGACCTGCATTAGTATTATTGACAGTATTTCTTTTCATTCCGATGATATTAACATTAGTATTTAGTTTTACTGATTTCTTTACATTAAATCCTAGTGATACTAGTTTTGTAGGATTTGATAATTATATAAGATTATTTAAAGACGAGCTTTTTGGTAAAGCTTTTCTGAATACGTTAAAGTTTGTTGTAATAGTTGTACCATTACAATTAGGGGGAGCATTATTATTAGCTCTTGGTATAAATAAGGTTACTTACTGTAAAAAGTATTTTAAAGTAGCATTTTTCATACCTGTTGTTATGTCATTAGCAGTTGTATCAACATTGTGGATGCAGTTATATAATCCAGAAGGACTATTAAATACTATATTAAATAGTTTTGGAATAGCATCTCAACCATTTATATATGGAAAAGAACAAGCATTAGAAGCAATATCTATTATGAGTATATGGCAAGGTATGGGATATCAAATGATTATATTTTTAGGTGGATTACAAGCAATATCACCAAGTCTATATGAAGCAGCTGAAATTGACTCTGCAAGTGAATGGAAAAAGTTCTTAAATGTAACATTACCAGAGTTAAAACCTATAACTATATATATATTACTAACTATAACAATCGGAGCATTTAAATTAATTGTACAACCTATGGTTATGACAGGTGGAGGACCTGCCTTCTCAACATATTCACTTGTATATTATATATATGATACAGGGACAGTTAACTGGGATATGGGATATGCATCAGCAATGGCTATAATATTTGCAATATTAGTTATAACATTAGCCGGTATACAAAACTACGTGACAAACAGAAAGGAGGATTAATAATGATTTCTAAAAAAGGCAAAAGACTTAATTTAATTTTATGTATTTCTCTTTTAATACTATCAATATTTTTCTTATTTCCGATAGTTTGGATGGTTATGAATTCATTTAAACCAGAAGCAATGATTGCAAAAGATTTAAATAGTATAGCAGCTTTTATGCCACCTTTAACTGAAGGAAATTGGTTTGAAAATTATATTAGTATTATTACAAATAGTAGTTTAATGAGATATATGAGCAATACATTAGTATATGCAGCAATTTTAATTATATGTAGCATTATAGTAAATGGTTTAGCAGGATATGCTTTAGCTAAAATTAAATTTCCACTAAGAGAAATTTGGGTTTTTGTTATATTACTGTTAATGATTGTACCAATGGAAACTATTATTACAATACATTTCATAATGATAGCAAAAGCGGGGCTATTAAATACTGTAATAGGATATATATTACCGATGATAGTAAGTCCATTTAATATATTCTTATTTAGACAGGTATTTTCAAAGTTGCCTGATGATTTATATGAAGCGGCACAACTAGATAATTGTGGACCAATTAAATATTTCTTTAGAGTTGTTTTACCTATGTCAAAATCAATAGTAGCAACAGTAGGTGTATTTACATTTTTGGGAATATGGAATGATTTCTTATGGCCATCATTAGTATTTACATCAAATAATTTATTAACTGTACAAATTGGATTAAATTCAATTACAGCAAATGAAAATATAACAATGGGACAAGTATTAGCAACAATAACAATAGTAACAATACCAGTATTAATAATTTACTCTCTATTCTCTAAGCAATTAGTAGAAGGAGCAATGTCATCAGGATCAAAAGAAGGGTAGGATATAATTATGAGTTTTATTGAATTTAAAAATATTGAGAAAAAATATAAAAATGCCAAGAAAAAATCAGTAACTGATTTTAATCTATCTATTAAAGAAAAGGAATTTATAGTTTTTGTTGGACCATCAGGATGCGGAAAATCAACAACTCTTAGAATGCTTGCAGGGTTTGAGGAAATTAGTGGAGGAACAATATCAATAGATGGACAAGTTGTAAATAATAAAGAGCCAAAAGAACGTGGAATAGCAATGGTATTTCAAAATTATGCATTATATCCCCATATGACAGTAGAAAAAAATATAAGTTTTGGATTAAAAAATATAAAAACACCAGAAGATAAAATAAAGGAAAAAGTAGACTGGGCAGTAAAAATATTAGGATTAGAGGAGTATAGATATCGTAAGCCTAAGAACTTATCAGGAGGTCAACGTCAAAGAGTTGCATTAGGAAGAGCTATAGTTCGTAATCAGAAAGTTTTCTTAATGGATGAGCCATTAAGTAATTTAGATGCTAAATTACGTGTTAGTATGAGAAATGAAATAATTAAATTACATAAAGAGCTTGGAACTACAACCATTTATGTAACACATGATCAAGTTGAAGCTATGACAATGGCTGATAGAATAGTAGTTATGAAAGATGGATTAATTCAACAAATTGGAAATCCTATGGAATTATATGATAATCCTAAAAATAAATTTGTAGCTGCATTTATAGGTTCTCCACAAATGAATTTCTTTGTTGTAGATTTAAGAGGGAATAAAGTAAGATTAGAAGATGGAAACGAAATAGTTATACCAGATGGTGTATTGAAGAGATTAAAGGGAAGACAAGGAAAGTTATGCATGGGGGTAAGAGGAGAAGATATAAGACTAGACAATTTAAATCTTAAATTATATGAGGAAAGTATAATGAGATCTAAAGTAGAGCATGCTGAAATAATGGGAAATGAAAATAATCTTTACTTTAAACTTGGAAACATAACAGCTGTATGTAGAGTTGGAAAAGAATTAGTTAAAAGAGTTGGGGAAGAGTTTGAGTTAGTAATAGATACTAATAAAGTACATTTCTTTGATTTAGAAACAGAAGAATCTATAACAGAATAAACTTAAAAGAATAATAATTGTATTTTTGCAATTATTATTCTTCTGTTAGGATAAATACTTTAAATAGAGAAGTTTTATTTTATGAAAGTATAGATGGTGATAATTGGACTTATAAAAATAGTTTTTTGATGATAGTATAGGTGGTATGTGGGAATGCCAAGATTTATTTAATGTAAATGGTACTATTATATTAGTGATATCTCCAGAGCAAATAACTAAGGATAGAGTAAATTATACAAATAATTAAGTTTATGCAATAGTAAATTTTGATGAAGAAAGTTGTGAGATTAGTTTTATGTTATAGAAGAGGTTAAAGATTTATTCAAAGATAAGATAACTATTGATGAGTTTAATAATAAAGATATATTTAAATTAGAAGCATCATTGAATGAAGATAGCAAAATAAATATTGGTGGATATGTAATATCAATTGAAGATGATGATATAAAGGTGGACAGGAGCAATGCATTCGTTGGAGCTGAATGTATAGGAAAAGAGTTTAAGACCCCTAAATTACATGAAAACTATAATATTATTGCATATATAGATAACGGAATTATAGAAATCTTTATAAATGGTGGAGAATATGTTATTACAAATGCAACTCATAATGTTAAAAATTATATTAAAGTCCAAAATATAGATAAGTCAGATATTTATAATTAGAATAAAATTAGAGCTTAGTAAAATAAGAAATGAATATTTATAATAAAAAAGGAACTTCAATCGTGTGCTTATTAATGAATTGAAGTTCTTTTAAGTTTTTCAATGAAATTGTCACCTCAGTTATAGGAAACAATTACTTATAAGTATTTACCTTCCGAGTTGAATCTCTATATTTTAATGATGTTTTTATATAAGTAGTTTTAAATGGTGTCATAGGATTTTTTATTCTATTAAGCAGTAAATCAGCTGCAATATCACCCATCTCATAACTAGGGATTTTTATTGTTGTTAATTTAGGCTCAATAATTGTAGCTTCTTTAGAATCATCAAATCCACAAACTAATATATCTTCTGGTATAGATATATTTATTTTTTTTAACATTTTAATTACAGAGATAGCAATAAAATCATTAGCACAAATAAGTGCCTCTGGTAATTTAGGTAAAGCTAATAGTTCCTCTAAAGGCCAAATATAATTAGAAAGATAACTTTTTATGTTTTCAGTGCTTACTAAATCAATATTATCTAATACTGCAAAATGATAGCCTTGCCACCTTTCATAAAAACTTTGACAATGATTTTTATCACCTATAAATGCAATATTTTTAACATTATTATTAATTAGTGTAGTAGTAATATTATAAACAGAATTTAGATTTTCCATTAATAAAATATCAGACTTTAATTCAAAGTCACCCTTTATAGGAGTACAATCAACAAATAGAGTTGGAATACCTAAATTACAAATTAAATTACTGTATTTTTCGTCAAACATTTCTATACAAATAATGCCATCAATTGATTTAGCATCAAAATTACTTGGTAGTTCTAAATTATGCAAGTCACTTTCTCTAATTATATAAATAGATAACTTTATTTCATAGTTTCTTAATTTTTTTTCTAATCCAGATAAAAAGCCAGCTCCAAAATGAGATCCACTTGGTAAGTTAGATGTGAAAATTGCAATTTCGTTAATACATTCAGGGCTCTTTATATCTATAGTATCTTCAATATTAATATTTGTTTTATAACCCATTTTTATTGCAGTTTGTATAACAGTATTTCTTGTGGAATCTGAAATTATACCTGTATTATTTAAAGCTTTAGAAACTGTATTTCTAGATAGGTTAAGTTTTTCAGCAATATCTTGAATAGTAACCTTTTTCATTTAGGATAACCTCCATTAAAAATATAAGTTGTCATATATAACAAATTATAGTATATCAAATAAACTATATATATGGAATTTAGTTTATTAAATAAAAAACAATATGAAAAATAAATGTAAAAAAATGCACAAAAAAATGCACAAAAAATTTTACATTAAAAGTTGACAATGTAAAAAATGGATGATAATATATTAATGAAAAGGGAGGAAAATGTTTACAAAGAAATTGGCGAAATCTATTTTGAAGGGATGGGATTAAATGAGACAAGAGGGAAGTACAGTAGTAAACCCAAAAAGGAATCTAGAAAAAAGTATATTGATTAATAAAAATTCACGAAAGAGTAAATTAAAAAGAAAAATAAATTATATAAAGAAAAATTATCAATTGTATCTTCTTTTTTCGCTACCTCCATTAATACTATTAATAGTGTTTAAATATATCCCAATTGGAGGAATATTAATTGCTTTTGAGGATTATAATCCTATTGCAGGTATACTAGGAAGTGATTGGGTTGGATTAAAGCATTTTCAAAGATTTTTAGCATCACCTGATTTTATGAAATTATTGATGAATACCTTAAAGTTAAGCGTTTATGGTTTGTTATGGGGATTTCCAGTACCAATAGTTTTAGCTTTGCTTTTAACGAGAGTTAAGAGTGAAAGAATAAAAAAAATAATACAGTTAGTAATATATGCTCCAAACTTTATTTCAGTAATAGTAATATCAGGTATGATTATTTTATTTTTATCACCTGTTGGGCCAGTTAATCAATTTTTTGGAACTGCAATTAATTTTATGGCAAAGCCAGAAGCATTTCGTACTATATATATAGCTAGTGGGATTTGGCAAGGAGCAGGATGGGCTTCAATTATTTATACAGCGGCACTTTCAAATGCAAGTAAAGAGTTAACAGAAGCAGCAGTTATAGATGGGGCTAATATTTTCCAACAAATATGGAATGTTGATATTCCTGCAATAAAGCCAATCATGGTCATTCAGTTTATATTATCCATGGGTGGAATTATGAGTATAGGATTTGAAAAAGCTTTAGCATTGCAAACTAGTTTGAATCAGCCAACTTCAGAAATATTAGCAACTTATACTTATAAAATGGGCTTACAGTTAGGAGACTATAGTTTCTCTACAGCAGTTGGATTATTTAATGCTGTTATAAACATAATATTACTTATTTTAGTTAATACAACAGTTAAAAAATTAAATAAAGATGAAGAATTAGGACTATAGGGGGAGGAAAAATGGAAAAGAGAAAAAGAAAAAAACTTTCACTTTCTGATAGGATGATTTTAGGTAGTGGATATGTATTATTGGGGATTTTTATATTGATGATATTAATTCCACTTGTATATGTAGTAATTGCGTCATTTATGGATCCAATTACATTAAATACTCAAGGTATTACTTTCGATTTTTCTAAATGGTCGTTAGAAGGATATAAGAGAGTATTAGAAGATGATATGATTTTGAGAGGGTTTTTAAATTCTGTATTTTATTCCGTTTCATATGCAGTAATATCAGTAGCTGTTACACTTATGGCAGCATATCCATTATCAAAAGAAGATTTTGTTGGTAGAAAGTTTATTAATACTTTGTATGTAATAACTATGTTTTTAGGTGGTGGTTTAATACCAACATATTTATTAATTGATAAATTGAAGCTTTTAAATACAGTATGGGCTATTTTATTACCAGGTGCCATAAATGTATGGAATATAATGCTTGCAAAAACATATTTTAAGACATTGCCGAAAGAATTAAGAGAAGCATCATCACTAGATGGAGCTAGTGAAATTAGACATTTCTTTAAAATCGTTTTACCAGTATCTAAACCTATTATAGCAGTTTTAATGCTATATCAATTTGTAGGACAATGGAATAGCTACTTTGATGCAATGATTTACTTAGACGATTCAAAATTACAACCATTACAATTAGTAATAAGATCCATATTAATTCAAAATGCGCCATCTACAGGAATGATTGCAGATATTCAAAATATGGCTGAAATGTCTAAAATAGCTGAATTGTTAAAATATTCTACTATAGTAGTTTCTAGCTTACCATTATTAATTATGTATCCATTTTTCCAAAAATACTTTGATAAAGGAATTATGGTTGGTTCAATAAAAGGTTAAATTATTAATTAGAGGAGAGAAGAAAAATGAGAAAAAATAAAATTAGAACAGTTTTAAGTATTGCAATGATAGCGGTAATGACTACATCCTTAATAGCTTGTGGGAATAAGAGCAATAAAAATGTAACTGTATATTCTGATGTTTCATTTCCAATGGAAGAAACTGCAACATTAACTATGCTAACCAGTGCTCCAGCAATATCAGAACAAAATCCTAATAATAGACTTATATTCAAAAGATTACAGGAAAAGACTAATGTAGAGATAGAATGGACATGCTATCCAGATGATCAATATGGTGATAAGAAAAGTTTAGCGTTATCTAAAAAAGATACACTTCCAGACGTAGTTTTTAATGCTGGGATGAGTAATTATGACTTGCTTCGTTATTCAAAGCAAGGGGTAATTATAGCACTTGAAGATCTAATAGATCAATATATGCCTAATTTATCCAAGATATTAGAGGAAAATCCTGAATATAGAAAAATGATAACAGCACCAGATGGACATATATATTCTTTCCCATGGATTGAAGAGTTGGGGAGTGGAAAAGAGGCTATTCAAGCAGTAGGTGATATGCCATTTATAAATAAAAAGTGGCTTGATGAGCTGGGGTTAGAAGTCCCAACTACAACTGATGAGTTAGTAGAAGTATTAAGAGCATTTAGAGATAAAAATCCAGAGGGAAGAACGGATGTAATACCAATGACTTTTATTATGAATGGTGGGGATCAAGATCCTGCAATATTATTAGGAGCTTTTGGAGAAGGAGATAATGCAGATCACTACATTGTTACAAATGATAAAAAAGTTATTTATTCAACAGTTCAAGAAGGATATAAACAAGGAATTAGTTGGCTTCATTCACTTCAAGAAGAAGGACTTATTGATCCGGAGGCGTTTACTCAAGACTGGGCAACTTATGTTTCAAAAGGTAATACAGGTAGATATGGAATGTTTTTTACATGGGATGCATCTAATATAGTTATAAATCCAGAAGACTATATTCCATTACCAGCATTAGCAGGACCAGATGGAAATGTTAATGTGCCTAGATCAAATGGTGCAGGTCTTGAGGTTGGAAGATGTGTAGTAACAACTGCAAATAAAAACTTAGAATTAACAGCAAAATGGATAGATGAATTATATGATCCACTTCAATCAATTCAGGATAACTGGGGAACTTATGGAGATGAACAAAATCAAAATATATTTGAACTAAAAGAAGATGGTACTTTATCACACTTATCATTAGGTGATTCATCACCTTGGGAAGTAAGGGTTAATCAAAATGTTGGGGGGCCACTAGCAATTCTTGATGAATATTATGGTAAGTATACAACTTGTCCAGATGATGCTCAAGAAAGGTTAGATATACTTCATAAAATATATGTAAAAGATATGAAAGCAGAATATAATTATCCAGTGCTACTTATGACTCAAGAAGATATAGAGTTACTTACTCAATACGAGACAGCTGTAAGACAATATACTGACCGAAAGAGAGCTGAATGGGTTTTAAATGGTGGTATAGAGAAAGAGTGGAATTCTTATCTTGAGGAGATGGAAAAGTTAGGATTATCAAAAATGTTAGAAATAAAGCAAAAATATTTAGATGAATATTTTAAGCAATGATTATAACATAAGTAGAAATTAGTAACGTATATTAAAAAATATTAAAGGAATGGTATAGCAGAAGTTATGAATAAATCAATATTAGAAAAAGCAAGAACATATGAAAAAGAATTTACTAATAGTATAAAAACAGAGGAAAGACCTACTTTCCATTTATCAGCTCCAATTGGATGGATTAATGATCCAAATGGATTTTCAATTTTTAATAAAGAGTATCATTTATTTTATCAATATCACCCGTATGGAACATATTGGGGACCTATGCATTGGGGACATAGTAAATCAGAAGATCTTATTAAGTGGGAACAGCTACCTACAGCATTAGCACCTGATAATGAATATGATATGGCTGGATGTTTTTCTGGAAGTGCAATAGAGGATAATGGAAATCATATACTTATGTATACAGGTGTTATAGATAAAAGTAAGGAACTTGGAGAACGATATATAAGACAGGTTCAATGTATTGCAATTGGTGATGGTGAAAATTATGAAAAGTTAGAATGTAATCCTGTAATAACCGATGAAATGTTACCGGAAGGAAGCAGCTTAGAGGATTTTAGAGATCCTAAGATATGGAAAGATGGAGAGATGTTTTATTCTGTAGTAGCAAGCAGGGCTAAGGATGGTACTGGACAAATATTAATGTATAAATCAGAAAATTTACAAGAATGGGAATTTGTTAGTGTATTAGATAAAAGTGAAAATAAATTAGGGCGTATGTGGGAATGTCCAGATTTCTTTAATTTAGACGGAAGAGATATTCTTATAATTTCTCCGCAAGAGGTGAAGGCAACAAAAGATGGATTCCATAATGGAAATAATACAGCATATTTAATTGGAGAATATGATAAGAAAAATAATATATTTAAAAGAGAAAATAGAGCAGTCATAGATTTTGGACTTGATTTTTATGCACCTCAAACTTTTGAGGATACAGATGGAAGACGTATAATGATTGCCTGGATGCATTCTTGGGAAAATAGAGTTGTACCTAACGATTTTAAATGGTGTGGAATGATGACAATACCTAGAGAGCTTAATATTAAGGATGGTAGATTAATTCAAACACCAATTATAGAAATTGAAAATTATTATAAAAATACAATAGAATACACAAACTTATTAGTTGAAGAAGATATAGAATTAAATGGCGTATTAGGAAGAGAGTTAGATTTAAGATTAGATATTGATGCTAGGGAGTCTGAAGAATTTGAGATTAAAATTGCTAAAAATGATGAATATGAAACAATAATAAAATATATACCTAAGGAGAATTTAATTTATTTTGATAGAACATATTCAGGAGTCTATGGAGATATACTTCATACTAGAGAAATGAAAGTTAGTGATAATAATAAAAGGATTAACTTAAGATTAATAATAGATAAATACTCTGTAGAGATTTTTGCTAATGAAGGACAACAGGTTATGACATCAACATTCTATACTCCTTTAGAAGCTACAGGAATAAGTTTCTCATCAAAAGGAAAATCTATTATAAGTGTTAAGAAACATGATATAAAATTTAATTAGCAAAGTTATTATAAAATTTAAAATATGAATAAACTTAAATAAAGGATGTGGTAAATATAAATATACCACATCCTTTTTACTTAGATGTTGTTTCTCTTATAATTAACTCTGTATCAATTGTAATATGTTCAAGAGCTATGGAAGTACCACGATTTTTAGCATTGATTTGTCTAAGTAATAATTTTATTGAATTTTCAGCTATTTTACTAATATCTTGCTTTACTGTAGTAATAGGAATTATAGATTCATATGAAATTGGAGAATTATCAAAACCAATTATTTCATATTCATCAGGAATATTCTTTTTATTACGTATAAGAATATTCAACAAGATATTTGCATGGGTATCATTACTTAAGAATATTCCCTTTTTAATATTAGGATATTTTTTTTCTATATCTTCATAAATTTTGTATATGTTTTTATATGAATCTTCGAATGTGAAGCCTAATTTGTCAAAATAACATTTATATTCAACATTATTATTTTCACAAGTATCAATAAATGCCTGAGTACGCTTATATCCAGGTATATTTTTATTATCTTCTGAGTTTATATTAATTAATATATCACAGTTATTATTAATTAATAAATTTGTTGCCATTAAAGCACCATTATAATTATTGCTATTAACACTTGAAATATGGTTATCTTCACGTTCTACTGCAACAATAGGAATATTTAAATTACTAAGAGTTTTAGAATCTATAGAATGACTTAAAATTATTAGACCTTCAATTTGATAAGCCATAAGCTCATTTATATAATTCATTTCTTCGTTAGTATCATGATTTGCAACAAAAACTAGAAATTTATAATTATACTTAGAATATGTGTTTATAAGCTCATTTAATATTTGAGAATAATAATGCAGAAAAAGATCAGGAATTATTACTCCAATAATTTCACTTTTACCATTTGCTAAGCTCCTAGCAACTTTATTTTCTTTATAATCTAAAGAAATTAATGCATCTTCAATTTTCTTTCTAGATTCAGAAGTTAAAGATTCAGGGTTATTAAAATATCTTGAAATAGTTGTTTTTGAAAAGTTTGTATATTTAGCAATATCACTAAAAGTAACTTTTTTTTTCATAAGCACCTCACTAAAATTATTATAAAACGATTCACTATTATAGCATTATAACAAAGGTGAAAAAAAATATCAAAATACTATTTTCAAAACTGTTGACTTGAGTATGAGGAAATGATATTATACAATCAAAGTAACCGGTAACTTAACCGGTAATAAAATATTGTTTTAATATATTAAATTTTATATAGGGAGATTATAAAATGTCAAGACCGAAGATACATTTAACAGCACCAAGTAATTGGATAAATGATCCTAATGGATTTATTTATTATAATGGAGAGTACCATTTATTTTATCAATATTTTCCTTATGAATGTAAGTGGGGAACTATGCATTGGGGACATGCTACAAGTATAGATTTAGTAAATTGGAAACATCATAAGATAGCATTATACCCAACTAAGGAATATGATCAAAATGGATGTTTTTCAGGTACTGCCATAATTAAAGAGGAAGAATTACATTTATATTATACAGCAATAAAGTATGATAAGTTTAGAGAAGGAAATATTCATTCTCCATACGATAATGAATCATTTGAAGCATCTCAAGCTAAAATGGTTTCTAGGGATGGATATACTTTTGATAATTATGAAGATAAGAAAATGATAATTCCAGCAATTAGAGATAAAGAATTAGGTCATAGAACACATACTAGAGATCCTAAGGTTTGGAAGTATAAGGATGGCTATTCAATGATACTTGGAAGTAAATTTAAAATAGAAGGTAATGAGAAATTTACTGGAGAAGCTTTATTTTATACAAGTAAAAATGGTGAAGAGTGGACTTATAAAAACAGATGCTATGATGATACTATAGGTGATATGTGGGAATGCCCTGATTTATTTAATGTAGATGGAAGTTATGTTTTAGTAATGTCACCGGAGAATATAATTAACGATAATATTAATTATAGTAATAATGCTGTATATTCTATAGTTGATTTTGATGAAGAAACTTGTGAAATGACTTTAATAAATAATCAAGCATTTTTAGATGAAGGACTTGATTTATATGCACCACAAACTACCTTAGATAAGTTTGGAAATAGAATTTTAATTGGTTGGATGAGAATGCCTATTGCTTTTGAAGATGAAAATTGGATAGGAATGATGACTCTTCCTAGAGTAGTAAATGTAAAAAAAGATAAAGTATATTTTACTATTCCAGATTATATAGATAATTTATTTAATAAGAAGGTTAAGTTATCAGAATTTAATAATCAAGAAGCATATAAATTAAATGTAACTTTAAATGAAGAAAGTATTTTAAATATAGGTGGATATAAAATTTCTGTAAGTGAAGATATGATAGTGGCAGATAGGACAGAAGTGTTTCCAGAGCTTAATAGAAAAGGGAGAGTGTTTAATTCTTCTAAGTTAAATGGAAGATATGAATTGAAAATTTATATTGATAGTGGAATTATTGAAATATTTATTAATGAAGGAAAGTATGTAATTTCAAATATTGTTTATAACTTAACATCTAATATAGAAGCAAATAATGTAGAGAAGATAGAAATGTTTAAGTTATAAGATATAAATTTTACTAGAACCTATTGTTTTAAAATATTATTTTAAAACAATAGATTCTAATAATAAGCAATAATTATATGGGAGGATTAGTAATGTCTAATGAAGAAAAGTATGAGAAAGTAGCTAGAGAATTATTAGAATGTGTTGGGGGAAAAGAAAATATAGTAAGTGTGGCACATTGTGCTACAAGATTAAGAATTGTTTTATTAGATGATAAATTAATAGATTCTAAAAAGGTTGAAGAAGTAGATTTAGTTAAAGGTAGTTTTAATAATGGAGGTCAATTTCAAATAATATTAGGAACGGGAATAGTAGACCAGGTATGTAAACATTTTATTAGCTTGTCTGGAGTATCAGAAACTAGTAAGGAGGGGTTAAAACAAGTATCAGCTAAAAAAGCAAATATAGTACAAAGATTTTTTAAGGCTCTTGCAGATGTTTTTGTTCCAATACTTCCTGCACTTGTAGCAGCTGGTTTATTAATGGGTCTTAATAATGTACTAACAGCTCAAGGATTATTTATTAAGGGCAAATCATTAATAGAGGCTTATCCACAAATAACAGGTTTAGCTGAAATGATAAATACATTCTCTAATGCAGCATTTGTATTCTTACCAGTATTAATTGGTTTTTCAGCAACTAAGATATTTGGGGGAACTCCAGTTTTAGGAGCTGTTATAGGAGCAATAATGATTCATCCAGATTTATTAAATGGATATGATTATGGACAAGCTTTGTTAGATGGTACCGTACCTCATTGGAGTGTATTGGGATTTGAAATAGCTAAGGTTGGGTATCAAGGAACAGTACTTCCAATAATAGCATCATCATTTATTTTAGCAAATATAGAAAAAAAGTTACGTAAAGTAGTACATCCAATGATAGATAATATATTGACTCCACTTTTAACTGTATTATTAACTGCACTTTTAACATTTACAGTTGTTGGGCCTATAATGAGAACAGTTGGAGATTGGATGACTGCAGGTGTAATGTATTTATTTTTTGATTTGGGATTTGTTGGTGGGGCAATTTATGGAATAGTTTATCCACTATTAGTTATTACAGGAATGCATCATAGTTTAGTTACTGCGGAGACACAAATATTAGCTAATATAGGAACTCTAGGAGGATCTCCTACCTTTGCAGTAGTTGCAGCATCAAATGTTGCACAAGGGGCAGCAGCATTAGCAGTATTTTTTATTATAAAGAAGAATGCTAAGATGAAAAGTACAGCGTCAGCAGCAGGTATATCTGCATTATTAGGAATTACAGAACCAGCTGTTTTTGGTGTTAATTTAAAATTAATGTATCCATTTATAGGTGCATTAATAGGTTCAGCTATAGGATCTGCATATGGAACATTAATGAATGTATTATCGTTATCACCAGGACCAGCCGGGTTGCCAGGAGTTATAGTAATAAGGCCTGAATCAATGATTCAATATATGATATCTATGGCAATAGTCTTCGTTACATCTTTTATAGCTACTATTATACTTGCTAAATTCTTTGCAAAAAGGTCTTAAGTGATTTAAATATAAAGTATTATATAAAAAATAGGACTGTATCATATTGAATTAATAAATTCAATATGATACAGTCCTATTTTAATTACAAAATTGTAATTAAAATGAAAGATTAATCGATATGAAAGATATTATTCATTAGCTAAAATTAATTTATAAATCTTAATTAAAAAAGAATTTTAAGCAAAGATAAGATTAAATGTTAATAAAATTTTAATAAATTCATGAATTTATATAAGCAAATATTAAGATTTGATCTAAATAAATCTTAATATTTGCTTTTTATAATAAAAGTATAGAAAACAAATATTGGAGAGAAATATTATGAAAGTATTGATTTTAACAGGAAAATTTGGAATGGGGCATTATTCAGTATCAGAAGCGATAAAACAAGAAATAATTAATAAAGAATCTAGTGTAGAAATTAATGTAGTTGATATATTGGATTACTTAATGCCAAAAGCTAGTAAGGTTGTTTATAAAGGTTTCAATACATTAGTTACTAAATGGGCAAACTTATATAATTTTGTAAATATTAATA
>OCHV01000946.1_pt1 | contig 20804 bp, 19 predicted proteins | sample 1538461 | NCBI WGS metagenome assembly OCHV01 (sample SAMN04571692, study PRJEB22368) | human gut metagenome | biome: human gut; material: stool | host: Homo sapiens | place: Luxembourg | collected 2012-08-03 | reverse complement strand
GGTCGATGCCCCAGCGGGCCACCATGACCGGCTGCATACTGGACGGCAGCAGCTTGACCAGCGCCCCCTGCGCCGCATGGTTTGCCAGCAGTGCAAAATCCCGGGTGATGCGGTCATAGAGCTGCTCCTCGCTCAGGGCAGGTTTCAGGTCGATCTCCGCCTTGTAAGTATGCTTTTTCATGTCCCCCAGATGGCTGGAAGCACTGAGGGTCAGCGGCCCGCTGATGCCAAAGTGGGTGAACAGCATCTCGCCCTGCTCGGTAAAAATGGCCTTGTTGTCTTCCAACAGGGTCAGGTTGACGTTTTTCAGGGCCAGGCCCATCATCTTTTTGCAGTCCGGGTCGTGGCTGACCAGGCTCACCAGACTGGGCACCGGGTCCACGATGGTGTGGCCCGCCTGCCGGGCCAGTTTGTAGCCGTCACCCGTGGAGCCCGTGGTGGGGTAGCTCAGGCCGCCGGTGGCCACCAGCACGGCATCCGCCTTGTACTCCCTGCCCGAGGTGCCCCGCACGCCTACACAGCGGTACGCCGGGCCGGGCTTTTTCTTTTTGGGGTGGCGCGGGTTCTCCGGGGCAGCCGGGGCGGCCTCCTCCGCCGGGGCCAGCGGCTCCAGCAGCAGCTTTTGGGCCCCGTCCTCGATGAGAACGGCTCCCTCCGCGTACCGGAGCAATGCCTGCCGGATCTCTTCCGCCTTGTCGGATACCGGGAACACCCGGCGGCCGCGCTCCACTTTCAGCTCCACACCCAGCTCCTCAAACAGCTCCATCGTCTTTGCTGGCGGGAACGCCCCTAAAGACGAGTACAGAAAACGGGGGTTGGTGCGCACATGGTGCAGGAACTCCTCAGCGGTGCAGTCGTTGGTCACGTTGCAGCGGCCCTTTCCCGTGACCAGGATCTTCTGAGCGGGCTTTTCCTTATGTTCCAGCACCGTAACGGTGTGGCCCTGCCGCACGGCCGCACCGGCCGCCATCAGGCCCGCCGCGCCTGCTCCGATCACCAACACATTTGCCATCCAGCAATTCCTCCCACAAAACCTGATATTTCTATTGTATCATACCAGAATCGTCCTCCAAAAGCAATGTGCCCGGCGGCTGAAATTGCAGGAAAAGCGGGCGGCATTTCCTCTGCTCCACGCAAAAAAGCACCCCGGCGGGCGTTTTCCCGCCGGAGTGCCGTGTTCTGTTTTACTGCATCACCTTGGCCGGGTCGAGGTATTTTTCGCCCTGTTTCACTTCCAGGTGGATGTGGCTGTCCTCGGCGCACTCGCAGCTCACACTGCCCACGGTGCCAAGGGCCTGCCCGGCCGTCACGGTATCCCCGGCTTTCACTTTCAGGTCGGCCACACCGCTGATCCGCCAGAGCCGCCCGGAAGCGTCCTCAATGGCCACGGTAGGGCCCCAGCTGCCGTCCGCGCCCGCCAGTGTCACCTTGCCCGCCGCCGGGGCCGAAACTTTTTCGCCCTTGGCGGCGGCATAGTCAATGCCGTTGTGGGTGCGCCAGTCGCCCAGCGTCTTGTTGTAGACCAGCTCATCCCCGCTGTACGCGTTTAAGATACGCCCCGAGACTGGCCGCGTGGAGGCAGGTGCCGCTGAGCTGCTGGCAGGTGCGGATTCGGTTTGCAGCGCGGAGGGCTCGCGCACCCCAGCAGAACCAGATGACGCCCCAGAAGAGCCACCAGCCCCACCGGAGGGCGCGGTGCTGGAAGAAGCTTTGGGCACATTGGCCACAGAGTTTGCGGCGGGGGCGGTGGGTTGCTGCCATTCGGTCGAATCCTCCTCATCCGGTGTTGTCAGGTCAAGCCCCTCGTCGATGCCGGGGGCAGTGCGGGCGCTGCTGGCCGGATCACGCAGGCCGTCCAGATTTTTCTGCAGCTCTCCGCGGACGGTCTGCACGGCCCAGACGCCGGCGGCCGCTGCCGCCAGCAGGCAGGCGGCCAGCACCAGCGCAAAGCCCTTGCCCTGCAAGAATTTTCGGATCTGTTCCATCGTTTGTTACTCCCATCCATGTTTGTGTACGGTTTGTTCTGGTGGTAGTGTGCGATGGTTGGCGGACGTTTATACATAAAAATATCCGCCATCGCGGCGCGATGACGGATATTTTTGTTTGCGTTTGAATCAGTTGCGGCGGCGGTTGTTGCCCAGCAGGCGGACGACATACAGGAAGATGTTGATGAAGTCCAAGTACAGGGTCAGAGCACCGTAGATGGAAGCTTTCTCCGCCAGCTCCGGGTCGCCTGCATAGTAGGCATACATCTGCTGGAGCTTCTGGGTGTCATAGGCGGTCAGGAGCATGAACAGCACCAGACCAATGCCGCAGTAGAGCACCGAACTGCCAAAGCCGAAGCCGAACAGCATCCCGATCAGGCTAGTAACGATCAGGGCTACCAGACCCATCATCAGGCGGGGGCCCCAGCCGGTGAGGTCTTTATGGGTGGTGGTACCGTAGACGGCCATCAGACCAAAGTAAACGGCGGTAGCCAGGAACGCCATGACCAGCGTGCCCACCGAGAAGGCGATAAAATAATAGCTCAGCACCATGCCGTTGAGCAGTGCATACCCGAAGAACGTGGCCCGGGCCGCGTCCACTGACATGTTCTGTACCCGGGAGCTCAGCACAAATACCAATGCCAGCTCCGCAATGGTGAGGACAAGATACAGCGAATCCACCAGATAGATCAGCGAGGTGGTGGCCGTGATATACGCCATGGCGAACGTGATGAGCAGTCCGCTGGCCATCCAGCGGTAGGTGCGGGTCATATAGTCCGATGCATTCATCGAGGGCTCCGCATAGCCGCGGTCATAGTTGTTATAATCCATTGTGGAATCCTCCAGTCTTTTGCCGGGGCGGGCACTGCCGCCTTGCTCCGGTTTCTGTTTTATAGTATACTGCATAGAAATGAACGTTTCATGAAAAAGGCTGTGATATTTGATGTCTCTTGGGCTTTACCTGCATATCCCCTACTGTTTTTCCAAATGCCGCTACTGTGATTTCTATTCCGCCCCCGGCCAGCGGGGTGTACCGCCGGAGTATCCCGACGCGCTGCTGCGGGAGCTACACCGGTTTGCGCCGGATGCTCCCCTCCGGCCCGATACCATTTATTTTGGCGGCGGAACCCCCAGTTTACTCACACCGGACGATGTTGCCCGCCTTATAGACGCGGCCCAGCCCCGGCCCGGGGCGGAGATTACACTGGAAGCCAACCCGGAGACGGTCACCGAAGAAACACTGCGCGGCTTCCGGGCCGCGGGTGTCAACCGCATCTCGTTCGGGGTGCAGTCGGCCCGGGACAGCCAGCTCAAAACGCTGGGCCGCCCCCACACCGCCAAACAGGCCCGGGCGGCGTTCGCGGCGGCCCAGCGGGCAGGCTTTACCAACATCAGCGGGGACATCATGCTGGCACTGCCCCACTATACGCAGGCCGAGTTTGACGAGACACTGGAACTGATCGAGAACGGCGGGGCCACCCACGTCTCCGCTTACCTGTTAAAGATCGAGCCGGACTCCGCCTTTGGCCGCAAGCCGCCGGAGGGCCTGCCCACTTCCGACGAGGCCGCTGATTTTTACCTCTACGCCGTGGAGCAGCTGGAACACCACGGCTACCAGCAATACGAAATTTCCAACTTTGCCCGCCCGGGCTATGAGGGGAAGCACAACCTCATCTACTGGGACTGCGGGGATTACCTTGGCCTCGGCCCAGCGGCCCACTCCTGCATGGGCGGCAAGCGTTTCTACTACCCGCCTGATACGGATGCCTTTTTACACGATACCGCTGCCCCGGTGCTGGACGGCAGCTGCGGCGCGGAGGATTATCTCATTTTGCAGCTCCGCCTCCGCAAGGGGTTGAATCTGGAAGCTTACAAAAACCTCTACGGCAAGGAGTTCTCCACAGCACAACTTGCCTTTGTGCAAAACTGCGTCAAGGCTGGGTACGCCAATTTTGATGGCAAGACCCTGGCCCTGACCCCCGCCGGGCTCATCGTGCAGAACACCATTCTGGCGGAGCTCTTATAATCTTATTCTTATAATCTTATCAAGAACAGCCCCCGCAGGCTTGCCGTAGGTCTGCGGGGGTCTTTCATTCCGCCAATTGGATCACCGGCCAGCCCAACGCCGCGATGGCGTCCCGGTCATGGGTGGCGAGGAGGACATTTTTGCCGCCGCCTCGCTCCCGGATGAGCGCGGCGGCTTTTTGCAGGGTCTCCGGGTCCATCCCTGTGAACGGCTCGTCCAGCAGCAGGGTGTCGCTGGGGGCCAGCAGCGCCCGCAGGAGAGCCACCCGGCGCTTCTGGCCGCCCGAGAGCTTTCGGGCAGGCAGGACAAGGGCCGTCGAGTCCAATCCAAGTTGTTGAAAACAGTTTTCAATTTGCTCTTTGTATTGTATTTCCAGTCCCGGAAGCACCAGTGCCACGTTCTGGACGGCATTCAGCTGAGGGCAGAGGCGGTCTTCCTGAAAGACGGCGCTCACCCGCCCCACCCCCTGCACACTGCCGGAGGTAGGCGTTTCCAGCCCCATGAGGACGCGCAGGAGGGTGGTCTTGCCCCAGCCGCTGGGGGCCCAGAGGACGGCAGGCTCCTCCACTGTAAGATTCAGGTCTTCAAAGAGCGTTTTCTCTCCAAAGCGTTTTGTCAGGTGCAAAATTTCCAGTTTGTTATGCCGCATCATACCGCCTCCTCGCTCAGTACCCGGGCCACCGCCTTGTCCAGCAGGGCCAGAAACAGTTTTTCAAAGGCCGCGCTCAGGACGATGATGACGAATGTCCAAGCAAACAGCTCCCCGGTGGAAAGGGTGATTTTGGCCCGGTAGAGGGCGTCACCGATGCTGCCGTCCGGCAGGCCGATGACTTCCGCCGCCACGCCGCTCTTCCAGCAGATGCCCAGCGCCACGCTGCACCCCTGCCGGAACGCGGGCAGCACCGCCGGGAGCCAGATGGCTTTCACCCGGGCCATTTCCAGCAGCTGCGGGTCGGCACTTTCCAGCCCGGTGCGCACCGCGCCGTACAGCACGGGCAGCACCATTAAAAAACTGATGAGGATGGAGAGGCTTTTGCCGCTGACCCACACCAGCGCCAGAATGATAAAGCTTGCCACCGGCGTGGCCTTGACCAGCTGCATCACCGGGGCCAGCATGGCGTCCACCCAGAGCCAGCGCTCCGCCGCCACAGCCAACAGCACACTGCACACCCCGCCCAGCACAAAGCCCAGCAGAATGTGCCCGGCGCTGAACGCTACCCGCTGCCAGAACTCTGCCTGGGGCAGCAGCTGCACCAGCGTGCCAAAGGCCTGCAGCGGCGACACCAGAAACACCTCCTGCCCGATGGCCATGGCAGCCCCCTGCCACACCACCAGCCAGAACACCACCGCCGCCAGCCAGAGGCGGCTTTTTTTTGTCTGCTTCATATCGTTTCCTTTCCTTGTTCTTTTCCCATATTTTACAGGCTTTGTGTCCTCTTTTTCAAGAGATTCCATCACGCAATAAAATACAATGTTTCACTTTTTCTTTTCTTGACATGAGCGCTGTTATACACTAAACTGGAAATCAGAAACCCACATCAGGGCACTTTTCCCCGATAGAAAGGACGATGCTTCATGCAAACCAACACCCTCCGCGGCAAAAAACAGCTGCTGATCGGGTTCACCCTCTTTTCCATGTTTTTCGGAGCAGGCAACCTGATCTTTCCGCCCTATCTGGGGGCACAGGCAGGCACCCGCCTCTGGCTGGCCTTTGCCGGGTTTGCCGTCAGCGCCATCGGCCTACCCATTGCAGGCGTGGTGGCCGTAGCCCGGGCCGGGGGGCTGCCCCAGCTGGCCGAGCGGGTGCACCCCCGGTTTGCGCAGGTCTTCTCCATTCTGGTATATCTCTCCATTGGGCCATGCCTCGCCATCCCCCGCACGGCCAGCACCTCGTTTGCGATGCTGGAGCCGCTGGCAGGGGAAAGCACCGCGCTGCAGTGGGGCTACTCCCTCCTGTTTTTTGCAGTGGCCTTTCTGGTGGCCCAGCACCCGGAGAAGCTGACCCAGCGGCTGGGCAAAATCCTCTGCCCCGCCTTGCTGGCCCTGATCCTGCTGCTGTTTGCGGGCTGTCTGCTCCACCCGGCAGCAGCAGGCTACGGCACCCCGACCGCCGCCTACACCGCCCTGCCCGCCGTGCAGGGCATCCTGGACGGCTACCAGACCATGGACACTCTGGCCGGGCTGAATTTCGGGGCGGTCATTGCGCTGAACATCCAGGCCCTCGGTGTGACCGAACCCCGGGAGGTGGAGCGGGGCACCATCCGGGCCGGGTTCCTCGCCGCCGGGCTGTTTGCGGTGGTCTACGCCATGCTCACCCACATCGGCGGCATTGCGGGGGCCGCGTTCCCCGGCTGTGAGACGGGTGCCGAGACCCTCACCCTGCTGGCCAACGCCCTGTTTGGCCGGGTGGGACAGGTGCTGCTGGCGGCCATCTTTATCATCGCCTGCTTCAACACCTGCGTGGGCCTCATCTCGGGCGTGAGCGAGTATTTCCACCAGCTCTGGCCGAAAGTTCCCTACACCGGGTGGGCCGCTTTCTTTGCCCTGACCAGTATGCTGCTGTCCAACATCGGGCTGGCAAGCATCCTCGAGCTCTCGGTCCCCATCCTCAACGCCATCTACCCGGCTGCCATCGTCCTCATCTTTCTGTCGTTCCTGCCCGGGCGGTTCCAGCGCTGCAGTGTTTACAGCTGGGCCATTGGGCTGGCGGCCTTGCAGAGCATCCCCGCCGCCCTGCCGCTGGGCCCGGTGGCTGCACTGGCCAACAACCTGCCGCTGGGTGCCCTCGGTTTCGGCTGGCTGCTTCCGGCTGCGGTTGGTATGGGAATCGGCTTCCTGAAAAAGTCCTGAAAAAAGCTGCCGCACGGCACTGTGCGGCAGCTTTTTTATTGAACCAACTCCTTACTGGAACAGCTTCTTGACCTGATGCTGCACCTGCTGCGAGGTGGTGGGCTTGACCCAGTAGAAGTTGTCGTCCGGCAGCTTGCCGCCCACGGCTGCGGGGGAGGCATCGTAGAGCACCTGCAGGTAAGCGGAAATGTCTTTCTTCATCTCCTCGCCGCGGCGGTAGACGATGTTGCACTTGGGCAGAGCCTTTTTGGCGATGGCAGCCTTGGCCACCACACCGATCTCTTCACAGAGGGCGGCGGTGCCGTCGATGTCGGTGTTGGCGGCGTTGACGCTCTTCTCATAGTCCTTCAGGAACGCCTGCACCACGTCGGGGTGATCCTCGGCGTAAGCGGTGCGGACCACCGTGACGCCGGTGATGAGCTGGGTATCACAGACCTTGTTCCACTCCTTGGTCAGGTCGAGGACCACACGGAGCTCGCTGTCTTTCATCTGGGCAGCGGTGACATAGGGCTGGGGCAGCACGGCGATGGCGTCTTTCTTGGTGGCGGCCATCTGAGCGGTGACCTCAGAGGCCTCGCTGTAGTATTCGATCTTCACGTCCTTATCGGGGTCCAGGCCGTTCTTGGTGAGCAGGTAACGCAGGACGTACTCCGGCGTGGTGCCCTTGCCCGTGGAGAGGATGGTGCGGCCTTTCAGGTCTGCAAAGCTGTGGACGGTGTCACCCTTTTCCACCACATACAGCACGCCCAGCGTGTTGACGGCCAGCACCTGGATGCCGCCGTTGGTCTTCTGGTAGAGGGTTGCCGCCAGGTTGGCCGGGATGGCCGCCATGTCCAGATTCCCCTTGATGAGCTTTGGCACGATCTCATCGGCCGCGCCATAGAGCTGCAGGTCGTAATCCATGGCGGCGGTGCCGTTCTTCTCCATGGAGAGCAGATGGACCAGACCCATGGTGGTGGGGCCTTTCAGGCCCGCGATGCGGAGGGTCTTGGCCGACAGCGTTTTTGCCGAGGCCCCGCAGGCCAGCAGGCTGACCAGCATGACCACCGACAGCAGCAGAGATGTCAGTTTTTTCATCATCAGAAACTTCCTCACTTTCTATTTTTGCCCTTGCGAGAAATAAAATTTGCAAAAAACATTTGCTTTACGGGCTCAAGTTTACTATAATGAAAGAAAAAATACCGTTGCGCACGCAACGGAATTGCAGATGGGCGGTGAGGGCCCGGGTCAAACCTCACGGAATGGATATGGAAAATTACCTGCCGCTGTTACAAACCACTTCACTCTTTGCCGGGCTGGAGCAGCCTGCCCTGCGGATGCTCCTGCGGGATCTGTGCGCCGTGGTGCGCAGTTATGGCCGGGGCGAAACGCTGGTGCAGGCCGGGCACTCCAACCGCCGGGTGGGGGTGGTGCTCTCGGGCACCATTCAGGCCTACCGTCCCGCGCCGGGGGGCACCCACCTGCCCATCACCCACATGGAGGCAGGGGGCGTCTTTGGCGATGTGCTGGGCGGCTCCAGCCTGGCCAGCCCGATAACGGTGGTGGCCGAGTGCCCCTGCGAGGTACTGCTGCTCCCCTATGACCGGCTGCTCCAGCCCGGCAGCGACCCCGCCCGCCAGCAGGTGCTGCAAAATCTGGTACGGACCATCAGCGATAAATATTTCCTGCTCTCCCGCCGGGTGGACCTGCTCATTTTAAAGAGCCTGCGGGCCAAGGTGTGCGCCTACCTCCTCAGTGAGGCCGAGTATCACCACAGCATGACCTTTACCATCCCCTACTCCCGCATCCAGCTGGCGGATTACCTCAACTGTGACCGCAGCGCCCTCTCCCGGGAGCTGAGCCTCATGCAGCGGGACGGCTTGTTGGAGACCTACCGCAGCAGCTTTAAAATTATGGATGCGGAAGCATTGAGAGGGATGGTGTTGTAACAATGTCCAAGCCGATACTCTGGATCGTGATCCCCTGCTACAACGAGGAGCAGGTGCTGCCCATCACGGCCCCGATGTTTTTACAGAAGATTCACGACCTGACCGCCGCAGGGCTGGTCAGCGACCAAAGCCGGGTGCTGTTTGTCAACGACGGCTCCCGGGATAAGACATGGGAGCTCATCACCGGGTTTGCAAAAGAGGATGAGCATTTCATCGGGATCTCTCAGAGCCGGAACCGCGGCCACCAGAACGCCGTGCTGGCCGGTTTGATGGAAGCCCTGCACAGCGGCAGCTGCGATATCACCATCTCCATCGACTGCGACGGCCAGGACGACATCAACGCCATGGATGAAATGGTGCGCAAGTATCTGGAGGGTGCCGAGGTGGTATACGGCGTGCGGAGCCGCCGGGACACCGACACATTTTTCAAGCGCTTTACTGCCGAGGGATTCTATCACCTGATGAACGCCCTGGGGGCCGACATCGTCTTCAACCACGCCGACTACCGGCTCATCAGCACCCGGGTTCTGGAAAGCTTTGCCGACTACCGGGAAGTCAACATCTTCCTGCGGGGCATGGTGCCGCTGGTGGGTTTTCCCAGCGAGGTAGTCACCTACGAGCGGCATGAGCGGCTGGCCGGTGACAGCCACTATCCCCTGAGCAAGATGCTGGCCCTTGCGTTCGACGGCATCACCAGCCTGAGCAACAAACCCATCCGGCTCATCACCGGAGCCGGTATCGTGGTCAGCCTGATCAGCTTTATCGGGGTGATCTGGGCCATCGTGCAGGCCGTCCGGGGCAGCGTGGTGGCCGGCTGGGCCTCCACCGTCTGCATCGTCTGCTTCATGGGCGGTGTCCAGCTCATCTGTCTGGGCGTCATCGGCGAATATATCGGCAAAATTTATATGGAAACCAAGGCCCGGCCCCGCTATATCATCAGCGAGCGCACCTGGGCCCCCTACGAAAGGAAGTATCACGGATGAGCAAACAGAGCTGGAAAGGCAGCACCCTTTTGAACCCGGAACCGCCCGTTCTGGTATCCTGCGGCGGGCTGGAAACACCCAACCTCATCACCATCGGCTGGACAGGCACCATCTGCACCCAGCCCAGCATGGTGTCCATCAGCGTCCGCCCCGAGCGGTTCAGCCACCATCTGATCAAAGAGAGCGGGCAGTTTGCCATCAACCTGCCCACCGAGAGCCTTGTCCGCGCCGTGGACTGGTGCGGCGTCAAGAGCGGCCGGGAGATAGACAAGTTTGCTGCCTGCGGCCTCCACGCCGCGCCGGGCTCTGTGCTGACGGACTGCCCCATTTTAGAGGAAAGTCCGTTGAATCTTGAGTGCAAGGTGACGCAGGTCATCCCGCTGGGCAGCCATGATCTGTTTTTGGCGCAGGTCGTCGCCTGTGATGTGGACGAGAGCCTGCTGGACGAGAGCGGTAAGCTCTGCCTCGACAAAGCCAAATTGATCGTCTACAGCCACGGCGAGTATCTGGCCTTGGGCAAAAAGCTGGGAACATTCGGCTACAGTGTCCGGAAGAAAAAGCCCCGGCGAAAATAAAGTACATCCAATAACAGCCCCCGGACAGTTCCTCTTCCAAAGAGGAGCATCCGGGGGCTGATTTGTTTTCTGATACAAAGAGCTTTTTACTCCTCCAGCTGCACCACGCTCTGCTGACTTTGTTCCGGCAGGTACAGCTGTCACGGTAGACGTTCCTAAACTCCAGCACCCGGTTCGGATACTGGAGTCCTTGGTGGGCGCGGGTGGATTGCGCGAGCCGCGCATCTAAAAAAGCCCCGCAGGGGCTTTTTTGCCGCCGGGACGGATGACGGCGGCCGATGCTGTTCGAATCCACCCGCTACGATTCCCTTGATACGTTTCTATAAAACAGAAACTCCAGCACCCGGTTCGGATACTGGAGTTCTTGGTGGGCGCGGGTGGATTCGAACCACCGAAGCTGAAAAGCAGCAGATTTACAGTCTGTCCCCATTGGCCACTCGGGAACACGCCCATATTCTTTTCACAGTCCGTGCCGGACTGCCTGTATATCTTACCACTGCCCCGGGGATTTGTCAAGTTTTTTGCCGCAAATTATTTTGCAGGAATGCGGGCAGCCTCTTCCCAAAAGAAAAACACCCGAACCCTCAACGGATTCAGGTGCCTTAAATGGAGCTGGTGACAGGAGTTGAACCTGCAACCCACTGATTACAAATCAGTTGCGCTGCCATTGCGCCACACCAGCAGACATTACATGGGATATTATATCACCAGAATGCCGGTTTGGCAAGTTCAACTTTTGCAGCTGCTTCATTTTGCTTTTTTCTTATGCGTTGGCCGCTTTCAGCGCCTGCTGGATGGCGGCAAAGTCCTCCAGGGTCAGCGCCTCGGGGCGGATACGGGCGTCGAAGCCTGCGGCCTCAATGGCGTGGATGACATTCTCTTTGGGCAGCGAGAGGCCGCTGGCGATGGCGTTGGCAGCGGTCTTGCGGCGCTGGCCAAAGGCCGCGCGGATGAGGGCAAAATAGCCCTCCTCGTCCTCTACCTGCACGGCGGGGGTGGGGCGGATGTCCATGCGGACCACCGCGCTGGTCACCTTGGGAGCCGGGTAGAAGCTGCCCGGAGCGGCGGTGAACATCATCTTCGAGGTGGCGTAGTAACTCACCGCGCAGCTGATGGCGCTGGAAGCCCGGGTGCCGGGGGTCGCGGCCAGACGGTCAGCTGCCTCTTTCTGGACCATGACGGTCAAGCTCTCGATGGGCAGGCGGTCGCCCAGCAGCTTCATGACGATGGGGCTGGTGATGTAATAGGGCAGGTTGGCGCAGAGGGCCACCGGCATCCCGGGGAATTCCTCGGCAATGAGGGCCCGGAGGTCCACTTTCAGCACGTCCTGCATGACCAGTTTAAAATTGTCCACCCCGGCCATGGTCTCAGCCAGCAGGGGCGGCAGGCGCTCGTCCACCTCAATGGACACTACCTTGGCAGCCCGCTTGGCCAGCTCCCGGGTCAGCACGCCGATGCCGGGGCCGATCTCAATGACACCATAGCGCTTGTCCACGCCGCTGACGTCCACGATCTTCTGGGGGATGCCCGGGTTGATGATAAAGTTCTGCCCGAATCCCTTGGAAAGGGCAAAATCGTATTTTTCGCACAAAGCGCGGACGTAAGACAGGTCAGTCAGCTCCGGCATAGGTTCCATCCTTTCGTGTTCTCACATTTCTGGCAAAAAGGCCTCCGGCACTGCGCCGGGGGCCTTTTGTTGATTCACTTGTTGTTTCAGCCGTTAGAGGATGCGGCGCTTTCAGCCGCCTCACTGGATGCTTCAAAAGATGCAGCCTCGCTCTCGCTGATGGCTTCGCTCTCCGCGGCAGACTCGCTTTCAGCGTTCCCTTCACTGTCGGCACCGGCATCCTCTGCAGCCGCGCTGGAAGCGGCCTCGTTGACACCGCCCACAGTGGTAGTGCCGCTGAGCTGTTGAGCCGTGCTGACGGCACGCTGGATCTGCGGGTCGGTATCGAGGGTAAAGTCGTAGTAGCTGGTCTGCTCATCGGCAGTCAGGCTGCGCTCCACATCCACGGTCAGGCCCGTGCCGTCAAAACAGGAGCCGTCGCCGCAGAGCAGCTTCGCCACCGTGACCACCACAGCGCTGCCATCGGACAGACGCTGGGGGCTGGACTGGATGGTGCCCTTGCCCATGGTGGTGGTGCCCACCAGCCGGGCCCCGCTTAGGGTACGCAGGCTGGATGCAAACAGCTCCGCCGCGCTGGCCGTGTTGCCGTTGACCAGGCAGACCAGCGGCAGGGCGATGGCGCTTTCGCCGGTGCTGCTGCCCAGCAGGGTGCGGTTGCCGTACTTATCCTCGGCATAGGCCAGCGTCCCCTCCGGGGTGATGAGGTCGATGCAGCTGATGGCATCTTCGAGGATGCCGCCGCCGTTATCCCGCAGGTCAAACACCAGGCTGGTGGCCCCGCTGGCGGTCAGGCTGCGCAGGGCGTAATCCAGCTCACTGGGAGTGGTGCCATCGAACTGCCAGATTTTGATGTACCCCACCGAATCCTGCAGCAGAGCAGAATCCACGGTGGTAGCGGTATAGCCGGAATGGGTCAGGTCCGCATTGTGCTCCGAGGCCTCACTGTCCAGCCAGGTGACATTGACACTGGTGCCGGACTCGCCCCGCAGGCGGGTCTGGACGGTTTCCACACCCGACATGCTCTTGACATCATTGCCGTCCACAGCGGTGATGTAATCGCCCACTTTGATCCCTGCTTCCTGGGCGGGAGAATCCGTATACACCTTGGTAACCTTGGCATAGCCGGACTGGTCGATGGCCAGCTCCACACCAATGCCCAGCAGGGTGCCGTTCTGGACGTTTATCAGGTCGGTATAGGCGGAGGCAGTGTAGTACCGGGCGTACTTATCGCCGGTGCCCAGCAGGTAGCCGGCGCTCAGGCGGTCGTAGAGCACCGTCTCGTCGATATCATAGTAATCGCTGCCGCGCACATAGCGGTCTACTTCGGCCAGCTTGTTGTACATGCTCTCTTTTTCTTTGACGCTGGACACGGTGCTGTCAAACAGCCGCATGGCCAGCAGCATGGTAATGGAGAACGTAACGGTCATGGCCAGGATGACGATGGTGACCGCCATCCCCAAAGAGATCTTCCGATTCATTTCCGTTCCTCCACGCTCAGACCAGCAGCATCAGCACCACGCTCCCGAGGACCGAGAGCAGGAACACCCCTGCAAGCAGCAAACAGCCAACGCGCAGAAAGCGCTTGCGTTTTTCTTCGTTCATAATCGCCAAATGGCCTCCTTTATCTCATGGGGATATAACCGCGGGGGTTGACCGCGTTTGCCTTGGAACCGCCGCGCCACACTTCCAGGTGGAGGTGGTTGCCCGTGGAATTGCCAGTGCTGCCCACATAACCGATGACCTCACCCTGCTTGACATACTTGCCCGCCGAGGTGGCCACCGAGCGCATATGGCCGTACAGCGTACTGTAAGCCACACCGTCCGACATTTTGCCGTGATAGATGATGACATAGTTGCCATAGCCGCCGCTGGACCAGCCAGCCACCTGCACATAGCCGCTGGCGGCCGCATAGATGGGCGTCCCCCCGGGGGCGGCAAAGTCGGTGCCAGCGTGGAGCTTGTTGACGCCAGAAACCGGGTTCTTGCGCCAGCCGTACTCACTGGAGATGCGGGTATAGCTCTTGAGCGGGCAGATGAAGCCGGTAAAGCTCAACTGAGGCTGCGCCGCCGCAGCCGCGGCGATCAGCTTCTGGATCTCTTTCTTGACGGCCTCGTAGTTCATCTCATCGGACTCGATGGCCGCCTTGGCATCCTGCTGGGCTTTCTGGGCCTCAGCCGCACTCAGCTGGGCTTCCCGGACGCTGGAATTCAGCTCGTTCTGCTTGGACTGCATCTGGCTGTTCTGGGCGTCCAGCTCGGCCTTTTTGCTCTGGAGCTGGGTGCGTTCCTCTTCCAGCGCAGCCTTATCGTTCTGGAGCGCCTCTTTGGCGTTCTTCATGTTGTTGAGGATCTCGGTGTCTTTGATGGAGATATCCTGCATCACTTCATTGAACGTCAGCAGCTCGTACAGGTCGTTCACCGAGGCCAGCATGGCCACGCTGCCGCCGTCCCGCAGCTCCTGCATGGCGGCCATGTGCTGCTTGAAGCCGTCCCACTGGTCCGCGATCTCCGCTTCCTTGGCGGCGATCTCCGCTTCCTTGGCGGTGATCTCCTGCTGCTTGACGCCGATGCTGTTCTGCACATCGGCGATCTGGCTCTTGAGCACGCCGATCTGCCCCTGGATGACCGTGACCTTTTCTTTCAGGTCGGACTCCAGCTGCTTGGCGGCGGCCTCTTTCTTCTTGGCATTCGAGAGTTCTTTCTTGTGCTGCTCAATGGACTGCGAGAGCTTGTTGAGCTTGTTCTGCAGGGAGGACATGCTGGTGGCTGCAGAGGCCGGATAGACCGTGACGCTCAGGGCCAGGCAGGCCGCCGCCACAAAGAGGCTGGCTGCCCGGAGGAACGTGCCGCGGCCGCCGCGGGGCTTTTCGTGGGCCGGGCGGTGGTACAGGACAAACCCTGCGGAATGTTTTGGGTGTTTCACTGAGGGTGCTCCTTTCGCTTACACATTGAGATGTTTGCGGATGGAGAACATACTGCCGAAGCCGCCGACGATGGCACCGCCGGCCAGGCTGTAGACCAGGATGTTGCGCCAGACATATTCCAGCGGCACCAGAGCCGTGCCCATCAGCAGCTGCCACAGGCCGCCCAGCGTGCTGGACGCCTGCACGATATACGCGTACCCGCCGATGGTAACGCCCGCTGTGAGCAGACCGGAGAGCAGGCCCATGGTCAGACCCTCAATGACGAACGGCAGGGTGACAAGGGCGTTGGTGGCGCCCACATATTTCATGATCTCAATTTCCCGGCGGCGGGCAAAGACGCTGAGGCGGATGGTGCTGCCCACCGTGATGATGCTGACGATCATCAGCACCAGCACGATGCCGCGGCCCATCTGCGTGACGGCCTGCTGCACCTGCACAAACGTGTTGGTCATCTCAATGGGAGCCGCCACGCTGTACACGCCGGGGATCTGCTGGAACGTCTGGCTCATGGCGCTCATCTGGCTCAGGTCGCCCAGCGAGACGCGGTAGTTGGCCTTGAACGGATTGTCCGTCTCAAACTCATCCAGCAGGACGGCGTAATCCGCCATATACCCCCGGTACTGGTTGAGGACGTCCTCTTTGGACATATACTGCATCCGGCTCACACCCGGGGTGGCGGCGATCTTCTCCCCTACCGACTGGATGGTGGCGTCGTCCGCATTGGGGTCCACATAGACCACCATCTCGTTCTGCTGGCCCAGGTAATTGACCATGCTGTCCACATTGACTTCGACCAGGGTGGCAAAAATGTTCAACGTCATGCAGACGCTGAGGGAGGCGATGCAGGCAATGGTCATGGCCCAGTGCTTGCCCAGGTTGCGCACGCCGCGCTTGGTAAGGAACGCGAAAGTCGAGGGCTTCATACCAGCACCTCCTTTTTATCCGCGGGAACATCCGAGATGATGCGGCCCTCTTTCAGGGTGACGACACGCTGATGGAAGCGGTGCACGAGCTCGTGCTCATGGGTAACAACGAGGACGGTAATGCCCATTTCGCTTACCCGCTCCAGCAGCTCCATCATCTCAAGGCTCAGCTCGGGGTCGATGTTGCCAGTGGGCTCGTCCGCAATGACCAGCTTGGGGGCGTGGGCCAGGGCGCGGGCCACGGCCACACGCTGCTGCTCACCGCCGGAGAGGAACTCCGGGTAGACATTGGCCTTATCCTCCAGATGCACCAGCTCCAGCATGTAGCCCACCCGCTCTTTGATCTGTTTGCGGCCGATGTTGGTCACATGCATGGCAAAGGCGATGTTCTCATACACCGTCATACTGGGGATGAGGCGGAAATCCTGGAAGATAATGCCCATCTGGCGGCGCAGGTAGGGGATCTGGCGGCGGCGCATCCGGGCCACGTCCCGGCCGTCCACAAGCACCTTGCCCTCGCTGGGCACTTCCTCGCGGAGAATGAGCTTGAGCAGGGTGGATTTGCCCGCGCCGGAGTGGCCCAGCAGGAACACGAACTCGCCGTCGTCCACATGGAAGTTCACATCCTCCAGCGCCAGCTTGCCGCCCTTTTTATATTCTTTGGAAACGTGTTCAAAATCTATCATGAGATGGATACTCCTGACTTTTGAATTTGCGGGTCAAGAATTTTTCCCGAAAAAAGAACCGGCCAGCATCGGGTTTCGAGCGGCCGGTTCTGCGCCGGCGGCCCTTGCAGCCGCCTTGGCGAAACATCAATATTTGGCCGGGTTGTTGGACAGGTACTTCTTGACCATCAACGCCACCTTGAAGACGATAGCGTCATCGAACTCACGCAGGTCCAGGCCGGTCAGCTTTTTGATCTTTTCCAGACGATACACCAGCGTATTGCGGTGGACAAACAGGCCGCGGCTGGTTTCAGAAACGTTCAGGTTGTTTTCAAAGAAACGCTGGATGGTGAACAGCGTCTCCTGATCCAGGCTCTCGATGCTGCCCTGCTTGAACACCTCGCGCAGGAACATCTCGCACACGGTGGTGGGCAGCTGGTAGATCAGGCGGGCGATGCCGAGGTTATCGTAGCGGATGATCTGCTTCTCGGCATCAAACACCTTGCTCACTTCCATGGCGATCTGAGCTTCCTTGAAGCTGGTAGCCAGATCCTTGACGTTAGCAATGGGGGTGCCAATGCCGACGACAGCCTTGATGTAATGCTCGCCGGAGAGGGTATCCACAATGCTGGCGGCCAGCTTCTCCATATCGGAGCGGTCGATGCCCTTGCGGATCTCCTTGACGAGGACGGTGTCCGTCTCGCTGATATTGAAAACGAAGTCCTTCTGCTTATCAGGGAACAGGCTGCTGACCACATCGTAAGCGGAGATATCGCCGCCGGAGGTCACGCGCACGATGAACACCACACGGGAAACATCGGTGGCAAAGTGCAGCTCGCGGGCCTTGGCGTAGATATCGCCGGGCAGGATGTTGTCCAGCACCACGTTCTTGATGAAGTTGGCTTTGTCGAACTTTTCATCGTGGTACTGCTTGATGCTCTGCAGGCTGATGGAGAGCAGGGCCGCAAACTGGCCCGCAGTCTCGTCCGCGCCTTCCACAAACACGGCATAGTCGTTATGCTTTGCGCTGGAGAACTGCTGGTAGGTGTAACCGTCCCGCACAAAGCGGTCGCCCGCGGTCAGGCGTTCAGCCATATAGCCTTCACGCACCTCGCCGATCAGGTTCAGCTCGGAGCAGGAGATCACCGCGCCGGTCTCATCCACCACGCCGACCACACGGTCGATCGCGTCTTTCATCTGGTAGATCACGCTCTGAAATACTCTATTGGCCATAAATGGATACCCCTTTTCCTCTTTTGTGCAAGCCGCTGTGGCATGGATTGTGATTTTTAACAATTTCGCCGCTTTACAATCTATATTTTACACAAAAGAATTTACTTTTGCAACATATTTCACCAAAAAAGTTTCTATTTTCTTGGTCAAATTATCTGCCGGAGTCATTTTTCGGCCAAAAAGTGCCTTTTTGCGTGGTTCTTGGCCCTATTTTAACGGCTAAATGTGATGCTTTTTTGAAATCCGCGTGAAAAGCCGACCTCATTTCGTGGTAATTTCTGCCACTTCAGCCGCCGTCAGCTCCCGCCACTGGCCCGGAGCCAGCGTTTTGTCCAGCTCCAGCCCGCCGATGGCATCCCGGTGCAGCCCGTTGACGCCTGCGCCGTACACGCCGAACATCCGCTTGATCTGGTGGTACACCCCCTGCTTGAGCACCACCCGCACCACAAGGCCGTCCTCCGAGAGGGCGCTCACCTCTGCCGGGGAGAGGGCCGTGCCGTCCGCCAGGGTAACGCCCTCGGCAAAGCCCTGCCGCATCTCTTCGGTCAGCGGGGTGTCCAGCGTGACGGTGTAGGTCTTGGAGACATGGCGCTTGGGGGCCAGGATGTCGTGGGCAAAGCCGCCGTCGTCCGTCAGCAGCACAAAGCCGGTGCTGGTCTTGTCCAGCCGCCCGGCCGGGAACAGCTCCCGCCGGGGGTAGGCATCCCCGATCAAGTCCACCACGGTGGTGTCCCGCTTGTCGGTGGACGCGCTCACCACCCCCTCGGGCTTGTTGAGCATGAGGTAGACGAATTGCTGGTACGCCAGCGGCTGGCCGTCCACGGCCACGGTGTCGCTGTCTTTGAGCTGGGTGTCGCCTTTTTTGCAGACGGCTCCATTGACCGTCACCCGCCCCTTTTGCAGCAGGGTTTTTGCCTCGCTCCGGGTGCACTGGGCCGTTTCGGCCAGATATTTATCGAGACGCATGGTTTTGCTCCTAAAATCATTTTTGTCCCATTTTATCATGTATCGTGTTTTTCCGCAACAGAAAAGAGGCCACTGCTTTACGGCAATGGCCTCTCCATTCTGATTCTCAGACGCTCAAACTCGCGTGCTGCTCCACAGCATCGGGGTTGGCGTCAAAAATGGGCTTGAGGATGTGAGCGATGAACTCGTCCACCTGCTGGGGTGCACGGCCCACAAAATTCTCCGGCACCAGACCGGCCACGATCTCCTCTTTGGTCAGGCCAAAGGCGGGGTCCGCCGCAACGCGGTCCACCATATCGTTGGGCAGGCCCTCTTCCTTGACCTGCTTGCCGGCGGCAATGGCGTGCTGGCGCAGGCGCTCGTGCAGCTCCTGACGGTTGCCTCCCTTTTCCACGGCCTGCATCATGATGTTCTCGCTGGCCATGAAGGGCAGCTCGGCCATCAGGCGGCTGCGGATGACCTTGGGGTAGACCACGATGCCGTCGGTGACGTTGAGCATGATGTTCAGGATGGCGTCCGCCGCGAGGAAGCCCTCCGCCATGGCGACGCGCTTGTTGGCGCTGTCGTCCAGCGTGCGCTCGAACCACTGGGTGCCGGTGGTGAAGCTGGGGTTCAGCACGTCCACCATCAGGTAGCGGCTCAGGGCGCAGATGCGCTCGCAGCGCATGGGGTTGCGCTTATACGGCATGGCAGAGGAACCGATCTGGTTCTTCTCAAAGGGCTCCTCCATCTCCTTGAAGTTGGCCAGCAGACGCAGGTCGGTGGCAAACTTCATGCAGCTCTGGGCAATACCGGCCAGCGCGTTGAGGATGAATGCATCCACCTTGCGGCTGTAGGTCTGGCCCGAGACAGGGATGACGGCCTCGCGGTCAAAGCCCATCTCCTCGGCGATGGAGGCATCCACGGCGCGGATCTTGTCGGCGTCGCCCTTGAACAGCTCCATAAAGGAAGCCTGGGTGCCGGTGGTGCCCTTGACGCCGCGCAGCTGCAGGGTAGCCAGCCGGTGGTCGATCTCGTTGAGGTCCATCACCAGCTCGTTGGCCCACAGGGTGGCGCGCTTGCCCACGGTGGTGGGCTGGGCGGGCTGGCAGTGGGTGTAGGCCATGCAGGGCATGTCCTTGTACTCCTTGGCAAAGTGGGCCAGCTTGGCCAGCACGCCAATGAGCTTTTTGCGGATGAGCTCCAGGCCCTGCCGCATCACGATGATGTCAGTGTTGTCGCCCACATAGCAGCTGGTAGCACCCAGATGGATGATACCGGCGGCCTTGGGGCACTGCTGGCCGTAGGCATAGACGTGGCTCATCACGTCGTGGCGGACCAGCTTCTCCCGGGCAATGGCGACGTCATAGTTGATATCGTCCACATGGGCTTCCAGCTCGGCCACCATTTCGGGGGTGATATTGGTCAGGCCCTGTTCCATCTCGGCCCGGGCCAGCGCCACCCACAGGCGGCGCCAGGTGCGGAACTTGTTGTCGTCCGAGAAGATGTACTGCATCTCATCGGAGGAGTAGCGGGTGGAAAAAGGGCTGATATAACGGTCATGCTGAGACATTGGTTTTCCTCCTGAAAGTAACTCCCCCAGTCGCCTTCCGGCGACAGCCCCCTCGAAGAGGGGGCCTTTCAGCCTCCCTCTCCGAGGGAGGTGGCATCGCGCCAGCGATGACGGAAGGAGTTTTTTCTCTATTCTACCATCAAACCTTGAAATAGTCTACGCCGCCCTCAAAGATCGGCTGATATTTATCGCCGGTGACGTTCTTGTACAGGTACTCGCCGCTGCGCTCCGAGTGGCCCATCTTGCCGAACACACGGCCGTCCGGGCTGGTGATGCCCTCAATGGCCAGCAGAGAGCCATTGGGGTTGTAGCGCTGATCCATGGTGGGCTCGCCCTCCAGATCAACATACTGGGTAGCCACCTGACCGTTGGCAACCAGCTGATCCAGCACGTTCTGGGGTGCCACAAAGCGGCCCTCGCCGTGGCTGATGGCGATCTCGTACTCGCTGCCTGCATCGCAGTGGGACAGCCAGGGGCTGCCGGTGGATGCAATGCGGGTGCGCACCAGCATGCTCTGGTGGCGGCCGATGGTGTTGAAGGTCAGGGTCGGGTCATAGGCCGTGATGG
>OCHV01000941.1_pt1 | contig 20885 bp, 18 predicted proteins | sample 1538461 | NCBI WGS metagenome assembly OCHV01 (sample SAMN04571692, study PRJEB22368) | human gut metagenome | biome: human gut; material: stool | host: Homo sapiens | place: Luxembourg | collected 2012-08-03 | reverse complement strand
CCGCCGCCGTGGGAGAAGTCCCGACCGACCGGATGACCTGCCGTACGACGCCCACCACGGGCGACCGCGTGTCGCTGCTGGGCTACGGCTGCATGCGCTGGCCGACGCGTGCGAAGAGCGACGGTTCGGGCGATGAGATCGACCAGCAGGCCGTCAACGAACTGGTCGATTACGCCATTGCGCACGGCGTCAACTACTTCGACACCTCGCCGGCCTATGTGCGCGGCTGGTCGGAGACCGCGACGGGAATCGCCCTCAAACGGCATCCGCGCGAAAAATTCTTCGTAGCCACGAAACTTTCCAATTTCGACCCTTCTACCCATAGCCGCGCGGCCTCGATGGAGATGTACCGCAACTCTTTCCGGGCCTTGCAGGTGGATTATATCGACTATTACCTGTTGCACGGAATCGGCATGGGCGGCATGGAGTCGCTCCGCAGCCGTTACCTCGACAACGGGATGCTCGATTTCCTGCTCGCCGAGCGCGAAGCGGGACGCATCCGCAATCTGGGATTCTCCTATCACGGCGACGTCGAGGTGTACGACTACCTGCTTTCGCGTCACGAGGAGATAAAGTGGGATTTCGTGCAGATTCAGCTCAACTATATGGACTGGAAACATGCCAAGGAGCTTAATACGCGCAATACCGACGCCGAGTATCTCTACGGCGAACTGGAGAAGCGCGGCATTCCGGCCGTCATCATGGAGCCGCTGCTGGGCGGCCGCCTTTCGAACGTTCCCGACCATATCGTCGCCCACCTCAAACAGCGGCGGCCCTCGTCGAGCGTGGCTTCGTGGGCGTTCCGTTTCGCGGGGTCGTTCCCCGGCGTGCTGACCGTGCTGAGCGGCATGAGCTACATGGAACACCTGCAGGACAACCTGCGCACCTATTCGCCGCTCGACGAACTGACCGACGCCGACCGGGAATTTCTGGAGGAGACGGCGCAGCTGATGCTGCGCTACCCCACGATTCCCTGCAACGACTGCAAATACTGCATGCCGTGTCCTTACGGACTCGATATTCCGGCCATTCTGCTGCATTACAACAAATGCGTCAACGAAGGCAACGTGGCCGCTTCGTCGCAGGACGAAAATTACCGGAAGGCCCGGCGGGCGTTTCTGGTGGGCTACGACCGCAGCGTGCCCCGTCTCCGACAGGCGAGCCGCTGTATCGGCTGCAACCAATGCGTGCCGCACTGTCCCCAGAACATCAAGATTCCGCACGAACTGCACCGCATCGACCGCTATGTCGAGCATTTGAAACAGGAAAATCTGTAATGCGAAGCCGCCGCAGACCGATTCTGCGGCGGCTTCGTATTTGGCGGCATCGGCGCATTGGAATCCGCTGCGCATTGGTGCCTGCTTTGCGTCCGTTTCTCGTTCTGTTCGCATCTCTCTGCTTCTCTCTGCTTCTCTCCGCTTCTGCCTGCAGCGAGCTGCATCCGTTTGTTCCTGCCTGTTCTTGCCTGCAGCGGGCCGCATCCGTCTCCGCTCCTGCCTGCATTGGGTCGCATCCGTTTGTTCTTGTCTGCTTCTGTCTGCATCGGGCCGCAGCCGTCTGCTCCCACTCACTCAGCCCGTCCCGATACCTTCCCGGAGCCAGTCCGCCGTATCTACACCGGCAGCAGGATCGAGAACCGGCTGCCCCTGCCGATCTCGCTTTCGACCGAAATCGTGCCGCCGTGCGCTTCGACGAACTCCTTCGAAATGGCCAGTCCCAGCCCGCTCCCCTGCACCTTCGTGCCCGGAACCCGGAAATAACGTTCGAAAATGCTCTTGTGGTAACGCGGGTCGATGCCCCGGCCGAAGTCCTGCACATAGATTTCGACCGCTTTGTCGTGTTGTACGGCCCCGATGACGATGCGCGATTTTTCGGGCGAATGGTGGATGGCGTTCGACAGCAGGTTGGTGATGACCCATGCGATCTTCTCGTTGTCGACGAACAGTTTCGAGATCTTTTCGGGATAGTCTATCTCCACGAAACAGCAGAATCGGTCTGCCAACACCTGCGTTGCCTTTACCGCATAGTCTATCAACTCGATAGGCTTTGTTATCTTAGGCATCAGTTTAAGTTTCCCGGTCTCGATCTGCGTCATGTTCAGCAGTTCGCCCGTGATCGAAAGCAGGCGGTCGCTGCTCTCCCTGATACTGCCCACCAGCTGTTTCTGCTCGTCGTTGAGTTTTCCCAGCCGGTCGTCGCCCAGCAGCTGCAGGCTCATCAGGATTGACGAAATAGGGGTCTTCATCTCGTGCGAAACGGTCGATATGAAGTTGGTTTTGGCGGAGTCCAGCTCCTTGAATTTGGTGATGTTGTTGAGGATGATCAGGTTACCCACGAACTGCTGTTCGCGTCCACCCACGGGCGTGATGTAGAGCGGTGTGTTGTCCATCTGGAAATAGCTCTCCTTGTTGTCGGCGTATATCTTCAGCGGCTCCTTCTCGGCGTCTTTCCTTTCGTCGCAGAGTTCGCGCAGCAGACGGCGCAGCAGGTCGTTGGACAGGGCTACCTCGGTCGCGTTCCGCCCGATGACGTCTTCCGGAAGATTCAGCACCGAAAGCGCTTCGCGGTTCATGAAAAGGATGGTCTTTTCGGGATCGAGTCCGATGATCGGCTCGTGGAGCGTGTTTACGATCGCTTCGATGCGTTTTTTCGCCGTCATCAGGTCGTCGAGCGAACTGCGGCGGTACTCGTCGAGTTTGGCGGCCATGTCGTTGAACGACTCGGCGACGGATTCGAATTCGCGGTTGCCCGTAAAGTCGAGCCGCTGCCGGTAGTTGTGGTTGGCGATCTCCTTGATACCCCGCTTCAGGGTGTCGATCGGCCGGAGCACCGTCTGCGGAAACCAGATCAGGATGGCCCCTGCGCTCAGGACGCACAGTGCGGCCACGACGATCAGCCACCACATCACGTAGTCGGCGCGCTGCTCCACCCCGGAGCTTTTGCTCCGGATGGCGGCCATGTTCAGCTCCATGATCCGGAAGAGATCCTCGCGCACGGTCTGTATTTCGGCTTCGGTGACGGGGTCGCTCAGCGACGCGATATGCCGTTCGAGCGCCGTGGTCATCTCCTTTTCGCTGATCTCGGTGATGTTCTGCTGCTGCAGGGCGAGACTCTGCCGCAGGACGTGCCGCGACACCGAATCGTGCCCGATGTCGTTCAGCGACCGCAGCATGTCCCCGGCGTACTGCAGCGAATTGTAGTTGTCGGCCAATATGGTCCCCGTGGCGTGCGAAAGCTGCCGGACGTAACTGACCGACTGGATTCCGAGCAGCAGGATCATGGCGAACAGCGCGCCGATTCCCAAGGTGAGCCTTCTTTGTATTTTCATGGTTTACGACATAATGTAAAGATCGATGTTCATGCGCGACAGCCTGCCGATCAGGCGGCGCAGCGCGACGATGCTTTTCAGCAGCGAAAATAGCGAAAATTCGGGCCGTCCGGTGCAGACGATACTGATTTTTTGCTCCCGGCACAGCTCCACGATGGTTTCGACCGGCCGGTTGGAGTGTATCTGACGTATTTCGCCGCCCAGTTCGGTGGCGAGGTTCAGGTTGTTGATCAGGTAACGCTGGTTGGCCAGCGGAATGCGGTCGGCGGCTTCCCGGTCGCTCTGCACGTAAAGCACGACGAACGACGTGTTGAGGTGGGTCGCCATGCGGGCCGTCTTGCGGATCACGCGGCGCGAACGTTTCTCCGAGGAGTCGATGACGGCCAGCAGTTTGTCGTGACGGAACTTGTCGCCCGCGGCGATCTCGTTCTCGACCTTTTTCTCCACGCGCAGGGCCACCTCCTTGAGTGCCAGTTCGCGCAGCTGCAGGATATTGTCCTGCGTGAAGAAGTTGTTGAGCGCCGCCGCGACCTTGTCGGGGCGGTAGATTTTCCCCGCTTTCAGCCGCTCTATCAGCTCGTCGGCCGTGAGGTCGATGTTCACCACCTCGTCGGCCGTGGCCAGCACGCTGTCCGGCACGCGCTCGCGGACCTCGATCCCGGTGATCTCCTGCACGGATTCGTTCAGGCCTTCGATATGCTGGATGTTGACCGCCGTGATGACGCTGATTCCGGCGTCGAGCAGCTGCATCACGTCCTGCCACCGTTTGGGATTGCCGCTGCCTTCGATGTTGGTGTGGGCCAGCTCGTCCACGACCACGATTTCGGGATGGAGGTTCAGGATGGCCTGCGTGTCCATCTCTTCCAGCTCCTTGCCCTTGTAGAAGAGCCTGCGGCGCGGCACGAACGGAAGCCCTTCGGCGAGGGCTTCCGTTTCGGCGCGGCCGTGCGTTTCGATGTAACCGATGCAGACGTCCACGCCTGCGTCGAGCAGCTGATGCGCCTCCTGCAGCATGCGGTAGGTCTTGCCTACCCCGGCGCTCATGCCGATGTATACCTTGAACTTTCCCCGGTGCGAGCGGCGGATCAGCTCCAGAAATCGTTGAACGCTGCCTTCCTTGTCCATACTACATCCTCAATGATATGCCGCCCGTGAAATTGACGTCCTCCGCCGCCGGGTTCCAGTTCAGGGAGGTGAAGATTCCCAACTGCATGGACTTCAATATCTCCCAGCTCTTCGCTGCGCTGACGAAAACGTTCTGTACGTAGAAGTCGCGGTCTATGCCGTACGTGCCGACGGCATTCCACGGAACGACGCCGACGCCGGCTTTCATGCCGACGGTTTTCACGGTGAAGGGATACGACGCCTCGATGTAGGTCGCATAGGCCCGTTTCCCTGCGGCATTTACGTCGGCGGCTCCGAACAGCACGGTGTTCCAAGCCAGCGTGACCGGCGCTTCGGGCGATATGCACCACGCGACGCCCGCCTCGACGCGGTGCGGAGAGTCCGCCCCGAAGCGGAAATAGTTGCGGCTGATCGTGCTCCGGTCGCCCGCGCCGCCTTCCCAGTAGAGGTCCGCCAGCGAGAAGGTCACGGGACCAAGCGCATAGGCCAGCGTCAGGTCCATCTCCTTGTAGGAGGTGGCCGCGAAATCGACCGAACCCCATGCCGTCGCCGAGAAATTTCCGGCCGACAGGGTCATTACGGGCTGTATGCAGGCTCCGGATTCCCAGACGCCGCGCCAGACATAGCCGCTGACGATGTCTGCGCCGCCCGAAATTTTCACGCCGCGCTGCGGCTCTTGTGCGCATACGTCCACGGCAAGCATTGCCGCCAGTGCGGTAATCAGAATTACGATCCAGCGTTTCATGTGTTTGTCTATTTCTTTGAGTTTTTTCATTGCCGTATATTATTTCTGCTCCGTCATTGCGTCTGCTGAGCGGTCGTCGCCGTTGTTGTCGGCCGATTTTGCCGGGACCGCCGCCGTGACGTTCGGCTGCATTGTCTCCAGTGCGATGTTGAGCCGGAGCACGTTGACCTTCTCGGTGCCGAAGAGTCCGAGCCACGGCCTTTGGGTCAGCGAATCGACCAGATGCCGGACTGCGGCCGCGTCGAGTCCGCGGGCTTCGGCTACGCGGCGCACCTGCACCTGCGCGCCGCGCGGCGAGATGTCGGGATCGAGTCCCGAACCGCTTGCCGTCACCATTTCGGAGGGCACTTCCTCACGGGTGAGATAGGGATGCGCCGCAAGGAAATCCTGCACGCGCCGCTCCACTTCGGCCAGATATTCCGGGTTGGTCGCGGCCTTGTTGCTGCCGCCCGAACCGCCGCCGTTGTAATCCACGGCCGAAGGACGGCCCCAGAAGTAACGGGTGTCGGTGAACTGCTGGCCCACGTTCGCCGCGCCGACGGTCCGGCCGTCGAATGTGAGGGTTTCGGCTTGGCCGCCGCCGGGTCCTGCCACGGCCGAGACGCCGCGCAGTACAAGTACGTATCCCACGCCGAGCAACAGGCACATTGCCAGCGTTATCCTGATTGAAATCCAGAAGTTTTTCATAATTGTAGCGATACTTTAAAAGAACATACTTATAAACATGTCTATCAGTTTGATGCCGATGAACGGCACGACGATTCCTCCCAGTCCGTAGATGAAGAGGTTGCGGCGCAGCAGGGCCGATGCGCCGATCGGTTTGTAGGTCACGCCGCGCAGCGCCAGCGGAATCAGCAGCGGGATGATGACGGCGTTGAAGATCACCGCAGACAGGATGGCGCTTTCGGGCGAGTGCAGGTGCATGATGTTCAGGGCCTGCAGCGACGGAATCGAAGCGATGAACAGCGCCGGGACGATGGCGAAATACTTGGCTACGTCGTTGGCGATCGAGAAGGTCGTGAGCGTGCCGCGCGTCATCAGGAGCTGTTTGCCGATTTCGACGATCTCGATCAGCTTCGTCGGGTCGTTGTCCAGATCGACCATGTTGCCTGCCTCCTTGGCCGCCTGCGTGCCGCTGTTCATCGCCACGCCCACGTCGGCCTGCGCCAGCGCCGGGGCGTCGTTGGTGCCGTCGCCCATCATGGCCACCAGCTTGCCCGACCGCTGTTCGCGGCGTATGTATTCGAGCTTGTCTTCGGGTCTGGCTTCGGCGATGAAGTCGTCCACGCCGGCTTTTTCGGCGATGTACTTCGCCGTCAGCGGATTGTCGCCAGTCACCATCACGGTCTTCACGCCCATCTTGCGCAGACGTTCGAAGCGTTCGCGGATACCTGTCTTGATGATGTCCTGCAGTTCGATCACGCCCCGTATCTGCTCGTTCTCGCTGACGATGAGCGGCGTGCCGCCGTTCTCCGAGATGCGGCGCACCGTCTCTTCGATACCCGCCGGGCATTTGTTGCCGGCTTGGGCGGCGATGCGGAGGATCGCTTCCGATGCGCCCTTGCGGATGCGGCGTCCGTCGGGCATATCGACGCCCGAACATTTGGTCTCGGCGGTGAACTGCACCATCTGCACGCCGATCAGCTGCAGGGGATCGACCTTCATGCCCATTTCGGCGCCCAGCTCGACGACGGATTTGCCTTCGGGCGTCTGGTCCGAGACCGACGAAAGCACGCACAGGCGGGTGAACTCTTTGACACCGTATCCTTGTGCCGGGTGGAATGCCGTCGCTTTGCGGTTGCCGATGGTGATCGTGCCCGTCTTGTCCAGCAGCAGCGTGTCGATGTCGCCGGCGGTCTCGACGGCTTTGCCCGACTTGGTGATGACGTTGGCCCGCAGGGCGCGGTCCATGCCCGCGATGCCGATGGCTGACAGCAGTCCGCCGATGGTGGTCGGAATCAGGCAGACGAACAGCGAGATGAAGGCTGCTATGGTGATGTTCGCCCCGACGTAATCGGCAAAGGGCTTCAGCGTCGCGCAGACGATGACGAAGACGATCGTAAATCCGGCCAGCAGGATCGTCAGCGCGATTTCGTTGGGCGTTTTCTGACGCGACGAACCTTCGACCAGCGCGATCATCTTGTCGAGGAAACTCTCGCCCGGCCGCGCCGTAACCTTTACCAGTATGCGGTCCGAGAGGACTTTCGTGCCGCCCGTGACGGAGCTTTTGTCACCGCCCGCCTCGCGGATCACCGGGGCCGATTCGCCCGTGACGGCGCTTTCGTCGATCGAGGCGAGTCCCTCGACGATCTCGCCGTCGGCGGCGATCGTGTCGCCCGCGACGCACTCGAAGAGGTCGCCCTGCCGGAGGTCCGAGCTGCTGACGATGTGCGACTGGCCATCCGGCTCGATGCGTTTTGCGGGCGTCTCCTCGCGGGTCTTGCGCAGGCTGTCGGCTGCGCCCTGCCGCGGGCTTCGGCGATGGCTTCGGCGAAGTTGGCGAAGAGGAGCGTAGCCAGCAGGACGACGAAGACGATGAAGTTGTACAGCAGCGAACCCTGTGAAGCGTCGCCCGTGACGGCGATGTAGATCAGCAGCGCTAGCATGACGAAAGTGACGGCCTCGACGGTGAACATGATCGGGTTGCGGACCATTTTGCGGGGGTCGAGTTTGATGAACGATTCGCGGAGGCTCCGGCGCAGCAGCGCGCGGTCGAGCAAGGAATTATTTCTGTTTCGTTTCATGGTCATTGCGTTTTTAGAAGGTCAGGTAATCGGCGATCGGTCCGAGCGCCAGCGACGGGAAGAACGAGAGTGCGGCGACGATGATGATGACGGCGAAGGTCATCAGCGAGAAGGTTCCCGTGTCGGTCTTGAGCGTACCGGCGCTTTCGGGAATGAACTTCTTCGAAGCCAGCAGTCCGGCGACGGCCACCTGTCCCACGATCGGGAAATAACGGCCCATGATCAGTGCGATGCCGGTCGAAATGTTCCAGAACGGCGTATTGTCGGCCAGTCCTTCGAAGCCCGAACCGTTGTTGGCCGCCGAGGAGGTGTATTCGTAGAGCATTTCGCTCAGGCCGTGGAACGACGGGTTGTTCAGCCATCCGATTTCGGGATTTGCGGCGGCTATGGCCGCGGAGATTCCGGTGCCGACCAGAATCAGGAAGGGGTGCATCAGCACGACCAGCGTTGCGATCTTCATTTCGCGCGCCTCGACCTTGTGTCCGAGGAATTCGGGCGTGCGGCCGACCATCAGTCCGCTGATGAAGACGGCGATGACGAGGAATGCGAAGTAGTTCATCCACCCCACTCCGACGCCGCCGAACCAGCAGTTGATCTGCATGTTGAGCATCTGCATCATGCCGCTCAGCGGGGTCTGCGAGTCGTGCATCGAGTTTACCGAGCCGTTCGACGTGACGGTTGTCGTCATGCCCCACATGGCCGATGCCGCCGAGCCGATGCGGATCTCCTTGCCCTCCATCGAGCCGAGCTTCTGCGAAATGCCCATCTGCTCGATCTGCCGACTGCCGCCCGTCTCCTGCCATACCGAGAAGATCACGCCGGCGGTGTAGGCGAAGAGCATCACGCCGAAGATCCATGCCGCGAGCCTGCGGCGTCGGATGTAGAAACCGAAGGCCCACACCATCGCCATCGGGAGAATCAGGATCGACCAGCACTCCAGTATGTTGGTGAATGCGTTGGGGTTTTCGAGCGGGTGCGCTGAATTGGTGCCGAAGTAACCGCCGCCGTTGGTGCCCAGTTGTTTGATGGGGACGATGGCCGCCGCAGGACCCTGCGAGATGACCTGTTCGCCGCCTTCGAGCGTCGTGAGCGTCTGCCTGCCGTCGAACGACATCGGCGTCCCGTTGATGATCAGCAGGATGCCGACCGCGAGCGACAGCGGCATCAGGATGCGGGTTACGCTCTTGGTGAGGAAGACCCAGAAGTTGCCGATCGTTTTCGTGGTTTTGGCGGCCAGCGCCTTCATGACGCCTGCCATGGCGGCCATGCCGCAGGCGGCGGTGACGAACTGGAACAGCATGATGACGAACAGCTGGGTGAAATAGCTCAGTCCCGATTCGCCGCTGTAATGCTGCAGGTTGCAGTTCACCATGAACGAGATGCAGGTGTTGAACGCCAGATCGGGCGACTGTCCGGGGTTGCCGTCGGGATTGAGCGGCAGCCAGCCCTGACATACCAGCAGGAGCATGCCCCAGAAGAACCAGAAGAGGTTGACCGTCAGCAGGGCCTTGAGAAATTGTTTCCAGTTCATCTCCTGCATGGGGTCGATGCCGCAGATGCGGTAGACGAACCGTTCGACGGGAGCCATGAAGTCGAGCCATGTGCGCTCCCCTTTGTATACTTTGGCAATGTAGCGTCCCAGCGGATAGCAGAGTATCACGAGGGCGGCCCATTGCAGTATGACGCCTAAAATTTCGCTATTCATTTATTATGGGTTTTCAGAGTCCGACAATCAGAATTTTTCGGGTTTTACGAGCACGTACATCAGATAGACGAATCCGGCGATGCTCAGAATAAGCAGTCCTGTAAACATTTTCCATCAAATTTTTTCAAACCAATCGACACATTTGTAATAGAACCAGTAGCAGAGCGCCCCCAAGGCGCAGAGCGCGAGGAACAGTACGATTCCGTTCATCTCATTTTCTTTTTTGAGTTAGACAACAATTTCGCAAAACCGCAAATCATCCGGCATAGCAGAGCCATTGCGCCGCAGAATATCAGTATCAGGATCACGATTGCCATATCGGTTTGTTTGGGTTTTGCCGGATAGCATACGAAGGGGATGCCAAAACCTCGGTTTCGGATCTATTGTATTGATAACGAATGGAATGTCGGTCGGGAGCGTGTGCCGAAAACAACGGCCGCCCTATCAAAATGATAAGGCGGCCGTTTCAGAATGATAGGCTTGTGCGGGAGCGTCAGGACTTCAGGCCGTAACTTTCGAGTTTGCGGTAGAGCGTGGCGATGCCGATGCCCAGCAGGCGGGCCGCTTCGGCCTTGTTGCCTGCGGCGTATTCGAGTACCTTGAGGATATGGTGCCGTTCGAGGGCGTCGAGGGCCATCGAATCGGGGGCTTCGTTCCGTCCGGCTCCGGTTTGGAATTCGGGCGGAAGCGTATCGGCCGTCAGCGTGCCGCCCTCGGCCATGATCATGCTCCGTTCCACGATGTTGCGCAGTTCGCGGACGTTGCCGCGCCACGTGTGGCGTTCCAGCGCGGCGATATAGGCGTCGTCGATTTTCTCGATCCGCTTCCCCATCTTGGCCGCGAACTGTTCCGCGAAATGGCGGGCGTACTCCGCGATGTCTTTTTTGCGTCCGTTGAGCGACGGCAGCTGAATGCGGAACACCGAAAGCCGGAAAAAGAGGTCTTCGCGGAAATTGCCGGCGGCGATCTCCTTTTCGAGGTCGCGGTTGGTGGCGGCGATGATCCGCAGATCGACCTTTGTCGGACGGGTTTCGCCGATTTTGATGAATTCGCCGCTTTCGAGTACGCGCAGCAGCTTGGCCTGCAGTTCGACGGGCATTTCGCCGATTTCGTCGAGAAACAGCGTTCCCCTGTCAGCCTCCTCGAAAAGCCCTTTCTTGTCTTTCGAGGCGCCCGTGAAACTCCCGGCGCGGTGCCCGAACAGTTCGCTTTCGAGCAGCTCCTTGGAGAAGGCCGAACAGTTGACCGCCACGAACGACTCCTTGGCGCGGGGACCGGCATGGTGTATCGCCTGCGCGAAGACCTCCTTGCCGGTTCCGGTTTCGCCGGTGAGCAGGACCGAGGTGTTCGTCGCGGCGACCTTGCGCGCCAGTGAGACGGCCTGCCGGAGAGCTTCCGACGAACCGATGATGCGGTCGAACGAATGTTCGTCGGAGAGTTTCTCCTCGAAGCGGGCCAGCCGGCGCTGCATCTGGGCTTTCTCCGCGGCCCGGCTCAGCAGCGGGAGTATCTTGTTGTTGTCGTCGCCTTTGGTGATGTAGTCGAACGCTCCGTTCTTGATGGCCTGCACGCCGTCGGGGATGTTGCCGTAGGCCGTCAGCAGAATCACTTCGGCCGACGGCGCCGCCTCCTTGATCTTCCCGACCATCTCCACGCCGTTGCCGTCGGGCAGCTTGACGTCGCACAAAACCACGTCGGGATCGTACTGCCGGAGCATTTTGAGACCTGCGGCGCAGTCGGGGGCTTGTGCGACCTCGTAACCTTCAAGCCCGATGATCCGGGCCAGAAGTCCGCGCAGCTGTTGTTCGTCGTCGATAATCAGAATCTTCGCCATATGTTTTTTTCGGTGCGGTCACGGGATGAGAGGGACCGCATTCGGGGCAAATATACGCATTTATCGTTTTTTTCGAGACCGGACCGGATTTATTTTGTCGGACGGACGATGCGGCGCGGATTGCCGGAGTGTGGCGTTCCGGGTGGATAATGTTGCAGGAAAGCGGCGTGAAATTGCGCAATTTCAGCCGGTTATTCGTATCTTTGGGGTGCAATTACGAAATCCCGCAATGAGGAAGTTCTATTTTCTGTTCATGCTCCTGCCGGCGTTGTCTTGGAGTGTCGCCCTGAGGGCGCAGCGGCTCGGCATCGAGGTCACGCCTGCGTGTCCGACGGTATTTCAGGAGTTCGAGGTGGCATACACGGCGGACCGTGAGATCGAGTCGATCGCGCCGCCGCGCTGGGGCGCTCTGACGCTGGTCCGCGAATTGGGACGGTCGCACGGCTCGCAGCTGTCGGTCGTGAACGGCGTCCGGACCGACTCCGAACTCTTCTCTTACCGCTACCGGGTCCGTTCGCGCGTGAGCGGCGAGGTCTTCGTGCCGGGAACGACGGCCGTCGTCGGCGGTCGCGAATGCCGTTTTGAGCGGAAAAGGATTACGGTGCTTCCCGATTCGGCGCATTGCGAGCCGCAGTGCCGGCTGGAACCGGACTCGGCGGCTATGGCGGCCATGGGCGGCTGTATCGTCCGGCTGGTCTGCGATCGCAAACCCGACAAGGCCGATCCGGTGCTGGTGCTGGACGATACGGAGACCTGCACCCCGTTTTCGACCGCTTATTCCGGCAGGAACGGGCGGGAAGAGTGTATTTACCGATACCGGATCGACGTGGACAATTCCGGAAAACATATCCTCACGCCGCAGTTGTCGTTCGGCGGAAAACCGTTCGAAGCCCCCTCTTACGTCGTCTGGCTGAAAGGCGAAGCCGGCCCCGAAGGTACTGAACCTGCGACGCCCGGCCGGAGGCGGATCGTATATGCTTTTGCGGGCGTGCTCCTTTTTTTGTGGGCGGCGATTTTCGTGCGCGATCATGCACCCGCCGCAGGCCGTAACGCCGTCGTTTCCCGCTTCTCGTGGCAGGTGTATTTCGTCGTGGCGGCCGCCCTGCTCTTTATCGGGTTTTGCGGCCTGCTCATCTGCGGTGCCCTCCGGGCGGAGGGAGCATCCCGGCTGCCGGTTTACGGCGTGACGCTCCTGATGCTGTTTTGTGTCTGCTGGCTGGTGTTCGGGGAGCTGAGACGCTCGGCCGTGAGATTGCGTATCGACGGCGACTCCCTTGCCGTCACGTCGTTTGCGGGACTGGGATTTACGCGCAGATACGATCTGAAAAGTTTCGACGCCATCACTTCGACGATACTCGTCAGCCGGGGCGTCGCGTACGAATACCGCTATCTGATGAAGGCCGGCCGGCGCGTCGTCCGCGTCTCCGCGTTCTACCTCAAAAACTATGACGGATTGTGCGAAGCGTTGTCGGAGCGCTGCGTTTACAAGGGCCGCCGGCCGATGAGCTTCCTGCTCGAAATGAAGGAGATTTTCCGCTGAGCGGACTTGTGCCGCGGGAATCCTGCGCATCCCCCGGCCGGGACGCGGATACGAAAAAGCCGGACCTTTTCGAAAAGGTCCGGCTTTCCCGTTTGCCGTCGAGGGTCAGGACTCGGCGTCGGTTTTCGAATATTCGGAGAATTCGCAGCCGAAACGCTCTACGAGCATGTTGTCCATCTCGTCGGCCCGCAGTGCGAGTCCGACGATGTTTTTGCGGATTTCGTCTTCCGATTCGTCCGTGATGTCGGCCAGATGGATGCGGTAGGCGATGTAAATCTGCCGGCCTTCGATTCCCAGCTTGTAGGGACCGAAGTCCTCGCTGAGCATATAGTCCAGTACGTTCTCCACCTCCTTCTTCGGCAGCAGGTTGATCGGCGAGGTCGAGAAGAGGTAGTTGCCGTCGTATACGAAGATGCGGATTTCGGAGCTGCCCTTGTGGAAGAGCCACGAGTCGTATCCGTCGCGCGCAAGCACCGGATTGACGCCCATTTCCCGAATCGCGCTTTCGACGAATCCGCCCAGCGGCGAAAGCTCGCGCTCGTCGAAAACGCCTTCGGGCAGCTTGTCGCCGCACGAGGGGCAGAACTCCTCTTCCTCGCAGATCAGCTCCTTGCAGCTGCCGCACTGCACTTGGAATGCCGTGCGGTCCAGCTCGCCGAGCGATTCGAGCAGGCCGTGGAGCGTTTCGACGCGGATGCCGAAGCCCATGTTGTCGGCCTGCGTGAATTTGCTGACCGTCACGCCTACCACCTCTTCCGCGTCGTTCAGGATCGGACCGCCTGAGTTGCCGGGGTTCACCGCGGCATCGGTCTGGATGTAGTATTTGCCGTCCATCAGCTGTTTGGGCGACGATACCGAACCTTCGGTGATCGTGAAGGGCATGCCGTAGGGGTATCCCGCGACGTATACCTTGCGGCCGATGGTAAGCGAGTCGTCCGCTGCGAGCGTCATTTCGGGCAGCGCCGAGAAGTCGCCTTCGGCGGCCAGCAGGGCGATGTCCAGCGCCGGATTGACCAGCACGACCTTCGCCAGATAGGGATTGCGGTCGTTGTCGTGTACGGCGACGGTGCGGTACCCTTCGACCACATGGTAATTCGTTACGAAAAGATCGTAGTTTTTCAGGTAGAAACAACTGCCGGAGCCGCCTGAGTGGGTTACTTTGAATACCGACCTGTAGATATTGTTATGTTCCATGGATATACGGATTTTGAGCTGTTATTTTTGTTGTCCGAGTGCCTGTTCCATCATTTTCTGCTGGAATTCCTGCGCCAGACGCATGTATTCGGCCATGTCGCCCTTCATCAGCGCCTGCTGCATCGCAGCCTGCATCTGAACGATCTCGCCCTGCATGGCGGCGGCCATCTGCTGTACCTGTTCCACGGCTGCGGCCGCGGCGGCTCCCAGCTCTCCGGTCTCCTCCTCGTCGTCGTCCGTCGTCAGATCGTCGTCCATCACCTTTTCGAGCGCTTCGAACAGAATCTCCGACGCCTCCTCCATCGACTTTCCGGCCGATTTGCGCAGCGCATTGGCGATCACGGCGTTCAGGTCGTCCTGCACGTCGTTGTAGAAGTACATCTCATAGAACTTGTAAAGTATGCGCACCGCGCTCCGTTCATAGTTCTCCGCTTCGATGGCATCCGCAGCCTCCTTGTAGACCTCCTTGAAATTCTCCTGCACGTTGTTCAGCGACGAGCGGCGTTTGGCCGAAACCAGCGTATCGACGAAATAGAGGTCGCGCGCCAGCTCTTCGCGGGGCATCGCCAGCAGGCGTTCGAGGAACGCCTTGCCTTTGGTCACCAGCTCGGCTACGGGCAGCTCCTTGTCCATGTCGTCGACGGCCTTGTCGAGGTCGTTCATCAGCTGGCCCTGCGGCTGGGCGAAATAGGAAATCTTGTAGAGCGCGATGTCGATCACGTTCCATGAGTAGCCGTATTTGCGTTCCGCCTCATACTCCTTCACGGCTTCGAGCGTCTCGCGGCAGGTCTGCCGCACCGCCTCGTGGATTCGCGTCACCTCTTCCTCGGAATAAGGCGTCACCTGCGGTTCGTAACTGCGCTTGGCGCCGAATTTGGCGCAGAATTCATCGTCGTAGCGGTCGCCGATATGGCAGATGTTGCGCAGGATGAAATAGAGCTTGTGCGGATGGCTCTGCGAGAGCGGGCACACGTATTCCATCTTCAGCTTGTCGCCCTCCTTGCGGAAGCGCGGCAGCATCAGCCGGTTGATGTTCAGGTCGGCGACCTGACGCAGCATGGCGACGCGGCCCTTTTCGGGCAGTTCCAGAAAGTCCGCGCTTATGTGCAGCTTCCCCTCCCCGATGCGGATGTTTACCAGAATCGAACCGTGGGGAATATGGAATTCCGTACCTTCGGCGTTGCCGTATTTCGTGCGGAATTCCGGGTTCAGGTGATCGAGCAGCAATCGGAACGCTTCGAGGTGTTTGCCCTCGTTATAGTTGTCGATAGCCTGCTCATAGGCCTCCGTATTGACTTTGCTCTGCGTGGAGTTCAGTACCGGAGCGACGAATGAGTGTGTAGTTTTCATAGTTTTGGTATTATCGGAATGTCCCGGCGGGGCATCGGGATATAAAATTAGAAAAAAAACGGGATATTCCCCGTTTTTCCCAGACGAAAATCTCAATTTTCTTCGATCGTGAGCGTGCCGTCCGGCCCCACGGTCACTTTGGCTTCGTAATAAATGTACGAGGTTTTGCCGGCGCTGCTCTCCGTTTCCTTGCCGTCTTCGGTGAAGCGGACGATGAACGAGGTGTGCTGTTGGCCCGGTTTGCGGTTGCGGTTGAATGCGGAATTGCCGGCCGGAACCTCCTCCTCGATTTCGTAGCGGCCTACCGATTTGTAGGAGTGTCCTTCGGGAAGCATCGTTTTTGCTTGGGCGATCTGGGCGGCGATCCGGGCGGGATCGAGTTCCGACAGGTCGATGCCGACGGTCGTTTCGTATTCGGGAGCTTCGAACGTGCTCTGTACGTCGCGCAGGTCGGTGGGCGCCAGACCGTTCATGTAGTAGCTCTGGCTGAATGCCCGGTTGTCCCTGTTCACCAGTTTCACCGTCACGAGGAACAGGTTGTCGGAGAGCGTTTCTCCCTCCATGATCGAAAGCGAGTAGATTTTGAATTTGTCGGTGTCCACGCTCTTTTTCGTCAGTTCGATGGCCTTGGCGTAGCTGGCTTCGGCGTCGGTCGGATAACCGGTCAGGGTGGAACAGGACTGGATCGTTGCGGCAGCGGCGACGGCTGCGGCGAGGAGTCTGATAATTGGGCGCATTGTCGTATTGGTTTGAGTTTTTTTATACGGTAAGTTTCAGCGGCGCAGGCTTCCGTACGTCGTGCTTGCGGACCGTCCGGAATCTCCGGCCGGCAATGCTATTTGTCGAAAATGGACTTGAACGCGTCGAACGCCTCCGCGTTTTCGAAAAACGCGCCGCGGATGACGTGATGGTCGGCGGGCAGCGAAATTTTGAATTCGTTTTCCTCCTCGTCGAATTTGGTGTATTCCACCTCCGAAAGCAGGAACGACTCGTTGACGACCTCTTTTTTCCGGACGACGGGAATCGTCACCTTGCCGCCCTCCACGGTGATCTCGCCGCCTTGGGCGATGAGTTTGCGGGCCTGCATGATTTCGCGGACCGTGAATGCCAGCAGCGCGAGACCGCCGATCACGAAGATGATCGTGACGGCCGTCGGGCCGAGGATGCGCATGCGGCCGATGCGGATGCCGAAAGGATAGACCAAAGGTACGACGACCATGCCGGCGCCGATGGCCAGCGAAGAGACCGAGCCGCTGAACGGATTGCTGGGGGTGTAATTGAATTTCTGCATTTTTTATGAATTTGGAATTGGTAGATCTTGTCGGCGCCGCTCTCCGTATGTCCTGCGGGAGCCGGACTGCGGGGCTTTTGCTGTGTGCAAAGTTAAACGCCCCGCGGTTATTTGCGGAGGTTTGCAGGGGGATATCGGAATGTACGGGGCGTTCTTCAACAGGCTGACCGCCTGCTGTTTCCATTCGTCGGGTCCGGTTGCCGGGGGTATATTTTACAGCCGCGACAGGATCTCCTCCAGCGTCGAACCCTTTGCGGAAGCCAGTTTCTCGGTGCGGATGCGTTTCAGCCGTTTTTTCACCGAATCCTTTTCCAGACAGACGACGCTCGCGATTTCGGCCTGCGACAAATGCATGCGCACCATGCAGCAATAGCGGATGTCCTCCTCGTTCAGCGCCGGGAATTGCCCGCGGAGACGGACCGTGAAGTTGTCGAATACGGCGTCGGCATGTGTGAAGATCGTCTTCCAGTCTTCGTCCGACATGCGGCATTTTCTGGCCTCCCCGCCCTGCCGGACCTGCGCGATGAAGCGGCTGTTGAGCTGGCGGAAAAAGGTCGTGCGCAGCTGCTCCTCCTTGCGCCGCATGGCGTCGAGTTCGTTTTCCTGCCGCAGGATGCGCCTTTGCTGGGCGAATTCCCGCAGTTTGGCGCGGTGCCACATGCGCAGTCCCAGCCATGCGCCGAGCAGCACGAGCGCCGCGCATGTCAGAATCGTCTCGTAGACGATGCGTTCGCGGTGCTGTTTCTGGATTTGCAGGGCGGCGTTCTGGGTTTTGAGCTGTTCGTAACGCCAGAGTTTGCGGATGTTGAGCACTTCGGCGCTGTGCACCTTCTCGTCGATCGAGTCCTTGAGCCGGATGTACTGCTTCAGGGCTTCGAGACTTCTTGCCGCGTCGCCTTTCCCCTCCCATGCGTTCGAGGTGTTGAGCGCCCATAACGCAGGTGAGGTGCGTCGTGTCGGCGCACATGCGGCGGGAACTGTCTGTCAGCTCCAGCGCCGTGTCGTAGCGGCCCGTGCGGTTGCAGATGTCGGCCTTGGTGCTCAGCCATGAATACCGGGTCCATGCCGGGGCGTGCCCGAACCCCTTTTCCCAATACTCTTCGGCCTTGCGGTACTCTTTCCGTTTCAGGGCGCTTTCGATCAGCATGGCCCACTTCGGGGAGGTGTTCTCGGTTATGCCCTTCTCTTCGGCGAGCCTGAGCGCCTTGAGCGCATAGTATTCCATGCTGTCATAATTGTCCAGCCCCATATAGGCGTGCGCCATGTCGCCGAGCGATATGCACATCCAGTCGTAACGCTCCATGCTGTCCGCGTAGGCGTACGCCTGCTGCGCATGACGTATCTTCTCCTCGAAGAGATGCTGCTGGCCGCAGAATACGCCGAGCCAAGTCTCCACGACGTAACGCCGCCGCCACTCCCCTTTCGGGGGCAGCATGTCGCGGCTTTTGAGCAGCAGTGTCATCGCCACCTCCGGCTGCTTTCGCTGATTGGCGATCTTGGCCGCATAATAATAGGCCTTGTGCGCTGCGGCGAAATCGTCGGTGTGGGTGCGGTAATAGTCGAGGGCTACGTCCGAAAGCGTGTCGTCGATCATGTTCTCCCCCGCGAGCCACCGGGCTTGGGTCAGCACCAGCGCATAATGCGCGTAGTTGCGCCGGGAGAGTCTTTTCTCCGGCGCCGGAACGCCCTTCAGAAGCCGTGCGGCGCTGTCAGGGTGCTCCATGACGATCGCTTCGGCGTCGAGCAGAACGCCGGGAACGGGCTGACAGCCTGCGGCTGAGACGCACAGGAACAGGAGGACGGCGAGGCGGATGCGGTGCATGGTCTGTTTCGTGTTATGTGGCTCAGGGTGTCTGCCGTACCGGCTTTTGCGTGCGCAGGAGATGCTTCGTCAGGAACCTGCGCACCGGTTCGTCGTACAGTTTCAGGCACAGGTATGCCAGCAGCACGGACCCGATGACCAGCGCCGCTGCGCCGGGCAGCGATTGCGCGAAGGTCAGGTTCTCGTTTTTCACCCACGCATAGTACAGATAGATGAACGGATAGTGCACCATGTAGAGCGGATACGATATGTCTCCCATGAATTTGCATATCCTTGCGGTCGTCCTGTCCGTCGTCTTGCCCGACGCTCCGAGGTAGACGAGCAACGGAAAGGCCAGCGCAAAGCACAATGTGTCGTACAGCCCGTTCATCCAGTAGTTTTCCTCTCCGCCGATTCGCGGCACGGCCAGCAGGACGACGACGCCCAGACTGCATATCCAGAACGCCCCCTTTACCTTCACGTGCCTGAATACGCGCGACATCAGCAGTCCCGCCGAGAACGAGAACAACAGCCTCAGGGACCCTCCGGCTATGTTGTCGCCCGTCAGCGAGAACCCCGCGCATATGTCGCCGTAGGGACCCCATACGGCAAACGCCGCCAGTCCGCATCCGGCGAGCAGCACCAGCGCCGCGAGCGCCTTGGTCGGCAGCCTGCGGATGAACAGCGCATAGAGGATGTTGCCGATATACTCGTAAAACAGCGACCAGCTCGGACCGTTCAGCGGGAACATTTCGGTCACGCCCCGGATCTCCATGCCGGGCGTGGCCGGAATCATGCAGGCGTTCATCAGGGTCGCTGCCAGCAGCATCGTCACCGAGACTTTCGAGACGTCCCATACGGAGCAGCCCTGAAAGTAGAACATGACGGCCCCGATCACCGCGCCGATTACCACCATCGGATGCAGACGGATGAACCGTCGCGTGACGAACTCCCTCACAGTCATTCGTTTCCACCGGTCGTCATAGGCGTAGCCGATCACGAACCCCGACAGGATGAAGAAGAAATCGACGGCCAGATAGCCGTGGTTGATTCTCTGATCGACGTGACTTGTCGCAAAGGCTTCGAACACGTGAAACCAGACGACCATCAGCGCCGCTACGCCGCGCAATCCGTCGAGTATGTTGTAGTGGGGTTTCGTATCTGCAAATGCCGCCGCAGAGACTTTTGTTTCCGACATGGGTGGTTGTTTTTGCTGTTGTTTGGGTTGAATTGGCTTTTTATAGGATGCAAATATACGAAAAGTGCGGTTCAAATCGGTCATGAACCCCACTTTTCATCTCTTCTGCCGTATTTCGCCGGCTTCGCCGCCCGCCTGCCGTCCGCTTTCGCCGCCGGCTTTGCTGCCCGCTTCCGCCGTCCATCTCCGCCCGCCCTCTTGCGCCCCTCCCGTTTGCATCCGCGGCCCCGGCGTCTGTTCCTCGGCCGCCCGCTTCGCGTCCTGCTCTGCGTCTCTGCCCGGCGCCTGTTTCCCGGCCGCCTGCTTCGCGTCCCTGCCCTGCGTTCCGGCCCGGCCCGTTTCCCCGTCGCCTGCTCCGCACTCTACCCTGCCTGCCCCCGCTCAGCTTGCCGGGCTTCCGGTCTTCTCCTCCCCGTCCCGCAGGGCCAGCTGCTCCAGTACCGTCATTACACGGTCCGTCAGGGCCGCCATCGTCCGCTCGTCGTTGTAGCCGGACAATTCCGCGTCCGTGCACCCGTCGGGAAACGCCATTGCCAGCAGTTTGGCGCTCAGCAGTGTCAGGTAGATGAGCGGAATGACCGGCGCCGTGCCCATCCCGTCGCTCCGCACCGTGATCCGCTGCTGCGGAACTGCCAGACGCCCCGGTTTCCGGCCTTTCTCCCCGGCGTTCCAGAGCACGTTTTCCTCGGCCTGCGTGACGTAGAGATTGAACGACGTGTCGTTCACATACTCCGCCCGGTCGGCCCATAGATCGACGCCGCAGTCGTCGGCCGACGCTTCGGTCTCGACGCCGCAGTCGGGCATGTCGCACATGATCGCCCGGATGATGATGTTCTTGTCGCTTAGCTCCGCCGACCGCAGTTTGCTCAGTGCCGCGGTGCAGATGCCCACCTGCGTTATGTAATAATGGTTGATTGCCCGCAGGGTTTTCTCGAATTCGGGGTCCTCTTCGTTCATCGCGTGGTTTTGGGGTTGAAAAAGGGGCGGCTCCGACCGAACAAGTGACGCAACTTCACTTTAGGAAGAATTC